>Ga0206124_10002030_pt1 | contig 15402 bp, 1 predicted proteins | sample Helgoland_Spring_3_FD_148671 | JGI IMG/M metagenome (GOLD analysis project Ga0206124, IMG submission 148671) | Pelagic subsurface seawater microbial communities from Kabeltonne, Helgoland, North Sea - Helgoland_Spring_Bloom_20160321_2 | ecosystem: Environmental > Aquatic > Marine > Epipelagic ... | reverse complement strand
ATAGGTGTTCCATCGTCATTAGGTTATTCATTAAATTATACTTTTGATAAGCACAGTGAAGTGGGGGGAAATAGTATTTCTACTACATTTAAAGTATATATTGATGAAATTACTGGAAACCCTACTATTACGCGTGATGGAACCGAAACATATGTAACTGCTTTATCATATTGTATGGGTATTCCCAGTGTAGAAACATTTGATGTTTCTTTTAACAGAAGCTATAGTAATGTAAATTCACAACATCAATACGTAAGATATCATTCATCTTCGCCAGCTGGAATCACCGTGGGTCTTATCAACTCAATATCCAAAACAAATCGCAGTTCTTCTAGTTATAGTGGTAAAATAAACATAGATAGAACAGATATATCTTCGAATGGCTCCTATCAGTTTAATAGCACAGAGATAGATACAAAAACATCGAATCGTTTCCGAGATATTTATTTTACACAAAGCATTTCTCTCCCTACATCTGGAAATCAATCTCCCTCCGATTCAATAAGTATTAATGAACTGTCCTTTAATTTAAATGGAGATGCAAATATTACAAATTCACAAACAATTAATTATTATTGTGATTATGCCAGTTTTAATAAAAGTAGTAGTAAAATCACAACCCCACTGATTTCGACAAGTGATTTGGGAGAGATAAGTAATATGGGTGTTTTTAACACACAATTAAACGCAATATCAACAAATAATATTGCCAATCATGAAACGGTTTTAAACGATTGGACTTTATTATTTATAAATGGAAGATTTAGAAGTAATACATCGCAAAGATATCCGGATGTAACTGGTTATACATGGACGAAACCACCTGGTGATGGTAGTTTTACAACACCTTTAACATATAATGGAGGAGACACCGCATATTATTTAAATGGTTCTATAACTGGGTCTGGAAATAAATACAAATGGATCGCATTTAAATTTACAGAATCAGATGCCACTACCGCAACAGTATCGGGAATACAATATACATATTTAAATATCTACAATCTTCTCTCCCAAAATTTCTATTTTTCTTCTACCGTTTTGGGATATTTAAAATCCAGTTCCAATAATAATGTGATTGGTTTTATTCAGCAAACATATAATAGTGCTGCTAGAATTGGTAATTTATCAAGAGGATACAGTCCAAGTGCTATATGGTATAATCAAAATGCCGGTGATACATTTAACAATATTTTTGAAGGTCCAAACAAATCAAATTATGGATGTGTATTTGAAGAAAATTCAACTAATTGGGGACCGATTTTAGACACAACAAACGGGGCGACAAATATTGTAATTTACATAGGATTTAATAACGATGTATCGTTAAGTTAATCAAAAAAACAACACAATAATGCATAATACATGATAATCCAAATAATACACTCGTTTTAGATATAAATATATATATAATATGAATTATATATATATATCGAATGACGGATTCTTCCGCGTTAGATATAAAGGAAAGAGTGGACTTCTTGTTCAAAAACTATTTGGGGTTTCCCAATACAGACGAAACAAAGCCTTATTTTAATGAAACAAATGTCAAGGCAAACAACTATGTTTTAGGTGAAGATGTGTTTATAAGTAACATACCAATTGATCCAAGTTTTAACACCGCCAAAACTAGTGCACAAGTGCAGCTTACAAATAGTGCATTTGACAGTTACAGTGCTACAGATTCAATAACAGAAGATACAACAGCAATAATACGAAAATATGTAAAATTAAAGTTGGAACCAGTTCCAGGTAGTAATGAAAAATCATATTATAAATTGGACGCAAGTGGAAACAATGTATTAAGTGATTCCATACAATTTAATAAAAACCAAGAAGGAAGTAACACGCCCTATTTATATAAATTATTTTCATCTGCCGGAGTTGGAGAAAACGAACAAATACCCAGCACTTCAACTGGAGGAAATTGGATTTTTGATATTAAAAATGGTATTATCAATTTCCCTGATACACCCTCTGAAACAGTAAACACAAGTAATCCCCCTTATTTAACATTTTATAAGTATATCGGTAAAAAGGGTATAAGTAACATTACAAATGACTTATCCCAATTAAATACCGATAACACTTCTGTAATAAACGACTTATCTAGTGCCATTTATGAAAAACTATCGATTGAAATAAGAGATCTTAGCAGTGAGACTGCTCGTGATATAAGTGATTTATCTTCGATTGCGTTTCGTATATTTTCAACAGAAATAGCAGATTTATCATCTGAAACTGTTCGAGATATATCATTTGCAAAATCGGAATTGTCACACGAGCTTTCCACTGAAATATCAGATTTAACTTCATCAACATCTGCTGAAATATCAGATCTTTCATCGATTACTTTTTCAACATTAAGCACAGAAATAATGGATTTGTCGAGCGAAACATCACGAGATATAAGTGCCACCAAATCTCTTACTTCATACGAAATCTCAGACCTTTCAAGTTATACATCAAGTGAGTTATCGCGTGAAATTAATGAGTTAAGTACAACAACAAGCCAGGAAATCTCGGACCTTTCTAGTTACACATCAAGTGAATTGTCACGCGAAATCCGCGATTTAAGTAGTGAAACGGCTCGAGATATAAGTGCCACCAAATCACTAACTTCATACGAAATCTCAGACCTTTCCAGTTATACATCAAGTGAGTTATCGCGTGAAATTAACGAATTAAGCACGACAACAAGCCAGGAAATCTCGGACCTTTCTAGTTACACATCAAATGAATTGTCACGCGAAATAAGCGATTTAAGTAGTGAAACTGCGCGAGATATAAGTGCCACCAAATCTCTTACTTCCTATGAAATATCAGATCTTTCCAGCTATACATCAAGTGAATTGTCTCGTGAAATCAACGAGTTAAGCACAACAACAAGTCAGGAGATCTCTGAACTGTCTTCAACCACATTTTCAACATTAAGCACGGAAATTAGTGATTTAAGTGGTTATACTAGTAGCGAACTTTCATCTACAAAATCAGAAATATCTTTGGAGTTGTCAACTGAAATAAGCACATTAAGCAGTGAAACACTTCGTGATATAATTGATTTAAGTAATATTCTACATTCCAGAATTTATCATGATATTTCAGATGTTATTGGTGGTGCAGGAGAATCTTTGGATACATTGCGAGAACTTGAATTGTTTGTTACTGACTTAAGTGATGATACGGTAACTTCATTGATATCAAGAGTTGCTGACTTATCTGGGAGAGAAACAACGCATTACACTTCTTTATCCACTGAAATTAGCAATATAAATAGTGCGATTGAAGAAGAATTATCGGATTTATCTTCTATTACCTTTTCAACATTAAGCACTGAAATCAGTGATCTTAGCAGCGATACATCACGCGAAATTAGTAGCGTCCAGTCTCTTACTTCAAGCGAAATACAAGACCTTTCAAGTTATACATCTAGTGAATTGTCGCGTGAAATTAACGAGTTAAGCACAACAACTAGCCAGGAAATCACTGAACTTTCATCCGTTACATTTTCAACAGTAAGCACCGAAATATCTGACTTGTCGAGTGAAACTGCGCGAGATATAAGTGCCACCAAATCTCTTACTTCATACGAAATCTCGGACCTTTCTAGTTATACATCCAGCGAACTATCGCGTGAAATCAACGAATTAAGCACGACAACAAGCCAGGAAATCTCTGACCTTTCTAGTTACACATCCAGTGAATTGTCGCGTGAAATAAGTGATTTAAGTAGTGAAACTGCACGAGATATAAGTGCCACAAAATCTCTTACTTCATACGAAATCTCGGACCTTTCAAGTTATACATCTAGTGAATTGTCGCGTGAAATCAACGAATTAAGCACAACAACAAGTTCAGAAATCTCGGACCTTTCTAGTTATACATCCAGTGAATTGTCACGCGAAATAAGTGATTTAAGTAGTGAAACTGCACGAGATATAAGTGCGACCAAATCTCTTACTTCAAGCGAAATACAAGACCTTTCAAGTTATACATCTAGCGAATTGTCGCGTGAAATTAATGAATTAAGCACGACAACTTCTGCAGAGATTTCTGACTTATCAAGTTATACATCAAGTGAATTGTCACGCGAAATCAATGAATTAAGCACGACAACAAGCACAGAAATCACTGACCTTTCTAGTTATACTTCCAGTGAATTATCACGAGAAATCAGCGATTTAAGTAGTGAAACTGCACGAGATATAAGTGCCACAAAATCTCTTATCTCAAGTGAAATCTCAGATCTTTCTAGTTATACATCAAGTGAATTGTCGCGTGAAATTAATGAGTTAAGCACAACCACAAGCCAGGAAATCTCGGACCTTTCTAGTTACACATCAAGTGAATTGTCGCGCGAAATCAGTGATTTAAGTAGTGAAACGGCTCGAGATATAAGTGCTACTAAATCTCTTACTTCTTATGAAATATCAGACCTCTCGAGTTACACATCTAGTGAATTATCGCGGGAAATATCTGATTTAAGTAGTGAAACATCAAGAGATATTAGTCAAGCGTATGATACTTTACAATATACAAGTATTTGGAGAATAGGAGCAAATGGTTCATCTCAATATACATTTACCGGTTCTGGTAATTTAAATGTTGCTTTAAATCCGGATTTATATTTGGTAAGAGGTGAAAAGTATCGTTTTGACAATCGTTCTGGCGGTCATCCATTTAGAATTCAACAAACGGAAGGCATTAACGGAACTGTTTACAACGATGGTGTAACTAATAATTCGGGAGGAAACGGTGTTAACATTATAATTGATGTTCCTTTTGATGCTCCTTCTGTATTGTATTATCAGTGCATTTACCATTCAGGTATGAAAGGACGACTTATTATTAATGATAAGAAAAATGAAGAAGAAATCCAAGATTTATCTTCCATTACTTTTTCTACAATAAGCACTGAAATATCGGATTTAAGTAGTGAAACGGTTTCTAATATTGCCGACCTTTCATCACTTACATTCTCCACACTAAGCACGGAGATATCTGACTTGTCGAGCGATACATCACGAGAAATAAGTGTAGTCCAAACACTTGCATCCAGTGAAATACAAGACTTGTCCAGTTATACATCCAGTGAATTATCACGGGAAATAGCAGAGCAAAGTGAAGCAACATCGGTGGAAATCTCCGACCTTTCATCCGTTACTTTCTCCACGCTAAGCACGGAAATATCCGACTTATCGAGCGATACATCACGAGAAATAAGTGTAGTTCAAGCACTCACATCCAGTGAAATCCAAGATTTGTCATCATACACTTCAAGTGAATTATCACGGGAAATAGCAGAGCAAAGTGACGCAACATCGGTGGAAATCTCCGACCTTTCATCCGTTACTTTCTCTACGCTAAGCACGGAGATATCTGACTTATCGAGTGATACATCCAGAGAAATTAGTGTAGTTCAAGCACTCACATCCAGTGAAATCCAAGATTTGTCATCATACACTTCAAGTGAATTATCACGGGAAATAGCAGAGCAAAGTTTAACGACTTCGGTGGAAATCTCTGACCTTTCGTCCATTACTTTTTCAACATTAAGCACGGAAATCAGTAGTTTAAGTAGTGAAACGGTGCGAGATATAAGTGCAGCCAAATCTCTTACCTCGAGTGAGATCACCGATTTGTCTAGTTAACCTTCAAGTGAATTATTACGAGAAATATCGGAAGAACGAGATGCAACTTCGATAGAGATAGAAGACTTATCTTCAATAACCTTCTCCACTTTAAGCACTGAGATTTCAGATCTTAGCAGTGATACATCGCGTGAAATATCATCGACAAAATCAGAATTGGTTTCTACAATTAGCACAGATATATCAACGCTTAGTAGTGAGACTGTTCGAGATATTTTCGATTTAAGTAGCGCATTGCATCGTAGAATTATAATTGATATTAGTGAAGTAATAGGAGGTGCGGGTGAATCATTGGATACATTACGAGAATTAGAATTGTTTGTAACTGATTTAAGTGATTCCACCGTCACATCTTTAATATCAAAGGTGGTCGATTTATCTAGTAGAGAAACCAGTCACTTTAATTTGCTATCAAGTGAATTAGATACTTTCGATACAGAGATTACTAATCAAATTAATGATTTATCGTCGCGAACATTTTCTACTCTAAGCACCGAGATTTCCGACCTTAGCAGTGATACATCAAGAGAGATTAGTGTAGTTCAAGCACTCACATCCAGTGAAATCACTGATTTGTCATCCTATACATCAAGTGAATTATCACGAGAAATATCGGAACAAAGCGCATCTACTTCTTCGGAAATATCGGACTTGTCATCACTAACTTTTTCAACACTAAGCACTGAAATATCGGACTTATCGAGCGATACATCACGAGAAATCAGTGTAGTTCAATCGCTAACATCAAGTGAAATAACCGATTTGTCATCCTATACATCAAGTGAATTATCACGAGAAATATCGGAACAAAGCGCATCTACTTCTTCGGAAATATCTGATTTGTCATCGCTAACATTCTCATCTCTAAGCACGGAAATCAGCGATCTAAGCAGTGATACATCGAGGGAGATTAGCGTGGTCCAGTCATTGACTTCTAGTGAAATTAGCGACTTATCGTCATATACATCAAGTGAATTATCACGAGAAATATCGGAACAAAGCGCATCTACTTCTTCGGAAATATCTGATTTGTCATCGCTAACATTTTCATCTCTAAGCACGGAAATCAGCGATCTGTCTAGTGATACATCACGAGAAATAAGTGTCGTTCAAGCATTGACATCTAGTGAAATAACCGACTTGTCGTCATATACTTCAAGTGAATTGCGGCGTGAGATTAGCACTTTGCGAGATGAAAAGGGTAGCGAATTGGAAGATTTATCTTCAATAACCTTCTCTACTTTAAGCACTGAGATTTCAGACCTTAGCAGTGATACATCACGAGAAATAAGTGTAGTTCAAGCACTGACATCCAGTGAAATCACCGATTTGTCATCCTATACATCCAGTGAATTATCACGAGAAATATCGGAACAAAGCGCATCTACCTCTTCGGAAATATCAGACTTGTCTTCGCTAACTTTTTCAACACTAAGCACTGAAATCAGCGATCTCAGCAGTGATACATCACGGGAAATCAGTGTAGTTCAAGCACTGACATCAAGTGAAATCACCGATTTGTCAAGTTACACTTCAAGTGAATTAAATCGCGAGATTAGCACTTTGCGAGATGAAAAGGGAAGTGAATTAGAAGACTTATCTTCAATAACCTTTTCTACTTTAAGCACTGAGATTTCAGACCTTAGCAGTGATACATCACGAGAAATTAGTGTGGTTCAGTCGTTGACTTCTAGTGAAATCGCCGACTTGTCATCATACACATCCAGTGAATTATCACGAGAAATCGCAGAACAAAGTTCAACCACTTCTGTGGAAATATCCGACCTTTCTTCTCGAACCTTCTCAACATTAAGCACAGAGATTTCAGACCTCAGCAGCGATACATCGCGTGAAATCAGTGTGGTCCAAGCACTAACATCCAGTGAAATCACAGACTTATCATCATATACATCAAGTGAATTATCAAGAGAAATAGCAGAACAAAGTTCAACCACTTCTGTGGAAATATCTGACTTGTCCTCGCGAACCTTCTCATCACTAAGCACTGAGATTTCGGATCTTAGCAGTGATACATCGCGTGAAATATCATCGACAAAATCCGAATTAGTTTCCACTATTAACACCAGCATATCAACATTAAGCAGTGAAACCGTTCGTGACATTGTAGATTTAAGTAATATTCTGCATTCCAGAATTTATCACGATATTTCCGATGTAATTGGTGGTGCTGGCGAATCACTCGACACGCTTCGCGAACTAGAGTTGTTTGTGACAGACTTAAGTGATGATACGGTAACTTCATTGATATCAAGAGTTGCTGACTTATCCGGGAGAGAAACATCACATTACAGTTCTCTTTCTACCGATATTGTTGATTTAAGCAATGCTTTCAATAATGATGTAGATGATTTGTCATCGATTACATTTTCAACGCTAAGCACAGAAATATCTGACTTGTCGAGCGATACTTCACGAGAAATCAGTGTGGTCCAATCCTTGACTTCCAGTGAAATTAGTGATTTGTCATCATACACTTCCAGCGAATTGTCGCGAGAAATTAGTGAATTAAGCCAATCTACCTCTTCGGAAATAACCGATCTTTCTTCGCTAACATTCTCCTCACTAAGCACTGAAATATCAGACCTCAGCAGCGATACATCACGAGAAATCAGTGTGGTCCAATCTCTTACTTCTGCAGAAATATCAGACTTATCGTCATATACTTCAAGTGAATTATCGCGAGAAATTAGCGAATTAAGTCAATCTACTTCTTCAGAAATATCGGACTTGTCATCGCGAACTTTCTCATCATTAAGCACGGAAATCAGCGATCTCAGCAGTGATACATCGCGTGAAATTAGTGTGGTCCAATCCCTTACTTCTGCAGAAATATCAGACTTATCGTCATATACTTCAAGTGAATTATCACGAGAAATCAGTGAATTAAGCCAATCTACTTCTTCGGAAATATCGGACTTGTCATCGCGAACTTTCTCATCACTAAGCACCGAGATTTCGGATTTGTCGAGCGATACATCACGAGAAATTAGCGTGGTCCAAGCGCTAACATCAAGTGAGATCACAGACTTATCATCCTATACTTCCAGTGAATTAAACCGTGAGATTAGCACATTGAGAGATGAAAAGGGTAGCGAACTAGAAGATTTATCTTCCTTGACTTTTTCTACTTTAAGCACCGAGATTTCAGACCTCAGCAGTGATACTTCACGCGAAATCAGTGTGGTTCAGTCATTAACTTCAAGCGAAATTAGCGATTTGTCATCATACACATCCAGTGAATTATTACGAGAAATAGCAGAGCAAAGCAACGCGACTTCTGTGGAAATCTCCGACCTTTCTTCACTAACTTTCTCGACACTCAGCACCGAGATTTCAGACCTGAGTAGTGATACATCACGCGAAATTAGTGTGGTCCAAGCACTCACATCAAGTGAAATTAGCGATTTGTCGTCATACACATCTAGTGAATTATCACGAGAAATCAGTGAATTAAGCAGTGACACTTCAGTAGAAATAAGCGATCTTTCTTCACTAACTTTTTCGACATTAAGCACTGAGATTTCAGACCTGAGTAGTGATACATCACGAGAAATTAGTGTGGTCCAAGCACTCACATCAAGTGAGATCACTGATTTGTCGTCATATACTTCAAGTGAATTGAATCGCGAGATTAGCACATTGCGAAATGAAAAGGGCAGTGAATTAGAAGATTTGTCTTCTTTAGTATTTAATACATTAAGCACTGAAATATCAGACTTGTCTAGCGATACATCACGAGAAATCAGTGTGGTTCAGTCATTGACTTCTAGTGAAATTAGTGATTTGTCATCTTATACATCAAGTGAATTATCGCGAGAAATATCCGATCTTTCATCACTTACCTTTTCTTCATTAAGCACTGAAATTTCCGATCTCAGTAGTGATACATCAAGAGAGATCAGCGTGGTTCAGTCATTGACTTCTAGTGAAATTAGTGATTTGTCATCCTACACTTCTAGCGAATTATCGAGAGAAATAGCCGAACAAAGCTCAACTACTTCAGTAGAAATAAGTGATCTATCTTCATTGACTTTCTCGACATTAAGCACTGAAATTAGCGACTTGTCAAGCGATACTTCAAGAGAAGTGTCATCTACTAAATCAGAGTTGCTTTCTACAATTAGCACTGACATATCTACATTAAGTAGTGAGACGGTTCGCGATATTGTAGACTTAAGTAATATTTTGCATTCCAGAATATATCACGACATTTCTGATGTGATTGGTGGAGCAGGTGAATCACTTGATACATTACGAGAACTTGAATTGTTTGTGACTGACTTAAGTGATGATACGGTTACTTCCTTAGTATCAAGAGTTGCGGATTTATCAGGGAGAGAAACATCACATTACAATTCACTTTCTACAGACATTGTTGATTTAAGCAATGCGTTCAACAATGATGTAGATGATTTGTCTTCTATCACATTTTCAACATTAAGCACAGAGATTTCAGACCTGAGTAGTGATACATCGCGCGAAATTAGTGTGGTCCAATCGTTGACTTCTAGTGAAATCAGTGATTTGTCATCTTATACCTCTAGCGAATTATCGCGAGAAATAGCAGAGCAAAGTGCGTCAACTTCTTCGGAAATATCTGACCTTTCCTCACTAACATTCTCAAGTTTAAGCACTGAAATATCCGATCTCAGCAGCGATACATCACGAGAAATCAGCGTGGTCCAGTCATTGACTTCTAGTGAAATTAGCGACTTATCGTCCTATACATCAAGTGAATTATCACGAGAAATATCGGAACAAAGCGCATCTACTTCTTCGGAAATATCGGATTTGTCATCGCTAACATTTTCATCTCTAAGCACGGAAATCAGCGATCTGTCTAGTGATACATCGCGAGAAATAAGTGTGGTCCAATCGCTAACATCAAGTGAAATCAGTGATTTGTCGTCTTATACATCTAGTGAATTATCGCGAGAAATTAGTGAATTGAGTCTATCTACTTCTTCGGAAATATCGGACTTATCTTCTCTAACTTTCTCCACTCTAAGCACTGAAATTTCAGACCTGAGTAGCGATACTTCTCGTGAAATTAGTGTAGTTCAATCATTGACATCTAGTGAAATAACCGACTTGTCGTCATATACTTCAAGTGAATTAAATCGAGAAATTAGCACATTGAGAAATGAAAAAGGCAGTGAATTAGAAGATTTATCTTCAATAACTTTCTCAACTTTAAGCACTGAGATTTCAGACCTGAGTAGCGATACATCACGAGAAATCAGCGTGGTCCAATCATTGACTTCTAGTGAAATTAGCGATTTGTCGTCATACACTTCAAGCGAATTATCGCGAGAAATCAGTGAACTAACTTCAACAACCTCTTCGGAAATAACAGACTTATCTTCACTAACTTTCTCAACACTAAGTACAGAGATTTCAGATCTCAGTAGTGATACATCGCGTGAAATCAGTGTGGTCCAATCGCTAACATCAAGTGAAATCACTGACTTGTCTTCATATACATCAAGTGAATTAAACCGTGAAATTAGCACATTGCGAGATGAAAAAGGAAGCGAATTAGAAGATTTATCTTCGTTGGTCTTTAATACTCTTAGCACTGAAATATCAGATCTCAGCAGCGATACATCACGAGAAATCAGTGTGGTTCAGTCATTAGCTTCTAGTGAAATTAGTGATTTGTCATCTTTTACTTCAAGTGAATTATCAAGAGAAATAGCAGAACAAAGTTCAACAACATCGGTAGAAATCTCCGACCTTTCTTCTCGAACCTTCTCATCATTAAGCACCGAAATTTCAGACCTCAGCAGCGATACTTCACGAGAAATCAGTGTGGTCCAGTCATTGACTTCCAGTGAAATTAGTGATTTGTCATCCTATACTTCCAGTGAATTGTCACGAGAAATCAGTGAATTAAGCTCGTCTACTTCTTCGGAAATAACAGACCTTTCTTCATTGACATTCTCATCTTTAAGCACAGAAATTAGCGACTTGTCAAGCGATACTTCTCGCGAGGTTTCATCTACGAAATCAGAATTATTGTCTACAATTAGCACAGACATATCTACATTAAGTAGTGAAACGGTTCGTGATATAGTGGATTTAAGTAATATTCTGCATTCCAGAATTTATCACGACATTTCAGATGTGATTGGTGGAGCAGGTGAATCACTTGATACATTACGAGAACTTGAATTGTTTGTTACTGACTTAAGTGATGATACAGTGACTTCTTTGATATCAAGAGTTGCCGACTTATCAGGAAGAGAAACATCACATTACACTTCTCTTTCTACAGACATTGTTGATTTAAGCAATGCGTTCAACAATGATGTGGATGATTTGTCGTCGATTACATTCTCAACACTAAGCACTGAGATCTCAGACCTTAGCAGCGATACATCACGAGAAATCAGTGTGGTCCAATCTCTTACTTCTGCAGAAATATCGGACTTATCGTCATATACTTCAAGTGAATTATCGCGAGAAATTAGCGAATTAAGCTCTTCTACTTCTTCAGAAATATCTGACTTGTCATCGCGAACCTTCTTATCTTTAAGCACGGAAATCAGCGATCTCAGCAGTGATACATCACGAGAAATAAGTGTAGTTCAATCATTAACTTCCAGTGAAATTAGCGATTTGTCATCATACACTTCTAGTGAATTATCAAGAGAAATAGCAGAACAAAGTTCGACGACTTCAGTTGAAATTTCGGACTTGTCATCGCGAACCTTCTCATCATTAAGCACGGAAATCAGTGATCTCAGCAGCGATACATCACGAGAAATCAGCGTGGTCCAGTCATTAACTTCAAGTGAAATTAGTGATTTGTCATCATACACTTCTAGTGAATTATCGCGAGAAATAGCGGAACAAAGTTCGACGACTTCAGTGGAAATATCGGATTTGTCATCGCGAACTTTCTCATCGCTAAGCACAGAAATATCTGACTTATCGAGCGATACATCACGAGAAATCAGCGTGGTCCAAGCGCTAACATCAAGTGAAATCACTGATTTGTCATCATACACCTCAAGTGAATTGAATCGCGAGATTAGCACATTGCGAGATGAAAAAGGAAGTGAATTAGAAGATTTATCTTCTTTAGTGTTTAATACACTAAGCACTGAAATCAGCGATCTAAGTAGTGATACTTCTCGCGAAATCAGCGCGGTCCAATCATTGACTTCAAGTGAAATAAGTGATTTATCATCATACACTTCTAGTGAATTATCACGAGAAATTAGCGAATTAAGCGTATCTACCTCTTCGGAAATAAGTGACCTTTCTTCTCTAACATTCTCAACATTAAGCATAGAAATATCTGACTTAAGTAGTGATACATCACGAGAAATTAGCGTGGTCCAATCATTGACATCAAGTGAAATTAGTGATTTGTCGTCTTATACTTCAAGTGAATTGTCGCGAGAAATAGCAGAACAAAGCGCAACTACTTCTTCGGAAATATCTGACTTATCATCGCTAACATTCTCGTCATTAAGCACAGAAATATCAGACTTGAGTAGCGATACCTCAAGAGAAGTGTCTTCAACAAAATCGGAATTACTGTCTACAATTAGCACCGACATATCTACATTAAGTAGTGAAACAGTTCGCGATATTGTTGATTTAAGTAATATTTTGCATTCCAGAATTTACCACGACATTTCAGATGTGATTGGTGGAGCAGGTGAATCACTTGATACATTGCGTGAACTTGAATTGTTTGTCACTGATTTAAGTGATGATACAGTTACATCTTTGATATCAAGAGTCGCGGATTTATCAGGAAGAGAAACATCACATTACACTTCTCTTTCTACAGACATTGTTGATTTAAGCAATGCTTTCAACAATGATGTAGATGATTTGTCTTCTATTACCTTTTCAACATTAAGCACAGAAATAAGTGACTTGTCGAGCGATACTTCACGAGAAATCAGTGTGGTTAAGTTATTGACTTCTAGTGAAATTAGTGATTTGTCGTCATATACTTCAAGTGAATTGTCACGAGAAATAGCAGAGCAAAGTTCATCAACTTCTGTTGAAATATCCGATCTTTCTTCGTTAACTTTCTCAAGTTTAAGCACTGAAATATCGGATTTGTCTAGCGATACATCACGAGAAATTAGTGTGGTCCAATCATTAACTTCCAGTGAAATCACAGACTTATCGTCATATACTTCAAGTGAATTATCGAGAGAAATAGCGGAACAAAGTGCGACGACTTCAGCAGAAATAAGTGATCTTTCTTCCTTAACATTCTCTTCACTAAGCACCGAAATAAGTGACTTGAGTAGTGATACATCGCGCGAAATTAGTGTGGTCAAATCATTGACTTCAAGCGAAATAACTGATTTGTCATCATACACCTCAAGTGAATTGAACCGTGAGATTAGCACATTGCGAGATGAAAAGGGTAGTGAATTAGAAGATTTATCGTCATTGGTGTTTAATACTCTTAGCACTGAAATTAGTGATCTAAGTAGTGATACATCACGCGAAATTAGTGTGGTCCAATCATTGACTTCAAGTGAAATAAGTGATTTATCATCATACACTTCAAGTGAATTATCGAGAGAAATTAGTGAATTAAGCTCATCGACCTCTTCGGAAATAAGCGACCTTTCTTCTCTAACATTTTCCTCACTCAGCACAGAAATTAGTGACCTGAGTAGCGATACTTCACGAGAAATAAGTGTAGTTCAGTCATTGACTTCAAGTGAAATCAGTGATTTATCATCTTATACTTCAAGTGAATTGTCACGAGAAATTGCGGAACAAAGTTCAACTACTTCAGTAGAAATATCTGACTTGTCATCGCTAACATTTTCCTCACTCAGCACTGAAATATCTGACTTGAGTAGCGATACTTCAAGAGAAGTGTCCTCAACAAAATCGGAATTACTATCTACAATTAGCACCGACATATCTACATTAAGTAGTGAAACAGTCCGCGATATTGTTGATTTAAGTAATATTCTACATTCCAGGATTTACCACGACATTTCAGATGTCATCGGCGGAGCAGGTGAATCATTGGATACTCTACGAGAACTAGAATTGTTTGTCACAGACTTAAGTGATGACACTGTAACTTCATTGATATCAAGAGTAGCAGATTTATCAGGAAGAGAAACATCACATTACAATTCTCTTTCTACAGACATTGTGGATTTAAGCGAAGCATTTAATAATGATGTAGATGATTTGTCTTCTATCACATTTTCAACCTTAAGCACTGAGATTTCAGACCTTAGTAGTGATACTTCACGAGAAATCAGCGTGGTCCAGTCATTGGCCTCTAGTGAAATCAGTGATTTGTCATCTTACACTTCAAGTGAATTATCGCGAGAAATTAGTGAATTAAGCGCATCCACTTCTTCGGAAATATCTGACCTTTCATCGCTAACATTCTCATCTCTAAGCACGGAAATCAGCGATCTCAGCAGTGATACTTCACGAGAAATCAGTGTGGTCCAATCATTGACTTCTAGTGAAATAAGTGATTTATCTTCCTATACTTCAAGTGAATTATCGCGAGAAATTAGTGAATTAAGCGCATCTACCTCTTCGGAAATAAGCGACCTTTCTTCGCTAACATTCTCATCTCTAAGCACTGAAATCAGCGATCTCAGCAGTGATACTTCACGAGAAATCAGTGTGGTCCAATCATTGACTTCTAGTGAAATAAGTGATTTATCTTCCTATACTTCAAGTGAATTATCGCGAGAAATTAGTGAATTAA
>Ga0206124_10002027_pt1 | contig 15416 bp, 9 predicted proteins | sample Helgoland_Spring_3_FD_148671 | JGI IMG/M metagenome (GOLD analysis project Ga0206124, IMG submission 148671) | Pelagic subsurface seawater microbial communities from Kabeltonne, Helgoland, North Sea - Helgoland_Spring_Bloom_20160321_2 | ecosystem: Environmental > Aquatic > Marine > Epipelagic ... | reverse complement strand
AGCACAGTTACGTAATTTCTTCCCTAGTTCCAATACGGATCGGAAGCAGAAGGTTTCCCGGATTCTAATATCGCCGTTTCGATTGCAATCAAACATTTACATCCGGGCGGAACGCCAAAATCCAATAACGTCGTGTCTTCGGGTATAATCTCGCACGAGTACAATAGCGTCAACTCTCGCCAATCTTCAACAGTCCTCCTTCGACCAGTTGACATCGGTTCGCCTTTGCCGCATCCTTTCTCCCAGAGTCTCTTTTTGATATCTTGGCATTTTTCTGTCACGTCCGCTTTGATGCGATATCGACACCCGTCGAAGAAAAACGCCAAATGTGCATAATCCGTCCTCGGTTGCACGCACGGAATGCCTTCGAAGACGAAATCTCCCTCGTTCGCCGTCGCGATCTCCTCGAACACTCTCGCTTCGTCTTCTGGTAATATCTCGCAATACTTTTCGCTTTTAAAAAATAATCAGATCCAACTCACAACAAAGAATAAAAATGGAACGACGTACCAGTCCCACGCGCCTTTTCCTCTCGCCGCCTCTTGCTGCGCTCGCGTCTTCGCCGCGTCGTTCGCGGCGTCGTAGCCGGATTTACCTCCTCCAGCCGCGGTCATTTTTATTACGAGTAGAGTTTTGTTTGACCTCTGATCTGAGAAAAAATAAAACGAAAAAAGAAGCGTTTTCGTCGTTATTAAAAATGCGTTAAAACGACGCGAAGAAGATACGAGCGCGCGCTAAACATGACACCACGCGACGAAGAAATATCTCCTCTCGCGCCGCAGTCTCACTCCTCTGGTTTTATTCGAGAAGAAGCTAAAGAAGAAGACGCGTCGTCGTCGTCGTCGTCTAAATCGTCGATGAAATCGACGCTCATTCATCTCGGCCTGAACAGATATTTCTTCTTCGAAACCGTTGCAAACGCATTCATCACGCTCTTCACGTCCTCGAAGCAACCGCGCGGAGTACCAACCTTACCGCGGATATCGAAACTCTCCAAAAACGTCGTTCGAATTCTCGGCGGGAATCCGTCGCCGCTGACCTTGCAAGGCACGAACACGTATTTAGTCGGCAGTGGGGAAATTCGATGGCTGATCGATGCGGGAGATGGGAGGAAAAGGTGCCAGTACGGAAACGCGTTGCGCCTGGCGATGCGGGAACATAAAGTGAAACGGTTGCACGGAATTTTGCTCACGCATTGGCATCCAGATCACGCGTTTGGGGTGGACGTCGTGAGGAAGGCGTGCGGAGATGCAAGGCTTCAGGCGTTTAAGATGGTGAGGAAAGAGAAGGGCGAGATGGCGGTGGCGAGGAGGACGGAAGAGGAGGACGAGAACGAGGACGGCCAAGGGAAGGAGAAACGGAGGCATTATGTGGACATACGAGATGGGGACGTGTTTAAATGCGTTGGGGCAACGTTGGTAGCGATGCACACGCCCGGACACGCGGAGGATCACGTGTGTTTTCGGCTGTTAGGGGACGAGGAGGACGGCGGCGACGCCGTGTTCGCCGGAGATTGTTTGATGAATGGGAGCACGGCAGAGTTTGAGGATTTGAGCGCGTATTCGATGAGTTTGGGGAGGTTGTTAGAAGCGTTCACGAGGTCAAACGAGAAATTGAGCAGTATGAAAAGTAATAATAAGAGTGGTAGTAACGGCGAAAGGGAGGATACGACGACGACGACGACAATACAACGAGCGAGATGTTATCCTTCGCACGGCGACGTGATTTCTGACGGCGAGCGGTTAACCCAGGCGTACTTGAAACACCGAATATCGAGAGAGAAACAGTTTTTGAGAGAGTTGACAAAGTTTGGTCAGAGAGGTGCGACGCTTTGGGAACTCACGCGGAGAGTGTACGGAGATATTGTCGGCATCGTCGTGTTGTTGATGAGCTGTTTGAAAATCACAAAACAGCACTTGGAAAAAATGTCCAAAGATGGGACGGTATCGGTGAAGAGGAAGGAAAGTGGGAACGTGTTTACGACTGCTCTTTCGTATTTGCTGGCAATATTATCCTTCGGTTTCTTTGGCGCGTCGACGAAAACGAGGTATGTGGCTGTCATTAGTAACAAACACGATTGATGATATCCGGGTAGTACAAATTATTTATTATTATCAGATAACATCGCCTCGCGCGAAAGAACTAAACTAAACTACTACTAAATACACTATTCAAAAACTACAGAATCTCGTACGTCTCTTTCAACGCGAATGGGTCAATCTTCAAGCCGTCAGCGTTCTCGTACACCGTCCTATTCGACTCGCTATCGTAAATCGTGCGTTCCCAGCATCCTCTCGGCAACGCCCGAAACATCGCGTCCTTCCCGCCTTCCAGAAACAATTGTCCGTCTCTTTTCGTCCACATCAAACTCGTTTTCGGTCGAACGTAAAACTTTCTATTCGCCTCGCACACCCACTCTTCGTCGCACTCGATCGCTTTGCACGCTTTCTGCCACTTCCAGCCGTGATCTTCTAACGGCCCGCACATGGCGTGCGCCAACTCGTGCCTTAAAACGCCGATGAAGGTTGAAAAATCGTCGTCTAATAGCGCGTATTTAGATACGTAAATCTCACCTCTCGCTGGACCCATCTCGTCTTCTTCGTTTAAATACGTTTTGCCCACGTAGCTTTTCTTTTCGTGCCATCCTAGAAACCATCGGTCCTCGTCTAATCCTACTCTCGCGCGTTCGTACCTAAATATCTCTAAAGCAACTCTCCATCTGTTGCTTAAAAAAGAAACCGCGCTAGAGTCGTCTGTTGCGCTCCAATCGCTCTGGAATCTTAACATGATGCTCTCGTCGATGGCTTTTATCGCGCCAGAACCTCCTCCTGACGACCACAAGACGTCTCGTTCCAGCAGTCGATGATTAGTATTCGAGCGGACTTTTACGTCTCGGTGGGAACGAAAAGTCGTTTGTGGGTTGGGTGTTCGAGACTGAGCGAAAGGAAAACGACAGCTCACGCAAAACGAGAATGACATCAGGAGATGACTGCGATGATGCGCCCCGTGCTCTCACGTTTTCTCTCTCTCGTTTTCTCTCTCTGTCTGTCTGTGTGTGTGTGTGTGTGTGTGTGTGTGTGTTGCTGGTGCTTTGTTGTAAGTGAACCAAAACATTTTTTGTGTGGTTATTTTCTCGCACTGACAAAAGACGCTCTCTCTAAATAAGAAACTAACGACGAACGAATTCCTCTTCTATATGTATTTGAGCAGCTATGAAACACGTTTTCGGCAACGCTTAGTTGTCCACGATGGTCACCTCAACCTCGACTCCCGGTTCGATGGAGATGCTCGTGATTTGCTTCACCAAATCCGCCGGCGAGTGCAAATCGATCAACCGCTTGTGGATTCTCATGGTGAACTTATCCCACGTGTTCGTACCTTCCCCGCACGGGGCTTTGCGAACCGTCACTTGCAACTTCTTCGTCGGCATGCGAACCGGGCCTTTGACCTTTAATCGCTTCTCCTTGGCGCCTCGAATCAAATCCGAGCACACTTTTTCCAAGTTTTTCACGTTTCTGGAGGACAGGGTGATGCGGATGCGGTGGATGCGTTGCGCTTCGGCATCGCCGGCTTTCGCCGCCGCTGGTTTTCCTTCAACTGCTGCTGACATTGTTTAATAAATCTGTTCTCGATTAAATGATGGTAGTTTGACGAAGGGGAGAAGAAGAAGAGAGAAGAAAAACGTCAGCAAACGCACACAAATTCGTAATCTTCAGGCCCTAATAAAAGGACGAGAACGAAGCGCGTTGTGCTAAAAAAGAGGATGATGATTTCGGAAATCGGACGCAAAAGTATGCGCGCGAACGCGAGATATCCCGATAAAGAATAAATACGCGTTCACAAGTATATAATCGCGAGTATAATCGTACCTCTTTGAACGACTGCGACTCGGAATTACTCTTTCTGTGAGAGTGTCTATTCGCGGTGAAGTGACAGAAGTGAGGAAAGGAAGACATTCGAGCAAAAACTCGTCAACGCAAATTTAGGGTAACATGAAACCCTAAAAAAGTCTAACGCTTTTGGATAAACTCTTCTCGAGGCCTCGCGAATGGAAACGCAACTTCACAAAACGCGGCGGCCGAGAGCATTGAAACGACGACTTTGTTTCATCACAAAAAACGCAGAAGAAGAACAAGGAGAAGAAGTTTTATTTTTGTTTGTTTTTGAGCAGTTGATAAAAGCGTGTTTGTGTATTTAAAACGATAACATATAATACTAATAATACTGATGGTATCTTTAACCGCGAAGAATGTTGGGTCAGCTTTTTTGAAGGGATCGACGCAAAAGCTGACGCAAAAGCGAACGAATCAAAAACAAAGCAGAAAGACGAACACCTCTTCGGTGGTGGTGCGAGCGGAAGTGAAGGAGATTTTCATGCCTGCGCTCTCGTCGACGATGACGGAAGGGAAGATCGTCTCGTGGGTGAAAGAGGAAGGGGATGCGATTTCCAAAGGCGAAGCCGTGGTGGTGGTGGAATCAGATAAAGCGGATATGGACGTGGAATCGTTTTACGATGGGTTTTTGGCGCACATTTGCGTGGAAGATGGGGAGATGGCGACGGTAGGGGCTCCGATTGCGTACGTGGCGGAAACAGAGGCGGAGATTCCGGAGGCGCAGGCGAAGGCGGCGGCGGCGTCTGGCGGCGCGGCGCCGGCGCCGGCCGCTGCGCCGGCGGAAGCGGCGCCTGCTCCCGCCCCTGCTCCGGCAGCGGCGGCACCGGCAGCTGCGGCACCGGCGCCGGCTGCGGCGGCACCAGCACCGGCACCAGTTGTGAACACTGGACGAATCGTTGCCACGCCATACGCGAAGAAGCTCGCGAAGAAGTCGAAAATTAAGCTCGAAACAATCAAGGGTACTGGATTGAACGGTAGAATCACCGGCGAGGACGTCGAGAAGGCGGCTGGCATCGCGCCGGCGGCGAAGCCTGCTGCCGCGGCGGCAGCGGCTCCAGCTGCTGCGGCGCCGTCTGCCAAGCCGGCACCGTCGCCGTTACCGGCTCCGGCGGGTACTGCGACCCCGTTACCGCCGATGCAAAAAGCCGTGGCGAAGAACATGCTCCCGTCGTTATCGGTTCCGGTGTCTCGCGTGGCCATGCCAATCTGCACGGATAAATTAGACCAGCTCTACCAAAAATTGAAACCAAAAGGCGTGACGATGACGGCGCTGTTGTCCAAAGCCATGGGTAACGCGTTAGCGAAGCACCCGATTATGTTTGCTTCTTACCACGATGAGTCCCAATCCATCGTGTACAACGACGAGGTCAACATTGCCTGCGCGGTTGCTTTAGACGGTGGTTTGATCACGCCGGTGTTGCGAAATGTTGCCAACACGGACGTGTACGAAGTTGGGCGCCAGTGGAAGGAGTTGGTTGGCAAGGCCAAGTCTGGGAAGTTGGGGCCGGCGGATTACGCCGGCGGTAACTTTACCATCAGTAACATGGGTATGTTTGGCGTTTCCGCGTTTGACGCCATCTTGCCGCCGGGGCAAGGTGCGATCATCGCGATCGGTGCGGGTATTAAGACTGTTGTTCCGATCGATGGTATGATTGGGGTGAAGACGATGATGACTGTGAACGTCACCGCGGATCACAGACACATCAATGGGGACGTCGCGGCTGGGTTCTTGAAGACTTTGAAGGAAGTCATCGAAAACCCAGACGATTTGACCTTCTAAAGTAAAATGTTCTACTGACGAGAAAAAAGAAAGAGGGAGAGAGAGAAGGGATAGCATACGATTTAATATGACACGTTACTAAACTATAACTAAATTTATTGCATGCTTTCTATTATTCAACTATCGCTAAAAAGAAATATATCTAATGGGTTGACCCCCACGAGCATTGACACATGGGACACGTTGACTTGGAGGAAGTCGTGAACCACTTCATCAAACAATCGCCGTGATAACTATTCGAACACTGTCTGCACGTCGCTTCTGGTTTACGACCGTTACTTTTTGCAAGAACTTGGTAACAGATCGGGCACGGTTCCGCACCTTCAAAGAACTTATCCACAAACTTGGACCATTTCAAGATGGCAATCAAAATAGAACCGCGCGTCGTCGATGTCGCCGTCGTAGAAGAATCGTCCTCGATTTCGTAATTCTCTTCTTCGGCGTCGTTCAGCAAGCCACTCCCAGAGCTCAACATAGTTTTTAAACTCAAAAGCCAAAAGCGGCTTCGACGTTCGCTCACGCCAACGCGTTTGCTCTCGCGAGGTTCCGCCGGTTTCAACGGGAACGTCGCCGGGATATCGATTGAAATTTCCATGAAACTCTCGTCGATGTCGTATCGAGCTACGATTGCGGACATTTTTTCGGAATATCTCACAGATAGCGCATCCGATACATTCTCCGAGGCAAACGAGCTTCGCAAGTTTTGAAACCTTTCGGTGTCGGCAATTTCACGATCGAGAAATGCTTTGCGGAAAATGTTTTCGCAGATGAAATCGAGGTCGTTTACGAAATCTTTCTTTGCCTTCTTCCCGTCGAGTTCGCGATAGGCTGAACGCGAGATGGAAGGAAAGTGTTCGATGAAAGATCCAACGAGTGCGAGGAATACTCTGGGAGGAATATTATCCGTTATGCTTGCTTTTGAAAGCGCACCGTAACGATGTCGCAGCGGCGCAAACGCTCGAACAGTTTCGGCGTGACTCCCGTAATCGCACACAGTTATGGCTAGCTCCGATGATTCGCCTTCGTCGACGTTTTCATCTTCTGTCAAGAGCGATGCAAGCTCGTAAAACGGTGCAGAGTTTAAAACGCGGTTGAACGCGTTGGATACGATGGAACTTTTCGAGTTTATCTTCGCGATGTATTGAATTAAACGCAATTTTGCGCGTCTCGGTACTTCTACGCGACTCGACGATAACGCTCGGAAAACGAGAGACCACGCGTAATCTACGTTCGTAACACCTGAGACTTGAGATTTGACCATTTTTTCTTCGTCGTCATCGTCGTAATCATTGGCACGTGATTTGCGCCCCTCTTTTTTGAGTATTGCGACGAGATTTTCACGCAGACCATATTTTGTGAGGAACTGTTGTTCCGCCATTTCCTCCAATTCCGAGTCCATTTCGGGTTCCTCCTTCTCGCCGTAGTCGTCGTCGTCGTTATCACTCGCGGCGGCTTTTTGTAACTTTGCATCTCTGTAAAGTTTCTCAACTATTGCGTCGATTTTGTTTACATCGTTGAATGAACAATCAATGCCAAAACAGGCGGCGCGAACGACATCATCCGAGGAGAGCACGGCGAACGCGACGTACGCCGCCTCTCTTGGAGTAAAACGAATGTTGTCATCCAACAACGCGTACATTGCATTCAACGACGACGACGAGACTTCACTTTCAGGAAGCATCGTTCCTGCAAAATATTCAAAACGACGCATCGCCAACGAGCAACACATCGAGCTTGCAAAAATAGCCTCCGTACCGTCGCCCAAGATGGACGCGAGCGCCGCCGAAACTTCTCTCAAAATCGGTTCCATGATTTCTGCGCGGTCTTCGCTCTCTTCCGAATGAATGTGCTCGAAAAGCGCGGCACTGAAATTTATCAAGGGTTCTAAAGCTGTCGCGAGCAGTACTCGACGAATTCTTGGCCATTTTGCTCGCGCGAGCGATTTGGCCAAAGTTTGGCCAAATTCTCCGGATTTACTCGCAAAAGCGACCACGTCGCCGCCACTTTTTAAGGTGGCAAGATCCACATCCGTGGAAATATCCTCCATAGGATTCATTTCGTCCATGTCTGTATTGTAATACAAACCGTATTCTTCCACATCCTCGTCATCTGAAATACGAGGCGTTGCGACTGCGATTGGGAATCTCTCGATTGAAGCTAGGCAAGACGTCGCGAGTTCAAAAAGATGAAACTTTCGGTCGACGACGCGACCACCGTGAACTTCCAATTTCACTTCGTCTTCGACGACGTGCGATATTTTCCCGAGATATATCCGACTGATTCGCGCAAACGAGTCAATCCAACCAATCATGGATTCAAAAACACCCACCCAGGTCTTTTCGTCCAGCTCCGAAGATGTTTTCGCGCTCGAGAGTATCGCGAGATGAATCCTCGCGGAATCGATTTCATTCTCAATGGCGAGGTCATCGTCGGTAGATGCGTCGTGAAACTCATCCTCTTCATTTGAACCTCCGCCGAGCGTTTTAAGTCGAGCTGCTGTCGCTTTGTCGCTTTGTGCGCGCGTTTCGATGGCGATCCACACGGCGAGAGCAAACGCTCCGATTTCGTCCGCTCGCGCTCCGGTTCCGTCCGCATTTCGGACGTTGAATTCGCTGTGTTTCTGCATCGCGTTCGAAATATACGAATCGGAAACAAAATACGCAAACAATCGCGACGCTGGAAGAAACGGTTGGCTCGTAATGTTCACTGAACGATCTTTGTAGTACCTCTCGATTCTTTCGACGAGGCATCGAAGAAAGGCATCCATCCATTCTCCTCTGTGCAAAAGTTTTGGAACAACGTGTACGAGTATTCTCGTCTTTTTCGAGCACGAGTCGAACGAAAGAGCGTATTTTAGCACTGAATCATCGTGAGGATACTCACACACAGTCTCGTCGTTCTTCCAAATGAACCCGTAAGAAATGAGAATTTTCTTGCCAAGCATGAAGTCAGCCGGAGATTTCGTCGGCAAAGACACGAGTTCCCACGCGAGTTGGTCGTTCTGAGTTGCAACGAGTGCGTCGAGTACGGCATCGCGCAAATTCTCACGCTTCGCGACGGCCGAAAGAAGTCCACCATGCTTTGGCGCCAACTCCGACATCGTCGCGATGACTGTATGCGCGCTCGCGACTAAACCGTCGCTACTACCGGCGTACTTCTTCACGTAGGCATCGACAAGTTCGTGCCAGCTGCCCAGCGCAGACGCAATAGCGTGCGCAAGCTCTGCAGAATCGCTCATTTTCTCTGACATTTCCAAAAACGTGTTTGCAAAAACATCGTTCGTAACTTCAAAACATCCGCATAACACCGCGTGCGCAAACTTTGTTTGAATACTTAAGGACGTGACGTCGTCGTCTCTTGCGATTGCCTCCGCGATGTACGCTGTTAGCGGGTTTTTCAAAGCAGCGCAAGACTCAACAGTACTGTTCGCTCTCCTTACGTCGCTGTGCGAAGAGCGGAGGAAGGCATACCAGGACGAATCACCGCGAGCGAGTTCGCACAATCTCGAAAAGTCACGCGCGACACCGTCTTCTTCGTCTCCATCTTCGTCTTCGTCATCTTCATCGACGTCACTGTCTGCTTCTTCTAAAGCTACATAGTTGTCGAACACGTCTTCGTTGTTTGCGATGATGTCTTTACACCTATTCATAAACGTTACTGCGACAACTTTTTCGGCCCAAAAGTTGAGAAGCGCTTCTTCTTTCGCAATCTCTGGTGGCGGCGGCCACGAAAAGTCGCACAAAATATTTCGCGGTATAGACTGAGATGATGTTTTCTCAACAGCCAGCGACAGCGAGTTCAGCCCTTTCTTATACGCATCGACACTCAGAGCAACGCGAACGAGCGCGGTGTTACTTGCAAACGCTTTCACAAAGTCCACTTCTGCTTTAAACGCTTGGCTCGACGGCGTCGTCGACCCTCCGTTTTCACTCTCAACGACAATATTCTCACACGCTCTTACAAAAGCATCATCGATGACGGCGCATTTTAAATCTTGCTTTTTGTCATCTGCGACGAATCTTTTGAGCAAGGCGAGTATGTGAGGAAGCGCGACTTCGAGCTTTTGCGTCTTCAAAATATGTTCGCAATGTTTCGACCACGTCTCCACGCTCGCAAATTTCAATGCTGCGAAGAGCGATTCAATCGACGACGTGGTATCCACTACAGCGGTAGCACCATCTCCTCGTGCAATAGTATCTTCGCGCTTTTGTTTTCTATTTATGGTCACGCGACCGATAAAACTGGCAACTTCGTCGGCACCGCCGAACGAATCTGGACTGAGCGTCTCAATCGCGAGCGCCAAAAATGTATCGTCTGTACCTCCATGTTTCTCTTCGTGTCCTTGTATCGCGTTCGCAAAGCTCATCTTAAGTTCGAGCATTTTCTCGTGAACTTCTTTAGGAACGAGCGCTCCTTTATTCGAAAGTTCGAGAACGATTGCTTTGAATTGCTCGCATATACTCGTACCTCGCGACGGATTCTCGTCGTAGGAAACGACCAAAAATTCGCCGAGACTTTCCAACGCTTTCATGACTACGCCTTGCGGAAACGCCGTCGGTTTGGAGGCGAGAGAGGCTAAAGTTTTTGCAGCAACGTCTACCCATCTCGACGTAATGCTATCGGTGCCATTTCGAGCTTCGAGGGCACGCGGTATCCATTTCTCGACGAGGAGTGTCTTTAGAAGTGTTTCTTTTTTCTCATCCGCGCGTAACCATCTCAACAACGCGAACAAAGAGCACTCCATGGAAGCTTTTGCGATAGCATCTGCCTCTGCGTTTTTAGATTGAAACTGTTCGCAATCTTCCGCACCTCGCAGTGCGGCGTTGACGATATTTATCGTGTTTTTAAGACATTCTTCATCTTCTCCTTCGCCGCCAGTCGATTGCGGAAACGAAAGAGACGCGAAGAGCGGCAACACGCACGGCGCGCACCCAACCGCCGCACCTTCAAAAGCATTTGCAAAGCCTCTCACGATGGCTCCAACGATAACCGTTCGACTCAGCTCTGGTAGCAAATCCCACACCGAGAGATTTTTTGCGCACCATTGTGCGTGGGATAGTCCCGCGGCCAACTCCCACGCTCTGGTTAAACACAACGAATCGTCTTCTTTTTCTATTCGGCTGAAGACGTTTTCGAGCACTTGTTTAGCCGTTCGCTCGTCGCAAAACGTGGCGAACGTAATCACAGCAGTACTATTATCTTCGTTTTCCGTTTCGCACTTGTCCAAGAAGAGCTTTCTCAGGCAATCCAAACTGGCGCCTCGTAAACTCGTCGACGATTCTAACATCATCACTTTACGCAAGTACTCTAAACTTTCTAACGCGCTTTCCAGCGCCTCTTTAACCGTCGTTATGGTTTTCTTCTCGCCATCTTCTCCTTCTAGACTTGACGTCGCCGTCGTTGGCGTGACCTCGCCTTCACGAAATTCCTCAAAACCAAACACGTCGACGACGTACTGACCAATCGCTCTCACGCTCGCGCACGCGTCCCGCTCGATGACGTCTCTCTCCTTCCCACTATTACTACCGCCACCTCCTTTCATACTTCCTCCTCCAAACTCAGTCATCGCTCTGTGCACCGACTCTTGCACCAATTCGAAAAAATCCACCGCAACGAACCGCAAAGCCTTCGCCCGCCTCGTTTTCGTCGTAAATATCCTCCGAAACCCGGTCTCGGCTTCTTTCGCGACGTTTTTATCGCCATCGCACCTCGCCAAAAGTATCAACGGTATCGCCGACGTCGTCCCGATGCACTTGGCCAACCTCTTCCCGCTTCTCTCGCACATCAAGTTATGCACCTTCACTGACAGTAGCCTCGCCTCATCCGTCGTCGTCCCTCCGCTCTTTTCGTTTCTCAAACACTTCGAGTGGACCCGCGTCCACATCGGCAACGCGTCGGACACCATGACTTCAATCTCTTCGTTCTTCTTCTTCTTCTTCTTCGCGTCGTCGTCCTCGTCGTTCCCGCTACTACTCCTCCCAACACCCATCTCTTTCTCCTCCTCCGATAAAACCTCTACCATTTGCTCTAACCCTTTCTTTTTCGATTGTTGGTTCGGTTTCGCCGCTAAACCTATCGCTCTCATCAGACGCTCTCCAAAGACGGAAGCGCCTCCCGCGAACGAGGACAAAGACGACTGTTGGTGGTCCAATTTCATCATCATCGAGACGTCCATTCCCACATTTCCGTTTGTATTAAAACCACCACCTAATGGGGATGAAATCGACGACGCGCGTTCGTTCACGATCGAAGCCGTTCCCGAGTACCCGCCGAATCCAAAACTGCTTAAAAGAATACATATGTATAAGAGAGAAAGAGAGAGAGAGAGAGAAAGTCAGAATGAAACGTCGTCGTCGGTTACAGATTTTCTCTGCTCGAAACGTGACACGTAATACTCATAAGAGTACGAAGAACAATCGCACCTGGGTCCCGCCGAAGCCGACTTTGCGAAGCTTTTTTCTCCTTCTTCGTTTTCTCTCGTCGCGTGTCGGCGTTGTTTGCCCATGTTTTGTGTATCTATTATTACGAGGAGATGAGGGAAAATGTCTGTCGTTTCGTCGTCACTTTTCCTCCTTACGCGAAAAGATTAAATCATGCGCTCGTTTTCTGCAACGCGTTGCACTCATCGCCATCGAACGAATACGACTCCGAAAAAACTCGAAAGAATACAAAGAAGAGGGTCGCGCGTTTTTCGAGCCTCGTCGTCGGCGGAAGAAGAAGAAGTGACGACGACGACATCGATGATGATGAGAGAAAAATATCCAAAGTTTTACCACGAAGACGGGGAAGTGTCGTCCCTGTCCACGTCGCGAAACTTACAGGAAAAGTACCACACGTTCGAAGGACACGCGATACGGTACGTGAAAGGAACAACGTCACACGACGCCGAGAAACCAAACGTTATATTAATTCACGGTTTCGGTGGGAACGCGGATCAGTGGAGAAACAACACGAGTTATTTTGCCAACGAGAAGAAATACAACGTGTACGCGTTGGATTTACTCGGGTACGGGTACAGCGATAAACCGGATCCGACCGCGCCGGGGAGAGAGAAGAACGATATTTATAATTTTTACACGTGGGCGAGACAGATTAACGAATTCATCGAGACGGAGATGGAAGGAGAGGATAAGAGAGCGTTTTTGATGTGTAACTCAGTCGGCGGCGTGGCCGGATTACAAGCGGCGTTGGATAAACGGGAGAATATTTTGGGATTGTGTTTGATTAACATCAGCATGAGAGGGTTGCACGTGACGAAACAACCGGCGTTTGCGAAACCGATAATCGAGGCGTTTCAGACGTTTTTGAGAACGTCGCCGATTGGGCCGAAGTTTTTCGCCAACGTCGCGAGGAAAGAGACGGTGTCGAACATTTTGAAGGAGGCGTATCACGATTCGGGAGCGGTCACGGATGAATTGGTGGACGTAATTTTGAAACCAGGCATGACGGAAGGTGCGAGTAAAGTATTTTTGGATTTTATTTCCTATTCCGGTGGGCCGTTGCCGGAAGATTTGTTGCCGCAAGTGAGCCAAGGGGAGAACGCGACGCCGACGTTGATGTTGTGGGGGGAGAAAGATCCGTGGGAGAAGATGGAAGACGGGAGGAAGTTGTACGAAAAATACGCGAACGCTGGGTTTACCGTTTTGAAAGGTGCCGGGCATTGCCCGATGGACGAAAATCCAGCGCTGGTGAACCCGTTGATGAGCGAGTTTATCGAGAGATATTCATGAAAAAATGTTGTAAAAACAATAGACTTGAAGAAGGGACACGCGTAGCAAACGAACCAAACGATTTTGAACTCTTTTTCTCTCTCTCTCTTTCTCTCTCTCTCTCTTCGTTTCGACAAACATTTCCAGCTCAGTAATGTAAGGCTTTTGATTTCAGTATGATACAAACATTCATTGGAAAGAAGACCATTCTCTTTGTAAAAGAGAAAAAACAAAAGATTTCGTCATCGCTAGTCGAGAGGAGGAGGAGGAGGAAGAAGGAGAGAAAGAGAGAGACCAAACCGCCGCTCGCCGCTTCTACTCACACCACCAACAAAAGCGCATACATCAATTTATATATACTTTTATAATGAACCAACAATTTCGTTCGAATTAAACAACAACGTCTTATACTCTTCTTAAGCAGACTCCCCAATCGTCTTTTCGATGATATCCGAGTCCCCCGCGTCCAAGATGCTCAAGCACGACACTCTGTAAAACCTACCGCACGCCGTCCCCAAGTCCACGTTGTTCCCGGTGTAATGGTGCACGCCGGTTTTCGCCAACATGGCGTAGTATTCAATCTCGGATTTTCGCAACGGCGGAACGTTGTTCGCGATGAGAATGAGTTTCGCTTTCCCGGAGCGAAGGGTTTTGAGGACCGTTTTGTACCCGAGCTGTTTTTGTTTAAGAGAGAAGAAGAAGAAGAAGAACACAAACGATGAGAACGCTTCGCTTTGCGAAAGAAGAAAGAAAAAGCGAGAGAGAGAGAGAGAGAGAGTCCGCGAGAAAGAACTCGAGCATCGTCCGAAGAGAGTACACCTCGAGAAGAAGGGCCGCCACACAAAATCTCAAATCTTTTGGTTTTGGACCCTAGAAGAGAGAGAGAGAGAGATCGCATCGAAACCAATCGCTCGTTCGTACCGTGTACTTCCCGGATCGCATGACAACTTGTAAACGGTTGTTGATGCCTTCTTGCGTTTTCTTCGACGAAAGTTTCGACATTTTAAAAAGACTGACTCGTATTTAATAATGCGCGTGTTGTGTGTGTAATAAACTCGCCTTCTTAAGCAGTGACGCCGCGAATTTCTTTTGACTCTGAGGACATTTCACCCACAAAAAGAGGACGGCGTTGTGCTTGGTTTCTCATTTAGGGTTTTATAGTAACCCTAAATTGAAGCGAAAGGCAAATCTTTAAGCGAACGAGACAACGCGTAGTACGTAGTAAACGCCTTTGCCGTACGGCGGAAAGAGAGAGGAAAGGCGTCAAAAACAAGAACACCGTAACACAACGAGCCGCCTTTAACGCAGAAGAACAACGACAACTTTTCACGTCATAATATCATAAAAGAAGGCGCGAGGAGGACGCAAAAACAAAGGCACAAGAAGAAGAGAAAAAGATGAGGATTTCGATTGGTTTTCTCCAAATCTTCTTCCTCTTGTGTATTGCCGCGCCGACGAGGACGACGATTTGTTTCGCGCTGAAGCAAAGCGATGATGGAAGTTCCGTGCCTTCCTCGAGAGGAAGAGGAGGAAAGAGATCGTCATCAAAATCATCATCGTGGCGGGGCAACGCGGCGACGAAACGACCGGATGATTTCAAAGCGTTCCAAGCGAAAGACAACATGGAGGAGCTCGAATTCGCCACGTTTTCCAGCGGAGATTTTGCGAAAGCGGAAGCGCGGTACGGGTGTTTGCGAGACGTATTCGCGACGAACGTCGGATACAGTTCTCTCAACGCGGATTGGCGGCAAAGATTTAAAGTTGGCGAGAAAGAGCGCGTGTTGATGCAAGGCCATCGCGTGAGCGGAGACGACGTGGAAACCGTTCGCGTGTACTACGAAGGCGGGATGCGGACGTACAAAACGTTGCTCGACATGCACTTTCAGATGTTGGAACCGGAACCGTGGGTGGTGAGAAGAGGTCAAGGCGACTCGAAGATGTACGCGCACGCGATATATCCGCACACGCAAGAGCAGCTGAAAGCGGCGACGGAAATCGTAAAAGAGAAACACGAGAAGAGGATGGGACCGAGAG
>Ga0206124_10002022_pt1 | contig 15440 bp, 18 predicted proteins | sample Helgoland_Spring_3_FD_148671 | JGI IMG/M metagenome (GOLD analysis project Ga0206124, IMG submission 148671) | Pelagic subsurface seawater microbial communities from Kabeltonne, Helgoland, North Sea - Helgoland_Spring_Bloom_20160321_2 | ecosystem: Environmental > Aquatic > Marine > Epipelagic ... | reverse complement strand
CCCCTGGTTCTGTTAATTTTTTATAAGTAAGTTTTGGACTACTAGTTTCTTTATCATCACCAATAAATAAATCTTCAAAAAAATCCATTATTTAATATATCTAAATATTAAATAATGGTAAAAATAATAAATAATTATTCAAAATTTTCCAACCGTTGAGTAATTGAAGTAAAGTAACACATGATCCACAGCAACTTGCCCATCCGCATTTGTTGAAGTTGTCATTGATACTATTTCATTGTCTTCATTAAATTTTTTTAAATGGAGTGTAATTTCTCGGTTTAATCTTTTATTAACTTCAAAATCTAAATTCATACCAAAATGAATAGTGTTAAGATTATCTGTTAAAGGTAATGGAATAGAATGCGTTTGTACATAATCATCGCCGTTATGAGTTTTGGGTGGTGATACGTTATTAACACTTTGAGTTGTGAATTCCGGTATTTCTACTAAAATATGATCCGGTATTTGATGAGATTTTCCAGCATTTAATGTTCCATCAAATTTTCTTAAATTAATACAATATCCAACTAAAGTTAATTTTTGAATTGGAACAGATAAAGAACTCATACGGAGTTTCTGTCTTGCGTATTTATCATCATCAGTTGATGGTGACCCAGTAGGATTTTGATTTCTATAATGTAAAGTTAGAATAGGCATTTATATATTAAAAGATTATAATTTTCTTCTATTATTTATTTTATTTCTAAAATTAAACATTGGTAAATCTCCTTCTGGCTGCGGAGGAGTTTCCATTATTTTGGGATTGGTAAATAATAGGTTTGTTTTAATTTGTTTCTGTCTTACTTTTAATTTTACATCTTGGAACTTAACTCTCTTTGCTCTCTTTCTAGTTGACTTTGGTTTAATGTTCTGTGGTTGAGGAATTACCTTTTGTTGTATATCTGTTAAAGGAAGTGCGGATGTTCCTTTTGGAACTGGGTTTCCACCAGTTGAATCTTTTTGTGCCGGATTTTGTGGTGCAGTCGGTGGATTATTTAATGGTGCTGTTGGTTGTAATGGTGGTTGAGTTGCTGGTTGTCCTCGTTGGAATAGTTGCTGTGCGGTCATACCCATGTTTTCTAAATTAATTATTGCTCCCATAGTTTGTCCGTTTGGTGCTGATGCTCCACCACCAATAGAATTTGCTAAACTAGATTTCCATTTTCTCTCAAATTGTATATTTCTTTTGTATTGGAATTCTAATGTTTTTAGTTCTATACAATTATCTTCTGAATATTCTTTTGGTGCTGTTAAAGGAAATAAAGTTGAATAGTATGCATAAATTAAATCAATCTCTGCCTTAATATTTTTATTATCATTGTTTAAATATTTATTTCTTTTCACTTGTTGCTTAATAAAAGTAAAATCTTTTCCTTCTTTAATAAAAACATTTTGTATAGCAATTTGATGCCCATGTTTTGAAATGTCTGGAATATTATCTTTTTCTAATTCTTCTGCTTTTGTTTCTTCATCTGCTGTTGCTTTATTTAATTCTATCTGTCTTCGTTCGGCATCATTTTTTCCTTCACTTATTTCCATTTGTATATTATTATTATTATTATTTGGCGGAATTGGTGGGTTATAACCAATTCTTTGTTCCATAGGTATTTGTAAAATTGCGTCTGGCTCTTCTAAATCAAAATTTCTAGTGTCTGCGAGTGATGCTTCTGCCTCCGCCATTGTTGAAGAAAATTCATCTTGTTTTGCTCTTTCTTCTCTAATATTTCCATTAGCGTCAACATCAAAAACTTCTAATTCTTCATCATCTTTAATTGGTGGTGGAAGCGGTATTGCTCTTTTTTCTCTTTTTTCCATTCTTTCTTTTTCTTCCATTTTTTTAGTATCTCTTTCTACTTTTATATTTTGTGACATTTCCTCCGCTGTTAATTTTGCTTTTAATTTATCTATTTCAACATTATTATAAATATCAATACCATCAAATATTTTTTTTATTTCTGCTTTAGTGTATTGTATTTTTTTAAACTCTTCATTCCCTAATCTTGTTCTAGATTTTTTTAATTTTTGAACTGGTAATAAAAGAGAAAATTTACCTTTTAAACTTTGAAATACAGATTTTTCGCCTTCTGGCTCAAAGTTAATATTAAATCCATCTTCTATTGTGTATCCACTTTTTTTCATGCGTTGTTCCAAAATATTAACTAATCGTTGAGTTCCTTTATTATTTGCAACTTCTAGACCACGACTTATAACTTCAATTGGGATATTTTGGACTTCTTCCATAAAATCATAATATAATCCCAATGCGTCATCGTTGTTTTTTTCTTTCATTCTTTTAAATAGTTCTAATTCTTGTGTTGTCATTCTACTTTCTACCATTGACCAAGAATTAGAAGCAACGGCCAAATTGTCCGCTTTCCATATTGGAAATATTTTTCCTCTAAAAACATATCCAAATTCTCCCCTTTGTAACTTTGAAACTCTAATTGCTTTACCTTTTATCATTTCCATTTTGGGATTGCCCTCATATTTGGTTGGATCATAATTTCTTGCCCTTAAAGCCAAAGGTGCGTTTGGATCATCCGTTACTACTTCTTGTCCTCTCATTTTTTTCTTTTCCATTTTTTCCGGTTCTTCTTTTTTCATATCCGGCATTTCTTTTTTTGATGCTACTGCTGGTTTTGGTGGTTCTGTATTTGGTGGCGGTGGTGTTACATCTGCTGGATAATATTGTCTTATATTTTGTCTTTTATATAAATTTAAACCATTATTTGCTCTCGCATCTACCTTTACACCATCGGCAACTCTTAAGGCAAACATTGATACATTTGGTGGAATATTTCCAGCATCTAATAGTGCCGTTATATATGCGTCTTCTTTTTCTTTTTTTGTTTTTGCTTTAGTTACTGCTTGAATAACTGCTTTAAATATTTCTTTATTATTTTGTGTGGTGGCACTTTGTAAAAAACTCCAATTAGTTTTTCTACCTTTTATAATAGGATAAATACGACCATCTAAAACAACGCCAACTTTTTTATTTAATAAAGGTTTCGTTTTCATGACAAGTCCATCAATCTTTAAATCTCTAGCACCAGCTTCAAATCTCTTAAATTTGTCTTGCATTTTTTTATCTTGAAAAACATTTTCCATTTATAAATTAATAATATTTTATTTTTTTCCTAAAATATTATTTAAAAAAAAGGGGTTTAAATTAAACTCACATTCCTTCGTCCCCAGCTTTAATATTTAATCCAGTTTGTTCTGCTTCCATTCCATCTTGAAGATTTGTAAACTCATCTTCCACTTCCACATTTTGACCAGTTGAAGATAATCTTTGAGTTGATGCTTCATACTCACGGCGTAGTTTTCCTCCGCTGTATCTTCCGCTACGGAAATGATCTCCCCTATTTCTTTTAATAACACCGCCGAACTTTCTAATAAATTGTTTGGCTTCCTCGGCACTAGTAACTCTATTTCCTCGTAGTTCTGTACCATCGAAGTTAAGTTGCATTTGTTCTTCAACTGCTTCGGCATCTAATTCCATATCAACAACTTTTTTCGGTTTCTTTTTAATATTTGTATTACCAGCAACTTTTTCTAAATCTTGTTTTGTATGTTTGTAACGACCTCTCGCTCCATTACCAGCAAAATCAAAATTATAAATTGCTTTTTGGATAGGATTGCACATCCCTTTTTCTCTTTTTAATTGTCTGTTATATGAATAGAAAGCATTGTCTAATCTAGGATATTTAGGTAATACTTTTAATTCAGTTGGGTTAGGAAAAGAATCATTGGCTGGTCTTTTCCCTAATACGATTACTTCTGCGGAGTTTAGGATCGGTTTTAATTTCATTATATATTTTAAATATATTTTTTTTTTCTTCTTCTAATTTTTTATTTATTTTCTTTTCCTTTTTATTTATGTTCTTTAAAGATTTGGATTTCCATTTAGGTGCTGGGAAGGGTGCAACGAATTCATATATATAATCTTTTAAACTAGTTACTCCTTGTTTGAATTGTAGAACCACCATGCAATTATAAGGAGTTCCGTTAAATACTTGTTCATAAATTGCTTCACTTTCTTTTTTATTTTTTGCTAATCCTAAATATTGGTCTTTGATTTTTTGTTTAACTATATGGGACTTAGCCACCCATAGAAATGTAGCGTCACTATTTAAACGGATTAAAGGATTTATCATAGTTAATTTTTGCACAAGGGTGCAACATACAATTCTCCGATGTCTGCCCAAACTGTATATTTGTTCTAAACTTTCACTATTTTTAATACTTCTTCCCTCTTCTCTCAAAGATGCAATGTCATTAAATATACAACATATATAAGGTAATTGTTTAATAGGAGTTGGATTATCTATTCTTGTCTGTAATATTCCTTTCAAATTATCTAAATTATTAAATATGTGGTCTTGCCTCATAAAAGGTAATCCATTTGCTATTTTATCGGTTTGACTAAAGGCAAATATATGCGAAAATTTAAAACGCTTATCCAAATATTGCATTAAGGATTTTAATAAAACACTTTTGCCTCCACCTCTACTCGACGCTAAAATAATTGCTGGTGCGTGTTCACATTCATCAAACATTTCGTAATTGAATTTTTCTATATTATTATTTTCTATTTCCATATATATAGATGGAAACAAAAAAAGAAGAAAAAAAAGTTCCGAAGAAAAATTATAAAAAACCAAAAGAAAATGTTATTATTCCAATTAAAAAAGAAATGGATCGTAATGAAATAGTTGAAAAAAAACAAATACAAAAAATAGAAAGCGGTATATTCCACGATGAAGAAGGACGACTATTATATCAACCGGATGATACTTTTGAATCATGTTGTTTTAAATGTGATAAACCACTTTGCTTATATATTGGTAAAATGTTTATTAGTGTATCAGTATTATTTTTCTGTATGTTTATGTTGCAATTTAAAGAGAATTCTGCCGAGTTTTATACTGGAACAATTGCTGGACTACTAGGACACTTCTTAAACAATTCATCACAACAATCAGATAATAAAAAGAGAGAAAACCAAAATAGAAAATAATTGATTTCAAAGGTTGAACTCTTCATTTCAACTATTGAAAATAATATCCCCTTTTTTTGAGATAGGGGACAAAAGACCATTTTGCTTCCCTTTTTTTGAGAGTTTGCTATATTTTTTTCTCATGTGAAGAAACTCTCAACTTTTGGGTCGCAAAACTGCCTTTTTGTCCCTTTTTGTCCCTTTTCCCTTAAAAAATAATAAAATAAATAAATAATAAATAATAAATTAAATATTGTTATAAACTTGTTCTTCACCATCTGAATCATCTTCTTCTTCATTATATACATAATATCCAACTAAACCATTAAATTTACTACTATAACCACAAAGTGTTCTCGCTTTTTCAATAGATTTATTATTAAATTTGTTTGCTCTACTTTTTAACAATATCGAATCCTTGTATCTATTTTTGCAAATTTCAATTAATTTTGATTTATTGTATTTCTTTTTATCATATTTGGTAAGTGTGGAATAGATGGGAGAATCACGGAAGGCAGAATACAAATCTTTAAAAGATACCATTCTCATATATCCAAAATCATTATTTACTTTTTCTTTGATAATACTTTTAAAAAACTCTTCAATATCACTTGATTTTTTATAATAATCTTCAGTCCATTTCATAACTGGTTCAACATCTTTTACTTCTCCTCTTGTTCTTTTATATATTTCAATTAACATAGACATCATGATCGCTTTATATTTATCTGCAAATGCTTGACTACCCATATAATCGTCCCTTTGAAATTCCATTTTTTTTTCGTCATCAGATGGATTATCACAAAATTTAGATTCAGTAAGAGCCACTCTATTTCTTCTTCTCATGGCGTTCCCTTGTGTGTCTTCTTCGTCCATAAAAGGAAAGAAGTTACAATCGCAAATATGTAATCCATATTGTATAACTTTTGAATTATTTGAATGATTAAATCTTGCTTTTATATATTTATCACCAGTTAGTAATTTAATTTTAGCACAATTAAATTTTTTTCTTTTTGGTAATTCATTATACATAATTAATCTTTTAAAAGCCATTCCGGCAAGTTCAACATTACTTCCTCTTACATCAACAGAATGATCAACGAGAACATCTGCTTTTGCTTTATAATAATAATCACCTAATACAGCAGACCAAAGATTCATTAATACACCTTTACCATTTCCACCAGTACCTTTTAATATAATAAATTTTTGTTTATGTTTTCCAACAATAGAACACGCCATCAATTCCCACATAAACTTTCTTGATAGATTATTAACAAATATTTGTCTCATAAATGTTTTTAATACTTGTGATTGTTCTTGATGTTCTTTATTTTCTTTATTGTATGGTATATAATCATACGGAAGACAAAAGGTATTATAATTATGTTTGGTATGTCCACCCTTTCCAAATTTAATACCATCGGTAAATGTCACAACGCCATTTTGGAAAACTAATCCACCAAGTTCTTTATTCATATCTTCTTGTTTAATAGAATGTTTTTGTTGTATAATACTTCTAAATTCACTTTCAATATTTTTTTTCCAAGTTGTTTTTCTTAATTTTAATCTTAAGTCGGCAACTTTTGAAAGATAATTTTGCATTTTTTCTCTTTCTTTTTCATCTAGAATTTTTATCATTTTTTGTAATAAATTACTTTCTTTTAAACAAAACGCATTATATAAACGATTGGAAATTAAATCACTAATAATACAACATTTACTTTTTTCTTTACTTTTTTCCCAAAATCTCCCATTCCAATGATATAAAAACCCATCGGCTTCACTATAAATAAAATCTTCAAAAGCAACATGATATAAACAAATCGCCAAATCATATTCTGTTTCTGTTTTAACTGCTTGGTTAATATAATAACCCATTTGTTTTTGTTTGATTTCTTTATATTTATTCAAATTATCGTCTTTTAAATAATAAATTAGAGTTCCAATAGTTTTACCTTTGTCTTCCATATTTTCCCATATTTCATAAAATTCTTGAACTTTATCAAATGTGAATTCTTTTGATTGTGCGGAAAATTTAATCCAAACTGGAAATAATATATCATCAATACAACGCAACGTCCAACCAATATCTATCCATTTATCATATGGTTCATAAAATGTATTAGACAACCCCATAGTATAATCATATGCTTCTTGGATATGGTATTTGCTTTTTTCTTTTGCATCTATTAAAATTAAATCTATAATTTCATTTAAAAGTTCTTTTGAAGTTATATTTTCAAAAGTATTAATTTTTTTTTTAATAATTTTATTTTTTACAACTTTTTTTTTATTTTTTTTTATTTTAATTTCTTTTGGTATTTCTATTTTTAAATCAAACTTTACAATGTCGGTATTTCTTGCGGAAATAATTGGTAAAATCTCTCTTACATCTAAAGTAAGGGGATAATATTGTAACGAATTATTATCATCAATAAATAACTGATAAGATTGAGCTAAATTATATCTTTCGTTATGTGGTTTTTGCGAACCAAACAATTGCCAGTTAGTTGTTTTTTTAGAAATACCAATATCAAATACATCTTCATAACTATTTTGCAAAGGTAAATCAGATAAAATATTATTAACATTTTCAATAACTTTTTTTCTTAAATATAATTGTTGTTCTGCGGTAGAACTTATGCCAAAAATAATATGTATGCCATCTTTTGTTTTATCTTTTAAACAATTAACATTTAATTTTTCTAAAACAAATACCGGAAATTTTTTATTTTGTGGTATATCATATATTTCTTGTATTTTTTCAACATATAATTTAACTAATTTATCAATATGAACTTCGTTATGTTGTCTTCTTTTTATTTCATTAGTGTATCTAAAATCCAAATCAATTAATATTTGTCCGTTAGGTAGTTGTTTTTCTGTTAAATATTCTTTTTTATTATCTTCAAAAACATGATTATAATAATTATCATAAAATTCTTTTTGATTTTTTATATTAAAAGAACCACCATATATTTTTTTTTTATCACCAATCCTCGTATGAGTATGACTTTCTTTTGGTTGTGTTTTATTGTTGGACAAATAATTCGAAAAATTAGAATACACCATTATACTTAATACTTAAAATTATCTTTTTAAGTTTAAATCTTAATAATAAATTAACTTCAATTTATACGATGGAAATAAAAAAAAAAGATTTACAACTGGGGTTGTCGAACGAAAAAAAATTATTACCAAAATTTAAAGAAATTTTTGGTAATGATTTAGAACAAAATAATCAATATGATATTTTTGATTACGAGAATGAAAAATACCAAATTGAGTTAAAAACGAGGCGTATACGCCATAATCAATTTTATGATTTACAAGTTGGATTAAATAAGTTAGAATTTGCTTTTAAAACAAAAGATAAAATATCAGTTATTGTTTGGGATTGTATTGATGGATTATATTATTGGATTCCAAAAACAAAACAATTTACTGTTAGAATGGGTGGAACAAATAGACGTGGCTGGAATGAGAAGAAATTATGTTCTTTTGTACCACATAAATATATAAAACCTTTAGAAGATTTTAACTGCTAATAGAATGTTCATTATCAAAAATTTTTTGTAGTTCTTTATTTTCTTCTTTTAATTTTTCATTTTCTTTTTTTAATTTATTATTTTCAGTTTTTAATTTTCTTTTATTTCCTTTGTTAAGTTCTTTAATTTTTTCTTTTAATTTTTTAATTAATTCTTTTTGTTCATCATAAGTTATTTGTTTTGGTTTATTTTTCATTGGAAACGGAAGCCATTTTGAAGTCCATTTATCGCCCACGCATCGTAAAGTTAAAACAGATTTTTTACTGGAATTATTAAATTTTTTAATTACTTTATATTCTTCTTCTCCTTCTTCAAATACAAACATTTCTTCACCATTACCATTAAAATACAACACTTCATTATTAACCATTTGTAATTTCATAAGACCATCCCATTCTGATAGAGAACACCAAAAAGTATCTCTACCATCACAATCTCCATTATAAACATTATAAATACCTTTGTCTTCGCCATCTTTGTAAAAATGAATTTTAGTTTCAACCGACATTTTCTTTTTAATAATATAATTATTAAGAATTTTTTAAGTCAATTTATCATATTATAAAATATTTTTAATATATAAATGCAATTATATAATGGAGATTGTTTGGAAATTATGAAAGATTTATCGGACAATTCGGTAGATATCGTCATAGCTGATTTGCCTTATGGAAGATTTAAACATTTAAAATGGGATTGCCCAATAGATTTAGAGAGAATGTGGAAACAGTTGTGGAGGATATGTAAACCAACATGTCCTATTTTTCTCTTTGGTGATTTTAAATTTGCTATGGAAATATATAATAGTCAACCTAAATATTTTAAATATGAAATAGTATGGAATAAAGGACAGACGACAACTCCATTATTATCTAGAAAAAGATTTGGAAAATCAACAGAATATATTTTAATTTTTTATAAAAAACAACCAGTATATAATTATGCAAAATATCATAAAATAAATAATAAAAATAAAGTTTTTTCTCCCATGGTTATGGGTAAAGATAATAAAATGTATCATTCAAAAACTAGAAAATATAATCCAAAATTACCATTAAATATTATTAATGAAAATGAAATAATAGATAGTGAATTATATAATATGAAATTTAAAAGGTCTTTAGAAGTTTATGAACCAAGGTTACCTTTAAATATTATTGAAGAAAATGAAATATTACCAAAAGATTTTAATAATAATGGTGTTGCGAAATGGTTACAAGCCAAAAGAGACGGTAATGATTATGAACCAAAATTACCATTAAATATTATAAAATGTAATGCAAAAATAAAAAATAAAACAATAAAAAAAGTAACTGAAAAACCACAATTTATTTTGGAACATTTATTAAAATATTTTTCGAATGAAGGTGATACTTGCTTGGATATAACTATGGGAAGCGGTTCTTGTGGCGTTGCTTGTCATACTTTAGGTAGAAAATTTATTGGTATTGAAAAAAATAAAGAATTTTATGAAATAACCAAAGAAAGATTATCATCGCTTTCTTCATCAGTATAAGAATCAAAAAAAAATTCTGTATCTAATAAACTCCACGAGAAAAGAGAGAAATAGCACTTCATGTTTCCGTTTCTACCTATTTTTATTTCTGTAATAATATCTTCAACGTCTTCTATTACTTTATAATATCCATCTACGTAATGGTTCATTTTCCATATTTCTAATTGGTCGTCACTTGGTTCTACAAATTCATTTATATATTTCAATAAATGTTTTGGTAAATTATTTAACATAGTTATATATATGCAACACGATTTCTCTCCAAAACCCACCGCACCAAGTCCTCTCGTTCTACCAATTGCAGTAGCAAGACAAAGTCCATTTAACTATTATTTTATAATTAAGAAAAGATCATTCTGGTGTTATAAGAAATATATAAAATTAGAATTAGATTGTGATTATTATTACATAGAATATTTTAATGGTAATTTACAAATACCCAAAACAAAAAGTAAAGAATATATTATTGATATTTTAAAAACAATTGGTATTTCAAATAAACATATTTTTAAAATTTATGTTATGAATGGTCAAACTCTTATGAGTTCCAAATATTTTTATGATTTAAATAGTATTATTAATTTTGTAAATAAAACAGAATTAATAATGGAAAATGTAAAGCATGTTTAAAAAGATTTACTTATTTTAAGTAAAGTGAAATTTGTTAAAGCGGATGATTTATTTATAACTCCTCCGTTTGCGTTGCCTAGTATATCATACCAGTATTCTGTTCCAGCAACTAGTGATACAACCATAGTATTTTCTAATCTCCCATATTCATATCCAGTAGATGAACCAACAAAAGTCCCTCTTGCTATTTGTTTCACATCAATAGCATTACTAGCAACTCTTTCATAGAGAGATAATGTTATTTGCTTTAAATCTGCTGAATTATCATAAAATTCAGCACTAATAATTGATAAATAAGTTCCAGTTTCAGATGGCGTAAAAACACAATCGTTATTGCTTAATGTTATGTCACTTGAATAAGTGTCTGTCCTTACTAAAATAAATCTTCTACTAGTAGCAGAAAGAGGTACTAAATTTCCTACAGCCGAACCACTATTACCATTTTCAGTAGTATAATTATAAGTTCCATTTGTAGTAAATTTTATACAATCACTAAATAATCCACTAGTTAATCCAGCAATTGCCGATGCATTATTTGTTGCCGTTGTCCTTGTTGTTTCTGCATATGTTCTTAAAGTGCTTGTTGCCGTCATATCTAATTTAGCATTTTGTGTATTATTAATTGCACCATTTATAATAATACTATCACTCATATCATCTAAATTTTTAGCAGAAGTAATAGTTATTAAATTTAATTTTGCCAACATTTCATCTTGTTCTACTTCTTCTTCATCTAGTCCGTGTGCATTATTTGACATTATAATATAATATAATAAAATATTATAAAAAGAAAAAAAAATTAATCTAATTGAGGAGGAGGATTATCATAAAGTTGTGGAATTTTATTCCCACTTCCATCTTGTATTAATCTAACTAATTGCTGTCCGGTGAAACCTTCTATATTTTTTAACATCTCACAATTTGGTCTTTTTTCTTCTGCTACATCATTAAAATTAGCAAATTGTTCATCTTCTGTAAAAAATAGTAATTCGTCGTTAAGGAATATTACCCATATATCTGCTCCGCTTGGGTCAGTCATTTAATATATGAAAATATAAAAAAAGTTTAAATAAAATTTAATTATTATATTTTTTAATATGGATTTTCATATAACTAAAAGAACTACCTACAAATACACTAATTTCATATGTTGGAAAAGTGCTTAATGAAAATGGTTGCAACCAATAGACTGCTCTTGTATAACTCGGTAAATTATAAGTGGTATTAAGATATGAACTATTTGCTGGAACTTGCGAACCGGTAAAATATTTATAAGCAGTGCTTACACCTAATGATAAATAATTACTAATTTGTATTCCACTTGATGGATATTTTGAAATCGTTACTCCGCCGGTCACATATTGATTAGAAGCAATATTTTGTATAAAAAACCTTAACTGACGATTTGTACCGTCCCAATTAAATGTTACGTTTCCGTCAAAAAATATATTACCAGTTTGAGAAGCATACCATGCGAGAATTGTATTTCTTGGATACGCATTTTCTAATGCGGTAATATCCGATACATTAGCGTTGCTTTGTGTGACGAGGGAATTTAAATTAACAGATGATGTAATGCCAATAAGAGCGAGTTTTGTTGAAGCTGATGATGGATATGTTATTTTTGAATTATTTGTTGTAATATCACTTTCCATCGTGTCTAAATTAACTGCTTGTGTTACTGAAATATTGTCTGTTTTAACTTCTATTGCGTCAATAGCATTTGTATTTGTGGTTATTGATGTATTCATGGTATTTAAATTAACGGCAGAACTAACCGAAATATTCCCAACCTTTGTTGCGTCACCGCTTGGATAAGAATTCTTACTTGTGTTTGTTATTCTTAATGCTTTTTCATCGTCCATATTGATTGCATTTGAAATAGTGATTAAATCTGTTTTGGTTTCTATGTTTTGAATATCTGTGTCATTGCCTTCAATTAATGTTTTTAATCCACTACTTACAGAACCAGCAAATTTATTAGCAATATTTAAATTATTAATTGTTGTTATATTTCCAGTATTTGTATTTACCGTTGCAGTTAAAGCGGTCAAATCCGCCAACATTTCATCTTGTTCCAATACTTCGTCATTAAATGTGTGTAAATTATCAGACATATTTAATATAAGTAAATAAAATAATTTAATCTTCTTCTTTTATTGTTTCTTCTTCTTCTTCTTCTGATGATGATTCCTTGTCTTCAAAGAGAGAATCTACTATACCTTCTAGTTTATTTAATCGTTCTTCCAAATCTTCCACCGATCCAACACGTTCTTTTATTGTTGTAATTTCTTTAAATATCTTTGATGTCTTTGACATGTTTATTTGTTTTTTAATATTTGTTAAATCTTTAATACAATTATTAACTCGTTTTTTATCTGTGTAACTAACAAATGTATCTAATTTATTTTTAACTTGTGCAAAAGCGTCTAAATCTCTCTTTATTTTACTAATATTGCCTTTGCATTCTACAATCGCAAGAGTTAATTTTTTTATTTCATTTTTTAATGGTTGTAAATCTTTTAAAATACCGTTCTGTGATGAAATTCTATTATTTTTTGTATTTAAAATTGGCATTATATATTATTAAAATATTAAAAAATAATATATTTTCAAAAAATTGAAGTATAAAATTTTTATAATAATAATAAGTAAAACCCATCTAACTATGTCTAACTTTGCGGAACTCCAATGCTTTAATAAATTGCTCCTTGAAAAGATGCAAAGAATGGAGCAAAGACATAAAAAAGAAATGGAAAAATTAAATAATACATATAATAGTCTATTAGATGAAACTATTAGGGGTGAAGGTAATGAAAACGTTCATTATTGTGAAAAATGTGAAGAGTGGTTCAATGGTGAGTATGATGATGATTGTATTGGTGATTATGGCATGGACTGGTGTTGTGGAGCATGTGTTGAAAAAGGACTTTGCACATTATTTAAATGTCATAATTGTGGTGAGTGTTATGAAGGTGATGAATATAAAGAGGAGTATGAAAAAAAAATGAAAGATGGCCCAAATGACATATGTAATAGATGTTATAAAGGTTATATTATTATTGATGGGGGTTCTGGTGTTAATTATAGCGATGACGTTAATGAAATGGTATTTAATAGAGATAAAGTTATGAAAGAACTATTAAAAAAAATTAAGACAAATTAAATCTGCTTTTAAATGCTCTAATATTTGATTGCTTTGAGGTGCTGTCGCCCCATAATATAAATTTTGATAAAGCTCCGGCAGACATGGGGTTATTCCAATTCTCTCTTTTTCGGTGTCTGTCTAAATATCTTTTTCTTCTTTCTTTGTCTTTATTAATTGTGTAATCAGACATTCCAGCACTACCAAATTGCACAGTTTTCTTTTTTTTCATTTTTCCATCTTTGCCTTTTTCAAAAAAAGTTGCTTTCATTTTTTTTCCTTTTGCGGTTGCGGTACTAAATACAACTTTCATTTTATATATAATAAATAAAAAAATTTTATTTGTTTATTATATTCTAGAATTTATAATGTTATTGATTGTTTTTTCTCTTGCTCTTCAATTATCCTTTTTGCTGTTTGAATTAATTTTTTTCGTCGTTCGTAATATGCTTTATTCCATTTTTTCCTTGCTTTTTTCTTTTCTTCTTTTGTAAAATAAAGTTTTTTCATATTCTGTTACTATTATTAAGTGTTTATATTTAAATAGTTTTATTAGTATATTTATTAATCATGCTTTAAATAATATAATTCTTGTGTATTTGGTGAATGGTTCATAATTAAACAAGTTTTTTTCTTTTCCTCTAACGATTTTTCTCCTCGTCTGTCGTATGAAGTATAAATGGTTCTCAATAAAGACACGCCAATTTTCTTACCTAAATTTCTGTCCATAAAACTAATAAAATTTTTAGAATATAAATTTGGCTCCATACCATAACTTAAATCATTACCACTTTTAGTTGGAAATCTTGTATGTTTATAAAATAGTGGAATAGTATCACTATCTTTTGTTGTAAAATTAAATAAAATATTTCGCATATCAATAAAAGTATTAATAATTGAACATAATTCTTTTGGTAATTCAATAATTAAATTTTTTTTCATTTTATTTTTTCTTGCGTTTTTTCCCAAAACAATTTTTTTTGTTTTTCTTTTGTTATTAATTAAATAAGTATTAATATAAGTTTCTTCGTGATTTAAATTTCTATAATAATCCCAACTACAAATAATCATTTCGCTATACTCTGTTCTAACCGGTTCAATATAAGTATGCATACAAAGCATTAAATAATATTGGTATTGAAAAAAGTTGTCTGTAATTAATTTAATAATATCTACTTTTATATTAATATCATCAATATTTTTTTTATATTTACTTTTAAGCAAAATATTAATTTTTTTTTTTCTAAAACTTTTTTTTAAATTTTTTCTAAATTTTAAAATAATTTCCCATTCTAGCCATTTCTTTTTTTGCTTGTCTGTCTTAATTTGATTTGCTTGTTTACTCCTATATTTATTATCTGTATCATAAAAATATTTTTTCCAATACTCATATAAATTTATGTTTTTGTTAATAGGTTTACCCCTAATTGGAGATATAATAAATTGGATAGTTGAAATATATGGACAACGTGAAGGAAGAGATTTTGTTTCAATATATTCTTTAATTAAATCACTATATATTTCATTATTAATAATATCAATATCAATCTTTTCAATATTATTTGTTTGTTTTAAATAATTTAACATGTCATTATA
>Ga0206124_10002017_pt1 | contig 15495 bp, 18 predicted proteins | sample Helgoland_Spring_3_FD_148671 | JGI IMG/M metagenome (GOLD analysis project Ga0206124, IMG submission 148671) | Pelagic subsurface seawater microbial communities from Kabeltonne, Helgoland, North Sea - Helgoland_Spring_Bloom_20160321_2 | ecosystem: Environmental > Aquatic > Marine > Epipelagic ... | reverse complement strand
GTTCCATTTGATCCTTCAATTAACATTTCTCCAATTGTTAAACGTCTATCAAATGCAACATGATCTGATAATCTATTTCCATCAAACAAGCCCCTCATACCATTTTCAAACACAAAAAATACTATTCCAGCATCTTCTCCTTTAATATGATTATTAAGTTTAGATAATTTAGCAAAAACACAATTAATATTACCAAATAAGAATCTAAACACATCTATTATGTGAATAGCTGTCTCATGAATCATAAATCGTTCCATTTCTTGAAAATAAGGCTGCCTGTTTAAATATGCATCTTTACCTTGTCCGTCACCTGGTCGCATACGGAAACTCACTTGAAATAAATCACCCAATAATGAAGATTTTAATATTTCATTAATTTTAATATACCACGGCTGATATCTAAAATTTTCATGAACTGCGATTGTCACTCCGTATTTTTCTGCAATTTTAACAGCCTTTTTTGCTTCTTTAAGATTATTAGTAAAAGGTTTTTGACAAATAATGTTAATATTTGCCTCAGCGCAAATCTGAATAAAATTTAAATGGTTTTCGGGAGGAATTATAATATCGACAAGGTTTGCATCAGTTTCATTTATCATAGTTTTGAAATCTATAAAAACCCTGCAATTTTTAAATTGTTTTGACCTTGCTAAAGCCTCATTCTTATTTAATGAGCATATTGCTACAACTTCAGCATTTAGCCTTTGCCAAGCGTCATAATGAAATTGACTAAAATATCCAGTTCCAACTATTGCCAAACGAATTTTATTTTTCATAACAAAGTCACATTAATAATTATTTGATATGCCTCATTGCAATATGCAAAATACCATCTTCTAAAAAATTTTCTCCATAAGGAACAAAATTTAGACTTTTATAAAATTTTTCAACGGCTACCTGACTGTGTAAAATTATCGAGCTTTTCTTTTCTGTTTCATGATGATATTTTATAATTTCGTTAATCAATAAACTACCTACTTTCATGTTTCTATGCTCTACAAGGACAGCTACCCGTTCAATTTTAAATATATGATTTTCTTTTTCACGAACCCTTGCAGTTGCTATAGCTTCGCTTTTCTTATAAATCATAAAATGGTTACATAAATGATCTAAATTATCAAACTCAATGTCTTCTGATATGTTTTGCTCTTCACAAAAAACCTTTTTTCTAATTTTAAATGAAATATTCATTTCATCATTAGACGTTATTTTATAAAATTTAAATATATTCATAGTTTAAATCTCGGTATTAGAAAATTTTTAATTAAGCGGTATCAGACTATAATGGCAAAATACTACCATCATAATTAAAAAATTTTCCTGTATCATTTGATTTTAAATTTAAAAATTGTTTCATTAACCCTTCAGCACTTTCTTCTGGAGATATATCCGCATGGCTTCCTCCCATATCGGTCCTAACCCAACCAGGGTGATAAGAGGCTACTATTACATTATCATTAATAAATTGGTTTGATATTGTTCGCATTAAATTATTTGCAGCTGCTTTTGAAGCTCTGTATATAGGTGCATTTGAGGATGAGTGTTGCTGACTTCCCATAAGAGATGATATAATAGCAATTTTTGCACCATGGTTTACATTCAAATTTTTATAAAAATTTTTGATTGTCAAAAATGGTCCCGCAACATTCGCCATCATTACATCCATAATAGCCTTTTCATTGTGCTCTTTACTGAAAATATCACCTTTCCCGTTATTAACTCCTGCATTACAAACCAAAATATCAACCTTAAAATTAATATTTTGGGATATTTTCTTAATGCTTTCAGAGTTAGTAACATCCATTTCATGAATATTTAAGTTAGGGTGCTCTAAAGACAATTCCTGTAACTCTTCCGATTTTTTGTTATCTCTAAAACAAGCTTCAATATTGAGGTTTTTGATTAGAGATAATTTTGTTAAAGCTAAGCCAATGCCTCTATTAGCTCCTGTTATTAAAATAGTTTCCACCATAAAACCTCCTGAAAACTTCGTTGATTGTAATAGTATTCATGTCTTTAAATTTATTTTTTTAAGTTCTTTACGTGACTTCTCCATGCTGCAAATGCTCCACTTCCTACCACTATACTGCCACCAACCAATATTGATAATGTTATTTTGTCGTTAAAAATAATTACCCCTATAATTGAAGCAAAAAATAACTGAAAGTATGTGAAGGGTTGCAAAACACTTGCCTCTGCACTTTCATAAGCTTTTATCAACAAGAAGTGACCAGCCGTACTCAACGCACATAATAAAGCCATCCAACCCCAATCCTTAAAAAAAATAGGTTCCCAATAAAAAGGTCCAACAATAGACATTACAAAACAACCAACCATAGCCACCCAAAAGAAACTTGTCTCAGATGAATCATGTTTTGATACCTTTCTTGTCAAAACACTATAAAAACCTAAAACAAATGCACCAAGAATAGGTAATAGAGCGTCAAAACTAACAACAAAGTTTTTTAGATCCAAAATAATAAAAATCCCTAAAAAACCAAATAAAACCGCTAACCATCTTTGAATACCTATTTTTTCATTTAAAATTGGACCTGACAAAGCAACAACTATTAAGGGGAAAAAGGATAATATTGAATGAGTTTGTACTAAACCAAGCTTTGTAAATGAATAAACCCCGATTAATATTGCCGATATAAGTAATATTCCTCTGATAAATTGAATGACCGGTTGTTTGCTAGATATTACCTTTTTTATACCATTCTTTTTTCTTAAACTTATGGAAATTACTAATAAAGCTAAAACCCAACTTCTGATCATATTTATCACAAAAACATTGTAAGTATCAGCTAAATATCTTGATACACCATCCATTATAGCAAAGAAAAGCGTGGAAAGAACAATTATGATAATACCCTTCTTAACGTTATTGATCATAGTTAGCTAGAGCCTCTGATAAGATTGAATTTTAGGTTTAGAAAAATATTAAGTTAATCAATAGAATTTTTATTTGCTTAGAAATAAATGATTTTTAATAATATAACATTAAAGTGAAGTTTTATATTTTTAATTTTGATGGGACGTTTATGAATAATTATAAAAAACCAATAGGTTTCATTGGAATAGGGTTAATGGGCTTTTCTCTTGTAAAGAGATTGTTAGAAGTAAATTACTCAATTAACGCTTATGATAAAAATGAAAAAAGATTAGAACTTTTTCAAAATGAGAATAAAGTATCGATATGTATAAATCCAGCTGAAATATCTCAAACTTGTGATTTTATATTTATCTGTGTCGATAAAACTGAGAATGTCAGTGATGTAATCTTTGGGAATAATGGAATAGTTCAAAACGCCTCTAAAAATACAATTATCATAGATTTATCTACAACATTAGCTGATGAAACTATAAATCTTTCTAAACGAATTTCTGCAGAAAAAGGATCATCATGGGTGGATGCTCCGGTATCAGGAGGACCTGAAAAAGCTTTAGATGGATCGTTGGCAATAATGGTTGGGGGAGAACAAAAAGATTTAGAGATCATTTCACCAATTTTAAACGATATTTCATCAAATTTTACACATTTTGGTTCTGTTGGATCAGGTCAAATAGTAAAGATGATAAATCAAATATTAGTATTGAACAATTATGCTATTTTGGCCGAAGCGTTAACATTTGCAGAGGCTTGGGGAATTGATGCTCATAAAATTCCTAATGCTTTAAGTGATGGCCATGCGGGGTCAAATTTACTAACACATTTATTTCCAAGAATGATAAAAAAAGACTTTAAACCTCAGGGTTATGCCTCACAAATTTTAAAGGATCTTTCCATGGTGTCTGAACTAGCAAATAAAAAAAATATACCCATACCAATAACTAGCCTAACAAGACAATTATTTACAATCCTTACAGGAAAATCAAAAGAAAACCTAGATGGCACTTCTATTGTAAAGTTATTAGACAAAAGTAAAACCATTTAAAGAGGAAGAACATGAAAGACATACCCATAATTGATGCTCATCACCATTTTTGGGATTTAAGTTTAAAAAAAAACCCATGGTTAGACCCAAAAAATCAAATACCGTTTAGATATGGAGACTATGGCTCCATCTGTAAAAACTTTTTAATTTCGGATTATAAAGAAGTTAGTAAAAAACATAATATTGTTAAAACAATTCATATGGAAACCGAATGGGACACTAGTGACCCTGTGGGCGAGACTAAATGGCTTCAACAATTATTTGATGCCTCTGGATTTCCAAATGCCTTAGTTGGGCAGGCCTGGTTTGATAGAGACGATATTGAGGAAGTTTTAAAGGCGCATAAACAATTTCCTTTAATAAGAAGTATAAGGCATAAGCCAAAATCATCGCCTTCTCCAAAAGTTCAACTTCTTAATCCAAAAGGAACTTTAAATGATCCAATTTTTAGACAAGGGTATTCTTTGCTAAAAAAATACAAACTTAGTTTTGACCTGCAAACACCTTGGTGGCACTTAAAAGATGCTTCTAAGTTAGCACGAGATTTCCCAGACACACCTATTATTTTAAACCACACAGGGCTTCCTGCTGACAGATCAAAAAAAGGTTTGGATGATTGGAAAACTCATCTAGAAGAATTTGCAAAGGAACCGAACACAGCCGTAAAAATATCTGGTATCTGCGTTCCTAATAAAAAATGGACTGTTGATCTTAATAAAGAAATTATTTTAGATACAATTAAAATATTTGGTTTTGAAAGATGCATGTTCGCATCAAATTTCCCTGTGGATAGTGTTTTAGCTAGCTTTGATCAAATATTTGATGGATTTAAAAGCATTACATCTAAAATGAGTAGCAATCATATCAATCATTTATTTTATCAAAATGCTATAAAGTATTATAACCCTGTGTGATAAAGACTTAATATTGATTTAAATACCTTTAAAGTTTGCCGATCTTTTTTCCATGAAAGCCTTTCTACCTTCTTTATAATCTTCACTATCAAAGCACGCAGATGCAAGTTGTTCACATAACAACAGGTCTCGGTCATCAGAATTTTTTGAAATTTCTATTCCTATCTGTTTCATAGCTTTTATTGTCAATGGAGCATTTTTAGAAATCGTGGAAGCATAATTATTTACAAACAGTTCTAAATCTTCTTCTTTAACTAGCTTTTGGACTAACCCACAAGATAGGGCTTCATCTGCTGAAATTTTTTCAGCTGTAAACATGAAATGCTTAGCCATTCCAGGCCCCATTACATCAAATAGTCTTTTTATTGATGAAAACGGGTATCCAAGAGATAATTTTGCAGCCGGCATTGCAAACTTTGATTTTTCTGAACAAATCCTTATATCACAACAAACTGCTACGTTTAGACCACCACCTATACAATAGCCATTGATCATAGCTATGGTTGGCTTTGGAAACGTCTCAAGGTTTTCATAAACTTTTTGTGTCCTTTTATTATAACTCAAAACAGCATCTTTAGAGCTTCGTTCTTTATCAAATTTAGAAATATCTGCTCCTGAAACAAATGATTTACCACCTGCTCCATTTAAAACAATGACCCTTATGTTTTGATTTTCTCTAAAATCATCAAGAATATTTTCCAATGCGTCCCACATTTCTATTGATACTGCATTATGTTTTTCTGGATTGTTAAAAGTAATATACCCAATGCCATCTTCAACTCGAGATATCATTTTTTCTGTAATCATTATAAACCCTATATTTAAATTATGTTTTTTGATTGAAAGTCATTAAGTTCATTGTCAGTAAAACCTAAATCTGACAAAACTTCTTTATTATGCTCTCCCTTCTCTGGAGGCCTTTGTTTTAAAGAACTCGGGGAACGGGATAGATTAAATGGCTGTCCAACAAGTTCTGTTTTACCAAATGGAATTGTCTCAATAGACTGTGCTATGCCAAGATGTTTAACCTGAGGATCATCAAAAACTTTATCAATTGAATTGATTGGACCACAAGGAACTCCAACTTTTTCTAATTTTTCAACCCATTCATTTGAACTTTTTTGAACAGTAACTTCTTCAATCAGATCATTTAAATAGTCTCTATTTTCTAGTCGCTCCTTAGCTCCTTTAAATTCGTCTTTATCAAGCCATTCTTTTTTGTCTATAGCCTCAACAAATCGTTTCCAAATTGTTTCTCCAGCTACAGCTAAATTTATTGATCCGTCAGTTGTTTTAAAGACACCAGTAGGTACACTTGTTGGGTGATTATTACCAGCCTGCCCTGCTACATTCTTTTCACTTAACCATCTCGCAGCTTGAAAATCCAACATGAAAATTTGAGCCTGTAGTAGGGATGTATTAACCCACTGTCCAAGACCAGATTTTTCTCTTTCTATTAACGCTGTTTGAATACCCATAGCACAAAATAGACCAGCAGTAAGATCTGCAACTGGAATTCCAACTCTCATGGGACCTTCACCAGGAGCGCCTGTAATACTCATTAACCCCCCCATACCTTGAGCTATTTGATCAAAACCAGGTCTTTTGGCATATGGCCCGTCCTGCCCAAAACCTGAGATACTAGCCAGGATTATTTTTGAGTTCCTTTTTTTTAAAGTTTCATAATCCAAACCAAGTCTGTCTTTAACATCAGGTCTAAAATTTTCTACCACTACATCAGAAGTTTCTACAAGCTTCATTAAAATTTCTATGGCTTCAGGTTTTTTTAAATTTAGAGTAATGCTTCTTTTATTGCGGTGTAAGTTTTGAAAATCAGAAGTATGCCTTGATGCCCCAAGAGCTCCATCAGCCTCAATACTTTCTGGAGCCTCTACTTTAATTACGTCTGCACCCCAGTCAGCCAGCTGTCTTACAGCAGTAGGACCAGATCTAACTCTAGTAAGATCAATTACTCTAATGTGAGACAGGGCTTTAGAAGCGGGTGAATGGGGCATAAAAATTTCTCCATAGCCAATTATATGAGTATAGTTGAAGCTTATTTAATAATTTAAACTTATTTAATAAACATAAATATAATATCAAAAAAATACTTGTTAATAAACGAAAAAAAAATTATCAGTTGTTAAGTTATGGCCTATAGGAAAACAATGATTGAGTATAAATTTAATTTTGACAAACATTTAAAATATCTCTCTGCAATAGAACAACATTCAAAAAAATCATTTATTAATTCACAGGATTCAAAAGTTTGTTGGAGATCGTGGGGTGAAGGTACACCTTTAATTTTTTTACATGGTGGATACGGAAGTTGGGGGCATTGGATAAAACAAGCAATACCGTTTTCAAAGAAATATAGAGTATTAATACCGGACATGCCTGGATTTGGGGAGTCTGATGATTTAACTCTTCCTCACACTCCAGAAAAAATAGCTTCGAATTTAGCTGATACAATTTTAGAATTAATAACATTAGATGAAAACCCAATAATATGTGGTTTTTCTTTTGGTGGGCTAATTGCTGGTCACTTATCTTATGAATTAATTCAAAGAGGTTTTAAACCAGAAAAATTGATTTTGGTTGGACCTGGTGGATTAGGAGCTAAGAGAGGTGAAATGAGAGATATGATACCAAGACATTCTAATATGAGTGAAACAGATATTTATAACGCCCACAAAACTAATCTTGAAATTTTAATGATGCATAATCCAAATAAAGTCGATGATTTTGCCGTTCATATACAAAAAAAAAATACAGATTCTCATAGAATTAAGAGCAGACCGATATCAGCAACTGACACTTTAGCCATAGTATTAGGCAAACAAAATGTTCCGCTTTATGTTGTTTGGGGAGAAAAGGATGCCAGCGTAGGTGTTTATCTTGAAGACAGAATGGCAATTTTAAGAACTCAAAATATTAACGTAAGATTTCATGTTGAATATAATTTAGGTCATTGGATAATGTATGAAGATGAAAAAATATTTAACAAAATTTTACAAGATATTATTCAAGATTAATTCCATGACCTTTCAGCCATTTTTTAAAGTTTTCTCTTTCTGGAACAGATAATTGTCTACTGATATTTTCCGACCAAGTTCCTTTTTGGGCAACACCATAAAGATCTACATGTCTTTGTTTCTCCTTTAAAATAGGAGCTATTTTAAATACACGTTCATCATATTCATTTATTTTTTGATTAAGATTATCTTCTTTATAAGTATCAAAGTGAGTGACTATATCCTGAGGTAGTCGAAGAGAAACAGGAGCTTTTTGATCAGGCCAGCCAACAGCCAATCCTGCAATTGGGAAAACGCCTTTTGGTAAATTACAGATAAATTTAACTTCTTGAATAATATTCCTAATCATACTTATTGGGCAAACCCCTAAACCCATTGCCTCAGAAGAAATTATCATTGATTGCATAGAAAGAGCTGCGTCTATTACCCCATTCATAAAAGTATCTACGTTATTATTCTTATGCTTATACCCCCTATCGTTAGAAATTTTAATGTTTCTTCTAATGTCAGCAAGAAATAGAAGAAATACAGGAGCTGTAAGTGCCCATTTAGTATTTCCAATCAGATTTGATATTTCGGTTTTGATACTAGTGTCTTGTATTACTAAAATTGAATATTGTTGAAGGTTTGATTTTGAAGGAGCAGACTGAGCAGACGCTAATAGCAATGTTAAAGTTTCTTTAGTTACAGGTTTTTTTGAAAATTTTCTAACACTAGCTCTTGATAAAATAGATTTTAGTAGAGGTGAAATATCAACTTGTGACAAATCTAGGTCAGAATATTTACCATATCTGTTATAATATAGTTTAGATGCATCAATCATTATATATTGCTTTCCAAAATTTAATAATATTATAATACTCTTGATAAATGAAAATTTTAAGGTTTTTTTTATGTTAAATCTTCACGATAAAGTGGCAATTGTTTCAGGATGCGGTTCAATCGGTAATGGTTTTGGAAATGGTCGTGCAATTACAACTCTCTTAGCACGGCAAGGTGCAATAGTAATTGGGATTGACATTAATGAAGAAGCTGGCAATAACACATGTGAATTCATTAAAAAAGAAGGTAATGATTGTACCTTTTATAAAGTAAACATGACAAACGAAGATGATGTAAAAGAATTTTTTGACGAAGTAAGAACAAAATATAAAAAAATTGATATTCTGGTAAATGTAGTTGGCCAATCTGAACCAGGAGGACCTGTTGAAATAGATTCGAGTACATGGCGACAACAATTTACTCTAAATTTAGACACTGCTTTCCTTTCTATTAAATTTACTATCCCAATTATGGAAGAAAACTTAGGTGGGTCCATTGTAAATATCTCTTCAGTTGCAGGAATGAGATATATAGGCAAACCACAAGTTGGTTATAGTGCCTCGAAAGCGGCACTCATTCAAATGACTAAAACTACAGCTGTTATTGAAGCAAAAAAAAATATACGCCTTAACTGTGTTGTTCCTGGTTTAATGCATACTCCTTTAGTTGATAGATTAGCAGAGAAATACGCTGATGGAGATTATGATGGATTTGTTAAAAAAAGACATAAGCAAGTTCCAATAGGTAGAATGGGAGAATCTTGGGATGTAGCTAACGCAGTGTTATTTTTATGTTCAGATGAAGCTAAATATATTACAGGAACTGAAATAGTAGTTGATGGCGGGCTTACTGCCTCAACTCCATAAGTTATTTACTAATAATATAATTTGCCCAGATTAATTTAATGTACAAAGTTTTTACAAGATATAATTATGTACTGATAAGTTAAAAGACTCACTAATAAACTTCTTTTTAAACGAAAAAAATCGAATAAAACAAGCCAGTATGTCGATCATATATTCTTTATCTTAATACTCTTAAATATAACTCTCATTTACTTATATTCAGCAAATATCAATATGATGAGCATAAAAAAAGCATTTAATATTTTTGAAAATTTTTCTGTAATTATTTTTAATTTTTAAAATTTTCTTGCATATTGTGGAGGCACTTTAATATCGTGCTTTAAAATTTTTGCAGCATCCCATACCCATCTTGGATTAGTTAGAAAACCTCTTGCTATGGCTACCATATCAGCTTCTTTATCTACTATAATTTGATTAGCTTTAATTGGGTCTGTTATCATACCTACAGCTCTTACGACCATATCTGTATTTTTTTTTATAATTTTAGCCAAATGAACTTGATAATGTGGAGCAATTGGTATTTTAGGATTAGGTGTATTTCCACCGCTAGAAACACAAACATAATGGCATCCTATTTTTTCTAACTCATTGGCAAATATAATGGCTTCTTGCTCATCAATTCCACCATTTTCCCATTCAGTACCTGTTATTCTCATGCCTATAGGAAAATCTTTTGGCAACGCTTCCTTAATTGCAGCAAAAACTTCTAAAGGATACCTCATCCTATTTTCTAGACTTCCACCATATTTATCGGAACGGTGATTTGATAATGGAGACAAAAATTGATGAAAAAGATAACCATGTGTTCCATGAATTTCTATTAAGTCAAATCCAACTCTAACTGACCTGAGTGATGCTTCTACAAATTTACTTTTAATATTTTCTAAGTCACTATTTTCTATTGTTTCAGGAACATGCCAATCCTCATCAAAAGCTAGGGAGGAAGGTCCCTTAGTAGACCAAGGATCCTCTTCTTTGGAAAGACTTTTTCTTCCTTCCCATGGTCTTTGTGTTGACGCCTTTCTTCCAGCATGGGCTAATTGAATACCAAAGGCAGTTTCTTTTTGAGAAACTAACCTTGCTTTTTCTAAAGTTTTTTTTATGGATCTTTCACAAAAATCATTATAAAGACCAACACAATGATGTGTTATTCTTCCTATTCTTTCAACGGCTGTTGCCTCGACCATTATTAAACCAGCTCCAGAATAACCTAATTGCATTAAATGCTGAGTATGCCAGTCAGTCATTGCGCCATCAACTGATGAATATTGACACATAGGGGCAACAGCTATCCTGTTTGAAACATTCAAATTAGCAATTTGAATTGGAGAAAAAATCATTTATGCCCTCTTAAAATTTAATTAGTTAAACTGGTTAATCCAATTATCGACCAGCCTACGAGCAATAGAGTCAACTCTTGGCAATTTAAATCCTCCACTTATTAAAGGATGATTTAAAGATCTCAATTCTTCAATTGAAAACCAATGAGCATCTTCAATCTCATTATAATCAATATTCATATCCTCATTAATAGCTTCAGCAAAAAAACCAAGCATTAATGAAGCTGGAAATGGCCAGGGCTGTGAATTAAAATATCTGATGTTTTTGACTTTAACACCCACTTCTTCATAGACTTCTCTCTCAAGCGCTTGTTCTAGACTTTCTCCAGGTTCCACAAAACCTGCAAGTGTACTATACATACCTTCAGGAAACCTTGGAGACCTTCCTAACAAAATTTTGTCCTTATATGAAATAAGTGTGATTATGGCAGGATCTGTTCTTGGGAAATGACTTTTACCACATTCGATATTTGAACAAACTTTAACAAAACCAGCTTCTGTAGTATTATTTTTAAAGCCACATGAACCACAAAATTGATGTGTCTTATGCCAAAATGTCATTCCATTATTTAAAGATAAAAAAGAGGCATCTATATCATTTAAAGTTGGACCATATTTGCGTAAATCTTCAAGAATTATTGAATTTTCATTACACCATAAATCCATTTCAGAATTATTGTGGTCTAAATCTATTCCAACATAATTAATATTATTGGCAACACCAAGAAAGATAGGATTATCAATTCCATTTGGATAAATTGTTTTTAATTGTTCAGAATTAAAAAAACAAGCTTCTATATTTTCATCAGATTGCCTAAATAAATTTTTCCCATTCAAAACTGGAACAAATTTAGTGCTGTTGTCTGATATAATATTTTTTATTAAACCTTTATTACTTCTAAAATCACCATGACGATTAATTTGTGAGCTCGCATAAAAAGGTTGATACATGATTTTACCTAAAAATATATTTATTAAAATTAATTAGTATTATACATACTGATTACTTGAATTAATAATATTAAAATTATATAATTTAAATAATTTGTAAAATTTTTATTTATTAGGGTTACAAATAAATTTTGTCAGCGCTTAAAGTTCAATAGAGCATATGTAAAGTTTAGAGGATAGGAACATGATTAAAATTAGCCGTATTTCATCACCCCTTAAAGATAAAATAAAAAACCTAGAGGAATGCTCTCAGCTTAGTGGAGACGGTGTTTTTGAAGGAAAGTATAATACCTCTGGATCAATTATAATTAGAAATAAATTTTTAGGTGAATTAGAAGCTGACCAGGTTATTATCGACGAACACGGTGAAGTTGATGGAACTATAAAAAGCTCTGAATTAATTGTGAACGGCACAGTAAATGGAAAAATAAACTGCAAGAGCATTATTATTATGGAAAATGGTAATGTATCAGGTGATGTTCTATATAACAAAATCGCAGTTTTTGAGGGTGGCACTATAAATGTAAGTGGAATGAAAAAATTAGAAGAAGAGACAGATAAAGTTATCGATATTGTAAAAAAAGTTGGAGATTAATTTAAGTTCTTACTAAGAATTCTAAACCAGCCATGGAGCCAACGTAAAGATTAGGTTTAGTCTTTTTTAGTTTAACAATTGTTCCTGATACTTCTACATCAATTCCATTACCATACATTCTTATAATTTTCCCTTCGTTCTTGGTATCTCTATCAGTACATATCACTGTAACCTTTTGATCTAAATGCACATTATTCTCCTTTTTTTTAATTAACCGAATAGGCTTGTAAATCTTCTAATTTAATAATAGATAGGGTTGCGATATTTGTTGATTTTATTACAACTTTTGGAGCTTTACCTTCCTCAAATGCTTCTTTCCATCGCGAAGCACAAAGGCACCAATAATCTCCTTCGGTTAAACCAACAAAATTATATGCTGGAATGGGCGTAGACAAGTCATTGCCTACTGATTTTGAAAAATTTAAAAATTCATTTGTCATTTTACAGCAAACTGTGTGCAAACCAAAGTCATCTTGTCCTGTATTGCAACAATTATCTCTATAAAATCCAGTTATAATATCTTTGTCACTTTGTGAAATTGATTTACAAGGTTCAAGAATTCCACCAAGAACATTTAACTGTTTATTATTTCCTCCCCTTGGTGAAAAACCGTCCATTATGATAACTCCTTTTTTATCAATTCATTTGAAGCATTTTCAATTTCAGTTTCTAACCTTGATAAAAATTCTTTTTTTGGCAATCCCGGTTGTATTTCAGGAAGTATTTTAAGAGTGACTGATTTTGAAGAAAGTCGTTCAGGATACTTAATAAAGCTATTTTTAGGCCAAATTAAACCTGCGTTATGAGCAACAGGAACAACAGGTACCTTAGTCTGAGAGTATAAAAAAAATACACCTGGTAAGTAAGGTTTTTCCTTAGGTGAAACTCCTGGACTAACACGTGTCCCTTGTGGGAATATCATCATTGACCTATTTTTCTTAACTGCAATTTTAGCATTTCTTCCCATTTTTTTTAGAGCATTTATGCCTTGGTCTCGGGTAATTGGAATAGCACCAGATCTTAAAAAATACAAACCTATTACAGGTAAAAATATTAATGCTTTTTTTAACACGATTGATGGCATTGAAAAAAAATCAGTGCAAAAAACTGTTTCCCAAGCTGATTGATGTTTAATAGCATAAATTACCACTTTATCTTTTGAGGGTAATTCACCTTCAACTTTAATATCAGTATTTAACCACCATTTCATTCCCTTTATCATTATTAAACACCAAACTCTATTCACAAATAGAACTACAGGCCTTGGAAATAATAAACATGGCAAACAAACAGTAACTAGTATACTAGTACCTACATAAAATTGAATATTAAAAAATAAAGACCTTATAAAGTTCATATTAATTATCCTAAAAACTCACTATAATTTTTTAAATAATGTAAAATAATATTTACCTGACCCGGTTGTTTTGATTGATATATTATATCCTTCGTGTTCAGAAAAGTGAGAAAAATCAATTGGACTTGCAGGATCGTCGGAAATAAAAGCTACTTTTTTACCTTTTTCTAAGCTCTTTAAAACTCTCTTTGCTTTTAAAACTGGTAAAGGACACTTTAGTCCAGTAAAATCATGTTCTTCAATCAAAAAATATTCCTGTCAAAAAGTTAAATACAAATTAGATTTATACATATTTACAGTTGTATTCCAATTTTATTTTACTTGTATCCAATGAATCTTACTTGTATGAGATAAATTATGAGTATATGGGGAAAATTTATTGTTAGCGCTGCTGGATTTGCATTAGGAGGTCCTATCGGCGCATTAATTGGGGTAGTCGCCGGACACGCAATAGATAAAATTAAAACCAAACAAAAACTCCCAGAGGAAAGTGCTTTAAAGCAAATAGGCTTTACAGTCGGAGTAATAGTTCTATCTGCTAAAATGGCAAAAGCTGATGGTAAAGTTACAAAAGAAGAAATTAGAGCATTTCAAAACAAGATAAGCGTTCCGGAAAATGAAATTAAAAATGTTGCTCGATTATGGGATCAAGCCAAGAAAACAACAGATGGGTTCGAAGTTTATGCTCAACAAATTTGTCAATTGTTAGGAAAAAATTCTTCAGTATTAGAAGAATTATTAAATTTACTAATAATTATTGCAAAAGCAGATGGAAAAATTACTAAATCAGAAATTCTTTATCTAAAACAAGTTAGTATTATTTTTGGTTTTTCTATTGAAAAATTTGAAAGAATTTATTCTTCAAACTTGGGCAAAATATCAGATCCTTATCAAATATTAGGGGTCACTAGAAACACACCAATTGTTGAAATTAAAAATAAGTGGAAACTGCTCGCTTCTAATCATCATCCTGATAAGTTAATAGCCCAAGGTTTGCCAATTGACTTCATAGAGAAAAGCACTAACAGACTTCAAGAAATTAATAATGCTTGGGATATAATCAAAAGTCAGCAGTAATAGGTAAAAAATGCCAACACCACTAATTACAACTCATAATTTAAAAATTTCTCAGCCAAATAAAGTCATAATAAATAATGCCGAATTTTCTATTAACAGATTCGATCGTATAATTTTAGTAGGTAAAAATGGATGTGGTAAAAGTTCACTTTTAAAAGTTTTAAAAGGAATTGACACGCCAGATGAAGGCCAGATTTGGATGGCTCCAAATATAAAAATAGACCTTCTTGAACAAAATCCGCCAATTCCTAACGCAAATAATGTAATTGATTTTCTCTCACAGGATAATAATCACCTAAACCTTTCCAAAATAAATTTTATCATTGAACAATTAGGTTTGTCTGACATCGATTTAACAAAAAAAATATCTGGCGGCGAACTTCGTAAAATTTATCTAGCGCAATCTATATTAAATGAACCTGACATAATGCTTCTTGACGAACCCACTAATCATATAGATTTACCAACAATTAACTGGCTTGAAAAAAAGCTGATAGAGTTAAATACTACAATGATAATTGTAAGTCATGATCAAGAATTTCTTAAAAAAATTGGTACAAAAACTTTTTGGTTTAATAAAAGGCAATTGATAAAACGAGA
>Ga0206124_10002015_pt1 | contig 15510 bp, 11 predicted proteins | sample Helgoland_Spring_3_FD_148671 | JGI IMG/M metagenome (GOLD analysis project Ga0206124, IMG submission 148671) | Pelagic subsurface seawater microbial communities from Kabeltonne, Helgoland, North Sea - Helgoland_Spring_Bloom_20160321_2 | ecosystem: Environmental > Aquatic > Marine > Epipelagic ... | reverse complement strand
TTCTAATAAAGTTTTAACATCTCTTGTTTTTAGATCTAGGTATGAAGCAATAGATGAGCTTTCAATAAGTTCATCAATAGTTAAATCTGATCCGATATCCTTTTTATTCAATGATGATCCAAAAGATAAGATATCATCCATTAAAGATAGAGTTTCAGCTCTAGATGATGATCCACTTGCACCCAATCTTCCAATAAGAACCATATCAGCATTGCTGTTAATATTCATTTTGCTATCTAAAAGAAAAAAAGATCCTAGTCCTCCTATTGGACTTGAAGTATTTCTTGGAAGAGTGATTGCTGATGTTATTCCATTTGATCTATTCCATGGGATTAGAGTTGAATTAGGATTAAAAGCACTGTGAATGCTAAATCCAACATCGTATATATTAGATTCATCATCTCTCGTAACACTCAATGCTCCAATTTCAACTATACCTATTTCAGTATCAGGAGCAATTAATCCAGGAGTCACTATCTTTCCTTTTACATCAATAACTCTGTCGCCTTGAATGGCCGATGACTTAGATAATTTTTTTATAAGTCCATTTTCAATAAGGATATGTCCATTGTATGAACTGTCATCAATGCCATCATAAATAGTCGCATTTTTGATAACTATTCTTTCAGCCTCTAAATAACTTGAATTAAACAATATAAACGATAAGGCTATTAAAATTTTATATTTAATCATTCTTCTATCCTCTTATTGGATGGATTAATAATGCCGATATCAAAATCACTATTTGGCTCAAAGCCAGTTGCTTTATCAAAAGCCAAAGCTCCATCTATATATACTTTTTCTGCAAGAGCATAAATACTAAAGGGGTTTTTAGACCATACAACTACATCTGCATTTTTACCAACCTTTAAAGAGCCTGTTTGCTTATATATTCCAGCTGCCTTAGCAGGATTACTAGTTATCCATTTCATTGCTCTAGCTTTTGATATGTTGAAGCCAGCTTTAATTCCTGCAGATAATGCTTTTGATGCCTCTACATTTAAATGTTGAATTCCAATCTCATCGTCTGAATGGACTATTGCGCAACCGGTTCCATTTCTAGCCTGATCAACAATTGCAACATTTGCTTGAACCATATCATATGCTTCATGTTTAAAGCCCCACCAGTCAGCCCAAAGAGCTGCACATATATTGTTTTCTGCTAAAAGATCAGCAATTTTATAAGCCTCAACTGCATGATGGAAGGCTGTAATTTTATAATCAAATTCTTTTGCAACATCTATCATCATTGCCATTTCGTCCGCCCTATAGCAATGATTATGAACAAGAATGTCACCACGCAAAACTCCAGCTAAAGTTTCTAACTCTAAATCTCTAGTTGGCTTGTATGATAATTCTTTTGCCTCATCCGACTTTTTTTCGTATTCATCTAATTTACTTAAGTAACCTTCTGCTTTTATCCATGACTTTCTATATCCGGCAATATTTCCCATTCTTGTTGATGGTGTTTGGCCTCTATTTCCATACACTCTTTTTGGGTTCTCTCCACAGGCCATTTTTAATGAATGTGGCGCATCAGGAAATTTCATTGAATTTATGGTATTTCTTTGAAGATTCTTTGCAGTAACCCCCCTTCCACCAATTAAATTAGCTGAACCAGGTAGAACATGAAAAGTTGTTACTCCCCCTTTGAGAGCTAAAGCAAATTGAGGATCTTGAGTCCATATGGAATGCTCTGCCCAAACCTCCGCTGTAACAGGACTAGTTGCTTCATTTCCATCTGAACTTGTTTTGACACTAGGAGCAGGATATACCCCCATGTGCGAATGAATATCAATTATTCCAGGTGTTATCCATTTACCAGTCGCATCTACTATAGTTAATTCATCTGCTCCAGGAAGATCTTTGCCAATTGAGATAATTTTTCCATTTTGAATAATTATATCTGTCTCTAAGAATTCATTACCATCACCATCATAAATATTTGCATTTTTTAATATTGTATTTGTATAAGGAAGAGGTTCGTATGTCGATTCATAAGGCTCAAAATTTGTTGCTTCTAAGGTGAATGAAATTATAGAAATTAATATGTAAATTTTTTTCATGTTAAACAGTATAAATAAAAAATATCAATACACTATAATAATGTAAATTATTTTTTGTGAGTTTTAACTATGAAATCATATAAAGTCGTTGCGAGCGGAGCCTCCCTTGAATTGCATGAATCTCAAAGACCTGTACCAGAAGGTAAGCAGGTATTAATTAAAACTATTGCCTGTGGAGTTTGTCATACAGATATTCACATTCATGATGGATACTTTGATTTAGGAAATAATAATCATATTCCCTCGAGGATGAATGAAACATTAACTATGGGTCATGAAATTTATGGGGAATTAGTTGAGTTTGGTTCAGATGTTTCAAACGTAGAAATTGGAAAAAAATACGTTGTGTATCCATGGATAGGTTGTGGTGAGTGCAATGAGTGTAAAAGAGATATGGAACATTACTGCTCACCTTTTACAGCAGAAAATCTTGGTGTTTCTGTTGATGGAGGTTATGGTGAGTATGTTCTTGTTAAAGATTCTAAATATCTTTTTGATGCCGGCAATACACCAGATGAACTTGCTGGCACTTATGCCTGTAGAGGTCTTACAGCATATAGTGCATTAAAAAAAGCTAACCTAGAAAGGGGAGATAGTGTTGTAATTATAAGTGCTGGAGGTTTAGGCCTACTTGCGTTAAAAATTGCAATCGCAGCATTTGAAGTAAATGCCATAGTTGTGGATATAGATAATGAAAAACTATCGATTGCAAAAAAAATTGGTGCATCGGAAGTAATAAATTCTAAAGATGAAGGAGCCGCTTCTAAAATTATGGAAATTTTAGGAGGAGCTGCTTCAACTATTTTAGATTTTGTAGGCTCAGAAGAGTCTGTTAATTTTGGCTACAGTCTATTTGGCATTAATAAAGGTGGGTTATATGTATTAGTAGGTTTGTTAGGTGGCAAATTTGATCTTCCACTTCCTCTTCATACATTTACAGCTAGAACGATTACTGGAACCTATGTTGGAAGCATGAAAGAGATGAAAGAATTAATGGATTTGGTAAGAGAAGGTAGAATTGAGCCGGTAGAAGTTGAGACTAGACCAGCATCAAAGGCCAGTGATACACTAGCTGATCTTAAGGCAGGTAAGATTAAAGGATTAGTATGTCTTAAGCACTAAACACCATGACAAATATTAAGAATAACAAAGCATTTATTTTATTAGCAGGAATTTTATTTGCTGGTTCTATAACTGCTGATCCATTTATTCATGATCATTTTGAGAAAAGTGAATCTCTTATAGAATGTCAGTTTTGTGAAAACAAGACTGCCGATATAAAAAATGTTAAATCGGAAATAAATAAGAGAATTGAATTATCCATTTTTAGTCCTGAAAGTAATCAAGACTTATTATCTAATAACAGCAAAAACTATCAATCGAGAGCTCCACCAAAATAATAAATTTTTATCTATTTTAAATTTTTATTTTTTTAAGGAGTTCTTATGAAAAAAATTTTAAGCACGTTAATATTTTTTAGTGCTACATATTCAAACGAAATCGCCTCACAAGATATTGAAGAGATTATCGTGGTTACATCTGCTTTGATAGATACAACCGAAATTACAAATCCATTGTACGTTATAGATGGTGATGAGATACTCGATGATGCAACAACAAGCTTAGGGGATGCTATTGATAGTTATCTTGGTATTTCTATTGCTGATTATGGTGCAGCTGTTGGACAACCAATAATAAGAGGTATGTCAGGCCCAAGAGTAAAGATTCTTAAAAATGGTATGGTTGTTAGAGATGTATCCGGTATTGGTTCAGATCATATAAATGATATTGATCTTAATGATATTAAACAAATAGAAATTGTTAAGGGCCCATCATCATTGCTCTATGCTAATGGGACGATCGGAGGAATCATTAATGTAGTTGATGACTCTATTTCAACAATGAATTATGAACTTCCTGAATTGAAAGTTGGTTATGAAACCCAATCAGTAAATGATGGCTCTTCTGAATTCATTAACTTTAAAAATAATTTTAATGGCTTTAACGTTAATGTTGGATATAAAAATACTGAATTTGGTAATTATGATGTTCCTCATGGTGCTGTTATTCACGAAGAAGAAGATGGTCACAATGATGAGGAATTAAGCTATGTAGAAAATTCTGATTATGCTGTAGAGGCTACTAAATTTGGTATCTCAAGAGCTGGTGATTGGGGTTATGTTGGTTTTTCAGTAGACAATCTTGAAAGCCTTTATGGTATACCTTTTCATGGTGAAGAACATCCTGAAGAAGATGGTGAACCTCATGAAGATGAAAGAATTTTCTCATCTACAGATTCAGAAAGCATTTCTATAAAAGGATCCTATGACGTTAATGGCAATTTAATTAATAAAATTGACTATACATATAGAGATACTGACTATACTTTAGTTGAAGCGCATGCCGAGGAAGAAGGTCATGACGAACCTCATAGTCCTGAAGAAGAACATGAACCAACATTATTTAGTAACAATGCCACTGAGTATGGTGCCATTTTTGATATCTCAAATGACATAAGAACTCAAAAATTATCATATAATTATGTAGATGAAGATTCTTCAATAGTTGGAGAAGAAGCATTCATGAATCCGGCAAAAAATGAAGTTCTAACACTTGGTTATTTTGTAGGCCAAGATTTTGACTTGTTTCATATGGATTTGGGAATTAGATTAGATAAAGTTAAAAGATCTGGAAGTGTTACTGATCAAGATCATGGTGATGTAGATAGTTATTCTATTGATGGTGATGTTTCAAGCTTTGCTGTGAGTATTGGAAGAGATCTTTCTGATACATTGGAGTTAAATCTCGGCTTTTCTAGTGTAGAGAGACTGCCATCTGTAATTGAATTATTTATGAATGGTCCTCATATGGCTACAGGTAGGTTTGAAGTGGGAGATCCCACACTAAGTTCTGAAACTTCTAATAATTTTGATATTTCATTAAATTTTAGTAACGGAGAATATTTTGCATATGCGAGCTTCTTTATTAATGATGTAGATAACTATATTGCTCTAATTGATGAGGATGAAGATCATGAAGATGAACATCATGAGGATGAAGATGCTCATGACGACGAGCATGATCATGGTAATCTAATTCATGCAAATTATGTTCAAGAAGATGCTGAATTTGATGGATATGAAATTGAGTTTGGCAGAACATTTGATTTAGGTGCAGGAGAAATGACATTATCTTTTGGAAGAGATGTTGTAAATGCTAAGTTTACAGATGGTCATAATGTGCCAAGAATAAATCCTGCAAGAAATATTTATTCACTTTCGTATGCTCAAGATGACATAGTCTTTAAGTTACATTTAAAAGATGTTGAAAAACAAAGCGATATTGGTAAGAGTGAAACAACGACTGCTGGATACCAAATGTTGGACACAAGGCTTACTAAGACATTTGATTTAAGTGGAAAAGGTGAACTTAAAGTTTCATTATTTGGAAGAAATCTTTTAGATGAAGCGGCAAGAAATCATGCTTCTTTTGTGAAGAATGAGGTTCCTCTTCCTGGAAAAAACTATGGAATTAAATTTAATTTAACTTACTAAATTAAAGTTTTTCGATTAATATAAGCTCTTCATAACCCTAGATAAGGTTTGGGGAGCTTTTTATTTAATGAAATCACAACTTACTTCAGATAAATTCGTAATGTCATTCTCGGTAATGTGCTTAATACATTGTTTATTTGCTCCATCTTTAATCATTCTTTCATATAGCTCTTTAGCTTTAACATTTGAAAGCGAATTAATACACAAAGCTATCTTGCTACTAACTATTCCAGTTAGTATCTTTGCAATAAGCTTGGGATACAAAAATCATTCAAATAATTCAATTATTTATATAGGCATAGGTGGATTAACAATATTAATATCTGCCCTACTTGTTGAAGATACTATTGGCTCTAATTGCTCAAACAGTTTTAACCATGATAGGCTCATTGATGGTTATTTTTTGTCATTATAGAAATTATAAAATATGTAAAAAAGTAAATTGTGAATGTCATAAAGTATCAAGCGCTTAATAATTTTCTATTTTAATAAAACTCGATTAATTACTTTAGATACGAATTTATTGTATGATTCGCTTTTTTGTTCCAGAACATGACTAAATATAAAATTCTATTTTATCTACTACTAGTTAGTCCTTTTGTCATTGCAAATTATGATATTGAGGAAATTATTACAACAGGATCATTGGTAAATAATCCTGAGCAAGATGCATCACCAATTGACGTTATTACTCAAGAGGATTTTGAAAATTTTAATATCTCTAATTTTGCTGAAATTAGTAAATATATAGCCTCCTCATCAGGGTCACATTTCCAGACAAACGCCCTTGAGGGAGTTGATCAAGGAATGGCCTCGATTACACTCAGAGGTTTAGATCATGCATCTACACTTCTTCTTGTTAACTCAAAAAGACATACTTTTGCTGGAACCCCTTCAAATCAGGGTGAAGGATACATTGATGTGAATATAGTTCCTGAAATAGCAATCAAACAAATTGAAATTTTAAAAGAAGGAGCTACATCACTATATGGATCTGATGCCGTTGCTGGCGTTGTAAATGTTCTAACTCAAAAAGATTTTGAAGGATTTAAATTAAGAATTAATAACTTTGAAACTTCAAATTATAGTCAGAGAGATAAATCTTTAGGTTTATTGGTAGGATCAAATTATAAAAGTGGCAGCTATGTGTTTGGTCTTAATATGCTGCAAAGATCTTCTCTTTCAGCGTCTGAAATTCCTGGAATAGCTGAGCTTGGCCTTAGCGGCTTAGGTAAAACCTTTAAAATTTCTGCTGATGATACAGTTAGTAACGGTCTATATTCAGGTAATTATAATGCTAATCAATTTGTACCTGACCCCCAATGCAAGGCAAATGGCGGTGTGTTAGATGGATCTTTTTGCAGATTCTTATACGGTACCAGATTTAATATAGTGAATGATGAAGATCACTCCAAAGCATATGCCAATTTATCTTTTGAAAGAAGTAGTTATGTTTATGAGATTACCTTTATGGGATCAGCAGTTGAAGTAAATGATAACCCTCAATCACCCTCATATCCTGCTCTTCCTTTTTTATCTAGACAAATCCAACCCGATCAAGGAGGGAATCCTTTTAATGTTCCAGTTACTTGGTATGGGCGTCCTCTTGGATCTGAATTCGATTCCCCATATTCTCCCAAGGATATAAAACAATACAATCTTAGTCAGACACTCAATACTAATATTAGTGAAAGCACGGAATTAGAGGCTTCTCTAACTATTAGTAGTCACTCTAATGATCATTACAGGCCAGATATTATTGATTCAAGGTTTTTAGAGGCATTAGATGGAACGAACATGGGTCAATCTAATGGAACTATTACATATTGGAATATATTTGATTCATCACAAAATACGCAAGAACTAATTGATTATGTAAGAGGTGCTGAAGTTTCATCTAAAGAAGCGTCTTTAAAAACTCTAGATTTAATCTTTAGAACCAATATAGACGACTATGAAATAGCATATGGTCTTCAGTTAAATGATGAAGAGCTAAAAATTTCATATGATGATATTAGTAAAGCTCAATTTGATTCAGATGGAAAGATTGTGAAATCAGCAGATTTATTCTTTTTAGGTGGAGGTATTAATGTCTCAAAAAATAGAAAAAAATATGCTGGTTTCTTTGAAATTCAACCTAAGCCAATAGAAAATATTGATATCAAAATTGCTGGAAGATTTGAAGAGTTTGAAAATGATTCATCATTTGATCCTAAAATTTCTTTTAAGTACTCTCTATCAGATGATATAACTCTTAGAGCCTCAAGAAGCTCATCTTTTTCTATGCCCTCTATGGCGCAGATGTTTTCAAGTGATATTAATTTAGGGAGTGTAAGAGACTTTAATGGCGACTCACCATTTGTAAGACAAGCGCAAATCGGTAATCCAAACCTAAAGCCTGCAACTTCTAAAAATTTAAATATTGGACTTATTTTTGAAAACCAAAAGCAAAGACTCAGTATCGATTATTGGAATATCAATTATAAAAATAGAATTGAAGCTCAAAGTGCCCAAGTTATTCTTAATACAAATCCAAATGGCTCAAGTATTACAAGAAATTCTAGCGGTGATTTAATTGGAGTTACTACAACATATTTTAACGAGGAATCAACCGAGGTATCTGGAGTTGATCTGAACTTCAATAGACTTATATCAACCTCAGACAAATATGGAAATGTATCGCTATCAATTAACTCAACAACTTTAATTGAGTTTCTTACTCCAGCTCTCAGCAATGAAGGTGGTGAATTTATGATTGATAGAGTTGGTAAATTTAATTACGACACTAACACTCATTCACTTCCTAAAAATAGAATCAATGCTTTTTTAAATTGGAAATATCAAGATTATGATATTAATTTTAACTCTCGATATATTGATGGATACAGCAATCAACGACCAATTAATAGTCTTGGGACATTATATGGATATAACAATTCAGTAGATTCATTTTTTGTTCACGATTTATCTTTAAAAAAACAGCTATTCACAAATAAAGGCGAAATAAATATCAAGTTATCAATTATCAATTTATTCGATGAGTCTGCTCCAAGACTGTATGATGCTCCTGACTTTAGTTTTGATACTAGGGTTCATGATCCTAGAGGAAGAATTGTTGGCATCAATTTTGAATATAGGCATTAAATAAAATAAATAACTTAAAGGGGTTGATAACCCTTTTTGATCAAATATAAACTAAACTCTCACAATGAACGAGCTTGAAAGCACTATATCCCAAATTATTGAAGAAAATTTTCTTCCTTATGAATGGAATGAAAACATAGAAAAAGAGCTTAAAGACCTTAGCCTAAATACTGAGCTCAACAGAAAAGATTTAACTCAGATACCCTTTATAACAATTGATGGAGCTGATGCAAAAGATTTTGATGATGCCGTTTTTTGCAACCTTAATGATAAAACATTTATTTTAGATGTAGCTATTGCTGATGTTGCGGAAATTGTGAAATTAGATTCAGCATTAAATAAAGAAGCTATGCAAAGAGGTACTTCTATTTATTTTCCCTCAAAGGTTATTCCCATGCTACCTGAAAAAATATCTAACAATCTTTGTTCACTAGTTCCAAATGAGGTTAGAAATGTTCTGGTTTGTGAAATGATATTTTCACTAAGTGGTGAAATGAAGTCATATAAGTTTCTTGAAGCTAGAATAAAATCTCATAAGAGAATGACTTACAACGAGGTGGAAGATTTTATTAAAAATCAAAAATTAAATGCATCGAAGAGCATAAAAAATTCATTAGACTCTTTAAACAATCTTACAAAAAGTTTATTAGTAAAAAGAAATAAAAGACAAGCGCTAGAAATAGACAGTCAAGAGCCAATACTTAATATAAATAAAAATGGAAAGGTGGAGCAGATATCATTACCGCAGAGGCTTTATGCTCATCAAATGATTGAAGAATCTATGCTTGCAGCTAATGTATGCGCTGCTTCATTCATGAATAAACATTACAAATATGGTGTTTATAGAGTTCATGAAAAGCCAGATGACATTAAATTAGATAGTCTTAAATCATTCTTTTCTTTAAAAGGTTTTTCAGATGGTTTTAAGAAAGAGCCGTTAGATCTAATAACTCAGTGTTTAAAATATTCATCAAAAAAAGGTTTAAGTAAAATCTTGCAAACCGTTGTTCTTCAAAGTTTAAAAAGAGCAGAGTATTCAACAAAAGAAATTGGTCATTTTGGTCTTCAGTTGGATAGATATTCTCATTTCACATCACCCATTAGAAGATATCCAGATCTAATGACGCATAGACTTATAAAAAATATCTTAAATAGTGAGAATTTAAAAATTGATAAGGAGCTTGTTGAGGAAGATTGTCAAGAAATGTCTGAATTAGAAAGAATTGCTGAAAAATCTGCAAGACAGGTAACGCAACAAATGATTTGTTACTATATGAAGAGCTATATTGGCCAAGAATTTAACAGTACAGTTACTGGAATAACTGATTTTGGTTTATTCTCTGAAATTGATGGGTTTTATGTTTCAGGTTTAATTCATGTTACTGATTTGCCAGGTGATAGATATTTTTATGATAGAGAAGCTAATATATTGAAAGGTAAGAAAACTGGAAGAACATATAGACTAGGCCAAAATATAAAAATAAAAATAGCTAACGTGACACCTCATGAGAGAAAAATAACTTTAATACCAAATAATTAATTAGCTAGAAATGATTAAGAAAGGAAATGATTTAAGAATTGGGTTTCATAGTATTGAAAGCATAATTAATCATAATCCTCATAAAATTAAAAAAATTTTTTTACCCTCAAATAGGGATGATCTAAGACTAAACGAACTCATATCGTTAATAGATAAAAATGATTTGAAGTATGAATTTTCTAGTAAAGTTAAACAGGAACCTGAAGCCATAATTGCAAATGATCCTGAGCTAAATTTCAAAGATTTTAAAGATTATTTAAATTCAAATTTGGTTAATCAACCATTGATTTTAATATTAGATAACGTTATTGATCCAAGAAATTTAGGTGCTTGCATTAGGTGTGCTGCTGTAGCCGGAGTAGATGCAATGATTATTAATAAACACCAATGTGCTCCTATAAATGCAATTGCACATAAGGTTTCTGCAGGAGGTGCTGAGGTAATAAAATTATTTCATGTTACTAATTTAGTTAATTGTCTTAAATTTCTCAATGAGATAAATGTAAATATTTACGGGTTAAGTGAGCATGCTAATGAGAGTTATTATGAATCTGATTTTGTATCTTCAACGGCAATAATCATGGGCGCTGAAGAATCGGGCATAAGGAAAAAAACGCTTGAAAGATGTGACTATAAAATTAATCTAAGCAGTAATAAATTATTTAAAAGCTTTAATGTTTCTGTTGCAACTGGGATAATATTGTCAGAGGCAAATAGGCAGCGTCAAAATAAATAATAACGGATAAGATGTTAAAACAAAGAACACTTAGAAACCCAATCAAAGCAGAAGGTATAGGTCTTCATACTGGAAAAAATATATGTATGGAATTATTGCCTGCTGATATAAATACAGGTATTAACTTTATAAGAAAAGATATAGATGAGGCATTTTTGATTCCAGCTATTGCTGAAAATGTTGGTGATACAAGCCTTTCAACAGCATTAATTAAAGATGATGTAAAAATATCAACTATTGAGCACCTACTTTCAGCCATTGCTGGTCTGGGTGTTGATAATTGTTTAATTAAAGTAGATGGGCCAGAAGTCCCAATCATGGATGGAAGTTCTAGTCCTTTTGTATTTTTAATCCAATCAGCTGGATTAGAAGATCAAAATGCTTTAAAGAGGTTTATCAAAGTTAAAAAGGAAATTAGTGTAACTCGTGATGATGCTTATGCTTCAATCAAACCTTTTAATGGTTTTAAAGTTTCTTTCAAAGTTGATTTTGACCACCCTGTTCATAAAACACTTCCAAGCGAATCAATTATTGATTTTTCCTCTACATCATTTGTTAAAGAAGTATGTAGAGCAAGAACATTTGGTTCATGGAATGAAAAAGAGCTTCTTCAATCAAAGAATTTAGCCTTAGGAGCTAGCGTTTCAAACGCAATTGTTTTTGGCGAAGAAGAGATTCTTAATGAGGAAGGTCTCAGATTTAATGATGAGATAGTGAAACATAAAATGCTGGATGCTATTGGTGATTTATATCTCCTTGGCGGGAATCTTATTGGTCAATTTTCTGGATATAAATCAGGGCATGCATTAAACAATCAATTATTAAGAAAAATTATCTCTGATAGTGATGCTTACGAGGTGATTGAGTTTGAAAACTCAGAAAATGCCCCAATCTCTTATGTAAGGCCTCCATTTGGAGATATAGATTAACTTTGAAAGTTAAGTAACTTTTTGTAAGAAATTAATATGTTAAATCCTTTTGCTAAAATTTTTGGTTCCAGCAATGATAGAGTAATCAAAAAAATGATGCGTCATGTAATTGATGCAAATAATCTTGAAGAGGATTTATCAAAAAAACCTGATAGCTATTTCTTAGAATTAAAATCAGAACTAAAAGAAATATATTTTCAAAGTAATAAAGACATATACAGCATATTGCCATTGGCATTTGCTGCTGTAAGAGAAGCATCAAAAAGAACTTTGGGTCTTAGACATTTTGACTCTCAAATGCTGGGGGGTATTTCTCTTGCTGAAGGTAATATTGCAGAGATGAAAACCGGTGAAGGTAAAACACTTGTTGCAACACTCCCTGCATATTTGAACTCAGTTATTGGAAATAAAGCAGTATTAGTAACAGTAAATGATTATTTAGCTAGAAGAGATGCTGAGTGGATGAGACCAATTTATGAATTTTTGGGCTTAACGGTTGGTGTTGTTGTTTCAAATCAAGAATTTACTGAAAAAACAAATTCTTATGAAAGCGATATTATATATGCAACAAATAACGAGCTTGGTTTTGACTATTTAAGAGATAACATGGCTCACTCTGTTCAAGAAAGAGTACAGTGCTCTCTAGATTTTGCAATTGTAGATGAGGTTGATTCAATTTTAATTGATGAGGCCAGAACACCCTTAATTATTTCAGGCCCCTCTTCTGAAAGTTCAGAAATGTATAAACAGATTAAAAAATTTATACCAAAATTAATCCTTCAATATAGAGAGGGAACAGAAGAAGATCCTCTTAAAGAAGATGAGAAAGGTCATTACTTAATTGATGAAAAAAATAGAAACGTTGAGCTAACTGATGACGGTTATGTTCTTGTTGAGGAATTGCTTGAAGATGCTGGTCTAATTGGCACATCTGAAGGTCTTTATTCAATTTCAAATTTAAAAATAATGAAATTTGTTCAAGCAACTTTAAGAGCTAATTTTCTATTTAAAAAAAATGTTCATTACCTTGTCAGGAATAATGAAGTCTTATTAATAGATGAACATACAGGAAGAACAATGCCCGGCAGAAGAATGAGTGAAGGAGTTCATCAAGCATTGGAGTGCAAAGAAAATGTCCCCATACAAAGAGAATCGCAAACTCTTGCCTCTACTACATTCCAAAACTTCTTTAGATTATTTAATACCCTTTCTGGAATGACTGGAACAGCGGATACTGAGGCCGTTGAATTTAAACAAATTTATGGATTAAACGTAATAATTATACCTACCAATGTTCCAATGATTAGAGAAGATCATAATGATTTAGTTTTCTTAACAAAAAAAGCTAAATATAAAGCTTTAGTAGATGAAATTGAATCTTTAAGGCAGAAATCAGCTCCAATCTTAGTAGGAACTGTTTCAGTTGAATCATCAGAGGAAGTATCTTCATACCTAACAGCAAAAAAAATATCACATCAAATATTAAATGCGAAACACCACGAAAAAGAAGCTGAAATTATTGCCAATGCTGGAAGGCCGGGAATGGTGACAATTGCTACAAATATGGCCGGAAGAGGAACTGATATTGTTTTAGGGGGAAAAAAAGAAGACCAAAGTGATACAGAGTGGGCTGAGAATAATGAAAAAGTTTTATTGTCTGGAGGTCTTCATATCCTGGGTACAGAAAGACATGAATCAAGAAGAATTGATAACCAATTAAGAGGAAGGTCTGGAAGACAAGGTGATCCTGGTTATTCTAGATTCTTCTTGTCTCTCGAAGATGATTTATTAAGATTGTTTATCTCAGATAACAGGCGTGCTCTATTTGATAAAATTGGTATGGGAGATGACCATATAGAACATAGAATGCTCTCTAGGGGAATTGAGAATGCTCAAAAAAGAATTGAAAGTAAAAATTTTGATGCTCGAAAAAATCTACTTGAGTATGATGATGTTTCAAATGATCAGAGACAGGCGATCTATTCTTTAAGAAACCAATTATTGGAAGAAGCAGACATAAGCGAGACTATTAACAATTTAATTGAAGACCAATTCAAAATTATTACCACCTCTTTTATTCCAATGGAGTCTATAGAATCTCAATGGAAAATAAAAGAGTTAGAAGCCCATCTTCTTGATATCTATTCTTTGGAGACGAATATTGCTCATAAAATCTCTGAAGATAAAAAGTTAATACCTGAATCTATAGTTTCTCTTATAACTGATATAGCTAAAGATAGATATACAGAAAAGTATAAAGATATTGGTGACAATAGACTCATGTTAGAAAAACAAGTAATGCTTCAAGTATTAGATGTTCATTGGAAAGAGCATTTAGGAGAAATAGATCATCTTAGAAATAGTATTGGCTTACGAGCATACGCCCAAAAGAATCCTAAAAATGAATTTAAAAAAGAAGCATACTCAATGTTTGAATCAATGTTAGATGAAATAGATAGCGGCACAGTGAGAATATTATTTTCTTTACAAATAGCAAATGAAAATGATGTAAATTCTCTTAAACAAAATAACCAAAGACAAGAAATGTCTTTAGGTAAAGCTAAAATAAATAGTCATCAAGAAAATAATTTTCAAAATGAAGAAACTACAAAAACAGTTACAAGAGTAGAGCAAAAATTAGGCAGAAATGACCTCATAAAAATTACCAATGGCGAAGAAACAAAAGAATTAAAATACAAAAAAGCTCAACCTTTAATTGAAACTGGGGAATGGAAAATAATATAGATAATCAATCTTCATAAAAATCTTCAGATTGAATGGGCCTAGAAATTGTATTATCCTCGTTTGCCCACGAACCAAAGTCTATTAATTTACATTTTTCTGAACAAAATGGTCTATATAAATTTTTATTAGACAAATCCGTTTCTTTTTCACATCTTGGGCAATTAGCCATTATTTATAATCTCCATATATTTATTGTGTATTTTTAAAATTTCATTTTTTAAATAGGCAAATGATGACATATTGACAACAACATCATCAGCTATGCTTATCCTTTCATTTCTAGTTGCTTGTGAGTTGATGATTTTTTTAATATCTTTATTAGACTGATTATCTCTTATTGAAGATCTTTTAATCTGTGTTTCAACATCACAATCAATAAGTAATATTCTGTCATAATTATCAGAAGAATTGGTTTCAAAGATTAAAGGAACCATGACAATGCAATAAGGCGATTTTGAATTATTTATAAAGTCTCTAATTTTTAATCTCACATTAGGATGAATTATATTTTCTAATATCTTTTTTTTAATTTTATTGGAAAAAATTTCTTTTCTTAGTAATTCTCTGTTTACTTCTTTGTGATCATCAAGGAATTCTTCTCCAAAATACTGAACAAATAAATTATAAGCTTGAGAGTTTTTAGATAAGATATTTCTTGCAATAATATCAGCATCGATTACATCAATTCCCAACTTAATAAAACAATCAGCAGCAGCTGACTTACCAGAGCCTATTCCACCAGTTAAACCAATAATCATGCAAACATTATACTTGAGATAAAAAAAAAGGCCTCTAG
>Ga0206124_10002014_pt1 | contig 15511 bp, 18 predicted proteins | sample Helgoland_Spring_3_FD_148671 | JGI IMG/M metagenome (GOLD analysis project Ga0206124, IMG submission 148671) | Pelagic subsurface seawater microbial communities from Kabeltonne, Helgoland, North Sea - Helgoland_Spring_Bloom_20160321_2 | ecosystem: Environmental > Aquatic > Marine > Epipelagic ... | reverse complement strand
GTAAAGGTCAATAATGACTGATACCGGTATGCCTGACAACGTTATAGTAATGAGAAGAGGGCACTCACTGGGTGCAGCAATGGATAAACACAACTCCTGTAATGGGAGATAGTACCTGGAGCAACCACCTCGGGCAGCATGTAGACCCCGATGTAACCGCAATGAAGGCGAACGACACCATTCCTAATCTCAACCAGCACATTGAGTGCAATGGTGAAGACCATGAATAACGAAACTAAGGTTGGCGACGTCCCTAATGTCGCAGAGAAGAAACAGCTAGCTGAGTGCTGGGCACATGTTGTCCGCATTACACGGGGCTGGATGGATGACATCAGTGACCGAATGCCCTCTGTGGCATGGGGTGCTACTGCAGCACACCGAAACTTCATTGAATTCATTGAAAACATGTCTGAAGAGACCACGTTCAAAGAGTACAAGCGACAAGCTCAGCTATTGATGCTGATGCACGCACACGCTCGAAACGACATTTACGATGGCGTCACTTACAGCGTTAAGCTCGACAATGAAGGTCGAGCCTGCGAGGAGTGGCAAGACGTCAGTCGTGAAAAGAAAGACGTGCGTTCTCTTTGCCAAATCTGGTGGAAAAACCAGTAAGCTGTGACTTCTCAAAGACCGGTGCCAATGGGGCCGAAACGGGTAAATAAACTGCCCAAAATCGTCGTGTCGAATGTGACGGCGCACAACCAGAGTAACATGAGTAACGAAAGTGAAAACCAAACAACAACTAAAGAAAAGTTACCAAGAAAGTCAATACACTTTGATGACGCCATTTACTATAATGGGGTTCATTACTTTTTTAAAACGTTAAGAAATCTTACTGAAGCAGACCTTGGGAGCAATTTGCTCTGTCTGTTCTCCGTTAAGGACGTATATGAGATGTATGGATGTACTAAGAGTACGTATGACACACACTGGGGAACAGGTGAAGTAATTCACCGATTCTCAGAGAAGTGGATATTAGACACACATCTCGTGACTAAAAAGGAAAAGGATATGATACTTGACTCAACTCACCACCTTCAATCATGAAGGAGGTCAACGCGACCACACTGGCTTCGGCCTCTGTGGTCGCCCCAGGAACTTGAGTTCCAAAGGATGGAAAAACATGAACAACGAAGAATGTGAAAGGATACACAAGAAAGGTATGCGAATTGGCTACGTGCTTGGACTGGTGTTTGCTGCGTTTGCAGCTTACATCACCCATGTATTGGGCTGATACCGGTATACTTAGCGACGTATCTATATTGAGAAGGGAGAAGAGTCCTTCTTAGAACTAAACCAAAATGACTCTTACCAGATGAGTACGCGGGCACGAAGCCGTGGGGACGGAAGGACCCACCTGTGGATAACGTGAATACAGAGTATAGAACGTGTAAGTCGGGATAGTTCCTTTTTTGGAGGGTGGCCGCTCGAACCACCTCTCATCACCAGTGATAAGGCATCACAAGATGCCGAGCAGTAAAAAGCCGTTTCCATTTCGATGGACTAGAAAAGACGTGTGGACGACTGCTCAAAAATTAAAAATTAAACTCAATTCGCGCCGACGACGCGGATGACTGATTGCTTGAGACCTAAATTAAAAGGCGTAACTCCCGTGGAAACACGGTGAAGAATGGTCGTACAGTAATGCAAGATGAAAAACAGAAGGGTGACTACGAAGAGAACTTGTACGCCGAACATTAAACTCCCGTACCGGATTATGCCGGCGGAGTGTTCGTGCGAGGAAACTCACCCAGTAATCAGTTATCTTAACGCGAAGTTAACCAGAGAAAGTTTGAGAACTCGGTAGAGAGTGAATCAGAGTTGGAAGGGGACACCCGGAAGACAATGAGGAGCTATCGCTGACTCCGCAGAGAATAAAACCACTGCGTTAACAAATGAAATATGTAGTCTGGAGGCGAACTGCATTAACAAAACGCCAACGGAGGTACTTCGGCAACCTGGGTTAAACCCCAGGACGGAGAGTGATTGATACCAGTGTGGAAATAGGCTAGTAACCGAACTTTTACGCAAATGGTCATGATACGAAGTGCCATACTTCAGTGAGTGTAGGGGCTGAAGAGACCAGTACATTGAGTACACCAGATTGCCTACTACGAAGGCCCTCTCAGAGAGGAATAACCAAAGTGGTTTTGCTGCGCTCGGAAAGCGTGGCCAGACACCGCTTTCTTGATGAAGAGATATATCCAACACCTTGGACAAGTGTGGATGAAGGCTAAGTAGAGTCTCGATACCTATGATAGATTTATCATCTTGACTGGGTAGGGAAATCAAATGATAACTTGTGTTAAGGAACCCGTTGCCGGACGGAACCTTGCTGGTGGCTAACCAGTAAAGCACAAGTATAACACCGGTGGAGTGGTAACAGACTCGTAAGTCAATTTCGAAAACGACTGCGAAGAGTTATCCGGAGGGATGGGAAGAAAAGCGATTCAAAATCGCAGTGCCTACGGGCACAACCAAACCGGGCGAAAGCCCAAACAAACTATGAGGAGATAACCAATCTCCTTACCAGGATTAGACTATTTAGGTTGGGGAATAACCCGTAAAATCTACCTATTGAGGTCTGTAAGAGATGGATAAGTAACTAAGGGTGCGGGGCATTATGACCACCGCTGTAAAGGATACCTTGGTTGACTTGTGTGTCCCGACGTCTCGGAAGGCGTTATCCACCAGCACATTGAGTGCAATGGTGAAAACCATGAACAACAAAACTACGGTTGGCGACGTCCCTAATGTCGCAGACATGACAGCTTGGTATGACACGAACCTCCCAGACTGGGAGGCGAAAGCCAGACTTTGGCCAGGTCAATGTGAACACCCAACTGGGGGCCACGTTGACCTTACTGAGCTCAAAGAGAACAACAACGAGGACCGCTACATCTTCGGGATGTGTGACGAATGTGGTTGCATCAGCAGCCCTGACCCATTGGACCCGGCGGTGCATGAAGCACCGTACTTTATTCAAAAGTTCAGCGCGGAAAAGGTCTCTGACCTTCTCCGCCGTTCATCGCATGAACCAAACATGGACTACAAGTTCATGGAGATTCATGATGGCGAGAACTGGCAACATCCGACCCTGACCTGGGCAGAGTACCGCTCTGCTTGGTTCAGGGGCGAACGCCGCTGACTCGGTGATGTTCAACCATGTCTTACAACCAGGTCTCTGACCTGTACAACGCGACTGTGGTAGCCAAGGCTACTGCAGTTGCCACAAGATGAGAAGCTGCATCCGGCTTTTGGAACACTTCGGAAGGGGTGTAGCCAATAACAGGGGGCGGGAACTTGGAGTCCAGTAAACTAGTGTACCGATGGCCGTTTGTGCCATTGGCCCTATCTACCCCTGCGGGGGTAGGCTTAGTGTTGAAAGGCCCAGATGGGAATTTACCAGAATGAGTATACGCGCATGCGGAGAAGCATAAGTGTGTAGAGAGTGAAGATGAAAAGATAGAAAATTGAATCAACTATTACTAAGTAATAGCAATTGAAAGCCTACAAGTTCGGAAGGACAAGCGGCCCACAAAGGTGAAGGGTACATAGAAAAGGAAAACCTCGAATCTGATTATTGAAACTTAAAGCAGACTTATGTCACGAACTAAAACGTGAACACAGTGCATAAAAGCGGGTGGAACCGTAAGAGGGACGTCACGACCCCTACACATTCAGGACAGGACTTTCGATAATGATTGAGCCTGTACCAGAAAGAGGAAGGCCTTAAGGTCGGCAGTAAGAACTGAACTGTACAGCATGACCCACTCGTTATGACACGAGTGGTATTCGCAGTAAATCCAAGCCAAGGGAGGTGCAAGCTTCCTACACATCAACCTGTTGTGAGGTTAAGGTGGCGAGAGGGGACGTAAATACTAATGACTAGGAGAAATTGACCAGCGAGTAAGGGGCTGGGTCAATAGCGGGTGCGCTAGCACCCACCAGGGAGAAGCAAGGATTTGAAAAGAACACAATATTAAACGGGGCCCGTTCGCCCATCAAATAACCGGTGAAACCATTGAAAGAAACCAAGTCCTCTTCGGGGGCACCTGAAGAAAGCATCAACAGTAACATGTTGGTGCTTTCTTTTTTTGGTTCGTGTACCGAATCAGACCAGATGAGTAAAACCGTCGATGACTCTGGGGACCAGCCCAGTGAGGAAGATGATAAACTGGAATGCCTCAAGTGTCAAATATGGTGCGAATGTGACGGAAGTGGAATCGTTGTTTACAGCGCTTCCCTTCGGGAATACTGCGACTGCACTTACTACAACCATACTTGTGGCAAAGACGATTAAACCAAGACCTCCACTGGGGGCAATGGGCTAGGTGCCCAATTAGATGAGTAAAACCGTCAATGACTCCGGTGCCGGGACCGGGGAGGAAGAAGTTATGACCCGATATGTGAACACAACACCTCACGCCATCAACATATTGGCTGGCTCTGGTATCAATCAGGGTCAAGAGGACATTACTATCGCAAGTAGTAATGTATCCATCCGAGTAAAATCGGAATCGGAAGTAGACTGTCTGACCTTTGTCGGCTCACTCTTGGTGGAGATTCGTAAGCGCAAGTTTACGAGTGTGACCTACCTCGAAGATGGAGTGGAAATGCCCTTGCCTAGCGAGCAAGAAGGCGTCCTCTACATAGTGAGCCGTATTACGGCGGAAGCGCTACCGGGCAGGTCTGACCTGCTTATGGTGGATGGAACTGTTCGAGATGACGATGGTCGTATCATCGGCTGCACTGGGTTCGCCCAATTGTAGTAGTGCTTGACACGCACGAAATCTGAACCTCTGCGAAAGCAGCGTTTGGGGCCGTTAGAACCCCTGTGCAACCAACACATGAAATAGAGGTATTAGGAGAGTAAACATGTCAGAAAAACATGAAGAAAACAGAAGCAACTGGACAGTCGATGACTGGACCAAATACGCGAAAGCAGGAAACAAGGACCTCAAAGATGCATACCTCAGAGATGCAGACCTCGACGGTGCAAACCTGGGAGACGCAGACCTCGAAGGTGCATACCTCGTGGGTGCAAACCTAAGAAGTGCAAACCTCGACGGTGCAAACCTCAAAGGTGCATACCTAAGAGGTGCAAACCTCTGGGGTGCATGCCTCAGACGTGCAAACCTTGGAGACGCAGACCTAAGAGGTGCAAACCTCAAAGAAGCACACCTCTACGGTGCAAACCTCGAAGATGCAAACCTCAAAGGTGCAAACCTCAGATTTGCAGACCTGCGACGTGCAAACCTCTGGTTTGGATACCTCGAAAGAGCAGACCTCGTAGGTGCAGACCTCTGGGGTGCAAACCTCTGGGGTGCAAACCTCAAAGAGGCATACCTCTGGCGTGCAAACCTCGAAGGTGCAGACCTCGAAGCTGCAGACCTCGAAGGTGCAGACCTCCAAGGTCACGACCTTGATAACCTGCGTATGCGAGTTGCTGGATTCTGAAACAAATCCAACTAGGAGAGTAAAATGATTGACGAAGTCAAGAAACAACTTAACAAAAAATGGTATTGCACGAACGATAACATCTACAGTTTCATTTATATGAGTCTGAAAGTGTTTTTAACGAATTTGCAGAACAGAGAATTCACAGTCAGAGCTGTCATGTCAAATAAGTTAGCCGATGAAATCGGTGCAACTTACGGCAAGAAGCAAGAATCAAAAGAAATTCCTAACCCGTTCTACGGGCAGGAGTTCTGCGAGGTTCTTGGATGGGTCGAGTCTGAAGATGATGGACTAACACCCATCATCACTGAAGCTCAACTGGATACTAGCAATACCATACGGACAGTCCCCTTAGATGAGAGAACGGTTTTAGCCAATATTATGCCAGCGATTAAGATACTTATCGCTGACTATGAATCCACAGAATACGATGAAAAGTATGCGTGGTTTATCAGGGCTTGTAAACTCGTTCCCTTCCTTTGGGACTGAACCAACTTTAGACGTCCTAGGCGGAATCCTAGGTGAATTAACATATGGAGGTGATTCTATGTTACCAGAATATTTCAACGGTTAAATAGCCGTAGAAACAACACACTAATGGGCGATTAGTGTAGCTTGGATATCACTTCGGCCTTCTAAGCCGAAAACACGGGTTCGAATCCTGTATCGCCCGCCAACCAGAACTAATATGAGTGATAAAACTGGAAATGAACACAACCTAGTTGTGAGAATCGAAACAGACGAATACGTTTACGAAGAGTACTTGGAGGCCTAATTATGGAAATCGAAGTTACGAATCTGAACATAGGTGAACAAGTCAAAATCAACACCAACGAGTGGGATGAACGCACTGAGGTGCAAACCCATACCGACGACGACCACCTTGTGGTAATTCATAATGGCTGGAAGTATCTGGTCACATATGACGACTTTGAAGCGTATGTCAACTTAACAGTCATGCTTATGCGTGCTGTTGAGTGTTAGTTACTAGTATGACTGAAAGGAAAGTCAAGCGTATGAACGCACGAGAAGTATTAGCAGCTATGGATACTCTATGGGAGTCAATGCACCCAACAGAGCAAAAATCCTGGAAAGCAAAGGCTGAGGCCGAAGGACGAGCAAACTGCCGTCATTCGACCATCACCGATGCAGCTGCATACATGGCCCTAGAATACTATGAGCCATTCGTGCGTGATTGGCGCTAAGGCCCAGAACGGGTGACAGTTAACAACTGTCGGGTGTAGTCTCTACCACGAAACTCAAAGAGACACCAGAGAGAAATCTTACGATACCGGTATTTATGCCGGTGTATATACTATGAGAGGAAGGGCATATAGGCAATATGAACTTCTTCTCATTTTTTTGGATATGGTCACTGACCAATCCTACCAGTAACAAAGTGCTGCGAGCACATGAGTTATACAATTAACACAAAACTATGAACAGGTGAAGTGGTGTAGATATGAAATGTACAGGATACATACCTTATCTATAGACCATACGACACCGGGAATCGCAGTGGGGCCATAATGCCTTTTAACACCGTTTAGTGGCGTGTACCTTAGAACTAAACTGCGTTGCAGTGAAGCCTCGGAGACGAGGTGGGTAAAATTTCTAAGAGACGACTCTATCTAACATCAGAGATGCCCTTTGTGGGTCCCTGAGGTTAGAAGATACCCAAAGGTGCGCCCAAGGGCGTATTGGGAGGTATTTTATGAGGTCAAAGAAACCAAACGACTGCAAATGCAGTAAAGCCTCTAGCGACGACACCCGAACAGGAAGGTTTGGGTTAAGTTGTCGTGAGGGGCTTAACCAGTATGAGTAACATCAAACCGGAGTTGGCCAACAACGCTTTGGGGTCTCTTACCGCATCCGCCATTGTGGCAGAAGCGGAAACAGAGCCCATCGACGCCTTGTGAAGTAAAATTCACTTGGCACCAGGAGGTAAAAACGTGACAAAAGTTAACGTACCAACATTTGCAGAAGCATTGCGTACGGCTATGGCTACTTCAGTGGAAGTAACCGGGCCAGGCGAGATGATAATGGGTCTGCGAAATGATGTTTGGGAATAAACATCGAAAAAATACCCAAACTAGGAAGGAGGAATAAAGTTGACAAACGATATTTTGAACGAAAAAGACTGGCATAAGAAGGAAATGAACCATATGAAGGGGTGGAAAGGTCGTGGCATGGTCCACTGGCTTACAACCAACCCGACATACGTTGCGAACCCGGGGTTCGCATTTGGTATCGTCCGGAAAATGGCAGCAAAGAACAAATTGGACAACAAACAAATTCTTCATTTCTTGCTAACGCACCCGGCTTGGAGCCAGGTGACTACACATGTAGATAACAGAAACAACCTAAATTCGTTGTTCCTGAGCTACTGCAGGAAAGAAGGAGTTGTCACCCAAAAGAAGAACTCGAAAGAGACTTACTTGGAACACGATATTCTATTCGCTATCCACGCGAAAGGAAAGGCGCTAGTCACTCACATGACTGACGCCGGTGTCAAGACAGAAGAGATTGTACTCGGATGTGACCTTGTCGTTCGCGGCAAGAAAACACCCGATACGCGACCCTTGCTCTCGATGAACGTCGAGGGGTCAAACGTCAGATACCGATTCCTGCGAATGGAAGATGAGAAGCCGAACATGGCTGCAAACAATGATAAACTCATCAGGCGACTTGCTCCACCGAGTCCGGAAGGCTCTGAGCAAGGACCCAGCGACACTATGACGCTGGCAGAATCAAACAATTCTAAGGATGATGGAAGCGACCTAATCAGCCAACTTTTGGCTGGCGAGACGCTCTCCAACTTCTAAGTGACTAGAGTTGCTCAATCTTAATCTGTGGGATAAAGCCCACAGCGCCAACCCGAATGCGAGAGTTTTGGGCCGTGAAGAAACACAGGACAAATTCAACAGTACTTGAGGTACTAGGCTCTGCGTTTGCAAATTAGCAAGCGCGGGGCCTATTTTTTTGGTCAATACTTTGAATAACCACAAAGTACACCAACAAGACAAGAGGTAAAACTATGAGTCACATGGTAAAAGGAAAGACAACCTTCAGTGAGGAACACAAAGATATCCTTATTGAAGCTCTGAAAGAAGCATACAAAGGCTGTACGATTGAAAGAGATACACAGGCGGGCATTCGTGGCCGTCCTATGTGTGACATCGTCGTAAAGCGAAAGGGAAGAAACGACATTGGGTTCCGGCTCAATGCCGAGAAGAACTATGACTGTTTGGCCTACGAGCCTGGCTACATGAATAGCCAACAGTCTATCAACTCAGCCCTTCAAGCTGTGTATGAACCTTACATCAGAGGAACGACCAAGAAGATGATGAAGAACAGCCCTGTGCTTAATTCTTACATCATGGGTAAAACCAAAGAAGTTGACCGAAACGGGAAGAAGATGAAGAGAATTCGTCTGACTCCTGGCGGCGGCGGCGGCGGAGGTTGGGTCTGATGTCTCAACCACAATATGTAGACGTGTTCTGGGACCCAGACACGGGCGAAGTCGAGATTAAAATCGAAGGCTTCGCTGATGCAGTTTGCGATGAAATCGCTAAGAAAGTAATCGCTCAACTTGGCGTCGGTGACGCTAAGGTGACGAAGACTGCAACCTACGAAGGTGGTAGTGGACAAACCCGCACCCAGAGCATCAAGTGATGCTCGCTTCAACTAGAAGAGGAACGCAACGCTCCCCAACTGTGCCTAACGGGTGTAGTGTGGGGCACACACTCAAAGCACTCCAGCAGAGCTGTGAAGGTGAGTTGTACAGAAGGGGAGCGGCCTCTTCACCAGGTGAGTTAACACTGAGCCGTAAGGCGATGACGTGCGTGTATCAAAACGTGTCATTTAGACGCGCTGTACGCAAAAGTCCTTTCTAAAGGAAGGACCTACTGCACACTTGTGTGCAGATAGACGCGGACAAAAGAACTTTGATACTCGGAATAAAAGGCATTTACTTATTTGATACACTTATGTACAAACTGGGACAGATATCTCGTCGAGATACAGCACCAAACTATGGACCTGACAACAATTGTGGGAATTCCGGATACCCGGACCACTACAGTCTTCAGTCACTGCAAGGCCTGATGACAGCAAAAGAAACTTATTGTGATTAGTTAATTAAAAAGAACTTTGTGAAAGTCTAAAATTAATACTATGATGAACGTGGCACGTGCGCGCTAGAGCGGACGGCCCGGTCGAACAGTAAAATTAAAGAAAGAATCACTTAGAATACTCTACAAATGAAGTAGATGATTCTAATTTTAAAGAGTGATGTTGCAAACATTAATGGCCAGAGCTCTGGAACCAAGGAGAACATGTTGTTTTCCAAAAAAGGTATACTTCCTGAAATAGGGCATCGCCCAAAATTATTTCCATGGAAGAAACTAAGTAGTAAGGACGCGACCTTGGACTGTACAGTACTATCTATAGCTGGGTTAACATAAAGAAATTAAATGTTACCAAACAAAGTAATTTAGTATGAAAACAACTAATGAATTCTGAGTTGACCCTCCAGGGTCATGCACAGAGACATTAGGTCCAATTACTAACTAAAGTAAGTAAAAGAACTTTTAGCACTGAACCAAAGGCACTGGTAGTGAGGATGCCCCCACACCCCTGTTTTAGCAGGGTCGGCTACCCCACTCGACCTTTGACTCACCACCAGACAAGGAGAGATTTAAAATGAATCAAAACTTTAAAACAACGATTGAAGCCTGCGTAGGAGCAAGTAAACCGGCCTCGGCTTGGAGTACTACTGGTGAAGTGGATAATCTTATCCAACTCTCAGTCGAATACGCAGTTAAGTATGGCAACAAAGGTGGAGCAACCACGCGTGTCCTCGTTTGGAGGGAAAGCGAAGGGTTCCAAGAATACGGCGCATTTGTCGCCAAGGAAGGGGGTCAGTCCCGAGTAACATCACTGGATTCGGACGCAATTGGATTTTCCATTGCGAAAGTACCCGATGCTACTTGGTCGTCTGACGACGACTTCCCTGGTGCAAACGTACCGTTTGCCATTGACTTCATGAAGGAATGGGACATCGCTGAATCAAAGGCGCTGTTCGTTCTTCGTGACTGGCATGCTTACATTGCTAGCAATCGCGACCATATAGACAAGCAACTGGCATTGCTTGAAGAGATTAACCGCAAGGGTGGAAAGCATATCGTTATGATAGGCCAACCTAAGTGGAATGACGAAAATATCCCTGTGGAACTAAACCCCCACTTGTATCGTCAGTCTCTCGAAATGCCAACAAAAACCGAACGACTAGGTATCATCAAGGACTGGGCTAATCAAGTAAAACTGAATCAAGCCCAAAAGTTCCCAAAGATGCTAACTGTGACGGATGACGAACTAGAGGCTGTGGCAGATGCCACAGGCGGACTGACTCGGTTTCAAACCGAAGAAACTGTCTTGATGTCTCTTGTGATGCACCGACACTTCAACATGTCGTTTATCTTAAACGAAAAACAAAACTTGGTCAAACAAGCAGGGTATGATATATTCAGACCCGAGCATGGCTTTGAACGCATTGGTGGTCTCACTCCCCTCAAGGAATGGGCCCTTTTGCTTCGAAAGCGTTTCACCAAGGAAGCCTTTGATTATGGCTTCCTAACATACCCACGAGGGTTGCTAATGGCAGGGGTACCGGGCTGTGGTAAGTCCGCTATCGCCAAAGCAATTGCCAATGAGTGGAATATGAACTTGCTTACCGTGAAGGCCGAAGACCTCAAGGGGTCATTAGTCGGTGAATCGGAAGCAAAAGTCGGAACACTGCTCCGAACTGCTAAGGCAGCAGCTCCAATCATCCTTTTTGTGGATGAGGCCGAGAAGCTACTTGGTAAGTCGGACGGTGTGAACGATGGTGGCGCACACGACGCTGTCCTCGGACAGTTCTTGTCGTTTATGCAGGAAGACACCTCTGGTGTCTTCTTTGTGTTCACAGCCAACAACATGGAGAAGTTTGCCCCGGAACTGGTTGACAGGTTCGAGGGTCGCTTCTTTATCGACCTGCCCTCTGAAGAGGAGCGCCGCGACATCCTAGGTATCCACCTAGGAATTCGTAGTCAAGGTGAGGAGTATGATATGGATAAGCTTGTGAAAGCCTCCAAGGACTTCTCTGGTCGTAACATCGAACAGGCTATTGAGGGCGCGATGAATGTCGCGTTCAATGACAACAGTAGACCTCTTACCCAAGAGGACCTCTTGGCGAGCTTTGGTCGGACCGTTCCGACCTCTCGTACCAAGAAGGCTGAAATCGAGACCATGCGGACCTTCGTTGAGAACGGAATGATGCGATGCGCTAACAATAAAGACTCTGACAGCAATGGCAACATTGACGATAAGGGTTCCAAGTTGCGCAACTTTGTCTAAGGCGAAAGCCTACTAGAATTACTATGTTTATCAGAGACGATGAAGATATGAACGATGGCCCTAGCAGAACAGATAAATTGTTCTCTATGGCTGAGTACTGTCAAGTTTTCTTGACAGCTCACTACATTAAGAACGGAGAAGATGACGGGTTTATACCCCTCATTGAAAGAAATAAACTTGACCGAATGCCTAAAGCAGTGGCTGAGGAAATGGACCTTATCTTTCAAATGGCGATTAAGCAACTCGAGAAGTGGGGCGAAGACCCCGGAGAGTTCTTTCGCAAGATGGAGATAGGTGAAATCGACCCGGTTTCTGACTTCATTGACGCGCCCGAGATGCGAAATGCTCTCGGCAACGTAGTCATGAGAAGGCTGAGAATCGAAGAAGGAATCCGAGATGAAGAAGCCTTTGACGAGGCTAAGAAAATCTTGCCCGAAATGCGAGATAACCTTCACACCTTCGTTAGTGAAATTATGCTGAATGCAATCAAAAACGTAGCAAAAGACTTGATGAAGAATGAAATCCCCTTTGACAAAGCGTCAGAGATTTTCAATCCTAGAGTTAAAGCTATTGCCCACGAGGGCATTATTACGGATGCAAATCCGAACCGTGCCAAAATGGACGAACTACGTAAAGAGCAGAAAGCAAGTAGCGAGAAGAAAGTTAGATATGACCCCGCCTGGGGTTGATGTCAACTTTACTAGAGGAAGTGAACCTTATGGAGATAAAAATTACAATTGACGACATTGATGACGATATTATGAACAACATGGCTGCACTAGGGCATGTGCTAACGCACTTGCTAAGTGATGGTTCTGTGGAAACTGATGCCCCTGTGGAAGGTGGGCAGCAAGATACAGAACTAACTGACGGCATAGACTTAGATGACTTACCTGGTAAGGAATCAAAAGAAACTGTCAAGCCAACTAAGTGGCCTTGTAACTGGTGTGGTAGGAGCTTTAACAAGCCCGCTCAACTTAACAAGCACCTAGGGTTCTGTAAAGATAATCCGAACAATGTAAAAGCATCAACAACTGAAAGGGTCTGCAGGACCTGTGGTACTACAAATACTCCCCAGTGGAGAAGTACCACTCACCCTGATGGACCTCAGTGTAACGCTTGCAGTATGAAGGAGAAGCGCGTAAAGCGTGACTTTAATCCCTTCAAAGTAAAGCAGCCACCAAAAGTGATACAGCGAAAGCGAGAAATCAAAGTTGTGAGGCCAGTAAAGAAGCCAACTTACACAAAGATGGAATCAGAAGAACTACGACAAGCAGTCGCTAGTTATGTTTCTGGTAACAACGGAGTGATTATGGAGGCAGAAAAACTCGGCTCCGCACTGATGGCTTCGCTTGGTAAACGATATACGTTTATCAATGAACGCTTGGCTGAGCGCACACTGGTTTCCAGTATTGGACTACAGTTCAAGTATATTGAAGACGCACTGAAACAAGCAAATCGAAATGATGTGACCTACATCCTCCAACATAAGGATGGAAATTACTCTATGATGATTTTAAACAAATCAGGCAACTTTGATGTTGATGAAATTAGAGAGATGCTAAACTAGTGTCTTTCTTACTAGGAGAGATATATGAAGCGAATTAAGCTAAATATTGAGATTGAGGTAGACGGAAAAGACGCAGACAAGCTCGTTAAGAACTTGGAGAAACTTAGTGATGCAATCACTGGTAAAACCAAGAAGACGATTGCGAAGGTGCCTGTTCTAAAGACCTCACAAAAGAAAGTGAAAGCCCCAAAAGAGGCTGATAAACCAAAGAAAGCAAAGAAGTCCACACAAAAAGTGGAGGGTGAAAATGCTAAGTTCATTGCAACATGGAACGCTTCTAGCGGAACCAAAGAAGTTGCAGAACAACTTGGTTTGACAGTGCCTAAGGTGCGAAGTCACGCCAGATTGTTAAAACTTGATGGTGTGCAACTTAAGAAGTTCAAGCCGGGTCGACGACCCAAGAACTGAAGACTTTCTTACTAGGAAAATAAAATGACGGTAATGCGGCGGGGTGGGTCCATCTGATACCCTGTTACCCTGGTTAATGCATGTCGCCTGCACCGTAACCGCATAAAAACGGCGCACCGGAGAAGTCTAACTCCATCCACCAGAGATACCAATATACTGAGGAAACTATGACGTACTGCTAACCTAAGCAGCGTAGACAAACGATAGGTGACGGGAATGCTGCTTAAGTTAGCAGAATAAAAAGTGACGAGTCACATTTGGATTCTTTATATGCACAAGTGAAACCGCGAAATTCGGCTAAAATCGAAGGAATAAAACTACCGTCGGGATTCAAATCACTGCATTGGAAGTTCAAATCTGTCAGCTATGACGCATATGCGTTTTGGGCGACCCACAGCAATAGGTCACCCCGCGCATGCGCTTAGGTGGGCTATAACGGTCATCTCACCAGAAACGATGTGGTCACTTACCACATCACCAGAGAGATAAATTAAAATGACTATTATTTGGCTCTTGGTTGGTGCCCTGCAGAAGTCTAACTGCGCTCTCACCAGATGAACGAAGAACCAAAAATTCTGAGCATCGCACCCAGCTTCAACTGCAAGTTGAAATGCGAAGGGTGCTATTTGACAACTGACGTGACAAAAGAAATGCGAAGCGCAACTAAGGATGATGACTATTGGAAGGAAGTCATTCAAATGGGAGTTAAACATGGATATGAAGAGTTTGCAATGACTCTTAACCCATTTCCCGGTGCTGCTGAGCATGCTGCTAAACTAGCCAAAATGGCAAAGGAAGCAGGCTTTAAGAGCGTCAATATAACGTGGACTGAGTTCGCTACACCTGAAGGTGTAATGGAAGAACTCGCAAGTAACATCAATGTGCTATCGACCAGCCTTGACTCTAACCGAGTCGAGTATGAAGATACCTTGATGCTAGCCGAACACTTCGGACACATCCACTACAATTTTAACTTACTATGGGACAAGGAACTGATGAAGCCTGAAAATCACGATGAGGCCATTGATATGGTCAACAACGTGCTTGACGCAGGTGACGCAGTCGGTGGACATTTTACTGTCCAGCACTTGATTCTCAAGCCACTGACTCTTTACGGGGATGTGGAAGAGTTTCTAATCAACTACAATCTACTGATGGAGAGAATTCCTATCGGTGGAGATGGTGATAAGCACATCGGTGATGTTGCTTTTGGAAACTTGATGGGGCTTAACAACTGCCCCGGCGAGAGAATGCTTGACATTGACCCGATGGGATTCGCGAGGCGCTGCCCTGAGAACCCCATTGCATACGATGTCACTGACTTGGCGCAAGTTGAAGAATACATGAAAAATGGTATTCCAAACTGCAAGGAGTCTTGTAACTGCATGTAAGTACTAGGAGAAACAATTTGACAGGTAATGCGGCGGGGCTTTGAACCCTGGTTATGGATATTCGCCTGTGTTGCAACCGCATAAAAACAACACACCGCAGAAGTCTAACTGCAATCCACCAGATGATGATTAACGTAAACATCAGAGAAGAACACGACGGGAAATATAAGCTGACTTGGCAACTGGAGGTAGATGAAAATCTGAATAACCCCCAAGAGTCATTGCATTCAACATACGACGAAGCTGGCCAAAAGGCCCTTCAGTTGATTGCAGCTGCTAACCC
>Ga0206124_10002011_pt1 | contig 15528 bp, 15 predicted proteins | sample Helgoland_Spring_3_FD_148671 | JGI IMG/M metagenome (GOLD analysis project Ga0206124, IMG submission 148671) | Pelagic subsurface seawater microbial communities from Kabeltonne, Helgoland, North Sea - Helgoland_Spring_Bloom_20160321_2 | ecosystem: Environmental > Aquatic > Marine > Epipelagic ... | reverse complement strand
AAAAAATGACTGAAATGGGTGATGCAGCAGTAAGTCGTTTTTGCTGACAAGATCAAAAATGTTTGGTTGATGAATTGCCTCGCTCGGAATAGCTGGCGTAAACCCTTTGTATTTTAGTTCTGGTCGGTTGACTAAGTCCGGTAGCGCAATGAGTCGATTTAAATTTACTGGGCCATCAACTTGGTAAATGTATTCATCACTCAATTGAAAGCGGTCTTTGAGTACCTTAATAATCCGCTTTGGGCAATTTTGAGACACCTCTAAGCGTACCGCATCCCCATAAAGACGAGAAGGAAGTTCGCCTTGCAGTGTTCTAGCCAAATCCTCAACTTCTTCTAAGTCTACGTAGAGATCGCTGTTGCGAGTGATTCTGAATTGGTAGCAGCCCTTGACTTCAATGTTTGCAAAAAGTCGGTCTATGTTCGCATGGATAATAGAGGACAAATAAACGTATTCGTATTCGGAGTCACACAGCTCCTCAGGGAGTCTTACAAAGCGAGGCAAGGCACGCGGCGCTGGAACAACGGCAATGTTGTGCGCTTCATCTCTATCAGGGTCATGTAGATCAACAACAATACTCAAACCTTTGTTGATTGTTAGAGGGAACGGATGCGTTGAGTCGAGGCGTATTGCGGTAAGAATAGGAAGTACTTCTCGCTTAAAATATTGTTTGAGCCATTTACGCTGTGCCGGGTTCCAGTCTCTAATTAGAGAAAACTTAATTCCCTGCTCGCTCATTTGCTTTAGAACTACAGTGTTAAGGGTGTCGTACTGTAGTTTTACCAATTTATGGACTTGTGCGCTAATTGCTTCGAGCACAGAGGTTGGCCCCATTCCATCTGGTGTTTCAGATCCAACGTTAATAGTCTCTTTTGCCTTTAATCCGGACACACGAATTTCGAAGAACTCATCAAGATTGGAGCTGAATATGCACAGAAACTTAAGTTTTTCGAGCAGAGGCACGTCTTCACGTAGCGCCATATTTAATACGCGCTCGTGAAATGCCAACAGACTAAGCTCCGGATGTAAAAACATCGAAGCCGGGTATTCTCTGTCACTGTCTAGAACAGCTGGTTCAAGGTTTTCGTTACTGCTCATTTTTTCCTGAGTATTTGGTTAGACGCTGTCGGTATTTCAAATCACGCAACCAGTCAATTTATTGGTCAATTGGATGTATTAGAAAGCGGTGTCGGTTTAGCGCTTGCTTATCGTGCTCTGGTAATGCTCCGCGCGTTGTTTTAGTGCTTTTCACTCGAATGGCGCCCAGCAAAGAATGTACCGTCAAACATGGACGTCCAATATTACAGAGTAATGACGATACATGTTAAGTATTTATTTGAGTAAACGCATTGAAGTTATTGATTTTAAGCAATTTTCGGCCTGTCTAAGTCACGTGATTGTCGACTTTATAGAACGATGGTGATAGATTCTGCCTAGAAGCGTGGTTGATTAGGCGTTTCACGAGACTTTCCACTGACACCTTAGTAGTTCGTTCCGGGCACCGTTGCCCAACGCGAATTTGAAACCGTCTGTCTCTGTATTTTCTATAGTTAGAATAAGCATTTATTCTTTGATGGAGCACTTTGACTTTTTGGTCTCCCTCTTTGAGCAGTTAGTGTGCGTACTAATTCTGAAAAAAGCGAAAGGACGTTATGCAAGCCACCAACTAAACAAGCGTTTATCACACGCAAAATTGATGCGGAGAAGCATCAGTAAGGCGTAAAAACTTATCATTAGTCTAACGACGTAACCACTGCAATCAAGCAAATGAAACTCACCGACGATTTAAGAATAGCAGCGACCAAAGAACTTGTTTCCCCAGCCATAATTCACGAACAATTTCCATTGACGGAGACAGCCGCTGAAACAACAGCTGCAGCTCGCAGTGAAATAGAGAAAATCATGCAGGGTAGAGATGATCGCATGGTGGTTATTGTTGGGCCTTGCTCAATCCATGACCCAAAGTCAGCCTTAGAATATGCGGATCGTCTAGCAGGACTCAAAAAGGAATTGGCGGGAGAGTTGCAGTTGGTTATGAGAGTGTATTTTGAAAAGCCTCGAACTACAGTGGGTTGGAAAGGGTTGATCAACGATCCTGACCTTAATGACAGTTATCAGGTTAATAAAGGCTTGGGTATTGCGAGGCAATTGCTGTTATCGATTAATGAGCTGGGCGTACCAGCTGGCTGTGAATACCTTGACCTAATTACCCCGCAATATACTGGCGACATCGTTTCGTGGGGGGCTATTGGTGCGCGCACTACAGAGAGTCAATGTCACCGAGAGCTGGCATCAGGTTTGTCTTGTCCAGTAGGATTTAAAAATGGCACCAACGGCAACCTAAAGATTGCCGTAGATGCGATAGGAGCAGCAGGACACCCGCATCACTTTTTGTCGGTAACCAAAGAAGGGCGCACAGCTATCGTTGCAAGTAAGGGTAATGAGTTTTCTCATATTATTTTGCGCGGCGGGTCAGGATCGCCTAACTACTCTCCAGATCATATTGACGAGGCCGCAAGGATGTTGAATGACGCAGACCTGCGACCCAATATTATGGTCGATTTCAGTCACGCGAATAGCTATAAAACGCCATCTCGTCAACGCGAAGTCTGTGACAGCGTAAGTGAACAAGTAAAATCCGGTGAATCCCGTGTCTTTGGCGTCATGATTGAATCTCATTTGGTTGAAGGAAGCCAAAAAGTTGTACCTGGCCAGCCGCTTACCTACGGCCAAAGTATTACAGACGGGTGCATTGGGTGGGAAGAGACGCAAGAACTATGCCGCCAACTAGCCGATGCTGTTAAAGCGCGTCGCGCTCGCAAAGCAGCATAGTTCTGTCGTTCAGAAACCAGAGGTAATGCTAGAACGTGTTGTTGGCAAGGCTTTGAGTCGGTGCGTCGAATGAGTCGCTCTGGTATGCGCCTACACCAATCTCGCAAGTTGGGTTACAATGATTTTATTGAAGTTGATGTTCTAATAAGAAGGCATGTTGATTTCGGCAGGTTCGGCCTAGAGTAGACCGGTCGTAGATACATGTTAGACTATTGACGAACCGCAGCTGTATTGGCAAGTTTTAGGTTTGATACGCCTAAGGTATGAAAGTTAAATGTGCCATGTACAACGGCGGTTATGTAAGAAGGTCATCGCAACTTATGCTTAGGAATTACATTCGGAATCTAATTTGAAACGATTTGCGCTTTTAGGAAACCCGCTCGGCCATAGTCTTAGCCCCGCTTTACATAAAGCGATTTATCGTCAATTGGAAATAGACGATGCATCCTACCGTGCGATCGAACTGGACTCCGATAAGCTCAAGGGATTCTTTGCTGGCTTTAGAGTCGGTGGTTTCGATGGTATCAATATCACCATTCCGCATAAATCGGATGTAATCGAGCTGCTTGATGAAGTTGACGCTAAAGCCAGGCTCATAAATGCAGTCAACTGCATTCATCGTAAAGGCAATGTACTAACTGGCTACAACACGGACATGTTGGGCTTTAGTCACTCGTTTCGAAACCATGGCGGTCAGATCGAGGGTAATAATTTTGCGATGTTCGGTGCTGGTGGGTCAGCGCTCGCAGTAGGGGCAGTGCTTGCTGAGGGTGGAGCAAAGTCGGTCTCGATTGTTAATCGCACACCAGAACGGTCGGAGCGACTGAAAGAAGTAATTACTGAGTTAAATGACGAAGTTAACGTTAAAATTTGTGATGAAGACGCCTTAGCACAATCAAAGACGAAGCTACATTGTTTAATCAATACTACGTCTTTAGGGATGCACCCGGAAGTAAATTTCAGCCCGGTTAAAGATCTATCTTCAATCATTGATGATGCAACAATAGTGTTTGATCTGGTTTACAACCCAGCTCAAACAAAGCTGTTGGCAGATGCCGAAAAAATTGGTGCGCCGATTGTTAACGGTATAGAAATGCTTATTGCCCAAGCTGTTTATTCTGTCGAAATTTGGATGGGCGGTAATGTAGTTCAACATATCGACATGAATTGCTTGGTCAAAGAGCTCGAAAAGATACTCGGACATAAGTAAACGCCTAGATAGCTTTAGTCTTGATGGTTTTTAGGCTTCGCTTTTCTCTTTCTCTGACGAGCTCTCTACCTCTAATGTCCAGGTAATCTCGCATCTCATGAATAGCAATCACAATTTATACCTAAACATTGGCTATGTTTTGTAGTCAGCTCTGTTTTGCAGGGCGCTCTTGCGGCATAATCGCAGGCCTAAACCCCACAGCCACAAGCGCTAACCCCATTCTGCAATGCAATCAGTCACGCTTTCCCTTGGCGAAAATTCATATTCGATCGATGTCGCCCACGGTCTTAGAAATCAACTATCGGTTCTTTTAGCGCCCTATAACAAGGGACAACAGTGGGTTGTTCTTACGCAACAAGCAATATTGGATCATTATGCTCCTATATTGAATGAGCTAGCTGCCCAAGGCTACCGACTTAAAGTGATTGTTGTTCCTGGCGATGAGTCAGCCAAGCATATTAGCGTAGCGGAGAATGTTTGGACTCAAATGGTCGAAGCTGGATGCGATCGCTCCTCTGTACTATTGGCTATGGGCGGGGGTGTTGTAGGCGACTTGGGCGGATTTGTAGCCGCTACGTACATGCGTGGGATACCGTTTATTCAATTGCCAACGACGTTGCTGGCGATGATCGATTCGGCCATTGGTGGCAAGACAGCTGTAAATCTTGCTGCGGGTAAGAATTTGGTCGGTGCTATATACCAACCAAAGGCGGTTTTGGTTGATCCCGAATTCCTAACGACCTTGCCTCGTCGAAACGTGATTTCGTCTTTGGCCGAAGCTATAAAGTACGGTTTTATTAGAGATTCCAGTATTTTTGATGCTATTGAGGGCAATTACGAAGCCTTGGCGAGCATGTCCGATACACGCTTATTGAACGAAATAATTTTCAAGAGTTGTGCGATCAAAGCGCAAGTCGTCTCGAACGATGAATTTGAGAATGGTGAGCGCCGCTTGCTCAATTATGGCCATACTATTGGTCATGCGTTTGAAACTATTCAGTCCTACGCCGGCATCTATCATGGTGAAGCGGTGTTGTACGGAATGAAGTGTGCGAACTTTATTTCTCATCGCAAAGGCTTACTTTCTGATGCAGCGTTCGAACGAGCTCAAATCGTTCTGAATCGCTTTGAATTGCCGGAGTTATCAAATGTGACTGAACAAAGGGTTCTCGATATTGTGTCGCACGACAAAAAGTTTATTAACGGCAAACTTAATTTTATCCTGATCGATAATATTGGTAACGGCATCGTGTCTACAGATGTTAGTACCGAAGATATCGTTGCTAGTTTAGTGGCCGTCGCGTAGTGCGACAGTTCAATTAAAATTGGTTTTCATTAGCTTGTAAGCAGTCAACGAGGAAGGAGTATTCATGAAGCGCAAAATTTTGGTGGTGAATGGCCCTAACTTAAATTTGTTAGGAGAACGTGAGCCGGAAATCTATGGAGCTCAGACTTTATCTGAGCTTAATCAGTGGCTTAGCGATAGTGTTAACGACGCTGAATTAACCTTTTTTCAATCTAACCATGAAGGAGAGATCGTTGATTTCTTGCAAGAACAGCGACATAACTGTGACGGGTTGGTTATAAATCCTGGCGGCTTAACTCATTATTCTATTTCCCTGCGCGACGCTATAGCAGGGTGCCAGTTGACGGCGGTCGAAGTACATATTTCAGATATCTATAGTAGAGAGGCGTTTAGACAAGTGTCTCTTATTAAGGACGTTTGCATAGCGCAAATATCCGGTCACGGTAGCGCTGGTTATTTGGAAGCTATCGAACTACTCATCCGACACTTATCAAAAAACAGTGCTTAAGTTCTGTTGATTTTCTTAAACTAAAATTATGAAGTTTGAACTACAAGCGGAACAGGGAAGGGCGCGTGCTGCGCAGCTGTCCTTTGCGCGCGGCGAAATAAAAACGCCTATCTTTATGCCGGTTGGCACATCGGCTACCGTTAAGTCGGTTACTCCCGATGAGCTTGATGCTGTAGGTGCGCAAATAATTCTTGGTAATACCTTTCACCTAATGCTTCGCCCTGGAACCGATGTAATTCAGGCCCACGGTGATTTACATGACTTTATGCAGTGGCAGAAACCGATTCTGACGGATTCAGGTGGTTTTCAGGTTTGGTCTTTGGCAAAGTTACGCAAAATATCAGAAGAGGGTGTTACGTTTAGATCTCCAGTCGATGGCAGTAAGTGGTTTCTTGGGCCAGAAGAAGCGATTGCAATTCAGCATAAGCTCGGATCGGATATTGTTATGATCTTTGACGAATGCACCCCATACCCGGCCACAGAGAGAGAGGCGCGTGATTCTATGGAGTTGTCATTACGTTGGGCAAAACGCAGCAAGGATGCTCACGGAGACTCTAATTCGGCTCTATTTGGGATTATTCAGGGTGGCATGTATGAGCATCTGCGTGATGAGTCTTTAGGCGGGTTAAATGATATTGGCTTTGACGGTTACGCTATTGGTGGGTTGTCTGTTGGCGAGCCAAAAGAAGAAATGTACAAAGTGCTTAAGTATTTGGCGCACAAAATGCCTGAAGATAAGCCTCGATACTTAATGGGTGTAGGTACTCCAGAAAACTTAGTCGCAGCAGTGCATTATGGTATTGATATGTTCGATTGTGTGTTACCCACACGAAATGCACGCAACGGCTGGTTGTACACAAATACTGGCGTTGTGAAAATCCGTAATGCTCAATATGAGCTAGACACTAGGCCTATTGACCCTGAGTGCGAGTGCAGCACTTGCAAACAGTTTTCGCGGTCTTATATAAAACACTTACTCAAGACTAATGAGATGCTAGGCGCACGGCTTGCGACTATTCATAATCTGCACTATTTTTTAGACTTGATGCAGAAGATGCGTAAGGCGATCCAAGCTCAAGAGTTTGAGGAGTTTAAACAGAATTTCTTTGCTAAACGAGGCCAGTCGGATCCAACTGTGGCATAATCTCGCGCGCAATTTAAGACCTAAGAGCGAGACTGTAACGAAAAGTAACGTTTCTCGTTGAATCTATATAAAAATTTGAATAATTGAGGATTAATAATGTCTTTTTTCATTTCTGATGCTATGGCTCAAACCGCTGCAGGCGGCACAAGTACGTTTATGAGCCTATTACCAATGGTTGTTTTGTTTGCGGTTTTCTATCTATTGCTGATCCGCCCACAACAAAAGCGCCAAAAAGAACATCGCAATATGGTTGCCGATTTGGCTAAGGGCGACGAAGTCGTCACTATGGGTGGAGTGCTTGGAAAAATCACTAAAGTTGAAGACAACTTTGTAAGATTGGAGATAGCAAACGGCACTGAAGTACGTCTGCAGCGCTCTTCTATTCAAGCAATGATGCCTAAAGGCACTTATTAAGCTATTGGCACCTAGCTAAAGCGCTGAGCTAGTAGCGCCAGCTGATTGAACGCAGATTATCAATAATTTGTGATGCTGCACTATGTCTGAGTTGCTACACCAAAACTTTTTTTTTGCTGTGAGTAAGGAGTTCGCTACTTTTTAGTCGAAATAATTCGCTAACGTTAAAAATATTATGAATCAAAATCCAGTTTGGAAATATCTAGCACTCGTATTTATTGTTACGTTTGGTTTGATCTACGCAATTCCTAATGTCTATCAAGCCGAACCAGGTGTTCAAGTTATCGGTTCTCGAAATACTGTTGTTGACCAAGACGTTGTGGCGCGAGTGTCGCGCGCACTCGAAAACAGCGGTGTGCTGGTTAAAGCAATCAGTTTTGATGGCGAAGCAATAAGAGCTACCGTTGATTCAGAAGAAGCCCAGAATACCGCACGCGATGTACTAAAGAGCGCGCTGGGTGACAACTATGCTGTAGCGCTTGCTGATGTGGCGACTACTCCCTCTTGGTTAAGTAGCCTTGGTGGTAAGCCTATGTTCCTTGGTTTGGATTTACGCGGCGGCGTGCATTTCTTAATGCAAGTTGATATGAGCGCGGCTAAGGCCAAAGCGATGGAGAACTACGAAGCCGATATACGCCGCATATTAAGAGAAGAGCGAATTCGCTACTCAGGGTTGCAAACAACAGAAGTTGGCGATGTTGAAATGCGTTTTCGTACTGAAGAAGACGTTGTTAATGCGGGCAATAAGCTACGCCTAGAATTTCCTGAGTTGGGCCAATTCCAAAGACCAATTGATACAAGCTTTGAGCTACAACTGAGAATGTCTGAACAAGCGTTTTCGGAGCTGAGTAGAGCTGCTTTAAAGAAAAATATGTTGTCAATTCGCAACCGTATTGACCAGCTAGGGGTGTCCGAGCCCATTATTCAACAACAAGGTCTCGACCGTATCGTTGTGCAACTTCCGGGAGTTAAAGATCCTACCGAAGCCAAGAGCATCTTGGGTAAGACAGCAACTTTGGAAGTTCGGCTAGTTGACGAGAAAAATGCACTGGCGTCTTCAGTTCGCGGCAATGTGCCTATTGGATCTAAGCGTTTCAATTTTCGTGACGGTACACCGATCTTGTTAGAGAATCGCATTCTGTTCGCAGGCGAAAATATTGTTGACGCAGCGGCTACTTTTGACAGCCAGGGCGGCGGACAGGTAGTGAGTATCACATTAGATGCGAAAGCAGCTGCAGTAAATTCAGACGTTACGGGTGACAATATTGGTAACCGCATGGCGGTGGTCTATGTTGAAACTCGAATCAACCGCGAGCAACTAGCAAATGGTGACGAAAAAGTTACTACTAGCGAAGTAAAAGAGGTAATTACCGCACCTGTTATTCGCGATCAACTAGGTAAACGTTTCCAGATTACTGGTTTAGATCGCCCCGGCGAAGCACAAGAGCTTTCGCTGCTGTTGCGTGCTGGTTCATTAGCTGCGCCTCTGTACATTGTTGAAGAACGCACAATTGGCCCGAGTCTTGGTGCTGAGAATATCGAAAAAGGCTTTAAATCTGTAGCGTATGGATTTCTGGCTGTACTGATCTTTATGATCATTTATTACCGACTGTTCGGTTTTGTAGCGAGCTTTGCGCTGGTACTTAACCTAGTGATAATTGTGGCTGTGTTGTCGCTGTTGCAAGCGACTCTTACTCTTCCGGGTGTAGCTGGAATGGTCTTAACTGTGGGGATGGCGGTTGATGCCAATGTGCTCATATTTGAGCGGATACGCGAAGAATTGCAGGCTGGGGCATCGCCTCAGCTAGCGATTCATCGAGGTTATGACAATGCGTTCTCAACCATTATCGATGCCAATATAACTACATTGTTGGCTGCGCTAGTACTGTTTAATTTTGGTACCGGTCCGATTCAGGGATTCGCGATCACATTGAGTATTGGCATCATGACATCCATGGTTACGGCGATTTTTGTGACACGGATCTTAGTGAATTTAATATACGGCAACCGCCGACTCGACGGACTTAACATATAAGTGAAGCCTGTTTGGAGCCACATATATACCTGTGGCTCTCCAGCAATGGCTTGATACAGCATCTTAGAGATATAAGACAATGCAAATATTACCCAGTACCCTTTCGATAGATTTCATTCGACTTCGTTTTATTGCCATGCTGTTTTCGGTGGCGCTGATTTCGGTTGGTATCTACTCCCTTTCTACCCAAGGCCTTAATTTTGGTATCGATTTTTCTGGTGGAACCAAGATCGAATTGATATACGACCAAGATGTGTCAGTGACCGATATACGCGGCGTGCTCGATGCAGCTCAATTTGGTGAGTCGGTTGTACAGCATTTTGGAAGTAATAGAGATGTAATGATTCGTCTGCCACTGGCCGAGGGTCAATCCGACTCAAGCGTTAGCACGCGCATTATGGAGGCTCTAGGTGCATCCGACATCGGGCAGGGCACTCTGCAAAGCGTAGAGTTCGTTGGACCGACATTTGGTAAAGAGTTGTTCGAGAAAGGCATCTTGGCGCTGGTTTACGCGTTGATCATGGTAATGATCTACGTCGCGTTTCGTTTCGAATGGAAATTTTCTTTGGGCTCAGTCGTTGCACTTATCCACGATATTCTTATTACCGTTGGTATTTTCTCGTTGTTGAAAATGGAGTTCACCATGCCAGTGCTTGCCGCCTTAATGGCGGTAATCGGTTATTCATTGAACGACACAATTGTGGTATTCGACCGTATTAGAGAAAACTTTAGACGTCTACGAGATACAGACACTGAAGATACGATGAACATCTCGATAAATCAGACATTGCCTCGCACAATACTCACCTCACTAACGACCTTACTGGTACTGTTTGCGCTGTACTGGTATGGCGGCGAGGCCCTAACTGGGTTCGCGGCGACTCTAATCATCGGGGTCGTTATAGGAACCTATTCTTCAATCTTTGTAGCGAGCCCAACGGTTCTTGCTTTAGGTGCTAAATCGGATGATTTGATCATTGAAGAAGTAGAGAAAGAAGGCGCCGATTTACCTTAGCCGCTTAAAAAGACACCAACCCCCAAATTTAGAACTCCCAGATTGGAGAGAAGCATGTTCCAGAAAGCTCATAACATCGAAAGTGTTGACCCTGAACTATGGCAAGCTATTGTTGATGAAAATACTCGTCAAGGAGAGCATATTGAGTTAATTGCCTCAGAGAATTATGCCAGTGCTGCGGTAATGCAAGCACAGGGCACTAAGCTTACTAATAAATACGCCGAAGGCTATCCTGGTAAGCGTTACTACGGTGGTTGTGCCTATGTTGATGTGGCAGAAGATCTTGCCATCTCTCGTCTTAAGCAGTTGTTTAAAGCCGATTACGCAAATGTTCAACCGCACTCTGGTTCGTCTGCCAATGCGGCGGCTTATCAGGCACTGGTTAATCCGGGTGAGACAATCCTTGGCATGAGCTTAGATCATGGTGGTCATTTGACACATGGGGCCAAGATTAATTTTTCCGGTCGTATCTATAACGGGGTTCAATATGGTCTAGATACTTCGACCGGCGAAGTCGACTACGATCAGGTAGAAGCCCTAGCGTTAGAGCACAAGCCAAAAGTTATTGTTGCTGGATTTAGCGCCTATTCAAGAGTTTTGGATTGGCAGAAATTCCGTGATATTGCCGACAAAGTAGGCGCGTATATGATGTGCGATATAGCGCACGTCGCTGGTTTGATTGCTGCGGGTGTTTACCCTAGCCCAGTTGGTATTGCCGACGTATGCACGAGTACTACACACAAAACTTTAAGGGGCCCTCGCGGTGGAATCATTCTTGCCAAAGCTAACCCAAGCTTAGAAAAAGCCCTTAATTCTCGCGTGTTTCCAGGCTCGCAAGGTGGTCCATTAATGCATGTGATCGCGGCTAAAGCCGTAGCGTTCAAAGAGGCGTTGGACCCTAGTTTTACTGATTACCAAAAACGCGTTGTTGATAACTCTAGAGCCTTAGCTCAAGCGCTTAAGGATCGTGGTTACCCCGCTGTTTCTGGCGGCACTGACAATCATTTAGCGCTTATTAGTTTGGTAGACAAAGGCATTACCGGTAAGGCATCAGAAGCAGCACTTGGTGCCGCAAACATCACGGTTAATAAAAACAGTGTTCCTGGTGACCCGCAAAGTCCGTTTGTTACAAGCGGTATTCGTATTGGCACGCCAGCGATCACTACTCGAGGTTTTGGCTTAAAAGAAATGGGAATGTTGGCAGCGTGGATGGCCGACGTTATGGACTCAGTGACCGTAGAGGGTCAGTTTGACCAAGCCGTGTGTGACCGAGTGAAGGGCGAGGTTGTGGACCTGTGTGCGCAATTCCCCGTTTACGACTACAATGACTAAGTTTATTTAACTGTTTTATAACACCATCAACATACTTTTCTGAGCCATTATGCGCTGCCCATTCTGTCAAAACGATGATACTCGGGTGATTGATTCGCGCCTCACCGACGACGGCGACGCTGTGCGTCGTCGCAGGTCTTGTGAAGCTTGTGGCGAACGTTTTAGCACAGTTGAGGAAGCGAACCTTAAGTTGCCGTTTATTGTCAAGTCTAACGGAAATCGAGAGCACTACGACGAAGGCAAGCTGGCTCGTGGTTTGGAGCGAGCCTTCGAGAAACGACCTGTTGAATCTTCGCAGGTAAGCCAAATTTTATACAGGATAAAGCGCAAGTTACTAACGAGCGGTGAACGCGAAATCGAAGCTAGGGCTATTGGCGACATCGTTATGGACGAGTTACGCGACGTTGATCAAGTGGCCTACGTACGGTTTGCGTCAGTTTACCGTTCGTTTCAAGATGTCGATGCGTTTAGTGATGAGATTAAGCGACTGCAAGCGCAGACCACGCACGGTCGACGCAATCTGAAACCAACCACAAAAGGCAAAAAATAATTTCTGCCATTTTTATGCGATTTGAAATTGTCGTATCTCACAGTGCTGGCGTATTAGGCTTGACGACTAAATCTATGAGTTTTGGGCAAAGCGAGTCGCTAAGACTAGCAGGGGATCTTGATTATGAGTTTTGAAGACCAAGACAATCTTCTTATGCAGGAGGTGTTGGCGCTGGCTGAGCGAGGTCTAACCTCTACTCATCCAAACCCAATGGTCGCCTGTATTATTATGAATGAAGGGCAGAAAGTCGGAGTTGGGTATCATTCTCGGGCTGGCGAACCGCACGCAGAGCGCATGGCATTACTTGCTGCGGGTGATAATGCCCGTGGTGGTACAGCTTACATCAACTTGGAACCTTGTTGTCATCAAGGCCGAACGCCACCCTGCACCGATGCACTAATCGATGCGGGAATTTCTAGAGTTGTCGCTGCGATGTCCGATCCCAATCCTTTGGTTGCAGGTGGTGGGTTTGAACTGCTCACGGCCGCGGGAATTGAGGTTATTAGCGGTGTATTAGAAGATGAAGCGAGATGGCTAAACAAAGCGTTTGTCACTCGCATGACGACTGCAAAACCTTGGGTGACACTCAAGAGTGCCGCAACGCTTGATGGCCGCACCGCAGCGCACAATGGCGAGAGCAAGTGGATTACAGGCGACGCAGCTCGGACACACGTACAGCATATTCGCGCGGCGGCTTCTGCAGTACTCACCGGTATCGGAACTATACTCGCAGATGACCCCAAATTGAATGTGCGGTTAGTTGACCACGCACGTCAACCCATCCGAGTAGTCATTGATGCCAAGCTAGAGATTCCTCTTAATGCCAAAATCATAGGGGATGATTCAAACTGCATGGTTGTTACGTCTATCGAAACTTCCAAACAAAAATTAGACAAGATTGCAGAGCTCGAGGATTTGGGTGTAGAAATTGCTCGCGTTAAAGCCCTTGAAGGATCTGATCGCTTGGATTTGAATGATGTTTTAGTAGAACTAGCTAATTGGCAGTTTAACCATGTTGTCGTTGAGGCTGGAGCGAAACTTAGTGGTGCATTTATCGAGGCCAACTTAATAGATGAGTTGGTGCTTTTTTACGCGGGCAGCATTCTTGGCGACAAAGGTAGAGGTATGTTCGACTTTAATTCATCCGTGAATTTTTCAGACCGAAGCGAATTTAAAATCAGAGACGTGAAAATGGTTGGTGGTGATTTTTGTGTTTCGGCGTTCCGTCAACAAGCGTTGCAGTATTTTGGGGTTCTTTAATTCTTGATTTGAAACCTTGTTCCGAAGCGTTGTTTCGAGGAATAGGTTTTTAAGTCTAATTACCGTTTTATTTATATGTGGAGTTAGTACATGTTTACAGGTTTAGTTGAAACGATTGGAACTGTTGTGAGCGCTACGCCAGTGGGCGGTGATGTGCGCATCACCATAAGTAGCGAAGAGTATGCCAAAAGGGATGTTTCTTTAGGCGACAGTATTGCCATTGACGGTGTGTGCTTAACCGTTATTGAGCGCAATGGCGCGGATATGAGCTTTGACGTTTCGGTAGAATCAATTAATCATACATGCATCGGAAAATGGGTTACTGGCAAGCGCGTTAATCTGGAGATGGCGTTATTGCCTACCACACGACTCGGCGGCCATATGGTGTCGGGCCATGTGGACGGTATGGCAACGTTACTTGAGCTAAAAGAAGACGCGCGCTCATGGCGTATGCTGTTTAGGGTTCCAGAAGCTCTTAAACGATATATAGCTCAGAAGGGCTCCGTCACCTTGAACGGTACGAGTTTGACCGTTAATTCGGTGGACGACGACTGCTTTGATGTTAATGTGATTCCTCATACCTTTGAGGTAACCACACTTGGTGATCTTAAAGTAGGCGATCAAGTGCATATTGAAGTAGATCTAATTGCACGTTATTTAGAACGTCTATTGCAAACTAGATAGGGAATCGAGCAACGCTTTGTTATACTCGCGCGCCTAAAACCAAGGTTTTTTGGTATTGTAAATACGCTCAGCGGACCTTAATCAATTTTTGGGTGTTCTATAAAATAGCCCTACTAAATAGGCCTACGAATACAGGCCTTGTATATAAAGCCTGTCAATTTTGCTTTAAGTCCTTTGAGGTCTTGATTAATGTCAACGAGCTGCATTCGACTCTCTTACGGTAGAAAATCATGTTTATTACACCTTTGTTTGCTGCACTTTTAGCGCTGTTGTTTATTTATCTTTCTGTTGCTGTGGTCCGACTCCGTATTGGAAAAAATATTTCTTCTGGGCACGGTGATTTAATTTCATTAGAGCGAGCTATTAGAGCGCATGGAAATTTTGCAGAATACGTACCCTTAACGCTTATTCTGTTGTGGTTTGTGGAAACGTTGACGATGTCTCGACTCATGGTCTTGGTATTGGGCGGCGTATTCGTAATCGGCCGATTGCTTCATGTTGTGGGCATAATGAATCCTAAGGACTGGATGATTTGTAGGCAGGTCGGAATGGCGTGTACGTTTGTGGTGATTACTGTGTTGTCTTTGTACCTTATCTATTTCTATTTTCCTGTTTCCGTCTAGACGGCCTATATGCGCTACGCTACCTACACACAAAGCGCAGTGCGCAAAAAGCTCTCAAAATGCGAGCTCAAACAACTTATGAATCACGCTAATGTCTAGTCGTCACAATGCCCGAAAAGCAGCCATTCAAGCCCTTTATCAATGGGACTTAACGGGGCAAGAAGCCAACGAAATCGAAGCTAGCTTCGTGCAAATACACGATATGCAGAACGTTGATAAGCGCTACTTGCGTATGATTATCGACGGTGTTCCCGGTAATGCCGATGCGCTACAAGCAATGATCGAGCCCATCATTGAGCGACCATTCAAGGCTTTGGACCCTGTGGAACGAGCAATCTTACGCTTAGGCGCCTATGAACTTCGGTTTCTAGCGGATGTTCCGACTAAGGTTGTTCTCAACGAAATGATTGAACTTGCGAAAGTCTTTGGGTCTGATAAATCTTATAAATTCGTTAACAGCGTTATGGACAAGCTCGCAAAGAGCGAACGTACTGCTTAGTATAAGCAGCTACTGTATGCGGGCTTATCTACACGAGGCAATTGTCTGAGTATGGGTGAGTTCGAGTTTATTCAACGTTTTTGCACAGATTTGGGCGTCAAGGGCGACTCAGTTTC
>Ga0206124_10002006_pt1 | contig 15557 bp, 20 predicted proteins | sample Helgoland_Spring_3_FD_148671 | JGI IMG/M metagenome (GOLD analysis project Ga0206124, IMG submission 148671) | Pelagic subsurface seawater microbial communities from Kabeltonne, Helgoland, North Sea - Helgoland_Spring_Bloom_20160321_2 | ecosystem: Environmental > Aquatic > Marine > Epipelagic ... | reverse complement strand
GGAGTACGTGCATTCTCTAACACACGAAATTAAGGCACCAATCGCCGGCATACGAGGTGCAGCCGAGTTACTTAAAGAACCTATACCTGAAACGCAACAACAGAAGTTCTTAAGTAATATCGTTAGCCAAACAGAACGTATCCAAGACATTGTTGAACGCCTTCTAGATCTATCAGAGCTCGAAAACACAGAGACTCCCCCACTTCAGGATAAGGTAAATCTTAATGAACTCATTACCGATGTGTGCCAATCGCAAGAAGATTACGCCAAGGCGCACTCCACTATAATTGATGTTACTACTGACAAGAGCACCCTTAAATGCGATCGGTTTCTGTTAGCGCAAGCAATTACCAACCTGATTAAAAATGCAATCGAGCATGCTGAACATGACAGTACAATTTATGTACAAGCAGTCAGCACCAAAAATAAGACGACGATTACAGTTTCCAACAAGGGTAATTCGATACCCGATTACGCATTACCCAACCTATTTAACCGTTTCTATTCACTTCCTAATAGAGAGGGAATCAAAGGCTCTGGAATAGGGTTGAGTTTTGTAAGGGAGATTGTCAAATTACATAGCGGCGATGTTGCCGTTGAATCAAGTGAAGGTAAGACAATCTTCAAGATAAGTGTGTAACCTTATATTTCCCAGAGCTCCCTCGATAATATATACATACTTGGATAACGTGGTTCTCAGTGTTTGAGTGCGAGTCAACATACCTATGCAATTAAGGTCTAACATTTTTTATTTACACAGACAAATGGACGTTTTAAGACATGGCTAGAAAAGCATTGCCTACACAGCTCAAGATCGTGAAGGGCACAAATAGAAAAGACAGAACCAATCCAGCAGAACCCAAACCAGAATCCAAGCTCCCATCCTGCCCAGCCTGGATGCACCCAGAGGGCAAGAAGGAGTGGGGAAGGCTGGTTGATGAGATGACGAAAATAGGTGTTGTCACTGGGTTCGACTATATAGCCTTGGCTACGCTCTGCAATATGTGGGGTGAGTATGTTGAAGGCGCACAAACGGGCGAGCCGGTCAGCGTTGCTCATATCACTCAGATGCGCTTATACCTCGTTGAATTTGGTATGACTCCAAGCAGTCGCAGTAAGGTACATGCTGGCGATGGTGAGAAAGAATTCGACCCGTGGGATGATTTCTGACCCATGTTGGAGCAGCCAGACACAATCTGAGCGGGCGAATACTGACAAGCGGATGCCATGGAGTCATAAATTCAGGAATATTGTGAACTTCCCGCCACTCTTAGTGACTAACTCTAGGTACAGCAAATGCTTCTCCCCAAAGCAGACCCCGGATCACTCCCCATGACCGGGGTTTTTTGTGTCTGCTATAGGTAGAAACAAAAGAGTTTAGAAGGGGATATCGATGGCGTGGTAACGATAAGTCATAGGGGTAAGGGGGCGGGTAACAAGTCTATGGCTTTCTTCTCTCGTCGATTCAACAAAACCATCGTCCCGCCCTCGTTCATTGTGCCCCGATCCGCTAGGATTGGATTCCACAGCACCTTTTGTCTGCCACTGCTCTTGAATAGATCTATAAGCCTCTTCTCCCGAGCGGTGGTTGGTTGATCAGTCATCTTCGCTCTTCATCTAGTTCTTTGGATTTCGATACTTCCGGGGTCGCCCCATCCGTATCTGTCGGAGAAGTCTTCGTAGACTTCTTGGACCTTCGGGTTGAGAACGTCTCGAGTCCACCGGAGAAGATCTTGTGATCCCTCGGTAGCAATCTTTCGCTGATAATTTTCACTTTGATTCTCCTCTTGGTGCGCCCCTGCGAAAGTGGCTCATTGCGTGGTTCCAGCTGTCCAGTTTTCCTTGATAGACTTCCAACGCCTCACGATATTCTTTGTAGGTTTTAAACCTTGATAGAAGTGGTTTCTTGGGCTTCGGGTAATTAATCATGTCAATCCGCGCTTTCCTTTTTGAGAAAGTTTCCACCCGCCCGGTGAAGATCGGGTGATCCCTCGGCAATAACCCTATGTCGTTGATTTTCCCCATTAGGATTCCCCTCTATGTTTCAATGGCCTTGATCGGTTCAAGAAAATCATTGTCGCACCCTCGTTGGCTCTCCGTTGATCCGCCAGCGTTGGGTTCTGATTCACCGTTGCCCCGCTTGCCTCTAACTTCTCGATAAGCCTCTTGCGCTGATCGATGCGATCCTGATCAGTAGTTGGTTGATCACTCATTTCGACTCCTCTCCCTCATCATCTGGCCAGACTAGACTTGCTATGGCCTGCAAGTCAGATACCGACAGGGCACCTGCCACATTAATCCAATGATATTTATCTAAACTCAGCGAATCGGCCTCACTCCGCCAAAAGGCTAAGAGCAAATAGGTGGCCGCTTGCTTTTCACTGACTCCTTGGATAGGCATAAATGCAGACGCATACCAATTGGTTATATATGTATCTGAGTCATCACCAGTACCCCCACACCAGAGTAACCAGTGTTTTTTTCCTTTATGTATCTCGTAGGCGGACACTCGATTATGCATTGGACCCCAAGCCCACTCAACCTGACCTAAAAAGATTGATTTTTTAGTAGGTTTTTTAGGGATTCCGAGAAGCCCATGATCCTCGACATAATCGAGTAATTGGATCTCACAGGCGTTTGGTAACGGAGGAAGTTCTTTAACTCCATAGAGTCGCTGCTGTGGTAAATCCGCAGGGTTCATTGGTATTTTTAGACGGTTCATTTTTTTATCCTCTTTAGTGCTTTGCAATATGCGGGCGCACAATCTGGTTATCAAATGCCCAGCTTTTAGGGGAAGCCAACCCGTAAAACGCAAAAAACCCGATCTAGCAAAGCCAAATCGGGTTAATAAGTCGAAGTTAATCAACAGTCCGGTTTAGCTGGTATTTATAAAGCACCCCGCAATCTGGAACAAATCGGTGCTGAAGTCAGATACTAGCAAAGAGCTGCGAAAAAGCAATCTAAATTTAGTGCCCGAATAATGACCCATGGAGAATACAGTTCCATCTTTGGTCTGCTTGAAGCTCGCGGTGTTAAACTGTAGTGGCATAGTTAATTTGGCCGCTTAATTGTAGCTGCAATGCTCATCGTGTTTGCTTAGTTTTTCAGCTCTTTATTTATCAGTCCTTCCAGATATTCCAATACAACCTGTTTGTCCTTTTCCCTTAAGCGGTTTTCTTCTTCTATAGCGGCTATATCGGCCTTAATGATTTCTCCAAAGAAGGGCATTGCTTTAGTTAATGGTTTCGCCCACTCCGGGTTTTTTCTCAAGATTTTCCAGATTACAGAATCAGGCGTAGGAACTGAATTATGGGGGAGTGATATTTTGCTCGTGATATCTTCGGACGGATATGCGTTCTTCGTGTGAAGTTCTTGTTTTAGCTTCTTCCACACAACTGTCCCGTCGGAACGTAGCCCAATGACTACATCCCTCCGAACTTCGGTGGAGAATCTAGTGCTGGCAGGGGGAATGAGGATTCCGGGATCATGTCCGCTGTAGGGGTGGCCAGTGACAGGCCAGTTAAGCCACTCTATATTTACTTCTTCAGCTAGTAAAGCGTGTGGTACAAGTAGGGTCAGCAGCAGTATGTAAGCACGTATCATGGGGCCTTATCTTTTATGTGGGTATAGCTCTTATGAGCAGTCAATAAAAAATAAGTTCCTGTGCTGTTTTTAAGGTAGCAGCTGTAATGTTAAATTTTTTTAAATAGTTGGCGCTAATTCCGGCGGCACTGGGAATTTTTGCCATCATTCAAAGTCTCAGTACAACTAAGTAGGTTGCACACCTAAGAAATGGCATATACAAAACCCCAATAATGAGACGCTGGATAGCAATGCTAATAACAGTAGCAGTGAAAGCACTTAACAAATTTGTCAATGATCGCCCTTCGGACTGGACCTTAGCTACTTCTCGACTCAGCCTACGCTGCGGGCGTTAAATTTCAACACACGGAGAGTACATGCCCTTTACTCCATTGCACATGGGTCCGGGAATAGTAGTTAAAGCGCTTCTTCAAGGCAGCTTTAGCTTAATGGTATTCGGCTGGTCGCAGATCATTATGGATATTCAGCCTTTAGTCGTCATGATCACAGGTGAAGGGCATCTTCATGGATTCTCTCATACATATGTCGGGGCCACACTGTTGGCATTATTCTCTGCGCTGTCTGGTAAGTACCTATCCGAAGTTGGCTTGTTTGTCTTTGGTCTCAATAAGCAGTGGAAAGTAAAAATTGCGTGGTGGGTATCGTTCCTATCAGCATTCATAGGCACGTTTAGTCATGTACTCCTTGATAGCATTATGCACTCTGACGTACAGCCATTTTTTCCTGTCACAACAAGTAATTCATTCCTGGGTCTAATCTCTGTGCAAACTTTACATAACGCTTGTTTGTATAGTGCGCTAGTTGGTGGCATCTTGTATTTTGCCATTAACTGGGTACAAAAAATTAACAAGTCGCACAACCATACGGCTTCGCCGCCGGTCCGCTAGGCGTTAGGCACACAACATAGATTGGAGATTATGATTATGAACTTAACCAACCCCTTACTCTTAAGCATTATTGTTATCGCATCAACCTTGTTAACCGGGCTTACCATTGCAGGTGAATACGATGATTATTCAACGTCTGGAATAAATGAAGGTGCTATTGGTTCGGGCTACGATGATTACTCTACATCAGAAATAAATGAGGGTTCGATCGGTTCTGGTTATGATGATTATTCCACATCTAGAATCAATGAAGGCGCTATCGGTTCAGGTTACGATGACTATTCGACTCCGGATATTAATGAAGGTGCAATCGGGTCAGGTTACGACGATTACTCAACTCCAGATATTAATGAAGGTGCAATCGGTTCTGGCTATGACGATTACTCAACTCCTGATGTAAATGAAGGTTCGTGGTAGATGCCTAACAAACACATTAAATGCGCGCCCTGTCAGTCGCCGAACGCTTGAGCCGTTTATGTGAGCACTAGCTGATGATGAGAGGGCGGGTTAAAAGTCTAAGGCTTTCTTCTTGTAGACCGCCGCTCTAATAAATCTTTCACGCTGCCAATTGAACGTTTTGGGGGTAGTCTAGAAGAGCATCTAACTGAAACAGATAATAAATAAAGAGACGCCACCATGAAATCTCGTCATTTTCTTCTATCCATACTTCTTATGTTCAGCCTATCAGGTTGCAGTAATGATTCAGAATTTGATGAAACTCTGGAAAAAGCTCAACGGGGCGATGCGGAGGCTCAATATAATCTCGGTGAGATATATGACAAGGGTAAAGGTGTCCCTGAGGATGATACGGAAGCCCTTAAGTGGTATCGATTAGCCGCTGAGCAGGGAGATGCGGGTGCTCAATATAAGCTCGGTGTGATGTATGAATCTGGCCGTGGTGTTCATAAAGGATGGGCCGGCTCTTATTATCCACTTAAGTGGTATCGATTAGCCGCTGAAGGGGGATATGCGGATGCTCAATATAAGCTCGGCTATATGTATGCTACTGGTCAAGGTGTCCCATACGATTATACCGAAGCCGTTAAGTGGTATCGATTGGCCGCTGAGCAGGGAGAGGTGAATGCTCAATTTAATCTCGGTCGGATGTATGCCAGGGGTCAAGGTGTCCCCAAGGATCAGACGGAAGCCCTTAAGTGGTTACGATTGGCCGCTGAACAGGGAGAGGTGAATGCTCAAGTCTATCTCGGTCGGAGGTATGCCGAGGGGAATGGTGTCCCCAAGGATCATACCGGGGCCGCTAAATGGTACCGAATGGCCGCTGAGCAGGGAGATGCACTTGTTCAAACTACTCTCGGTAATATGTATGCCGAGGGTGAAGGTGTCCCTGAGGATAATACGGAAGCCGTTAAGTGGTATCGATTAGCCGCTGAGCAGGGAGAGGTGAATGCTCAAGCCTTTCTCGGTTATATGTATGCCAATGGTGAAGGTGTCCCCAAGGATGATACCGAAGCCTTTAAGTGGTACCGGATGGCCGCTGGACAGGGAGATGCGGAGGCTCAATATAAGCTCGGTGTGATGTATGAATCTGGCCGTGGTGTGCCCAGGGGTGATACGGAAGCCGTTAAGTGGTATCAGTTATCGGCTGAACAGGGAAATGCGAGTGCTCAATATTCTCTCAGTTTGAAGTATGACAGGGGTGAAGGTGTTCACAAGGATGATACCTTGGGTAGTGTCGAAGCCCACTCTAGCACTAAGCTACCTGAAGACGTCATTGTGCACCCTTCATGCTTTGGTTTTACAGTACCTTTTGAAAGAGATATACCTAAAAACATCAACTGCTCCAGTGAGGATAACAACACACCTATGGAGGTAGAAGGAATAGGGGTCTATGCTAAACAGCTAGATGGTGACGGTAATAATGAAGGATATGCCTACTACGATGTGCCTAGTTTCTGGGGGAGTAATGGAAATAGACTAGCCTTCTATGAGATCGGTATCAATACTGGAGGATCTGGTACATTTAGCTCTATCATCTTAGCTAAAGTATTATCTAATGCAGAGCTTGAGCTTCTGTTTTTTATACCTGGCGGGGATCGCTGTAATGATGGGTATATAGATCTTGGGGATTTTAACAACAAAAGAATCGAGTACACATTAGCAGCTACGCCCTTCAGACTAATCAACCCAGAGGATACTACCGACTGGAGAAGGAGAAATCTTATGGCATCGTTCTGGTCTATGCCGGGGAAGGACCCTAATCCAATTCCTACACTTTATAATTGGATGCCTTACTCTGATATTGCTAATTCTGCTCAATCTTGTGCCGGGCGAATTCATAAGGCTATGTCAATAGAGGATGGCTCGTTTAAGACACTTGGGGTCAGCTTTGATAAGGAGCGGTTGGTTGATGCAGCCACAGGTGATTTAGCGAGCTGTTTTACTAATTGGATTAACCAAACTAGTTTCGAGAAAGATCAGTTTATTTCAATTAGTGATTGGGATAATGCAATGTCAAAATTAGGGGAATTATGTGGCCATATTAAGCCCAGTGGGCCCTCATAGTGTGTAGGAAAAAAGGGCCTTGTTTTGGTGAAAAAGAATGCGTTGTTGGCAATTCCAACTGTTCTGAAAAAACTGACAAGTTAACTTGAAGGTCTGGGCTTGGACTACACAATTAACCCTAAAGCGCCAGAAATCTGTTAGTTATCTAAGACCTTTGTAGCGGGTTATCAGTATAAGGCGCAGTAAAACACCACAAAAACTCCTACAACTCTTCCGCTTACGGCACCCAAAGCCAACTGTGCTCTGTACTCATAATCGATTGGTCAAAGGTTCAAGTCTTTCTGGGACCACCACTTTTCTTATAATTCATAGGCTTGCTATAAGCTGAGAATCCGACTCTATGGGTAAATCGATTACTTCAACGATTCTATAGCCATGCTTTAAGCTACACTTTGTATCGGCCTCCAGAATTCTTTTCTGAAAATCTTCCAGAGATTCAGATGGCTGGCTGCGTAGTAGTTGTTCGTCATGTAATTTAGCCTCACGATACAAAGGCTCAACCTGTACAGGGCCAAGTTTTGATGGTTCCAAGATTGGCCTATGAATAAAAATAGGCTCTCTTTCTGGAATAAATATTCTCTCTTCCAGTTTTGCTATCCGGTTGTTAAGCAATCTCATTTTTTTACCACCTTGTTGCCTAGCCAGCAGTGGGCGAAAAAATTGTAGTACCAGCTGAGATATTCCGCCGGCAACTTCTTTCCCGATATGTTATCAGCCACAGTTTCAAGTCTTCCTCTGATGTCTACTGGGGCGTCAGCTACTAGACTCAGTCTTTCCTGATTATTCAGTTTGTCGTACTTTCCACATAATCCTGTAATCGTTGGCATCATCTACCTCTCTTTCAGTACGCGTTCTAATACTTCCAGCCGCTTGACCAAGTCTTCGATTTCCTGAACTCGGCACAGCCCCGTTATTGCATTGATCATTGACGTTGCCTCCGAGGGTGAAATATCACCACTTCCCATAAGACTAATTATCTTTTCCGCCTTCTCCGTCAGAGACCCGCCATCCAATCCTTCGAGTTGAACGGGCATGTCTGTGGCCTTCAAGGGTGCTATCAAGCGGGAACCAATCATAGCCACAGCATTGGCATCACCTTTCTCGGATCTTTCTGCTACAGCCAACCAGAAGCCCGCCTCGCCATCGCTGTATACGTTATCCAGCGCATCACGAAGAATTGACCGTTTGTTCCTTGCACCCTTGGGTCTACCGTCGGGATTTCCACTTTTGCCTTTTTGATACATAGCTGTTTTATTCCTTGTTGTTTACAGTGAAATTAACTTTATGTTTGGTCCCGAAAAATTGGTTTTTGTTGCTTGGAGTTAACCCTTTTCGTATAAGGATGCTGCTTCATGGTCAAAGACTTGACTGTGATATTCCCAATAGCATCTGCTTTAAGTATGCTCATTTAGGTGCCTAGTTTTTTCAGTTGTACGGCGTAATCTTTGTAGAGAGGCGTAGGGTGTTCTTTATCGTTCACCAGCCAAGAGCCTATATAAAGGCGCAGTGCTTCAATTGAATACAGGCCATTTAAAATGTCATTAAGATCGGTTTCATCAAATAAAGGTGAAGCTAATACCTCCTTAAATGTTACAGGGAGAGGAGCAATCGCTTTTGTTATCATATTTTCTACGATCTGCGGCCCCTGATTTTTCTCAATTGCATTGGTTTCAGCACTGACAAAACCGACAAAAGGTAGTTCTGTCGGTTTTGTCAGTTCCCTACTGTGGGTTTTTCTGATTTTATTTAACCATCTGCCCATGATTAGAAATCTCGCCAGACATAGCTGATTGAAGGACGCCCACCTGTACAATGATTTTCAATTTTGTCTAAATATCGGTGCTCGGTTAACAAAACAAGAGCCTCATTGATGGCTGACTTATCGTTTAGGCCAGCCCAGCCCTTACGCTTGTAAATTGCACGGGAAGTTTTGAACGCCGTGCTTTCAGTAATTTAGCTGCGCGATATGCCTGACCCAAGGCTAGACTGTATAGCCGCTGGGCATGTGATTTAAGATAGTCTGCCCAGTCCAGAGCCATTGCTGTAGCAGTAGCTCCTACAGCAGTTGGTATTTCATCGCATAAAACCAATTCAAAAATAAGAGCTAGAGAGGCTATGGTTTGCGGCATCTTTATAAGATGGCTCTCCATCGCCTGATGCACATCACTGCTGCGAGCCTCATTTTGTATTTCGTTCATCCAGTCAATGAAGAATTGTTGTGCTTCAGGTGAAAAACGAAAAGGCTGAGGAGAAGGTTCCATGGTAAAAATTTTTCTAAAGATATGATCGTATGAAGATTTAGCCTGTTGATTTGGAGCGCGATCTATCCATGTCCATTTTTTATTGTCATTCGGCCATACCGTTAGTTGAAGGCGTTGTAGTAGTCCATCATCATCGTGACCGCGAACGGCACCATTAATAATGGGTAAGATTTTGGATGGCTGAATACCGCCAATTATTGAAAGTGTTGTTGATTTTATGTCTATGGTGCCACGACCAATTCTGTCTGTAGTAAACCTACCGTCACCATCAAAACATTGTAAATAGAATGCTCGGTCGGCCTGTCCTTCCTCACCACGAAGTTTTGCAAGCCAACCTGAAAGCTCATCTCTTACCAACAGTAGCCCATTAGGGTTTTCATTTAGCAGTTCGCCCAGTTTTTCGACAGTTGCATCATTCACAATTATTCTGTGCCTTTTGGGCTTTTCTGGATCAGTCTGGCTTTGTAATATCGCGATCGCTTGATTTCGGTTACCCTGCTTAACTGCCGTTCTTGCTGTTTTCTTCAGTTCAGCCGTTTCAATCTCGTTTACCTCAAATTCGGCACAATACGCGTCTAAGCTGGCCTCATATTCATTCTTTAATTCATCTTGGATTTCATAAATAGGCGCTAGCGCAGCTTTCATGCTCGGTGATTTCATCGCAGACGGCCTTCCAACAATTGCGCCCCATAAATTTGGTACAACCGCCCAGTCGTCTTTTTGTTTGGGCATTATGGTGGCCTTGGTGCCGAGCAAACTTGAGAGAGCACATAATGAGCAAACTGCAACAAAATCTGGTGGGGATTGTTGGCGTTCAGAGATATCGAGGATATAGTCGATAAGAGCTGTAGGGAGCATGTCTGGATCAAAGCTCGCCACTGCAGGTAAGGGATCAGTCAGTGGAATTGGTTTTTCATCCAATAATGGCTGTGGCAAATTTGCCAAAAGATTTTTTTGCATGGTTAGCCACTCCTATGATTAGGGGAGTGAGTATCAGAAATATCGGTTAGTGGTTGTTCAGTCCCCAGACTATTCGGCCAAACATGGAGTCCAGCACGTAGTATTGATGTACCATTTTTCCTGTATTCCGTACCGAATATGCATATTGATTCAACCTCATAACTAATGAATTCTTCGGCTAATTCGAGTGCTATTTTTTCTGGGATTAGCCCGTTGGATGGGATCACAAAAACGTGACAACCTCGAATTATGCTCCAGTCGTAAATAGTGGGGCTACAATGGCATGGTAAAACTAGAGTGTTTGGGCGAGTATTAATTCTGGAAGGTGGCCAGCCGTAGACTACAAAAACCTGGTCTTTTAGTTTTGCTTTAAAGCTCTTTCCATACGGTGGAAGTGGTAAGTTCATTTTTTTAACCCCCTTAAGAGCCAATTCATCGACACGGTCACGCAAACGACTTGCTCGTCTCCGACGAGCACCAGTCTCTGAATTGGCTCTTTTTTCGGTTGAAAACCTTTGATAGCGCTGCAGACCCAATGAGTTCATGTCAGGGGCTACGCTTTATTAGCCAATAGCCACTCGTAGAATTTCGAGCGGACGACAAGGACGGTTCGGCCACATTTGACGATGGCTGCCGCATCAGAAAGACCATTCTGATGCCGCTGACGGACAAGCCATTTCATTTTGGCGTCAGAGAATAGGTCGGGGCGCTCCCGAGCCAGATCCTCAGGCTTGATCAGATCGCTGTAACAAGGTTCGTCGACCTCATGAACAGGTGAGGATATGTTTGAGTTTGTTTTATGTTGCATAGTGCACCTCTTAAGTAGGTACACTGTATTAGAAAGTGTTTAGGTGAAAAGTCGCTTGATCTGAGAGTTTAGAAACTTTTAGTTTCACAGCTCGGGAGTAGAGGGAGGTTTGTCAGTGTTGCTAATTATTTTTCTTCCTTTAAGCATCAACCTAAATAATGTTTTAGCGGAGTGTTTCTCAATGTGGGCATCTATTTCTTCGTCACTAGGCATTGTCTGAAGTTTTAATTTACCGTTTTTAGTGGTTTCTAGTTGAGGATTAAAGGCTCTTATGAACTCATCTACTGCGGGCTTCATTAGTCTGCACACTTTAGATATTGAAGTTTTATCCAGATAAACTTTTTCATCTTGTATTTTGTAGATTACTAATTCACGGCTATTTTTGTCATCTTTTTTCCTATTACTTACGTAATATCGAACCATCAAGGCAATTTTATATCTCTGGAATAAACTTAGTTTTTCAGATCTATCGACGCTGTACTCTTGATAGCCTAGCGCTACAAGGTCCCCATTATTTATTGCGGTCATTAGGTAGTTGAAGAATAAGGGGTCTAGGCCACTGTTTTTAATATATTCTCCGATGTGCTCCATCACTTTTTTGGCAAAGAAAGACTTTTTTTTATTTATGCCTTCAATCAAGCCTTTTTCGGTTTCACCTTTGCTTATGAGGCGTGTGCCGTTTTCGATTGATTTGATTTCCAAGCTCAATTCATTAGCCTGGTTACAAGCATCCCCTATAAGGTTTTTATCTTCGTACATTTAGAGGATGCCTCCAAAAACTCGTTCGGTAAGCGCAGCTTTGTGCTGAGTCGATAGATGAGCATACCGTTTGGTTGTTTGAACGGACTTGTGGCCGAGCACCTCACCAGTCTCGTAAAGCGTAGCACCATTCATAACCAAATAGCTGGCAGCAGAATGACGCAGGTCGTGGAACCTGAAGTTCTCAATCTCCGCTTGTTTTAGGGCTTTAGCCCAGGGTTTCTTGATGGTGTAAGGGTTGTGGGGAGTTTTTTTGCCGGGAAATACCAAGCCGAACCCGCGGTATGGCATCAGTGCTTCAATGGCGGGCGAGGGGAGAGTGAGTACGCGAGGGTTCCCATTTTTTGTCATATCTAGCATCGCCGTTCTTGCTTTCAAATCTATATCACCCCATCTAAGTTCTAGCAGTTCACCCCTTCTGGCGCCAGTGGTCAAGGCTAGAATAACGAGTAAATAGAGTTTGTCCCATTCTGAGGTCTTGCATGCCGCTAACAGGCGCTTGCGTTCGTCATCTCTCAGCCATCGCTCAATCCCCCGCGGTTCTTTTAAGTTTCCAACAGCTCTGACGGGATTTTTGTCAATATAGCCTTGGCGGAATGCGTATTGAAAGATGGCACTGAGTGTTGCTTTAATCCGGTTTACAGAGGCGTTGCTGCGGGGTCTTCCTGTTGGCGTGAGCTTGGGCTTTCCTTTCTCATCGAGGCCGTCGCCACGAAGGGCTACTCCACCGCCATATTGTTTAAGGCCATCGCGAATGAGTTGGCTGTCTATCTCGATTAGCCGACGTGTCCCTAGCAGCTCTTGCCAGTAGCGTACTTTATAGTCGAAGGAGCGGTCTTTACCGTTCCACTGTTCCATATATTCGTTGGAAAGCTCGGCAAATGTCATAACAGCGCCGCGAGAGCTGAAGGCCGACATCAGTTCAAGGTCGCCCTCGATACGTTTGGCCCAAGCAGAAGCGTGTGTCTTTAGTTTGAAGGTTTTAGATTTGAGAGTGCGACCCTCTTTTTTGATGGTCGCTTTGTATGTGCCGGCGGGTGTTTTGGTGATAGAAGCCATGGTAAACCTCGCAAAAAATAAGCATAAAATTAGGACCGGGCTCTGAATGGGCTCCGATTCATGTTTTGCGTTTGCGTGTTTACTTGGAGATTGTTGAAAACTTCCATGTTTTCAACGACTTATTTGGCTCCGCCTGCTGGGCTCGAACCAGCGACCCAATGATTAACAGTCATTTGCTCTACCAGCTGAGCTAAGGCGGATCGGTCAAGAGGCGCGTATCTTATATATCGGTATGTGGGTAGTCAACCCCTGATGAGCTTACGGTTTTGGATAGTTTTCTACAGTATAATGCGTGGTTTTTTACGCATTAAGCATGGACCAAAATACTGTGTCAAAACCCTTTCGAGTGACAAGTCCTTACCAGCCGGCAGGCGACCAGCCCGCAGCGATTGACAAGCTAGTTGATGGCCTTGAAATGGGATTGGCTGCCCAGACGCTGTTGGGTGTTACCGGGTCAGGAAAGACGTTTACTATTGCCAATGTGATTGACAGAGTACAACGTCCTACTATTGTGCTGGCCCACAATAAAACGTTGGCAGCACAGCTCTACGGTGAGCTTCGTGATTTTTTCCCCGATAATGCGGTTGAGTATTTTGTTTCCTATTACGACTATTATCAGCCTGAGGCTTATGTGCCTTCCTCCGGTACTTTTATTGAAAAAGATGCGTCGATAAATCAGCACATTGAGCAAATGCGCCTGTCGGCTACAAAAGCTTTGCTGGAGCGGAAAGATGTCATTGTGGTGGCTACGGTGTCATCTATCTATGGTTTGGGTGATCCAGACTCCTACTTGAAAATGCTATTACATCTGGTTCGTGGCGATAAAATTGATCAGCGAGCAGTCCTTCGTCGTTTAGCTGAGTTGCAATACACTCGAAACGATGCCGTGTTTCAACGTGCCACCTACCGGGTGCGGGGTGATGTGATTGATGTGTACCCGGCAGATTCAGACCGTGAAGCGGTTCGGATAGAGCTATTTGATGATGAGGTAGAAAAACTCTCGTTATTCGACCCGTTGACGGGTGAAGTGCTAAAGCGCGTGCCACGGATTACGGTCTATCCAAAATCTCACTATGTGACGCCGCGACAGATGATTGTCAATGCTATTGAGCATATAAAAGATGAGCTTTCCGAGCGATTGGAGCAGTTGCGGTCAGTTCACAAGTTGGTTGAGGAACAACGGCTGAGAGAGCGCACACGCTACGACCTCGAAATGATGCAGGAGCTGGGCTACTGCAATGGTATCGAAAACTACTCTCGCTATCTTTCCGGACGTGAACCGGGAGATCCTCCTCCCACGCTGTTTGATTACCTTCCTGATAATGCGCTATTGGTCATTGATGAATCCCATGTCACAGTGCCGCAATTGGGCGGAATGTACAAAGGCGACCGGTCCCGTAAAGAAACACTGGTGGAGTACGGGTTTCGTCTTCCTTCGGCATTGGACAACCGCCCATTGCGCTTCGATGAGTGGGAGCGTTTGGCACCTCAAATGATCTTTGTGTCGGCAACACCCAGCAAGTATGAAGCAGCTAATGAGGGACAGGTGGTTGAGCAAGTGGTTCGCCCCACAGGCCTGTTGGATCCCATAATCGTTGTTCGGCCCGCCTCTTCACAGGTAGACGATGTGTTGTCTGAAATTAACCAGTGTGTGGCTAAAGAACAGCGCATATTAATTACCGTTCTGACCAAGCGCATGGCAGAAGATTTTACGGACTATTTGAGTGAGCATGGTGTTCGTGTTCGTTACCTTCACTCAGATATTGATACTGTGGAGCGGGTAGAAATTATTCGGGATCTTCGGCTGGGTGAATTTGATGTATTGGTTGGTATCAACTTGTTGCGAGAAGGGTTAGATATGCCAGAAGTGGCACTGGTTGCTATATTTGATGCCGACAAAGAAGGCTTTTTACGTTCAGCGCAATCACTGATTCAGACCATTGGCCGTGCAGCAAGAAATATAGAGGGCCGGGCCATCCTTTATGCTGACAAGATAACAGGCTCAATGGAGCGAGCTATAGGCGAAACAGAGCGTCGACGTGCAGCGCAGATCAAACATAACGAAAAGCACGGAATTGTTCCTCAGGGTATTGTAAAAACAGTGGCGGATATTATGGAGGGGGCTAGGGCAATACCCGGTAAGGGCTCTCATAGAGTGGCTGCGCCGAAGGGTAAATATCAAGTAGATACCAATGCGCTGCACACTGAGTCTGATATCTGGAAACAAATTACTGTGCTTGAAGATAGGATGTTTGAGAGTGCGAAAAACCTGGAGTTTGAGGAGGCTGCGAACTTACGGGATGAAGTGACCCATTTGAAAAGGATGGTGGATGGAGTGATTTGATTGGGTTGTGGGCGTATTCAAAATAGTTTTAGTGTGTTGAGGTAAAAAATCACAAGCCATCAGGCTCTGTATCAAGAGAGGGTGCTTTCTAAGATTTTGATTTTAAACTTAGTATCCTTTCTTTAGCGCCAATCCCCCTTTGATACAGTGCCTTCTAGTTAAAAGGCCTGTAAGCTCTTAAGATGACCAACGACTCTAAAAATGTATTGCAGCGTGGTTTGGACGGTGTACGTCGTCAAAACCTTTTGGACAGTAGACCACCCGATCTAAGAGACACATTAGCTCATCTGGTTTAATTGTTCATCGTAATGCATTTGTTTGCGCATGACCAAAGTGTTCCGTTTAATCATTTC
>Ga0206124_10002002_pt1 | contig 15571 bp, 15 predicted proteins | sample Helgoland_Spring_3_FD_148671 | JGI IMG/M metagenome (GOLD analysis project Ga0206124, IMG submission 148671) | Pelagic subsurface seawater microbial communities from Kabeltonne, Helgoland, North Sea - Helgoland_Spring_Bloom_20160321_2 | ecosystem: Environmental > Aquatic > Marine > Epipelagic ... | reverse complement strand
AGAGGTAAATTACTTTTAATCTATTTTGGATTCTCTTTTTGTCCAGATATTTGTCCTGCGAATCTCGTGGAAATGGTTGCTGCTTTAGATAAGGTGGGCAATAAAGAATCAGAGATAGTTCCTATATTTATTACTATTGATCCAAGAAGGGATACGCCTGAAAAACTGAAGGAATATTTCTTGAATTTTGATTCTAGAATACTTGCATTATCTGGTAGTCAGGATGAGATAAAAGAGGTGGCACGTAAATTTAAGGTATATTACGCACGATCTGTGGATGGCAAAGAAAAATTGGATACTTACCTGATTAATCATTCTTCTTTTTTCTATCTGATAGGCCGTGATGGAAATCTAATAAAATACTATACGCCAGGCACAGATGGGAAGGCGATGGGTAAGGATATGCTTAAATATATAGCTAAGTAAGAAAGTAAAAAATTTTAAATTCTGACACTTGCAGACGTAAAAGCTACTATGCTACGCAATAAGTCACTTTTTAATCTGTCCTGTTTGGGTAAGTTATGTTGTTTCTAAGTAACTGCATTTAATAAGATTTTAAATTGATTGAGGTGAGCCGAGGAAACTAAGATAGTTCACTTATAATTCCAATCTTCGAAGAGCATCTTCGAACAAATCCTTTTCTATATATCCTCACAATTTTGGAATTCACCAGAGAGTTTTCCCAGCATTTCTTCGTTTCCACTAAAAAGTAGTTCTGTGTCAGGGAAGAGCATTTCTAGAGATTTGGCAAGGCGATTTTGAGATTCAGAGTTTCCAAGTTTGCTATGAGACTTCACATAATCAATAGCAGAATTGATTTCTAACATAGTGTCACCACAATTTTGACACTTATCTGGATGATACTTCTTACTGAGCTTTCTTCTTTGGTGATCCAGTGTTTTTGAATCAGTAACAGTAAATTGTGGTAACTCTAATTTACTTAAAGAGCAAAACCAATTTTTTAATTTAAAATCCTTCTCGTTATCCATTTTATATTCCAAATTTATTAAAAGACATTATTAGAGTTTGACAATTAAACCCACGGTAAACTCATGTGCACGTACATCTTTTATGTGAACAGATGCAGTGCCCCCTCCTACTGTGAGCTTTCCCTTAATATCTCCAAGATTCACGTATCTGTACCCAAAATCAACTCCCAAGTTTTTTGAGAATTGCATAATGGATCCAACTCCGGCATTCCAAACGAAAACATCATTAGTACCACCATGGTGCACAACCTGTATAGAATTTCGAGTGACAGTAAATTTTTTCATTTGATTTCTTCCATATCCCACTCCAGCGGTCAGGTATGGCCTAAATTGATCTTGACTATCGGTTAAATTCAAATACATATTCCACATTAACGAAGTGTTATGTGCATCCTTAAATGACAAAGAAAGTGTGGGTTTACTTAAGATTTTTCTGTGCTGTAAGGATATGTCGCTTCTGAGCATGTCGTTAAAGTGATAACCTACACCTAACGATCCAAAAGGAGATGTTTTAAAATCTGGAGCGCTCTTTGTTTTTGATAACGAGCTACCGGCTGATGCGATAGCATAAAATCCCTTAAGCTCCGAAGAAGCAGATGTTGAGGTTAGAAAAAAAATGGATGCAAAAAAGAGTGTGTGTATACGAAATTTCATGGTACCTACAAAATAATTTAGTGTTAGAATTTATCTTTTTAAATAAAGATGCTGAAGATAAAAAAATCCTAGGGCATTATCAATATAGATAAATCAATATTAATGCAATCAAAAGATGTTTAGATTTATAAGGTATTTACTGAGGAGGCTTTGATATTATAGAAAAGTAATTATCTATTTTCGAAGGAACATTGTATAAATGGGCCGTGTTCATCAAAAACAATATACTTTATCTTTTGTTGCCATATACCGCCATTGAGAAAATAGGGCCATCTCAGCAAGTGATTTTATAAGTGCTATAATTTGCAGAATCAAAGAGAATTCGCTCTAAGGGGGGCATTACGGGGAGGATATGGAGGAGAGGGTTCTGTTAATCAGGTGCCTATAATGGATAATAAAGAACCCTATGATTCTTCTTTAGTTGAAGAAACGGTTGAGGAAATTTAGTTAAATCTCCTGCATTTTCCATAACTTAGCATATAGGCTGTTTTTTCTTCTGAGCATTTGTGTATGAGTTCCTTGCTCTACTATCTTGCCTTTGTCGAGCACTAGTATTCTGTCCATATGCTTTAGAGTAGATAGTCTATGCGCAATTGCTATAACGGTTTTCTTTTTATTCTCTATAAAGAAATCTAAGCTCTCTTGTATATCCTTTTCTGTTTGGCTGTCTAAAGCTGATGTTGCTTCATCTAGTATTAATATAGGTGCATCTTTCAATATGGCTCTTGCAATTGCTACTCTTTGTCTTTGGCCGCCAGAGAGCTTCACTCCTCTTTCTCCTACATAAGTATTATATTGTTCGGGCATGTTCATTACATGTTCGTGTATATGAGCCTTCTTACTTGCCTCTATGATTTCTTCGTCTGTTGCATCTAGCTTTCCGTATCTTATGTTATCCATCAATGTTCGGTGGAAGAGGGAAATATCCTGAGGGATAATAGCTATATTCTCCCTCATAGAATCTTGTGTAACGTTTGCTATATCTTGATCATCGATAATAATATTCCCTGATGTTGCATTAAAATACCTCATTAGCAGATTTATCAACGAAGATTTTCCAGCTCCTGAATGTCCGACAAGACCTATTTTCTCACCTGACTTTATTTTTAAATTAAAATCAGAAAAAATATGCTGGTATTGATCATAGTGAAAATTCACATTTTTGAACTCTATCTTTGGTGATTTCACTGCTATATCTTTTGCGTATTTTTTATCTAAATTTTCGTGAGGCACTCGCAAAACAGACATAGAGCTTTTGAAGTTACCTAAAGTTTTTGCAAAATCTTGCAGTTGAGCAGTAGTTTTCCATATGCTTGCAGAAACATGTAGCGTGATGCCAAAAACGAATGCAAAGCTCCCTATAGATATTTGATTCTCCATTCTCAAATGAATCATATAAAATAGAAGAGAGCTGAATTTTATTAGATAAAGAATGGCTCCAACCAGACTTATAAGTGTATGTTGTTTTATAAGTTTTATTTCTTTTGGTATAAAGTCAGTATCTAGATCCTTTCTTAAGGATGCATATTCGTGCTTTCTCGTAGAGAAAGAGAGTAGAGATAATATATTGCTAATTCTATCTGATACAGTGCCTATGACATGGTGAGAGCTTTCTGTAACATCGGAAGATAGTTGGTTTAGTTTTTTTGATAAAAAAGAAATTGTAGGGATATACACTAGCGCCCATATAAAAATAAGTAAACCCACATTTTGGTTTACTATAGATAGTGCAACTAGACTGATGATGATGCTCAGAACTCCTCCAAGGATACCTCTATGCAATTCAGCCCACACTCTTTCATAACCATCTAATATTCCCTTTATCTTGCTGCTTACGGAACCTGTGAAGTTGCTTTGGAAGAATAAGAATGAGTGGGTTTGCACGTAGTTATAGCTGTAGGACAAGATGTTGCTTGCAACATAAGGCTCGGATTTCCACTGCATCACGTTGCTGATTCTCCAGAATAAATCCATGGATATCTGAGAGGATAGAAAGATTATTATAGGAATAGAGATGTCTTGATATGTAATATTTTGACTTGATGACATCGCATCAAGAAATAATTTTATGGAGTAATTATAAAGCAGTGGGTAAAAAGATGCCATAATCGGGGCCATAAGCATAACCATATAATGCCATTTATATGGTTTGATATGCATCCATAAGAATGAAGTAATGGAGTTGTGAATTTGCATGCTCGTACCGATTCTATATTAATGGTAGCAAAATTAATGCTTTGCTACAATAGAAAACCTTGTTTTTAACATCCAATATCGATAACCTTTTATCTATAAAGATGATACAAAGGTTACTCGGGTGAAATTGAAGTCTCTTATCATCGTAGAGGATATCGAATTGATATCCGGGTTGTTGACAATTATTACGGAGGCTGGATTTGTTGACAGACAATCCATTGTTCCGAAAAAGTAAATTTATCAAAAATCATGAAGAAGTTGCAAATCGTAACCAAATTATACGTGCAATATCCAAAAAGAATATTGATTGCTATAATTTTATTATTGTTGGAGATGATAAAATGCTAAAAGGAATCTTAGACTCTGATTTTCCTTTAGAGAAAAAAATAAAAATACTTCCTGTGACTGGGGTTGAATATTTGGAGCATATTTTTTCCAAAATTGGATTGTCGAAAATGCTATCTAAATCAAATATTTTAACTCCTGAATTTTTGGTGGCGCGAAATTTTTTTGAAGCAACTGAGGCAGCTAAAAAAGTCAGTATCCAGTAATGATAAAAATTGATTCTTCTAGCGGAGGTGAGGGAGTTTTTGAATGTTGTGATGAAAATGATTTCGCAAAAAGACCTAAATATGTTTTTGAATCAGAGATTTTGGTTCAAAAAAAAGTTATAGGCGTTGAGTTTTGTTTAGCGGCAGTTTATTACGATCAAAAAATGATATATTTCTCTTGTGCGAAGCGCAAAAAAAATACAAAGAAATTTGGCCCTTCATATATTCGTGCTTACTATCAAGAAGGGATTGTTGATAAAAAATTATTTTTGACGATGGAGCGTGTCGGTAAAGTTTTAGGAATTCATGGTTTGCTAATATTACCTGTATGTACTGCCTAAAGGAAAAAATGGTATTTTATAGAAGTAGATGCTCGTCCCAATGTGTGGTTTGGGTATGAAAGATTTATCGGAGATGATATTGCGCAAAAAATTTCTGATTGGTTTTTATACAAAAAAGCCATGATATACCCCCGCATCAAGAATGATAATTATCTACAAAAAATATCAATTCCATATCATATGCGCTTATCTCCACAAGAAGTAGTTTTTAATCGTTATAACGTGTGGAAGTATATTCCAAAGAATGATTTGAGCCGGGCATTTTTACTTTTGAGGGTTTCAAGAAAAGCAAATAAAGTCCAGTCGGAGATTCGCAATCTCTTCTCTAGAATTAAGACGTTAATATAAATTATGTTTCGAATTTAATTTTGGCTGGGGCGGTAGGATTCGAACCTACGCATGACGAGATCAAAACCCGTTGCCTTACCGCTTGGCTACGCCCCAACTAAGACTGAAGATAAACTTATAATTGGTTCTATAAGCATTGTCAAATATCTACTGTGTTTTATTTGAGTTTTTGTGATCAATACTTTGTTGTAATGCTACCATAGCAGGTAATTCTTTTCCCTGAAGCCATTCTAAGAATGCTCCTCCACCGGTAGAAGCGTATGTAAATTGAGATTCAAATTCAGAGATGGCAGCAACGGTATCTCCTCCTCCAACAACGCTTATTAGCTTCCCTTGTGTGGTGAGTTTTGCAGCTTCACGTGATACCATAGTTGTACCTGCACTGAAATGGCTATGCTCGAAAGCTCCTAACGGTCCATTCCAAATTAATGTTTTAGAGTCCTGCATCTTGTTGATCACATTTATAACCGAACTAGGGCCAATATCAAAAATAATCTCGCTATCTGGAGTGTCTTCTATCTGATAAACCTTGCACTGGGTGTGGTTTTCAAGGGATTTTGCAGTTACTATATCTTCAGGTAGTATAATTTCACAATTATACTGTTCTGCATTTGCCAATAATTTTAATGAGACATCAATATACTCTGAATCATATGTCGAAGTGCCAATTGGGTAGTTCTTCGCTTTTAAGAAAGTATTAGCCATTGCTCCACCAATAACCAGATAGTCTGATTTTTGAACCAATGCAGTTAGAAGGTCTATCTTCGTGGAAATCTTTGATCCCCCTACAATGGACATGACTTTTTCCTTAGGGTTTTTAAGATGTTGCTCTAAATTATCCAGTTCCTCCTGAAGCAAGATTCCTGCATATCCTGGTAAAAATTTGGGTAGGGTGGTAATGGAGGCATGTTCTCTATGCGAACATGCGAAAGCTTCGTTCACATATATATCACCCAATCCTGCCAATTTTTTTGCAAATTCTTCATCATTAGCTTCTTCTTCAGGGTAGAATCGAAGATTTTCTAGGAGGATTAACTCTCCTGGTTTTAGATTATTGATGGATTCTTTTGTATCTTTGGAAAAAATATCCATAGCAAATTTTATGTCTTTCCCAAGTATATTGCTCAATTGATCAACAATAGGGGAGAGAGACATTTGAAGAACAAATTTACCATTTGGCCTTCCATAATGAGATATAAGAACTATTTTAGCTTTATTTTGTATTAGATATGAGAGGGTAGGTATGATTCTTGTTATTCTTGTTATATCCGAAATTTTACCATGAGAGATAGGTAGATTTAGGTCTGCTCGTACAATGACCCTTTTTCCTTCAACATTTACTTTATCTATAGATTCAACTTTATGCATTATTTAGCCATTAATTTTGCTACATCTATCATGCGATTTGAGAATCCCCATTCATTATCATACCATGAAACCACTCTAACAAGGTTCTTGTTTGCATGTGTTTCATATGGGTCAAATATTGAGCTGTGTGGGTTGTGGTTAAAATCTATTGAAACCAATTTTGTGTCTGCCACAGATAAAACGCCTATCATATCTTCTTTTGACTTCTGTAATATTACATCATTAATTTCTTTTTCGGAAACTTCTTTTTTTAATGTCATAGTCAAATCTATCATTGAAACATTCGGCGTAGGAACGCGTATCGCAGATCCAGAAAGCTTTCCGGCAAGTTCAGGAAGAACAATGCCAATAGCTTTAGCGGCTCCAGTAGAAGTTGGAATCATGGATAGTCCACATGCTCTTGCGCGTCTAGGGTCTGAATGTCTGTTATCTAGAATGGTTTGATCATTTGTGTATGCATGGATAGTAGTCATATATCCTTGCTCGATGGTGAATGCATCGTTTATTATCTTCACTACAGGTGCTAATGCATTTGTAGTGCATGAACCAACGGAGACTATTCTGTCGGAATTTTTTAGGATGTTATGGTTCACTCCATATACAATTGTTGCGTCGGGATCGGGGCTTGGTGCTGAGATAATTACTTTTTTTGCTCCTGCATCTATATGCTGTTCAACATCCTTCTTGTCTTTAAACTTACCAGTACATTCCAAGACTATATCAATGTTGTTTTCATCCCAGGGAATAGAATAGGGGGATCTGTGGCTCAAGTATTTTATTTTGTGAGATCCAATAAGAAGGTTGCTTCCATCTATTGTTATTTCGTGGGGGAAGATCCCATGGACAGAATCATATTTTAATAGATGTGCATATTGTTCTAATTCACCTGTTCCGTTAATGGCAACTAAATTCATATCCCTATCATTTCGCTCTATAATAGCTCGTATTACGCATCTTCCAATACGTCCTAAGCCGTTTACTGCAATATTTACTGACATTTCCTCTCCATCGTTATTTTGCTAAAATCTCTGTTACTTGTTTTACAATATTTTCTGCCGTTATGCCAAAATATTTATACAAATCCTTTGCGGGCGCAGATTCTCCGAATCCATTCATTCCAATGAATATTCCTTTTGGCCCGATATATTTGTCCCATCCCAGCCTTACTCCAGCTTCTATAGCAATCTTTATACTATTGTTATAAAGTATAGAGTTTTTATAATCTTCTGGTTGGTTATCAAAAATCTCTGTGCAAGGCATTGATACCACTCGAATTCCTATTTTGGCTTTTTCTAGTATTTGCTGTGCTTCTATAGCTATCTCTACTTCTGAGCCGGTAGCAAATATTGTTGCTATGTTTTTATTCTGCGATTCAGATATTATATATCCTCCTCTTTTAGAGACATTTTGAGATATTTTATCGCTACGCAATTGCTTAACTTTTTGCCTTGTTAGGCATAATACAGATGGAGTATTTTTATGTGTTGCCGCTATATGCCAGCATTCTGCAGTTTCTATTGCATCTGCAGGGCGGAAAATATTTATATTAGGAATAGCCCTAAGGCTTGCTATATGTTCTACAGGGTGGTGAGTAGGGCCGTCTTCTCCAACTCCTATAGAGTCATGTGTCATTACATAAATAACGGGTTGATTCATAAGGGCAGATAGCCTCATAGCTGGTCTTAAATAATCAGAGAACACCAAAAAGGTGCCAGCATAGGGAATGATGCCACCGTATAAAGATATGCCATTCATAATAGCTGCCATGGCATGCTCTCTAATCCCATAATTTATATAATTCCCAGAGAAATTACCTGGTAATATATCTTTCATAGAAGGAGTCTTGGTGCAGTTAGATCCTGTTAAATCTGCAGACCCTCCGCATAGGGAGTCTGTATATGTTTGTAGTGCAGATATCACCTTCCCGGAGGAAGCTCTAGTTGCCTCTGGTTCATCTGTAGAGATTGTTTTTTTCAGACTTGATAAAGTTTCTTCTGAAATCACTTCTTTTTTGTTTAGTGATGCTACTAATTTTTGTATAGAAGGCTTGCAGTTAGATAACGTCTCTTTCCAGTTTTGATACTCTTCTTCGCATTTAGATCCAATGTCATTTCTCCAAAATGATAATAAATCAGAAGGGATGTGGAATGGATCTGTGCTAGGCCAATTGTAATATTTTTTTGTAGATAAAATTTCTTCATCTCCTAAGGGGGACCCATGAGAGCTACTCTTACCTTCTTTGTTCGGAGACCCTAACCCTATCTTGGTATTGCATTTTATTAGAACAGGGCAGTTGCTATTTTGTGCTTTTTCTAGTGCTGAATGAATTTGTGAAGGATCATGCCCATCTACTTCATCTGTTTGCCAACCGTATGATTCGAATCGAGCAATTGTATTTTCTGAATCTGAAAGGTCCTTGTTTCCATCAATTGTGATGTTATTGCTATCAAATAAAACCACGAGATTATTAAGTTTTAAATGTCCAGCCAGGGATGCAGATTCATGAGATATACCTTCCATCAAGCACCCGTCGCCTGCAATAGTGTAGATTTTATTGTTTATAAGAGAATTTCCGATTCTTTCTTTGTGCATTTTTTCGGCGATAGCCATTCCAACAGCATTAGTCATTCCTTGACCAAGTGGTCCTGTTGTGCATTCAATACCTGCGAGATTACCATATTCTGGATGCCCAGCTGTTTTGCTGTGAAGTTGTCGGAAATTCTGTATATCTTCTAAGGATATATCTTCGTATCCAGTTAGGTATAATAGAGAGTATAAAAGCATAGAGCCATGGCCTGCAGATAAGACAAATCGATCTCTATTTTGCCATTTTGGGTCTTTGGGATTAAATTTTAGGAAGTTAGCAAAAAGAACCGTTGCGACATCCGCCATACCCATTGGCATGCCTGGGTGACCAGAATTTGCTTTTTGAACAGAATCAATAGATAGTATCCTAATGCAGTTTGCTAATTTACTATGTAGATTTTGATTCATATGTATATTTTTCATATACATTTAACTGTTATGTTTTAAAGAATAATTTATATCCCATAAAGAGAGGTATTACAAGAAAGATGCAAATATTTCTCCTAAGAAATACGCTCTTCATCCTCGAGTTTTAGCTGCATTAAAAAGTTCTCTTTATTTTTATATGGGAAATTTTTTATTATATTCCATCTCTTAGTGGAGTAGTAGGAGGTGTCTGTAGTATAAAGATATAGATATTCATAACCAAGGCTGCGTGCATATTCTATGATCTCTTTGTATAATTTTTTACCTATCCCTTGTTTTCTGTATTTTTCAAGGATATAAAAATTTGCTAACCAACTATTTATCTCAGGAAATAAATCTAAATCACTTTCAAGAAAACTAGCTGTTCCATAAATTTCTCCATTTCTATCTATTATATAAAAAACTCTAGAAACGCTCTCTTTCTTAAAGGATTGCTCTATTTCAGATTCTAGATCTTGTTTGGAAGTGTAATGGCGTCCCCATTCATCCCATATTATCTTATTTATACATTCTTTAGCTTCCTTTGGAGAATTATTTTGGAGATATAAGATTTGTAATTTCATTAGATTCCTAGGTTTTTTCTTGATGTGTTTAGATAGCTGTTTTTTATCAAATTCTGTTTTTGATGTTGGAATGGGCTTTGCTTCTGTTGAAGATATTATGTGGTCTGTTGATGCACTAAATGAAATAAAGCGATGATTGCCATTAGAATTAGGGATATAAGTTTTTTAATATCATTCATTGTAGGATTGTTTTTTTGGCGTTAATATGTTCTAGTTTGCAAATAGGCATTCTTAGCAGTTAAGCTTTACTAAGAGCCACAGAGTCTAATTTGCGAGTGTGACTTTATGGTTATAAATAACAGGTATTACAAGAAAGATGCAAATGTTTTTTACTAGATTTTTTCAGATTTTTAAGTTGTCTTTAAGCTCAAAATCTTTCTACGAAGATTTATATCACAATGTTAAGGGGTTGAAATTAAAATACCCGCTATCCTTTATACTGTTTATAAACCTAGTCTTAGCGATGTTTTTTTATATCTATATGAGCGATTTCCTAGGAGAGGCCTCTAGAGGGAATCTGGCTTCTCAGATACCTCAACTACAGATAAAGAAAAGTCAGCTTGTTGTGGAGAAGAAAGATCCAGTGTTTTTATTGGATAGAGAGCGCAAGATTGCAGTTATAGATATTGATGCATTTCCTGATAAATATTCTAGGCAATCTATACCGTTTATGATCAATAAGAATAGTGTGTTTATGAATAATGGGGCGGGGGGATATAGTAAGATGCTAGACTTCTCTAGCTTTATTCAAGAAAGTCAGCTTATGAATGAATCTGATTTTTTAAGAATATTTGCTTCAATATATTCCAGATTGCCATTCTCCTGCTTTATTATAATGCTTCCAATAATGTTCTTCAGTCAAATCTTTCTTCTCTCTGTGTCTATTTCTATTTTAGCGGGTATTATTTGGGGGTATGGTAAATTTTCAAAGGTTGAATTTAGGGTTAAAAATTTATTCCGTATTATGCTTTTTGCAGCTTTTCCGGCATTAATGCTAGATTTGCTAATTGATATATATTATTTTGCCTCGACTTCTTCTTTGTTCGAGTATTATTTTAAGATGTACTCGCCTGCAAAGCGGAATATTGTATTCCTAGTATCCGTAGGGTATTTTGTGTTTGCAGTTAAATCTGTTGTGAAATCTAAGAAATTTAGATAAGAAAATACCTGTCAGAAAGATTGTGCTGACAGGTATAATATAAGTCAAAAACTAGTATTTAAATACTAGACCAACCATTGCTGTTGTAGTGGACATTTTGTTTTTGAATATTTCGCCACCAGTTTCTGTAATTGTGTGCTTCGCTTTCAATGTGTGCTTTACATCTAGATTCCATCCAAAAGTATCGCTTGTCATGAAGTCTAAACCAGCTTGAGCGACAACTCCTCCACCATTTTTGATTTTTGTAGATCCTGCACCTTTCGACATCATGTGGTAACTGTAACCAAGTCCTAAGTATGGTGTAACAGATCCTGTGTTATGACGTACTTGAAATGTAGCTGTGAGTGGAATAAAACTTATACTCTTGCTATTCCCTGCATTGTTCTTAAATTTTGTTTTTCCATACCCTGCGGACATTTCTACTCCAAAGACACTGTCAAAGAAGTGGTTTATTGCCAATTCTCCAACATAGCCATCTTTGAAATTATGTGTTGTCGCTGTATCAGCAGAACCTGTTTTTACCTTTTCTGCTGTATGTAAGAAACCTGCTCTAGCTTTTAACATAAGGTCGTTTACATCTGCATTAGCTGTGAATGCAGATAAAGCAAATGCAGAGCTTATTAATAATTTTGTTGTTTTGTTCTTCATATTACTCTCCTGAATATTGTTTAAGATAGTAAAATGCTACCAGGTAATATGTGGGGAATCTAGAGAGAGAACATAAATTCAGTAAAAAAGCTGACTATTTTGCAATTCATTGACTATTTTGCAATTATAACAGCAATTATTTGTCTTCCTTCAATTTTAGGGGCGCTATCTACTTGAGAAATATCTGCAACAGCATTGATCACGTTGTTCACTATGGCTAATCCTAGTTGGTGATGGGTGATTTCACGACCTCTAAATCTTAATGTAATCTTGACTTTTTCTTTGTTCTTCAAGAATTTCTTCACATGGTTGATTTTTACATTTAGGTCATGTTCTCCTATATTAGGGCGTAGCCTAATCTCCTTTACGTCGGATGTTTTTTGTTTCTTCTTAGATTTTTGGACTTTCTTTTTGCTATCATATCTATACTTGCCAAAATCCATCATTTTGCACACAGGAGGGGTTGCATTTGGTGATACTTCAACCAAATCCATTCCTGAACTTTTTGATTTTTCGATCGCATCTACTGTGAGGAATACCCCCAGTACTGTGCTTTCTTGGTCAACTAATCTTACTTCAGGTGAAGTGATTTTTTCATTAACGCGTGGTAAATTTTTATTACTAATAGTCTTTGCTCCTTGTTTGCTCTTTATCTTGTAAATACTCTATAAAACTCTCAATGCTTGAGTAAGAAAATTGTTCATTAGAACCCAACTTTCTCACTGTCACTGTAGAATTTTCTTTTTCGTCCCTTCCTAGTATTAATAAGAGAGGGATTTTTTGCAGAGAGTGCTTTCTGATCTTATAATTGATTTTTTCATTGGAATTGTCAAGTATTGAGCGGTAATTCCTTGATTTTAGTGCATTTTGAATCTCAATAGCGTAATCATCAACCTCATTATTGAGTGTCAAAACAGCGGTTTGGACTGGTGCTAACCATAATGGGAATGATCCAGAATATTGTTCAATCAATATGCCCATGAACCTTTCTAATGTACCAAGTATAGCTCTATGTAGCATTACAGGAGTTCTCTTGCTTCCATCTTCTGCAACATATTGTGCACCGAGTCTTTCAGGTAAAACAAAATCAACTTGTAATGTTCCACATTGCCATTCTCTTTTTAAGGCATCTTTTAAAACAAATTCTAATTTAGGACCATAAAAAGCTCCTTCGCCTTTGTTAAGCTCGTAAGGTAAACCAGCTGATTTAATGGCATTTTTGAGTGATTTCTCTGCTTTGTCCCAGACATCATCGGATCCTGCTCTTACATCTGGTCTATCTGAGAATTTTATTGAAACTTCTTCAAATCCCAGTTCTTTGTAAATATCTTTGAGTAGGGAAGTAAATGCAATAGTTTCAGAGGTGATTTGATCTTCTGTGCAGAAAATATGTGCATCATCTTGTGTCATTCCGCGTACACGTAGTAATCCATGCAGAGAGCCTGAAGATTCATTGCGGTGGCAACATCCAAACTCAGCCATTCTAATAGGCAAATCTTTGTAGCTTCTTATGTCTCTTTTAAAAATCTCAATATGACATGGGCAGTTCATAGGCTTCATAGCCATAATTTTTTCATCATCTTGAACTGAGAACATATTCTCTCTGAATTTATCCCAGTGACCAGATTTCTCCCATAACACTTTATCAACTAAGATAGGTGTATTAACTTCTTGGTATCCATTAGCTCTGATTTTGTCTCTTATAAAATTCTTTAGTATTCTATAGACAGTCCATCCTTTATCATGCCAAAAAACCATTCCCGGAGCTTCTTCTTGTAGATGGAAAAGGTCAATTTGCTTTCCTATCTTTCTATGGTCTCTTTTTTCTGCTTCTTCAAGCATATATAGATAGTCATCCAAATCTTGCTTTGTTGCCCAAGCTGTTCCATATATTCTTTGTAGCATTACATTGTTGGAGTCTCCACGCCAATAAGCTCCAGCAAGCTTCATTAATTTGAAGTGCTTTACAAATCTTGTGGAAGGCGCGTGCGGCCCCCTGCAAAGATCTATAAAATCACCTTGCCTATACAGGGATATTTCTTCAGTACCTGGTAGATCAGAGATTATTTCTGCTTTAAATTCTTCTTTCATATCTTTGAAGAAGTTTATTGCTTTATCTCTACTCCAAACTTCTCTAGTGATTGCTATATTTCCACTAGAAAGTTTCGACATTTCTTTCTCGATTTTTTTCAAATCATCGGAGGATAGGGGGGATTCAGGTAAAATATCATAATAGAATCCATTATCTATTACAGGTCCAATTGTAATTTGAGTTTTTGGGAATAGATTTTTTATCGCCTGAGCAAGTAAGTGAGCAGCATCATGTCTAATGATTTCTAAACCCTCTTTGTCGTTGGCTGTGATGAATTTTACCGTGGAATCAGCAGAGATCTCAGTTGAGAGATCAACTAATTTATCATTTATAGATACTGCCATAGTTTCTTTAGATAGACTTTTGCTAATGCTAGATGCTATCTCAGATGCCTTAATGCCAGATTTATATTCTAATACCTTTCCATCGGGTAAAGTAATTTTGATCATTTCCTGTTATCCTAAACCAGGTAAGAAAAATACAAAAAAAATGCAGATTAATCAATGGTTTTGAGTGAAATGGCAAAAAGACTTTTCAAGATAGATATTTATCTGGAAGAGAATATTGTATTGAAGAGGCTATTTGCAAAATCGCAGATACCATTACAACATAGCTCTATACAAGGCCATTCTTCATGTGCTTCTGGTAGATAATTGCCTGGCAGTAGCGGTTCTTGCAAGTCTTGCAAGTTATGAGGGGTGTGTACAGTGGCTTCATGAGCATCTTTACAAAGCTCTTTTTCGTGAGGTAGTATTTGCAGATTAAAATGTTCAAGTGCTTGCTCTATTGCCGTCGGTGCTATTGTTTCTATGTAAGAAGAAGTATCCGTTTCTGGATACATATATACTAAATCTAGTGCAGCATTGTAGATGCAAATATCTAGGGTTTCTTGAGTGATATATTGACATTCAGTCTTTTCTGTATCTAATAAACGGGACTTTAGCTTTTCTAAAAAAGATACACTTATTTCTTGTTCGAAGAGCATCTTTCTGCGTTCCTCGTTAGGTTGGTGCTCGCTTGAGGTTGCTCTGAGTATTGCATGTTTTGCATGTGGAGAAAATTTTGACATATTCCGTCCTAAATTACGCTTTACCTAATTCGAAAAAGGGTTATAAATGTCTGAATCATGTGGGTGTAGACCAACTGGACCACCCGAAGGTATAGCATCTACGGATGCACCATCTTCAGCTGTGCCACCTTCAGCACCTTCATCTTCTTCAGCTCCACCACCTTCATCATCTTCTGCAATGTTTTCTACGACTACAGCAGCGTTCAAGTTATGTCGAAATAAATCAATTAGCGGCATTTGGTTTTCTGCATCAGAAGGTCTAGGATGACTGTTCTCCGTATCCAATGCGAGAGTCAAGAAGTAAGACATCAGAGCAACTTGACTCTCTGTGCTGCCTCTATCTGTATCACTTTCTCCAGGGGCTCTGGTTATAATAGCTCTCACAAAGCCAGGATAAAGCATGAGTGAGGATTGCAGCGACCAAGAACCACCTTCAGCATTAGGCTCTCCATCTGCGTCACTATATTGAGCTTCAGGCTCTGCAGCTGCGCCGCCTTCAGCATTATCTGCAACAGCTTCCAAGAGTTGGGATGCATCCTCAAGCAAAGCTACGAGCTCTGCAGATTGTTCACCTTCATCAT
>Ga0206124_10001996_pt1 | contig 15587 bp, 16 predicted proteins | sample Helgoland_Spring_3_FD_148671 | JGI IMG/M metagenome (GOLD analysis project Ga0206124, IMG submission 148671) | Pelagic subsurface seawater microbial communities from Kabeltonne, Helgoland, North Sea - Helgoland_Spring_Bloom_20160321_2 | ecosystem: Environmental > Aquatic > Marine > Epipelagic ... | reverse complement strand
TTTTGCTAATACTTTATTGGGTATGATGGCAGAAGATGTTACATGGCAAAAGGATAATGTCCGAATATATAGACAACCTGTTGAAGGATGTAAGTATGTGATGACAGTAGACGTGTCAATGGGTAGAGGTCAAGATTACTCTACATTTACAATATTTAATATTGATCAGCAACCATTTGAGCAGGTGGCAACATATAGAGACAATGTAATGAGTCCTTTGTTGTTTCCTGACATTATAGCGAAATATGCTACTGCTTTTAATGAAGCATTAGTCATAATCGAGAACAATAACGAGGGTTCAGTTGTATGTAATCAACTGTACTACGATATAGAATATAGCAATGTTTTTGTAGAGAGTACACTCAAAGCAAAGGGCATTGGTGTTACAATGACTAAAAAGGTCAAACGCATAGGTTGTTCTACCATTAAGGAATTATTGGAAGAGAATAAACTTATATTACATGATGCTAATACCATCCAAGAGTTTACCACATTTGTCTCTAAAGGACAGTCTTGGGAAGCAGATGGTGGGAATCATGACGACTTAGTAATGAATTGTGTGATGTTTGCATGGTTTGCAACCACACCATTTTTTGAACATTTAACTGATATAGAATTGAAAAAGATGATATATCTTGAGCAACAAAAACAAATAGAGGACGATGTTTTACCAGTGGGTGTCTTTGGAGACCAAAGTAGAGCAGTCGAACCAACAATACAAAAAGATGCAGACGGCAATGTCTGGGTACATGATGACAATTCTGATTCATTAGACCCTTACAAAAACTGGTTGTAAGATCAAAAAGTTTATAAATACTCTTTGAAATCTGACTTTGCGGTCGCATATAGGAGAATTAACATGGCATTTCAAGTATCGCCTGGAATACAGGTCAAAGAAGTTGACTTGACTAATGTTGTGCCTGCAGTATCAAGCACGACAGGTGCTTATGCAGGTAATTTCCGATGGGGTCCTGTGGATGAAGTTATCACTATTACTAGTGAATCTTTATTGGCAGAGACATTCGGACAACCAGCCAACACAAACGCAAGTGCTGAAGAGTACTACTCTGCAGCAGGTTTCTTAAACTACGCAAACGATCTTAAAGTAGTTCGATTAGCAACAACAGGATTGTACTCAGCGAATGCTGCTGGTGCAACAACATCATTATTGAAGAACTCAACTCAATATAGTGAGTCTTATAAAGATGGTGATTTAAACGCAACTGTTGGTGCTTGGACTTCAAGACATGCTGGAGTTTTAGGAAACTCAATTAAAGTTTCAAGTTGTGCTAGTTCTAATGCTTATTCTGAAGACAATGTAGACACAACCTCAGCAAACAATGCTGTTGGTGCTACATCAATCACATCAGTATCAGACGCAGATGCTAACTTTTTAGTTGGCGATAAAATCTGGTTTGCTGGTGATGACTCTCAGAAATATAAAGTCACAGCAGTTGCTGCGACTTCTTTAACAATAGAAGCATTAGGTCAACCATCTGGAACAGGACTCGTTTCTGCAGTTGACGGATCATCCGTCGCTGTTAACATCTCAAGAGAATGGGAGTTTGCTGGTCAATTTGACAGTGCTCCTGGTACATCAGCACAGGCAACTGCTGCTGGTACTACTAATGATCAATTACATGTATGTGTAGTTGACGAAGATGGTGTTATCTCAGGAACAGTAGGAACAATATTAGAAAAGTTTGCATTCGTATCAAAAGCATCGGATGCAAAAGACACTTTCGGAGCATCTAACTATTATAGAGATGTAATTGAAAGTGGTTCTAACTACATTTGGTGGACAGGTCATGATACAGATATAGTATCTGGAGCAGCAGAAGAAAGAACATTTGCTGCATCAGTATCATCTGCATTTGGTACACCTGATTTACCACAAAATGCATCACTAAGTGGTGGTGCTGACGGAAGATTACCAACTGCTGCGCAGAAATATGCAGCATGGCAATCATTCTTTAGAGATGGAGATACAATAGATATCTCTTTCCTTATCGTAGGATCTTCTCATACAGACAATGGTTCTGGAGTTGAGCAAGACCTATTGGCAGATTGGACAACACTAACCAATCAAGCAATTTTAATCACAGAAAACAGATTAGACTGTATAGCATATATGTCACCAAGAAGAAGTGACTGTGTTAATGTAACAGAATCTACTGCTACATCTAACATCAAGACAACTGCTGATACAGCAAGTTCATCTTCATATGCAATGATGGACGGAAACTGGTTGTACATATATGACAAGTACAACGATAGATATGTTTGGGTTCCAGCATGTGGTCACACAGCAGGACTCGCAGCAAGATCTGATACTTTAAGAGATCCATGGTTCTCACCTGCTGGATTCAGCAGAGGGCAATATCTCGGTGTAACAAAATTAGCATTCTCACCTCAAAAAGCAAACAGAGACACATTGTACAAAGCAAGAGTCAACCCTGTAGTTACTTTCCCTGGACAGGGTACAGTACTATTTGGTGACAAAACTATGTTAACAGTGCCTTCTGCTTTTGATAGGGTTAATGTAAGAAGATTGTTCATCGTATTAGAGAAAGCAATATCTACTGCTGCTAAAGCACAACTCTTTGAGTTCAATGATCCTTTTACAAGAGCATCATTCAGAAGTGCTGTTGAACCTTTCTTAAGAGAAGTTCAGAGCAGACGAGGTATATATGACTTCGCTGTTGTATGTGATGAAACAAACAATACAGACGCAGTTGTAGACGGCAACGAATTCGTTGCTTCGATATTCATCAAACCTGCAAGATCAATTAACTTCATAACTCTCAATTTCGTTGCTGCCAGAAGTGGCGTCGAATTTGAAGAGATTTATGGTGCTGTGTAAGGAGTATAGGAAATGGCAACAATAGACCAATTTAAAGCACAACTAATAGGTGGTGGTCCTAGAGCAAACAGATTTAGAGTTTTTATCCCTAGATCTGGAGCCAAAATCGAATTTCTATGCCAAGCAGCACAAATACCTGCTGCAACCATAGGCACTGTGCCTGTGAATTTCAGAGGGCATCAGTTAAAACTCGCAGGAGATAGAACATTCGAACCTTGGACTGTAACAATAATTAATGATGTCGAGTTCAGTGCTAGAAATCAATTAGAAGACTGGCAAACAGACATCCAACAACTAGACAGTGGAGAGGGTGCAACCTCAACTGACTATTTGCTCTCACGAGCATTTGTTGAACAACTACATAAAGATGACAGTGTGTTAGCAAGATACGAATTCTTCAATATGTTCCCAAGCAACATCGCAGGTATAGATTTATCTTACGAAACTGTTGATGCTCTTGAAACATTTACTGTTGAATTCCAGTTCTCACACTGGGAGCATGTAGTTTAAGAACTAAATATACATTATGGAATTATTCGGATTCGAAATACAGCGAAAAAACAAACAGATACTGAACAAAGAGAAAGCACCTTCATTTGTTCCACCTGTTGAAGATGATGGCACACCTGTCATACAGCAAACACCTGGATTTATCACAGGTGCTGCACAAGGGCAGTACATCGATATGGAAGGTGCCATTAAGAATGAGGCAGACCTTATACGAAGATATCGTGAAATGTCCCTCATCCCTGAATGTGATTCAGCAATAGATGATATTGTAAATGAATCCATTACAGGTGATACTGAAGAACAGATCATCGACATCAATATGGATAAGACTGATCTTTCTGATGCTATCAAAGATAAAGTGCGTGACGAATTCGAAAACATAGTGTCAATGCTACATTTTAACCAGAATGGGCATGACCTCTTTAGAAAGTGGTATGTAGATGGAAGGATATACTTCCACAAAATGGTTAACAAAGATCGACTCAAACAAGGGATCGTTGAATTAAGAAACATCGATCCTTTGAAGATCAAAAAGGTACGAGAAGTCGAAAAAGAAAAAGATGCTCGTACTGGCATGGAGAAGATAAAGAAAGTGGAAGAGTTCTTTGTCTTTAACGATAAAGGATTCGACAAAGGTGGTGGAGCATCAGGGCAAACCTTAAAGATTGCACCTGAAGCAATTACTTTTGTGACATCTGGACTTCTTGATTACAACAAGAACGCAGTAGTAGGTTATCTGCATAAAGCAATAAAACCTGCTAATCAATTGCGCATGATGGAAGATGCCTTGGTGATTTATAGAATCACTAGAGCACCAGAAAGAAGAATCTTTTACATCGATGTTGGTAACTTACCAAAGGCAAAAGCAGAGCAGTATCTTGCTGATGTAATGACCAAGTATAGAAATAAACTGGTCTACAATGCAAATACTGGAGAGATTAAAGATGATCGCAAACACATGTCTATGCTTGAAGACTTTTGGTTACCAAGACGAGAAGGTGGTAGAGGTACAGAAATCTCCACACTTCCTGGAGGACAGAATCTATCTGAGATAGAAGATATCCAATACTTCCAGAAAAAACTGTACAAATCTCTGAATGTTCCTATCAGTAGATTAGAATCCGATACAGGGTTCTCACTAGGTAGAGCATCTGAGATTACTAGAGACGAAGTAAAGTTCTCTAAATTTATCGATCGTATTCGTAAGAAGTTCGGTCGAGTCTTTAACGACATCTTAGAAACTCAACTGGTTCTGAAAGGAATCATGAAAAAAGAAGAGTTCGAAGAGATTAGGCAGTTCATTAATTATAACTTTAATGACGACAATCACTTCACTGAGATGAAGGAGACTGAGGTTCTCAGAGAAAGGTTAAATACTCTGAGAGAAATCGACGAATATGTCGGTAAGTATTACTCTAAAGAATTTATTCGTAAGAGAGTTCTTCTACAGTCTGATGATGATATAAAAGATATCGATAAGCAGATTGATCAGGAGAAAGCAGAAGAACCCGAAGAAGAGGGTGACGATGATAACTTTGGATTAGAATAGGAGATAATGATGGCAGACAATACAGTAAAACTAGCAATAGATGCTATTGATGCAGGTGAATTAAATCAGGCAGGTGAACATTTGAAATCTGCTTTGATGGCGAAAGCAAAAGAAGCAGTTGACATGAAAAGAGTAGAGATGTCAACAAGTTGGACTGATCAGCAACCAGAACCAGCAGAAGATGCATAAATTTAGCACTTTCCAAAATGTGTTAGACGAGGCAGTATTTAAACTGCCAAGAGGTCATAAGAAACTCAAGTCTAAAAAAGAACGCATAGTAGGAAAAGTGTATGATGTAATCTTTACACAAAAGGGTAAAGATACATTTGTTTATGTAGATGGTCAAGAAACTGGACCATATAAGGATCTTAGAGATGCCGAGTCAAATGTAAAAGACTTAGTTAAAATCTTTAAGCAAATGAAATCAGAAGGGTTTGATCCTATGGAGGGATTAAGATGAAACTAATATCAGAATTTACAACTAATGAATTGGGTTGCATAATAGAAGAAAACGAAAATGGTAAGAAAGATTACAAGATTCGTGGAGTATTCATGCAATCTGAAATCAAAAATCGTAATGGTAGAGTTTACCCTAAGAAAGTGTTAGCAGAAGAAGTTGCTAGATACACTAAAGAATTTATTAAGCAAGATCGTGCATTTGGTGAGTTAGGTCACCCACAAGGACCAACTATAAACCTCGATCGAGCATCTCATCTCATAACTAAGTTAGAAGAAGATGGGAATAACTTTGTGGGAGAAGCGAAGATTTTAAGCACCCCAATGGGTTCTATTGTAAAGAACTTGATTGACGATGGTGCAAAACTTGGTGTATCATCTAGAGGACTTGGTTCTCTCGAAGAAAAAGGTGGTGCCCAATATGTAAAAGGCGATTTTCAGTTGGCAACTGCTGCTGATATCGTGGCGGATCCTTCCGCACCTGATGCCTTTGTTAATGGTATCATGGAGGGTGTAGAATGGATCTGGGAAAATGGTATTCTAAAGGCACAGAAGTTAGAACAGTATAAACATCATGTTGATACTGCTAAAGCATCTGAGTTGGAAGAAGCCAAATTACGAGTATGGAACGACTTTATTAGAAGTCTGTAACATATAAATAGTTTGGTATGAGTATAACGATAACTCAGATAATAGGAGAAATTCGAAATGGCTGAGAACATTAAAAACAACGAACTTGATCTAGAAGAACAAGACGCACAGTTGAAAGGTGCTGAAAAGGGTGACAAAGTTCATCCTAAGCAAGGATCATCTGACGAAGAAGAGATCGGAAAAGGCAAGAGCGAAGTTGTAACTCCAGACGAAAATCCTGTTGACAAAGCAGTAGCATCAGTTAAGAAAGCATCTGATAACAAAACTTCACCAAAAAGAAAAGGTGATCAAGACGGTGGCGACAAGTCTCCTGAGAAAGTTAAAGAAGATGTTGCAACCGAAGAAGAAACTTCTATTGAAGAAACATATTCTAAAGTTGAAATGATCAAAGCAATGGTCAACAAGTTCAAAGATATGGACAAAGAACAACTTAAAGCATCTTATGACAAGATGGTAGACAAAAAAGATGACGACGAAGACGACGACATGGAAGAGTCTACTAAAGCAGAACTCATAAGAGCAATCGCAGAACACTTGAAGTATGCTGACGAAGTGTCAGTTGCTGAACAATTCGATTTAATTGTAAACGAAGCAAAGAAAGAAGAAAAAGACGACGACTCTGACGATGAGGAAGAGGAAGAAGACGAAGACGAGATGGACGAAGAAGTTCAAAAAGAACTTGAAGATGCTATCAAAGAAGTTGAAGTCAACGAAGACGTCGAAGCACTTGCTAAATCTCTAAACTTAGATGAAGAGAACAAAGCAAAAGCACAAACTATCTTTGAATCTGCAGTAGCAGTTAAAGTTGAGGCAATTAAAAAAGATCTCGAAGAAAACTACTCAAAAGAACATCAAACTGCAGTGGAAGAAAGCAAATCTGCACTTTCAGAGCAAGTTGATAAGTATCTCTCATATGTTGCAGAAGAGTGGGTAAAAGAAAACGAACTCGCAATTGAGAGAGGTCTTAAATCCGAAATGACTGAGAACTTCATCGAAGGACTAAAAACATTGTTCGTAGAACATTATGTTGATGTACCTGAAGAGAAGTACGACGTGATGGACGAATTGGCAAACAGACTTGATGAAATGGAAGAAAAGTTAAACTCTGAAGTTGAAAGAAATATGAAACTTCAAGAAGAGATTGACGGATTCCAAAGAGAGACTGTTGTCAATGAAGCATGTGCAGATTTATCTGAAGCACAGAAAGAAAAATTACTTTCTCTAAGTGAAAAAGTTGATTTCCAAGATAAAGAAGACTTTGTAACCAAAGTTTCTGAAATCAAAGAAGCATATTTTCCAACAGAGAAAAACGAAAAATCTTTGACAGAGAGTGTTGAAGGAGATAGCGAATGGACTGACACAGTAGAATCTACTGAAGATGCAAAAATCGTTGATCCTACAATGGCAAAATATGCCGACTTTGTATCAAAGGTTAAACCACTATAACCTATAAAGGAGAAATGTACAGAAAATGTTTATGACAGAATCTTTACAAGAAAAGTGGTCGCCTATTCTAGAGCATCCTGAGGTCCCAGAGATCAAGGACTCCTACAGAAAGGCAGTCACTACTGTAATTCTCGAAAACCAAGAGAAAGCATTACAGGAAGATGCTGCAATGTTAGCAGAAGCAGCACCTTTAAACTCAACTGGATCACCAATTAGTAATTGGGATCCTATTTTAATCTCTTTGGTTAGAAGAGCAATGCCTAACTTAGTCGCATATGACATTTGTGGTGTCCAGCCAATGACTGGTCCTACAGGTCTTATCTTTGCTATGAAAGCAAGATACAATGACTACCCTACAGTTGCTAGAACTAGCAAAACTGAAGCATTAGGCATCAACGAGCCAGACACTGGATTCTCCAGTGCTGCAAACCCAACTGCTGCTGGTCCTTTATCAGCACAGATCACTGATCCATTTGACACATCTACACCATCATATGAAGATACAACTGGAACAGGAATGACTACAGCAACTGCTGAAGCATTGGGTGACTCTTCTTCTAACTCTTTCGCAGAAATGGCATTCTCAATCGAGAAAGCAACTGTTACTGCAAAATCAAGAGCATTAAAAGCAGAATACACTATGGAATTAGCACAAGACCTTAAAGCAATCCACGGTCTTGACGCAGAAGCAGAATTAGCAAATATTCTATCTTCAGAAATATTAGCAGAAATCAACAGAGAAGTTGTAAGAACAGTTAACATCCAGGCGAAAGTCGGTGCTGCTGGAACATCAACTCCTGGTACATTCAACTTGGATGTAGATGCTAATGGAAGATGGTCTGTTGAAAAATTCAAAGGACTTCTTTTCCAAATCGAGAGAGAAGCAAATACTATTGCTAAAGAATCTCGTAGAGGTAAAGGAAACATGGTTCTATGTTCATCAGACGTCGCTAGTGCTCTAGCAATGTCAGGTGTTCTTGACTATGCTCCTGCCCTTCAAACAGGATTGAATGTAGACGACACTGGTAATACTTTTGCTGGTGTATTAAATGGCAGATACAAAGTATATGTTGATCCATATGCTGGTGTTGACTATTTAACAGTCGGATACAGAGGTACAAACCCATATGACGCAGGTCTTTTCTATTGCCCATACGTCCCATTACAAATGGTGCGTGCAGTAGGTGAGAACACATTCCAACCAAAAATCGGTTTCAAAACTCGATATGGAATGATCTCAAACCCATTCGTAGGATCAACTCCTTCAAATGGTCTTGCGACAGCTGGAACAAATTTCTACTACAGAAAAATGGCTGTATCAAACATTCTATAAAAACAATTAGTTGTTTTCTAAAGGGCAGATTATCTGCCCTTTTTTTTGTATAAATACTTACTATGGCAACACCAACAAACAAATCATTCTTACATCCAACTGCATTTAGACTGCTCATACCCAGACTGCCTAATGTAGAATTCTTTTGTACATCAGTCACAGTTCCTGATATTAGTTTTTCCGAGGCAATCTTTGCTACTAACATCGGTGTGAATGCATACTATCCAGGAGATAAGATTACATTTATGGATCTCAGTGTCACTTATCTTATTGATGAGGACATGGCAAACTATAAAGAAGTCTATGACTGGATGCGAGCAATTACTCCTGCGAATGATCCTCAAACATTTAAGAACCTCACAGGAACTACATCAACATCGACTAATGCTTACACTGGCACAAATTCTGATCTAGAACAGTATGAAGATATTACATTAGTGATCAACACGAATAAGAACAACCCCAATAGGTATATTAGATTCTATGACTCTTTCCCTATTGCTTTGGGTGGGTTTCAAATGAACAGTGAGAGTACTGATGTTGCTGTATTGACAGGAAGTGTTAATTTTAGATTTACATACTTTACAATCGAAGATAAGTCTTAAACCACCTTTACAACACTTGCTAAATATAGTAGAATAACTATAGGATTACATTATGATATTTGAAGATTACCCACGAGAGAGTGTTCACTTTGGTACCATGAAAACCAAAGGCGAAAGCATGCCAGAGGCAAAAGAGTACTTTAAAGCATTCCCTGGAGCATGTCGACATGTTCCTCTTAAAGTTATTGATCAAAGAATAAACAACTCTGGTCAAGATACAACTCATAGAATTAAAGACTATTATGCTCACAAGCATGAATACACTACGATAGGATCTACCACACCACATAGAACAGAAGAGCAGAATAGAATGTATCATTTCAATAAGATGCATTATCTTATTCACAATATCAAAAACAATGGTTTAGAATACCCACCACAAGGTGTTTTGACTTATGATAACTTTGATCGAACTAAAATCAATTTCAATTATCACATACATCCTGGAACAGGAAGAGTTAACTCACTACGATGGTTAGATTGGAACCCATCTTGTATCGTTTGGGATCCTTATGAGTTGTTTAGGGATTATGATGCTTTGGACTTCGAAATGTACATTGATATCTTCTGGCAGAATCATGTACATAAAGTGGGAGATTTTCAACTGGATTTGTTAGTAAATGGGGCAGGATGGGGTAATTTAGAGTGTTTTCAGACCATAAATTATCAAGTCAACTATGATGCTCATTATGACCTTATAAGACCCATGTTTGAAAACAAACCCACTTTATACATAGGATATGATTCTAGACATGGCGAGGCAACTAAAGCATGTGAAAGATCTATTGAAAAGTGGACGCATCCCTTTATCATTAAGTATCTAGACATATCTAAGATACCAGAGTATACAAGAGAGTATGCCAATCAATCAACTGAGTTTACATACAGTCGCTTCCTTATACCATATCTTCAAAATTATGAAGGCATTAGTGTATTTGTAGACGATGACTTTATCTTCTTAGAAGATCCTAGTCCTTTACTGATGTCGGTCAATCATGACGAGGCAGTTGCCTGTGTTAAACACGACTTCAGTGATAAAGGGTATAGACAAAAACTAGGAAACGAAAAGGATGTTTGGTATCCTAAAAAGTTATGGTCTAGTCTTATGGTGTTTAACAATGCTCATGAAGACTGTAAAAAATTAACACCAGAGGTCATTAATACTGAGTCTGGTCAATACTTACATCAGTTCCAATGGACTAATGCTAATAAGATTGGTGCTATCCCAGATAGATGGAATTGGTGTGAGGGTTATAGTGAAGAATCAGAATTTTATAATGCTGGTGCTGTTCACTACACAAGAGGTGGTCCATGGATAAAAGACATGGATTGTAAACATATTAAATACAAAGGTATACATGAAATCTTTAGAACAGATCAAGATAGAATGGACAGAGGAATGTTCCATCAATGATATTGAGTTAGACGCAACTACACTAGAAGTTCCTAAACTTCATGCTAAATACTCTGACTACTTAACTGACTGGAAGTTGGTTGAGAAAAAATTGAATTTGAAATACAAAGAACTGCTTAAGAACAAGTGGTTATGGTTCAATGGCAAACTATCACAATCAGAGATCGAAGATCTTGGATGGGACTATGATCCTTTCAACGGACTTAAGATTATGAAAGGTGATTTCAATTACTTCTTCGAAAGTGATAAAGATTTGCAAATTATGAAAAACAAATTAGACATTGCCAAGATTACTATAGAATACATTTCTGAAATTATTGATATGCTAAAATGGAGACATCAATCTATTAAGAACATTATTGAGTGGCGAAAGTTTATGGCAGGTGCTTAATGATATTGCCGAATGTGTTTTACAAAATTCCTAATGCTCTCACCATAGATGAGTGCAATCAGTTTCATGAACTTGCCAGACACATCAACATATCACCAGCAAAAGTGGGATTGGGTCCGAATGATCCAGATGCCAAGCAAGATGGTGGTGTAGAATTAAAGTCACGCAAATCAGCAACAGGTTGGTTCGAACCTGACAGACTTCCAAAACACTTGATGGATAGAATCGTAGACCTTACCAATCAAGCAAACGAAGAGGCAGGTTGGTATTTTGATTTATGCTATCAAGAGAATTTACAATACACCATTTACAATGGTGCACCAGTCGGTGAGAAAGGTGGTTATTATCACTGGCATGCTGATCATGGTGGAGAAATAGGTGATGATGGCAGATATCGTAAACTGTCATGGGTCATACAGTTGACAGATCCTATGGAATATGAGGGTGGAAACTTTCAATTCTTAGAACCGACTAAACAGTATTGGGAACTCGGTAGAGAGAATGGTCGTACAAAACTTGATCTAGATAAGATGATCACTACAGTTCCATGGTCAGGTAAACAGAAAGGAACATTCTTAGCATTTCCTTCTTTCCTATTTCATCAGGTTCAACCTGTTATCTCAGGAACACGCATATCATTAGTAGGATGGGTACAAGGGTTCCCATATAGGTAATGAAAGTTCAACTCACTAAGGTGAATGAAGTTTATATGGTCGTAGATGCTGATGACAGTATCTGCCGAGAGTTATATGACTTCTTCTCATTCGAAGTTCCAGGTGCTAAGTTTATGCCAGCAGTGCGTAATAGATTCTGGGACGGATATATCAGACTCTTCAATATTAAGACCCATAGGATTTATGTCGGTCTCTTTCCATACATACATGAGTTTTGCAAAGAGCATAACTATCAACTTGAAACTGATGGCGAAGTTAATCGTGCAGAGAATCGCACTTTCGATGAAATAAAAGAATGGTCTAAACTATTAGATCTGCCTTTTGAACCAAGAGACTATCAGATAGAAGCAGTACAGAGAGCAGTCTCTAAGGGTAGACGACTGTTGGTATCTCCTACTGCTAGTGGTAAGTCTTTAATTATCTATATGCTTCATCGTTGGTATGAGCATAAAAAGGCAAGAGCAACAGGTGAAGATGATTGTAAGACATTGATTATCGTACCAACTACTTCATTGGTTGAGCAAATGTCAAAGGACTTTGCAGAATATGGTTATGATCAACCTATATGTAAGATCTATTCTGGTCAAGAATATTTTGATGCTAATGTGACCATATCGACTTGGCAATCTTTCAGTAAAGCACCCAAAGAATGGATGAATCAATATGATGTAGTCGTAGGTGACGAGGCACATTTATTCAAAGCAAAAACACTTACAAGCATCTTAGAAAAGATGAAAGATGTCACCTATAGATTCGGAACGACTGGTACATTAGATAACAGTCAAGTACATAGATTACAATTAGAGGGTTTGTTTGGACCCTATGCTCAAGTGGTTTCTACTTATGATTTAATGGAAGAAGGCACTGTGGCGAAACTAGGCATTCATTGTTTAATACTCAACCATCCTAAGCAACCTAAAATGAAATACATGGAAGAGATGGACTATCTGGTATCAAATGACAAACGCAATAATTTCATTTTCAATTTAGTTAAGAGTTTGAAAGGCAACACATTGGTGTTGTTTCAATATGTAGAAAAGCATGGGGTCGTACTGTACAATATGATGCAACCTCAACTTAAAGATAGATTACACTATGTGTATGGAGGAACAGATGCGAAAGATCGTGAAGAAGTTAGAGGACTTGTGGAATCAAGCAATAATGGAGTTATACTTGCATCCTATGGCACCTTTTCGACTGGGATTAACATTCGTCGTATTAACAATATTGTTTTTGCTAGTCCATCAAAGTCTAAGATAAGGAACTTGCAAAGTATTGGTAGAGGTCTGAGAATAAGTGATGATAAGACTGAAGTGAAACTATATGATATCGCTGACAATTTAAATGGCGACAACTTTACAATTCGTCACCTGAAAGATCGTATAAATATATACAGTAGTGAAGGATTTGACTACCAAATACACGAAATCAAACTATGACAGAAACTCTAGTTCCGAATAAATACGAAGTTATCAGATTCCAAAATGGTCAAGAGATCATAGGGATGGTCAGAGAAACTCGTACAGGTCTTATAGATAAGGGTATCGATGTATGGGCACCTATGACTGTGCATCTAACCTCTATGCCATCTGGCGAGACTATCGCAAACTTTATGCCATTCACTGCTCTCAGTGAAGATAGTTATCTGTCATTCAATACTAAAGACATTCTTTTTCGGTCACCACTCAATCTAGAATACATCCATCTATATGATTCAGCAGCATCACAATGGATGAAACTACTAGAGGATAGAAAAATCAAACCTATCTCACAAGCAACAGGACAGAAGAAAGTGAAAGAGTATCTAGATAAGACTGCTAGAGAACTTGCTGAAGACTATTTAGAATCGGATATCTTTCTAGAGGACTACAAGGAAAAGAAGAAAGAGAACTTCGAGACTAGGAAACTAGAGAAAGACGACAAAATACACTAATGGCATATTCAGAAAAAGTTATAAATAGATTTGAGAATGTGCTTAAGAACCCTGCAGAATTTTCTGTGGGTAAGTTCGATCCTAAAGACATGACTGTAGGAACAGGAATGGTAGGAGCACCAGCATGTGGTGATGTCATGAGACTACAAATCAAATGCATTCCTCATGGAAACACTCACATCATAGAAGATGTAAAGTTTAAGACCTATGGTTGCGGATCGGCAATCGCATCTTCTTCGGAACTCATCGACCTCCTCAAAGGCAAGACATTAGAAGAGGCAAAGGAGATTAGAAACAAAGACATCGCAGAAGCACTTTCACTTCCTCCTATTAAGATACATTGTAGTGTATTAGCAGAGGATAGTATTAAGAGAGCAGTGGATGATTTTGAATCTAAACTCCATATATAATATACTCTACCCTCTGGGGCATATTAATTATAACTCCGAAACTCTAATCTGAAAAGGGGGTTTTGAAAAAAAGTATGGGAAATTTTATCATTGTATTTCATCAAAACTACCTTTTCGAAAACACAATTACCCCTTATAATTAATGTATTATGGCAACAAGAAGTAAAGTAAATCCAGCACACTATGTGGACAATAAGATGTTCACACAAGCAATAATCGAACACAATCTTAATGTAAAAGAAGCAGTAGCAAAGGAAAAAACACCACCAAGAGTTACAGAGTACATTGGTGAGTGCATCTATAAGATTGCTACTCGTCTATCCACTAGACCCAACTTCATCAACTACACCTATAGAGATGAAATGATCTGTGATGGTATAGAAAACACTTTACAGTACATCAACAATTTTAATCCAGAGAAGTCATCTAATGCCTTTGCTTATGTCACACAGATTTGCTACTATGCATTCTTAAGAAGAATACAAAAAGAGAAAAAGCAAACTAAGATTAAGCAAAAGCAAATTGAAAATGCTGGAGTTCTATTTGACACTTATACCACTGTAGACGGAGTAGAAGATCCTGCTTTCGTAAACACAGCAGTTGAGTGGATGAAAGACAACATGATCAAACAAGATTATGATACTCGTACAGAGAAAAAAGAAAAGAAAGGTAAATTAGACAAATTTATAGATGAAGATAGCAATTCTTAATGATACACATGCTGGAGTTCGCAACGACCTCCAAGCAATGGGTGAGTATCAAGGGAGATTCTACAATGAAATCTTTTTCCCATACTTAGACCAACACGACATCAAACACATTATCCATCTGGGTGATTACTTTGACAGACGGAAGTTTATCAACTTCAAATCTTTAGCAACCAACAAAGAACACTTTATTGATCCTATGATCGAAAGAGGTATCAGCATGGATCTTATACTAGGAAACCATGATACCTTCTACAAAAACACCAATGAGATTAATGCTCCCGAGTTGTTACTGTTTAAGCACGATAACATAGACATTGTAGCAAATCCAACCATTAAGAACTATGATGGTTTTGATATTGGTCTTGTACCTTGGATTTGCCCTGACAATTTTAATGAGAGCATAGATTTTATCAAAAATGCTACGACCTCAGTTCTCATGGGTCACTTTGAGATAGAGGGTGCAATCATGATGCCAGGAATGGCATGCCCCCATGGTTTAGATTTTAAAATGTTTAACAGATACGACACTGTACTGTCAGGTCACTTTCATCATAAGTCACTGCAAGGTAATGTAAGATATCTCGGATCACAGATGGAGTTTACTTGGTCTGACTTTGGTGACGAGAAACACTTTCATGTTTT
>Ga0206124_10001990_pt1 | contig 15600 bp, 14 predicted proteins | sample Helgoland_Spring_3_FD_148671 | JGI IMG/M metagenome (GOLD analysis project Ga0206124, IMG submission 148671) | Pelagic subsurface seawater microbial communities from Kabeltonne, Helgoland, North Sea - Helgoland_Spring_Bloom_20160321_2 | ecosystem: Environmental > Aquatic > Marine > Epipelagic ... | reverse complement strand
CCCCCCATCTGCTGTGATACAACTGACACAGGCTTTAAGTAAGGCCGGCTTCTTCAGCGGCTTCAGTTCGGCGAGAGCATCCAGAGCGCCATTGAGAATGTCAAAATCGATATCTTTCACGGCGACTAGATCGAGAGAGAGACCCAGCTTATCCGCTCCGGCATGAAATGCCTCATCAAGCGAGATGCCTTCCTGCTTGGTAGAATGGGAGAGAATCGAGAGCAATACAGCAATCGACTGTCCACTGCTTTTTAGCGTTTTTGTACCAAAATACGGCGCGTCTTTTTTCTCGAACACAGCATCCAGATGATACACAACGATTTTCTGCAGAGACCATTCCAACAAATTAATCTTCTTGTCACTCTCGATTAACTGCTTGAAATTGGATTTAAATAACCGGTACTGGTTCTGTGAAAGCTGACGCAGACTAGACAAGGCAATAGTGACCAGCGGCAAGCGTTGCTCGGCCTCCACCACCTGATCACTGAGCAGCAAGTGCTGCAGTTCATCATAGACCCCAACATCCGCCTCATTCTGCAGGATGCTCAACTGCTCGGCCCGATCGGATTCAGTATCGCTTAGCACCAGAGAGTAGACGACAGCACGTGCACCGGAAGGCTCTCGCGCCGCATCCAGATACAGTGGCGGCATGTGCTTCAACAAATCATCGGCGTAGGCAAGATGCTTACCCTCTGGATTGCCTACCTGATTAACCAGCGCATCCGCCAGAAGCACCCCCGTAGCACCAGTTAGTATGGCGGTCGCTTTCGCCCGTTGATCCTGCTGAGATTGCGCCGCCTTCGATTCATCTGCAGCTAACGCAGCTCTATCCCAATCGCTCTGCTCATAGTCACCATTCCAGCTAGGAAGAATAGCCCGTATACGCTCCTCCAGCGGAGGATGGGTGGCATAGAGACGACTTAGCGCGGAGACCTGCCCTTCCTCGAACAGGGCGTGGCTGATCTCTGCACTATTAGGGTTCTGCAGATAGGAGTGATTCTGGTGCCGCGCGATCTGCATCAGGGCCTGCCCTATACCATCGGGGTTGCGGGTAAATTGCACGGCGGAGGCATCTGCTAGATATTCCCGCTGCCTGCTGACTGCCGCCTTGATCAGGTTGCCGAAGAACGTGCCCACGAATCCCACTACGACCAGACCCAGCCCGAGGAAGACAATGCCACCAGAATTCTTCGAGCGACGACTATAGGCACTACCCCTAAGCAGATGGTAGCCAGTGATTCCAAGAATCATGATGCCGTGCAGCACACCAATCAGCCGAATATTAATGCGCATATCGCCGTGCAAGATATGACTGAACTCGTGCGCAATAACACCCTGCAGTTGATCGCGGCTTAGCGTGTCGATGCTGCCCCTGGTAACCGCGACGATGGCATCGCTGGGAGAATAGCCGGCGGCGAAGGCATTGATACCGTCCTCCTCCATCAGATAGACCGGTGGCACCGGCGTACCCGAGGCGATCGCCATCTCTTCGACTATGTTCAGGACGCGGCGTTCGGCCGGGTCCTGACTGCCGGAGACCAACAGGCGTCCATCCATCATCTCGGCGATTCGGGCCCCACCGCCGGAGAGAGCGCTAATTTTATAGAGGCTACCAAGCACAACTACCGAAGTGACGACGGCACCGATAACAAGAAACAGCATGGGATCAAACTGAAAACGAGTCGTGGCCGCCATACTGGTCATGCCAGTTCCAGAAAAACTGAAGATGGCCATCACCAAAAGATTCGTGACGATAATCAGTGAAAGCACGGCAAGCACAAACAGGAAAATTAATTTCCCTGTATTGCGTTTAGCCGTGTCCTGGGATTCGAAAAAATTCATCTTATCCGCCACCGTCTATGAGTGTGGAAGTTTCAATCTCTACCGCGCGCGAAACCGAGCGTCCTCGACTCGAAATCAAAAAGAAACTTTCGGCGCTTCTTGGATCGCTTCGCTGTCAGCGAACTCGAGCAGACTTGCGTCGCTACCGTGGCCAAAAACCCCTGCCACCGCCACCGGCGGAAATGACTGCTTGTAGGTGTTGTAAGCCATTACCTGATCGTTAAAAGCCTGTCTTGAAAAAGCGACCTTGTTTTCAGTTGTGGTGAGCTCCTCACTGAGCTGCATCATGTTCTGGTTCGCCTTGAGATCTGGATAGGCCTCCATGACCACATTGAAACGGCTCAGCGCACCTGTCAACGCACCTTCCTGCCCCACTAGTTCTTGCATAGCAGCAGCGTTACCAGGATCGGCGGCAGCGGCGGCCAGGCCATTGGCGGCAGCGTTACGCGCACTGATGACCGCCTCCAGCGTGCCCTTCTCGTGCTCCATATAGCTCTTCGCCGTTTCAACCAGGTTAGGAATCAAGTCATAGCGACGCTTCAGCTGCACCTCGATCTGCGCGAACGCATTCTGGTATCGATTCTTGAGACTGACCAACTGGTTATAAATACCAATGACATAGAAAAATAGAGCAGCAATAACAACCAAAACCACAATCGTTGAAATCTCCATAGTCTGCTTCCTTCTAGTGATGAATTTGTCACCCGTGACAATGGGCTGCGAACCCCATTATTCCACTTATCAGCGCTCTTGTCCCTTTGCCATATGGCTCGAATCGAATGGGTTTCTCAGTTTCTAAATTTTCTGCTAAGCTGCCAAGCATCGCTCACTACAAAAAAGAAGAATAAAGCATGAGCACTGGAATACTTGCCCTACTATCGCTTCTACCTATAATCTCTGTCGCAATTTTCCTGGTGCTGCTGCGCTGGCCTGCAAGCCGTGCGATGCCTATCGCTTATGTGGTAGCCGCAGCACTGGCCTTCTTCGTGTGGCAGGTCCCTGCTAATAAAGTCTTGGCTGCCAGTGCAAACGGGCTCTGGGTAGCAGGTACTCTCATCTATATTATCTTCGGTGCTATCTTGCTGCTGAACACCCTACAACAGAGCGGTGCTATACGGGCTATTCGCCGGGGCTTCTCAGACATCACACCGGATCGCCGCATTCAGGTAATAATCATCGCCTGGTTATTCGGCTCCTTCATTGAAGGGTCCGCTGGGTTCGGCACACCGGCCGCGGTAGCAGTTCCGCTTATGGTTGGCCTGGGCTTTCCTGCCATGGCGGCGGTGGTTGCCGGCATGATAATTCAGAGCACCCCCGTGTCCTTCGGTGCAATGGGCACACCGATTATGGTTGGCGTTAACACTGGACTCTCGGCCGACCCGGAGATGGCGGCCTATGCAGCACAGCTTGGCTATGCCGAGTGGGATGGTTTCCTCGCCTTTATCGCTACCAAAATCGCCCTGCTTCACGCCATAGCCGGCACCTTTATCCCACTGTTAGTGGTAGGCGTAATGACGCGATTCTTCGGTAAGAATAAATCGTTCGCCGAAGGCTTTCAGGTGTGGAAGTTTGCCCTGTTTGCCGCCTTCGCCATGACTATCCCCTATCTATTGGTTGCTACCTATTTTCGGCCAGAGTTTCCTTCTCTAATCGGCGGGCTCGTTGGCCTGGCCGTCGTCGTCAGCGCGGCAAAAGCCGGATTCCTGCTGCCCAAGGAAGACGAAATCTGGGACTTCGACGACAAGGAAAACTGGGACGAAGAATGGACCGGGAGTATGCAACTGGATGCCGAAGATGAAGCCACTCCTGTGATGAACATCGTGCGCGCCTGGTCACCCTATCTATTCGTAGCCGGCCTGCTGGTTATTACACGTCTGCCCTATTTTAACCTTGAGCCTGTATTACGCGGGCCCGGCATTCTAACAACCTGGTCGTGGCGTGAAATTTTCGGTAGCGACATCACCGCCTCATTCCAACCGTTCTGGTCGCCCGGTACGATATTCATAATCGTCTCGCTCATCACTCTAGCTCTGCACAGCCTAAAGGTATCCGAATACAAGATTGCTCTGGGAAAATCCTTCAAGACCCTGGTACCTGCATCGATGGCTTTGGTGTTTACCGTGCCCATGGTTCAGGTATTCATCAATTCCAGTGGTGGCGCCGCAGGTTACGAACAGATGCCGTTGGTCCTCGCCGAAGGCGTCGCGAATCTTACAGGCTCGGCCTGGCCTTTCTTCTCTACCTTCATCGGTGGCCTGGGTGCCTTCGTCGCCGGCAGCAACACCGTCAGCAATATGATGTTTTCCCTGTTTCAGTTTGGCGTGGGTGAACGCATCATGGCTGACCCAACCTGGATAGTTGCTCTGCAAGCCGTTGGCGGAGCCTCGGGTAATATAATCTGCGTGCACAACGTGGTGGCCGCGTCTGCCGTAGTTGGGTTAATAGGCAAGGAAGGCGCAGTGATTCGCAAGACATTAATGCCTTTCTTTTATTATGCACTTCTCACCGGGTCGGTAGGTTATGGCATCGTAAATATGTCGACGGGTGTAATCAATGCAGGCTTCATCCTGGCAGCGCTCATCTTCGCCACCATGATCTATTTCATCATCCGATTTAATCGAAGCGGCGCGAGCTGACGCCGCTTCGAGACAGCTTGCCCCTGACAGTCGGGCGTGACTGACCTATACTCACCGCTTTAATCACTCGTGGCAGGTCAAGCTGCATTCCGTAGTAGAAACCATTAATGTCTGAAGCTTCCCAGAACAACACTCGCTCACTCATCTTCGCCACCGCCGGCCATGTCGATCATGGTAAGACCTCATTGGTGGCGAACATCACCGGCATCGATACAGACACCCTCGCGGAAGAGAAGAAACGTGGCCTCACCATAGTCCCAGGCTATGCGTATCACCATTTCAGCAGCGTGATCGACGGCGAGGAATTTCAGAACACCCTGGGCTTCGTCGACGTGCCAGGTCATATCGACTTCATTAACAATATGCTAGCTGGAGTTGGTGCGGTAGACGGCGCCCTGCTAGTCATCGCCGCAGACGATGGCATCATGCCGCAAACCCGCGAGCATCTGGCCATACTAGACCTGCTAGCCGTATCACGAGGCGCGATCGCACTCACAAAGACCGATCGCTGCGACCCCGAGCGTGTTCGCAGCGTTGTCGAAGAAATAGAGCAGCTCAAGACTGGCACCAGCCTGAAGAACGCCCCCATCTTCCCGCTATCCAACGAAACCGGCAGCGGCATCGACGACCTCAGCAAGTACCTGGAGAGTCAGTTCAGCAACGACAGCGGAGTTAAGACGGCCGCAGATGACTCACAGTATTTTCGCTACCTAATCGATCGAAGTTTCGTAGCCAAGGGAATCGGCACCGTAGTCACAGGTAGCGTTCGCGCAGGCTCCACCAAGACTGGAGCAAACCTCAGGCATACGGACACGGGAGAACTAAGCAAATTGCGAGGTGCGAGGCTGGACAAGGCCGAGCTAAGCGAAATTCATGCGGGTCAACGCGCCGCCTTGAATATGAGTCTGGATCATAAACTAGTCAGCCGTGGCGACTGGCTAGTCGATGAGAAACTCTTCCATCCGATTAACCGTATGGACGTGGCACTGAACTTCATCGATAGCAATTTCAAACTGCACAGCAGTGCGCAATACCATCTGCACATAGGCGCCTCTCACCACATAGTCAATATTCGTCATCTGGGCGAGAGTTTCTATCAGATTAAATGCAATGCAACCATGATCGCCCACCACGGCGACAGATTCATCGTGCGCGACCCTGCCTCACAACACACTCTGGGCGGTGGCAGTGTAGTCGATATATTCGTACCGAGACGCAGGCGCAGCAGCGAATTACGACTCGCTTTTTTAAGTGCAATGCAGAATGACTCGCTCACCACACTGAAGCTGCTTCTGCAGACAGAGGCAGACGGAGTCAAACTGCAGGAATTTGCAACGAATCGAAATATTCGCGAGGCGCAAATCGACAAATTCTGTGAGCAACTGCAAACAGAGAGTATCAACTACAGCGCACTAAGCCTGGAAAAACTCACCCTGCCTCTATTACTCCATGAGAAATACCATCGTGAGTATTGCAAGGAGATCCTGGGCTTTCTTAAGAATTTTCATGAGAAGCAAACCAGTCAACAAGGCCTTAGTGAGCCCGCCCTAAGCCGTGGTGTAGACTTCGCCAGCTCCCATCTATTGTTTCACGGTATCCTGCAGACACTGCTGGACTCCGGCGAGATCAAACGCACCGGCACACTGCTGCATCTGCCCACTCACAAAACCTCTCTCAGCGCAGAGGAAGAAGCCTTTCTTGCGCAGGTCAGACCGATACTGTTGCAGGCGGGCTTTATACCCCCGCGTACGCGGGAGCTGGTTGAGATGACCAATATTCCTCTGATGTCGCTGGAGCGAATTCTTCGTGAATCGGCCAAGGCTGGAACCCTGATCAAGGTCGCCGAGAATCGCTACTACCTGCCCGAGACCATAATGACCCTCGCAGGCTTTACCGAACAACTAGCCGCGACCGAAGAAGATAAAGATACTGATGAGGGATTTTCAGTTATCCAGTTTCGCGACGCCTCAGAGATAGGTCGCAATCTTTGTATAGAATTACTCGAGTATTTCGACAGTGTAGGCTTCACACGCCGAGAGGGTAATAGCCGTTTTGTTCGCACCAGCAAGGAAAATATTTTCGGTAAGTAAGCCTTTTCTAGCCCTTCCCCAGCCCTTCCCTAGCCCTTTTCTAATCCTGCCGCCTATCCTCTATTCTAAGTGTCTGCCGCTGTTGATCTACATCAAGAGCAGCCTCACATCTGATTGAAACCAACGGCTAGCAGGCACACACTAATCTTATAAACCACCAAAATGAGGCTAGAAATATGACTATGCTGATATCCACAAAGAGAGCAATGCTAGCGGTCTCGAGTATGGGCTTTTGCCTGACTCTGGCCGCCTGCAGTCCATCCACATCGGAGCAAGCCGAAGAGTTGCGCCTGCCTATCGAAGCCTAATTCTGAGCAGCGACAATCGAGACTGCCTGCCGTTTCAGGTGACTACTTCAAACCATGCAGCACTACAGGCAACTTGGTATAGCCCTTAACGAAGCTAGAGTAAACTCGCTCGGGCTCCCCCACGACCTCTATCTTGTGGAAGCGTTTCATGATCTCTTCCCACACTATAGTCAGCTGCATCTCTGCGAGCCGGTTACCCATACAACGGTGCAGACCAAACCCGAATGAAAGATGTTGGCGGGCATTGGGCCTATCGATCAAAAACTCGTTCGCTCGCTCTATGGAGTCTTCGTCTCTATTGCCGGAGGCGTACCACATGACGACCTTGTCGCCTTTCTTGATGTGCTTTCCACCAAGTTCGGTATCCATCAGAGCGGTTCGGCGCATATAGGCCAGGGGAGTCTGCCAGCGAATTATCTCCGACACCATATTACGGATAAGACTATGATCTGCGCGCAACTTGTCATATTCGGCCGGGTTTTCGTTCAACGCCAACACACCACCTGAGATCGAATTGCGCGTGGTATCGTTGCCTCCTACGATTAGCAGAAGTACATTACCCAGATACTCTTCCTGGGGCATATTGCGCGTCGCCTCGCCATGAGCCAGCATCGAAATCAGGTCGTTGCCCGGCTCCTGGCCCACGCGCTCGTTCCACAGGCGCGTAAAATAGGCGAGACAATCCTGAATAGCCTGCCATCGCTCCTGATGATCACTAACCACGCCGCCGCCTGGAATGGCAGTCGCCGCATCGGACCAGTAAGTGAGCTTACTGCGATCTTCGAATGGAAAATCAAACAGCGTAGCGAGCATCTGTGTGGTGAGCTCGATTGACACCCGCTCCACCCAATCAAATTCCTCTCCTACCGGTAAGCCTTCCAAAATAGTGCAGACGCGCTGGCGGATCAGCCCTTCGAGATTTTTAAGATTAGCGGGAGCGACAACACCCTGAACGACACGGCGCTGTTCATCATGCTTAGGGGGGTCCATCGATATGAAAGCGGGAAGTGAATATTCCTGGAAGGTATCGACAATACCGATCGTGGGCTCGGAGGAATAGATCTGCGGCGAGGTATCGACCTGCATAATGTCCGCGTACTTCATTACCGACCAGTAAGGACCTACCGCCGACTCGGGACAATAATGCACCGGCTCTTCCTTACGCAGCCGCTCCATGAACGGCAGGTATTCATTGGCTTGCCAGATGCCGGGGTGGGAGAGGTCTATCTGCTCTATAGGCATGGCATAGGGATCCTTACCTACCAGGCTCCACTTACTCTTCTTTTGCGGCTGCCCGCTTACTGCTTCGCTCATACGGCCGTCCCCCCATAGGACATTACTTCAGCGCTTAATCTGCTATCAGTTTGTCTTAGAACTGGAACTCCGGCGTTGTAACAACCAAGCCATCAAGCTCCTCAGTCACCTGAATCTGACAGGACAGACGCGAGTTTTCTTTGCGGTCGGTACTCAGGCTAAGCATCGCTTCTTCGGTAGGATTTACCTCACCGACCTTTGCCAACCATTCTTCCTTTATATACACATGACAGGTGGCGCAGGAACAGGAGCCGCCACAGTCCGCATCGATACCAGGCACGCCATTGCTAACTGCCGCCTGCATTACCGAAGCGCCGGTTGCTACTTCTACTGGATACTCACTACCGTCGTGCTCGATAAACAATATGTTAACCATGAAACTAAAACCCTTCTCTCTGGAAAAATCGAAGGCGCAACAATAGCAAGGAATCCCGGTCAGAAAAAGGGCATTAGGGCACTATGCCTGGGGATACTGTTGACCATTCGCCTGCTAAGCGTTAATTTGATTTATTCCTACCGAGATTGAACCGTTATTCCGACTCAGATCTGGAGAACAAGACGATGAAACACATCCTTAGAGCATGCTACCTGGGCTTAGGTGCACTGCTGTTTGCCCCCGCCCTGCTGGCGCAAGACGGCAGCATACCCCGCACAGAATATGGCCAGCCCGATCTTCAGGGTACCTACACGTTCAGAACACTGACACCATTGAATCGTCCGCCGGAACTCGCAGACAAAGCGACCCTGACCGCTGAAGAAGTAGCGGAATGGGAGAAATTTGAACTAAGACGCCAAAATCGTGACTTGATCATCGACTCGGTAGGCGGCGCAGGCTATCCACCCGGTGTTATTTCCTACAATAACTTCTGGTATGAAAGAGGAACCAATGCCCTGGGTGACTACCGCACATCGCTTATCTATGATCCGCCCAACGGCCGTCGCCCCCCATTGAATGAAGCCGGACGTCTGCGCCGCGAGGCCAGAAACCAGATGCTATTCGAGAGTGCCGGGCCCGAAGGCCGCACCACGGTCGATAGATGCCTAACCGGTTTTGTTGCCGGCCCGCCAATCGTTCCAGGCGGCTACAACAATAATTTGCAGATCGTTCAAACAAAGGATAGCGTTATGATCCTGAATGAGATGGTGCATTCCGCTCGCATCATCCCTATTGCTGACGAACGTGAGACGAAGCAGCTATTATGGGAAGGCAATTCCGTAGCACACTGGGAGGGCGATACGCTGGTTATCCAGACCAAGGACTTCTATCACGACTACAACGAAGAAGGCATTTCCGATCAGGCCGTTGTTACCGAACACATAACGCGCGTCAATGCGGCCACGCTGGAGTATGACTTCACCGTAGAAGATCCCCAGTCATGGGATCAGCCTTGGTCCGCTAAGTTTCCAATGCACTCCTCCCCAGACCCTGTTTATGAGTATGCCTGTCACGAAGGTAACCATGGCCTGGTAGGCATCTTAGCCGGATGGCGTCGTTACGAGTCTATGGGCATGAATGGCGATGGCACAGCGCTTGGAACCAATGGCGCTGTGGCTGCCGACGAATAAGTAATTGGGAAAACTAACAGATTATGGCTCTTAAAATAATATAGAGATAAGGAGCGCCACTATTAGAAAACTAACATCACTGATGATGCTACTCCTATCACCTCTCGTCATAGCCCAAGAAAAACAAATTTGGAAATGCCAGCAAGAGGCGGGAATACAGCTTATATGGGAGAACAGTGCTTGGAGGCAAATGGATGTTGAGCCTATAACTATGTTACTTAGATTAGGCGGCAAATATTCCAGCTACAGAATGTCGGAAGAGGAGAGCCTCCTAGATTGCTCGGAAACCTTAAACGGGAAAGTAAGCTGTTTGGACTCGTTCGGCTCCAAACTCATATACATCGACCCAGCCTCCGGCAAAATGGGAAGGACTATCTTACTTGGAGCAGCAGAGGCTGGAAATAGCAGGAGCGCATTAGCCACCGAAGCCTACAACTGCGCCAAGCTCTAGCCCATGCCAAACTGAGCAAACTCTGCAAATATTTTAGGGACGCTGACAACCTAAGCAGAGCAACTTTAAATTGATAAGTTGGCAGTATTTCTTGGTTTTCTTCCCGTCTGACGTCGCCCCGAATTCATGGGCATAGATGAAAATTTGGAACCAATGGCAATGTGAAAGCCACTAAAGAACCTAAAGTGTAGCGCAAAATTTAGCAAATATTAGAACATAAGCTACTCAAGTACTTGATAGTTTAATTCCAGAAATCTACCGGGATTATGAGATCTATGATTGCTTTCTTTTCGGTTTCTCTTTTTTTTGCTTTTACGGATTACAAGACAGAGCACTTTTAGTGAAATTTTTATTATATGATTTACTTAAAACGATTAGGAGTATTAATTACATGCTTAGCCTTTAGCTTTACCGACGAGTTAGTTTAGTTGGTAATCGTATTCTATTCGCTTCTCACGAATGGATTGCAAATATATTTAAACAAGAAAATACCGATAGTTTTAGCATGAAATTTTTTCTTGAATATTTTTTAAATTTATATACTCTGATTGCAGTTATAATATTTTTACGATGATGCATAACTGGCTAGTAATAGAATTTTGGAAAGTTTCTAAAAAAAGGTGACGAAAATGGAAAAGATTGCAGATTTTAATTTCTCAATTAGCGCAATTTCAGTAGATGAAGACTCTACAACATTAAACATGGAGGCGGAAGTTGGAAAGTATGGAAAAGTCTATCTTTCAATCACATTATTATCTAGTTCGAGCGATAGAATTACCGGCACGTACCTTGGTGATGCCCGAACAATAACCGGTGAGGGCGAAATGATAGCAGCTTCATTACAAGGCTTATGGAGGCGAGAAGGCACACTTATACATGCAAAAGGATTAGATAATGCAAGCAACGGTGACCAAAATTATGCAGAAGCCACTTTCGATCTAATTCAAAAAACTTGGGTTGGTGCTGTTTACGACGCTTGGAGCTAAGTTTCATACAGGTACAGCGAAGACATTGCTGCTGCATCTATATTTAAAAGTCTAACTTGAATCAAATCACACACATAAAGGTTTAGCGACTTGCAAAAGGTGCATTTGAAAAAATCCTTAATAGGAGAGAAGAAATACATGAAAAATTTAGTAATAGTTTCATTTCCTGCTAAAACCAATACCTTGGATCAAGTAAAAGAGCTATTAAAAGCAGCATTGCCAGATACTAGGAGTTTTGCTGGCTGCATAAGTGTAAGTACATATATCGAGGAGGCATCAAATACAGTGCATCTAATCGAGGATTGGGAAACTTTAGATCACCAAGCAAAATATCTGACATGGAGGGTGGAGACAGGCCTTTTGGAATTATTAGAACCTCTACTAGAGGGCGGCGCAGCTAGCCTAAAGGCAATAATATGCGGTCCTCAGCATATGGATATTTAGAAGCTCAGAATATATAAAAAAATAATACTCTTGCAGTTATTGAATTTATAAATTACTTTTATTAACTCAAATTTAATAACGCATATACAAGCAATATCATCCAAATTTTTTTTATTATGGAGTAACTATGTTTAGTCATATAGTAGTGGGCAGCAACGATGCCGGGGCGTCAAAACGTTTTTACGACGCCACACTTATACACCTCGGCTACGATGAAGGTCACCAGATGGAGTCTGGAAGGACTCTTTACAATTATGGAAAAGGCGTATTTTTTGCGTTCACTCCCCCATTGAATGGGGCGCCTGCGACAGCCGCTAATGGCGGTACCATAAGTTTTAGCGCTCAGACTACAGAGCAAGTCGATGCGTGGCACGCGGCAGGATTGGCAGCGGGCGGCACAGAGTGCGAAGATCCACCAGGTATTCGAGATTTTGGTGGCGCGAAGATGTATATCGCCTACTTAAGAGATCCGACTGGCAATAAGTTGGCTGCCCTGCACTTAATCGCCGACTGACGGTGCAGCACCATTTCGAATTTATAAATTAAAATTCGCGAAAGTAAGATTTTTTCATTAGCCTCCGGTAACTTTCAAGGCATCGCAGCATTTGCGGGTGCAGATATTTCTATTGCGGAAGGGGGGGGCAGTTGTATATTTTTAAAATAAACAACTAAAATTTAAGCACTTTATAACAGGGAAGTAATTCTTACTCCCCTGTTATATATTTTAAACTCAACAGCTTTGCTTGCAGCACCAATTCTATAATTAGATCGCGTTAAAACTGACATTATCTATTGAACACTCGATATCAAAGCATCCTGGTTAAATTTCAAACCACCGCTAGAATTAGTGTATGCTAAATAGAATTAATACGTTCCGACCATATGTCACTTTAATTTGAGTTCACCCCATATTGAATAAGAACATCTATTGTCATATGTGCCTTCAAAACTATGTTTTCGAAAGCTTCAAGAGTAGAAATTTGACCGTCCCATAATTTCAAACCCGAAGGTGTGAAAGTAAAATAATTAGTGCCTGAACTAACAACAATGAATGTTTCTGATTGAGAATTTTGATATGAGCTAAATGTAGTTGAACAATCTAGTGGCGGAAGAGGCAGGAGTCGAAAAAAAATTTAATTAATATACTTATAAGATACTTGTATTAATATTTTGCGCGACTTTCTGTTTAGTACCCACATCAGTACCCAACATCGATTTTGGCGCCGGGCACCCTACTCGTGCCCTATTCTTCCCAATAATCACGAAGCCGCTCCTTAGCCAGCCCTCTATCAGTCCTGTTCACGTGAACCAAATAACAACCCAGCTGTTCGGGCTTAAACCGGACAGGGCGGCCGTCTTCCGCTGTGACAACTAGCTCACCACCAGAACGCTCTATAAAGCCATAGGAGCGCCCCTGAGTATCAAACAATTTATCGCCACCAAACACCTCTCGATCGTCCAGTAACCGCTTGACCTGCATATTTAGGCCCTCTGTGTGGTGTGGAATGACCTGTATTATAACCCCGCGTGTCAAGCCGACTCAGACCCCACCCCCAAAAACCTCAAAATGGCCATATCCAGACCCCACCCTAGGGGGCACACCCCAGGCATTTAATGGAATCAGCACACAGATGGGAGCAGATGTTGAATCGATAATATAAGCCAGCTTCTCTCTGGATATCATGTATCTATCGAAAAGCGGCCTCGATATGGCGCCAGCTATTAACAGCGTTATATTCGATTCAATAAAAACCACTACGCCTGTTCCATAAGCCAACCACTGTGCGCGCTTACCGTTAGCAACCCAGTTCCGATGTTCTAGCAAGTGGATGAAACCACGAACGCCGCCTACCTTCTCAATGGTTGCGATAAGCCCGCCGATTATTAAGGTAAACATGAGAACCCGCGTATCGCCGGCATCGGAAAACACATTGACTACGCCGTCTAGCGCTAGCCCGATACCAGAGACAGGGTTAACCGACTTGAGAAGGCAGAAGCCGACCCAGATACCAACGCTGAGGGATAAAATTACTTGCCGCGTTATGATTGCCAAGCCTTTTGCCAACAATAGAGGGATGATAGACATCCAATTTGCTTCATATATAGATAAGGTCATTCCTATTCAAACGGAGCTCCGAGCAATCATATAAACTTCACCATGCAATGCAGCAGTATAGGCAATTCCATGCTTGGGCGAAACAGCGCAGGATTGAAACTAGTGAAAGGCAGGAAGTTCTAGATAGAGAAAGATCCAAGTAGTATTAAAAGTATCGGAATCGACTTACTAAACCTTCTTAACGAACATAGATGTCAATTTCATCGCTCCGATACCATCAATTTTATAATCAATATCGTGGTCACCTTGGACCAGGCAGATGTTTTTCACTTTTATGCCGACCTTGACCACCGAGGAGCTACCCTTCACTTTCAGGTCTTTGATAGCAGATACTGTATCTCCATTGGCAAGCAGATTACCATCGGCGTCACTGATAACCCTCTCTCCAGACAGCGGCTCCTCACCGGGCGCCCATTCGTGTGCGCAGATCGCATACAACCGGAACACGGTATCATACGTTTGTATAGTGGACCGGACAAGATTCGAACCAGTGAACACCCTCTTTGGAAGGGGCTGCTCTATCCAGCTGTATTGACAGCGGCTCAAGGATCTCTTAGCTTTGACTGTAATTTCATCCTGGCTTAGATATGTCGAAACAAACCCTACTATTATCACTCTTCTACTTCTTATTTTCCGCCCCCGATATTTTCGCTCAGGTAAGCAAGTATCGGGGGCAAACGGCCAGTGGTGCCTACTATAAAATTGCGGCGCCGCAGGCATGGCAGGCGAAAGATGGCTTGGTTATCTGGAATCATGGATATCAGGGATATACGCAAACTACACCGGACTCTAATCCTTCCCTGGGACCTCTCGAAGATATTGTTCTAGAGCAGGGTTATGCCATTGCAGCATCCAGTTTTAGTCAAACCGGGTGGGCAGTATTCAATTCCCATATAGACAATCAGCAACTATTTGAAAAATTTGTTGAGCTAGTTGGCACGCCGGAGAAGGTATTCATTCAAGGTGGCTCCATGGGCGGGATAGTAAGCTTGCGAGATTTAGAGTCGGGGATTATTCCCGATGTAGATGGCGCCCTATTACTATGCGGTGCCGTCGCCGGCGCTCAGAATTGGTACAACGCCTTCGATCTGCGCATGGTTTATGAGGCGGTCTGTGAGGATGTCTCTGGCGCCGAATTACCAACCCAATTTTGGTATGAGCAGCCTAATTTGGTACGCGGAGAACTCGACTTTCTTGATTCCTTAGAGCGATGCACCGGCTTAATATCCAGCCAACAAGTAGGCGGCGTGCTCGGCTCACTATTGCGTAGCAGCGGCCAGAATGAACGACTTAATAGAATTCTGGATATTACTCAGACCGATATAAGCTTTCTATTGCTAAACCTTGGTTATGCAGTTTTTGAAATTCCTAATCTAGTCAATCACACCGATAAATTAAACGGCTTGCTTCCCTTCGATAACGCCGCAGTAGACTACGGCGATGCAGACATTAATTTACGCGTTAAGCGCACTGCTGCCCTACCCTCCTCACGTCAACTGCTACTCGAAAACTACAGCCCTTCTGGCGAGATAGGTAACACCAAGATTGTGTCCATCCATACCTCGGGAGACGGCTTGGTCGGCGTAAGCAATCAGCGACTATTACGCGACTTAATTCCGGCATCACAACTGTCGATCGCAATTGCTGTAGAGGAAGAGCCTAGCCATTGTGGGTTTAGTGACGACGAAGGGCTCGCCGCGTGGAACAATCTTCGTAGCTGGGTAGATGGCGGTGCACAGCCTGACGCACAGGTAATTCAAAATACTTGCCAAATAAATAATACAAATCCAGACCAATGCCGTTTCGATTTTTCCTTTGAACTACCAGATTCCGTAGTAACATTTCAA
>Ga0206124_10001967_pt1 | contig 15699 bp, 10 predicted proteins | sample Helgoland_Spring_3_FD_148671 | JGI IMG/M metagenome (GOLD analysis project Ga0206124, IMG submission 148671) | Pelagic subsurface seawater microbial communities from Kabeltonne, Helgoland, North Sea - Helgoland_Spring_Bloom_20160321_2 | ecosystem: Environmental > Aquatic > Marine > Epipelagic ... | reverse complement strand
CCCCTTTATTTCACAGTCAAGTAAATGATAATCATAACCACTAACAGAATTATCATTACAGCACTTGCAATAGTGAATCCGTTATCATTTCCTTTTTCGGTTACTGGTTTTTGTTCCTTCACACTTTCGGATAGCATTTTTACACCATTATCAATTCCATTTTGAAGATTCTCAAAACGGTTTTGCATCGTCTGAATAATACTGTTTTGTTCATATTGCCTTTGTAAGAGCTTATCAATTTGGCTACTCTTATCATTCAGTTGTTTATCCTTTTCCTTGATTTGATTTTGTAAAAATTCGTTTTGAGTTTTGAGAATAGTTACCAATTCCAAATCCTTTTTACTGTCTTTTTTCTCTTCTGAATGAGAATTAGCCGAAATAGTCTGACTAACCAAATGACTATTTACAGCTTGAAAATGACTAGCCAAAAAAGAATCTAAGATGTAGAACTTTCCACCTTCTTTTTTTACGTTTTTAGTTTTTTGATTTTCCCTTGCGAACCGAGTTAGAGTTGTTTGACTTGCCTCGTACTTCTCTAAGGCTTGTTTTATAGATAAGAACATTGTTTTGGAGTAAGTCAATAATTAAGAATAATCAAAGATAAGAACAATAAAATCATCACTAATTAGATGGCTAATTATGACTAACCAAATGACTAATTGGCTAGTCATTTGGTTAATTATACCTTTTACAAATTTACACGATATTTATTAATAAAAAATTGTAAAGTGCTGTATTAATTTGTATCATTGCAGATATTTTCATAAAAACATTTTTCCTAATGAATAAAGAACAAGACGAAATTTTTAAAAAAGGCTTTACTTTCACTCAAATTACTAAAGCAGAATTTGAGCTTTTAGAAAAAAAAGCAAAATCGGAACATAGAACACTTACAAGTCTTTTGACTGTTCATATTAAAGAATTGGTCAAAAAACTAAAAGAAGAAGAACAAGAAGGAATTATATAAGCTATGGAAATTCAATCAGTAAATCATTAACAAAAAAAAACGGACTTGAAAGAGCTGTAACTCTAACAAGTCCTATCATAATCAAATCCATTCAGTACCAACTAAATTTTATTAACTATGAATTTCTTTAATATCATACGTAAAGGAACTGACAAAAAACTGTCAGACCTTAAAGATAGTGCAATATACGACATTGCAGCCGAAAAGTTAGAACCAAAAACTTATGCTAGTCAAGCAAAGCCATTGTTTCTACTCTCAAAATACTTTTCGGTTGCATACCACTTTATCAGTTACTTTATTGCATTGATAGGTATTATTCTGTTTGTTTTACAGTTAGACAGCCTCCTCCAAAGAATTATTATAATTTCACTTTCTTTCCTGTTTTTGGGTATTATAGAAATAGCCAAAGGAAACGCATCAACTACTGTTTTTAGTAGTGTCGCAAGGAAAGAGCAATCCAACACACTATTTTTAATCATACTACTAGTTACGACTATTTTCAGCTTCGTTACAAGTGTTTGGAGTGCAAAGGAAAGTATTTATTATGCAAGTACAAACACCAAGTTTTCCAATATAGATAGCCTTCAAAACAGCCAAATAGACAGCATAAACGCTTTATATTCTACTCAAATTGTCGGACTTGAAAACGTAATGAAAGCAAATCAAAATGTTATCAGTACCAACAAAACAAATTGGAAAATCAATATAGCCACGAATGGACTGAATGAAGCACAAGCCAAACTCACAAACGTTTTAGAACGAAAAGAAAATGCTTTACTTTCTATCCAAAGTAACAAAACAAACTCTTACCAAGCAACAGCCGAAAAAGGAAAGAACATGGCTATGTTCGCAGCCGTCCTATTTGCTTTATTTGAAGTCCTAAACCTCATTTGTTACTGGTTTGTGTTTCAATACTATCAATCTTGCTTATTAGAAAACCACTTACCAAACGAACCACAAAGAGAGCAGCCGAAAGAGAACAAAACGCATGACGTAACGAGTGCCGTTATTCCAAATCCTTTTATAACTACTTTACAGCCTACCTTTGAAAAAAAAATAATAGGTTTTCAGTTTAATAACGACAATCGTAACGATATTAGTAACGAGCCTAAAAACGAGCTTTTGCAAGGAAATAGGATATGTCAAAACTGTCAGAACGCATATACCTATAAAACACACAATCAGAAGTATTGCTCAGACGATTGTAGAATTGATTTTTGGCAGAAGAAAAATAAAAAGAAGTTGATATTTTCAAACAAGTAAAAAAATTAACTAAGATTTATGGATTATCCACAAATTAGTGCTAATCTCTTTCACAAAATACAATTATACTTAGAATTATATTTAGTATTTTTGTGAATAAACCAAAAAAAAAGTCTTATCATATTTGATAAGACTTTTTAGAAGTATTTTTTTTGATACTTGGGTTTAGATTGATTAGGCTTAATCGTAATGCTAAGGAGTGGTATTTTTAGCAAAACAAGCCATTTTTGAATGTACAAGCGTTTTTTACGGTTGCTTGTACTCCATACAAAACTGTGTAAACATGAAATTTTGTAACACAAATATAGCAAAAGTCGGGCAAAACTCAACAAAAGTTAAGCAAAAAGTCGTAAATATACCAACATGTTCGACAAAAATACGACAAAAATCAGTTAATGAGAGTATATTTACTGATAAACAAAAGTACAAAGACATTAAAAAATCTTTGAACTACAAAGCTAAAAAGGAAAAATTAAATAGAGCATACAGAGAGTATGTAGAAAGTGAATCTACAAAGGATAATTATTTTGCAGCATGGCAAAGTTTAGGGTTGTTTGCAGCTAAAACCACACAAGCAAACAAAGACCTCAATACTAGATATGGAAAGTTTGGAAAAACAAATCTATCTTTTTTCGATGTTAATAATGTATTTCTAGTTAAAGACTTCACTAGTGATACTACTTATAATCCATACAGCTTCGCAAAGGCATTTACTAATACGTCTGAATATAAAAGCGATTTTTATAAGAGAATCTACAATTTATTAGATTATAGGGAATTTGCAATTAGAGAAGAAGAACAGAGCTTTATTTCTAGTAATAGAGAACCTAAGCATATTTCAAAACCTGTAAAAACGATTCTTTCCAGTTTAGAGAAAACAAAGGAATATTTTGAAAATCGTATTTATTCTGAACTTGGACTTACAGAAAACGAAGCCAAAGACTACTTCTTTCCTTACTTTGATAGTCCTTATGGAATAGGTATCAAGTACACAAACTTGGAGAAAGAACCTATCAAATATGGTTCTGAAAACAAAGATTTTGATAGAATAAGGCTTACTACACCAAAAGACAAAAAGAAATATCACTCTCATAATGGTAGTGGTTATTTCCCTTATATAACACCGTTAGCAAACAATCAAGATTTATTCGAATCTGAAAATGTTTTGTATTCTATTGAAGGAGAATTTAAAGCCTTTTTTGCCGTCCAAAAACTTAAAATTGCGTGTATTGGAATTGGAGGGCTTCATTTGGGAGTTACGACAGAAAAAGAAATTGATGTATTTGGCAGAAAAAGAGTATTGAAGAATACAGCCGAGTTTTTACCACTTACAAAACAAATCATTGAAAAAGGCAAGTTTGAATCCTACGGACTTATTTTTGACAGCGATACATTTCAGAATATAAGCAAAAAAGACCGTTCTAGTTCCTTTTTTACTGCAATAGAAAGACAAATTATAGCAGCTAAGAAAATGGGAATCAAACAATTTGTATTTAGTTGTATCAACCCAGATAATAAATACCAAGCAAAAGGTCTTGATGACTTAGCTATCCATTGTGAGCCGTCTGAAATAAGAAAAAAATTAGAATCTAATTCTTATCATAATGACTTGTTTTGGCATTTTAAATTTGACCTTACCCAAGACTATGCAAGAAGTTTAAAAAACCTGCAAGATACGTTCAAAGCTAGTTCTCAAATTAAGCTAGAGCCTACAAAAATTCGTTTGAATGGTTATTTAGGCAGTCAATTATTAGAAAATACAGCTTTCCAAAAATCTATTTTAAAAGAAAAATATACTTTCTTAGAAGCCCCAACAGGTTTAGGCAAGTCTTATTTTGTGCAACATTATCTGACACCGTTTTTGAATAAAAAAGGTTATACGGTATTATTTGCAGCTCCAAGAAACGCAATAGCCAAACAACAAGCAGCCGAAAAAGAAAAAATAGTATTTACTGCCGATACTGTCAGTAAAGCGATTGAAAGGCTTAAAACAGAACAAAAAGATATAGTTTATACTAATTTTGATAAACTTCATGAAGCCTATAAGGTGCTTACAGAACTACATGGCTTGAAGGTTTTTATAGTAGTTGATGAAGCTCACTTAATACCTTTTGATAGTAGTTTTAGAGCTGATGTCATCGGTTCAGTTTTAGACACTTTAAAAGAAAATCCTACTAATCTGTTAATGACTGCAACACCGACAGAATTATCATTTCCTACTAAGAATTTTAAAGTTATTTCTACTGACAAAAAAGCCTATAATCGTCCTAATTTAGTTTTTTGTTCTGATAGCAAAATGACTACCTACGCATTAGAAGAAGGATTACAAGTAATAGAAAAAGGTCATAGAGTAATTATTCATTGTAACGATTTAGATGCAGCAAAAACACTAAAAAAGTCATTTAATAGCCACGAAAAGAAAGTACATTTATTTGCATCAAATGGGTTAGATACCCAAGAGAAAGAAGTATTCGAAGAAATGCAAACCAAAAGTACATTTATTTGGAATGATGATACTGATGTAATCATCACGACATCGGTACTAGAAGCTGGTATCAATATCAAAACTGATAGAGCAGTAACGAACATTTATCTGAATAAAACGCCTTTTGGATTTGATAATATTTCTTTCAGACAATTCATAGCTAGAGTACGTAATTACAATGAATTTGAAGTAGAAAATATCATTGTAACCAAAAATTACAAACACTTTTTGCCTTCCGAAAATTTAGTTTTACGCTATGATTATCAAACTAGCTTAGAATTAGCTTTTGAAAATGCTTTGCATCACAGCAACCAAATGGAAAGATTAATTGCTAATGATACATACGAAAAAGACAGATTCAGCAGCATGTTATCTCAAAACGTCTATCTCAATGAAAGCAAAGGATATTTTGATATAAACTATCAAAATATATTTGCAGACTTCACAAGACACTCACGCAGTAAAGGAAGTCCTTTTTTTGAAAACCCTACCAAAATATTCTTCTATGATAATGAAATAGATAATAATATTGAAGCTCATACAAAAGAACTAGAATCGGAGAAAGAAAAAGCCGAGAACGAGGTAGTAAGTATGTTTTATGAAGATTTTGATTGTTTATTAAAGTCTGTCAATAAAGAAACTAAGGACGTTCGTTTGGAGAGTCAAACGACTATAACTAATGATAGCATTGAGCCTATACAATTAACAGCTTTGCAGCTTCAAATAGCAGAAAAATTATTAATTGGTTACTTTCAATTACTCAAAACAAGTCCTCACAAAGGAATTAAGGACGTGCCAAAACTCAAAAACATTTTGGCTTGTAAAAAATCCTCCACAATGCGAAAAACTCAAGATTTGAGTAAAAGAAAAAATGAATATATAAGTTACTGGCTACTAGACAGGAAAGAAAAAGGAGGAAAATTAGGAACTAAAGAGTTTTTCAGAATAGAAGAATACAGAAGAGTCATATCTGTTTTAAAACAAACAAAAGGGCAAAAACTAACAGCCCAAGAGATAACAAACAAAATAAATAAAGGAAAGCATCAAAAAAATAGGTACACAAAAAAAATAGCCTTATCAATTTGTCAAATGTTATGCGAAATTTCAGAAAATACAGTAAGGATTGACAGTAAGAAAACAGCTAAGATTTATCAGTTTGAGAGCGTTAAGATTTGGGAAAAGGAATTGGGAAATTTGACTGAGTAAAAGGTAAAAAAAGGTTACTGTATTAGATAGTTTATTATAGAACTAAAACCTAATACAGTAACCAAATAAAATCTTTAAAAAAGCCTTTACGCTATCAAAAAGCCGTTTTTATCACTACTCAAAAAAAAACTTTCAAAAATTAGAAGTTTGCAATTTTAAACCTAAAATCTACAACTATTTTCCTACTTTAATCCTTTCAAAAATGAGTAGAAATAAGACCTATTTTGTGCCTATAGGCTTTCTAACTATCTTCTTTTGTCATGTCCTGAAATAACGTTACAGGTTTTAGATACATTAAATATAATCTGATAAGAGTCATTATTTTTATGGTAAATAAAAAATTAGAACACAAACTCGAAAGCAAATCAATAAAGCCAACAGCAATGAGGCTACTTATTTTGCAATATCTTATAGAACAGACAACAACAGTTTCTTTAAGTGATATAGAAATGGCATTTGAAAGATCAGACAAAAGCACTATTTTTAGAACATTAAAAACCTTCGAGAAATCCAAACTAATACATAGCATTGAAGATGGTACAGGTCATTTAAAATATGCTCTATGCTTAGAAGGATGCAGTTGTTCTCCAATAGATTTACACTATCATTTTCATTGTAATAAATGCAAAGAAACATTTTGTCTAACAACTCTAAGCATTCCTTATATAGAACTCCCCAAGAATTTTGAGATGCAACAAGCCAATATGGTTATAAAAGGAATTTGTGCAAATTGTAAAATATAATCTTTGTAAGCAGGGTTTTCTTATAAAAAAATAAAAGGGTAAAAAAGGTTTAATTTTGTATTACCAAGTACTAAATTTATCCTTCTATGCACAAAGAAAGTAGTTTTTATGTTCAATTACAAAATTTAGTGGGCTTAGGTTTACGAGATTGCCGAGGAAAAACCCACAATTTAGCCTTTGTTTTACTTGGTTTAAGTATAGCACTTTTGCGAAAACGTGACAGAAATTTATCAAGTCTTCATCGTAGTATGGAAAATAAACATCAAGAGTTATGTGATTTTTTAGAGTTATCTGAGCCTATTGAGGTCATGTCTCGCTCTCATCTTCCAGTTTGTTTAAAAAAGTATCTCTTCCTCATTTTAAAACACTATTATTGGAAATTATGGAATAGAGTTAAGTGATGAGCAAAAGAAGTGGTTTGCAGGTGATGGTAAAGAATTGCGTGGAAGTATAGAAAAAGGTAAAAAAACGTGGAGAAGCTCTAGTCCAATTAGTAGGTCAAGAAAGTAGACAGGTTTTAGGACAATCTTATTACGGGGGAGAAAAAGAAAGCGAAAAGTCTTGTATTCGTAATTTATTAACAACTAGCCAAGCTACTGGGCAAAAAATTAGTTTGGATGCACTTCATTTATCTCCATCTACCTGTGAATTGATTAATGGAGGAGGAGGTATTTTTTTAATTGGTTTAAAGAATAATCAAACTGTATTATTAGAAGATATGGTATTTTGTAGTCAAACTTCAAAAGCAATTTTGCAAAGCAAAAAATGGGAAAAGGGACATGGAAGAATTGAATATAGAAAGTATGAATTATATGATATTAGCCAAGAATATTTTGACCCACGTTGGGAAAAAGTAGATTTTTGCTCTTTAGTTAAAGTAGAAAGAACACGCACAGATACTAAAACGCAAGAAGAAAGTAAAGAAACTTCATTTTATATTTCCAATGAAAAAACACAAGAGGGAGAACAACTTTTTAGAACTGTCCGAAATCATTGGCAAGTAGAAGTAAATAATAACATCAGAGATACTACATTTCAAGAAGACCAACTCAAAACAAAAGAAAAATCTATTTCAAAAGTGTTAGCAGGGCTTAGAACACTTAGTTGACACTTTTGAATAAATTAAAACCTAAAAATATGGTAGCACAACTTGAAAAATTTCAAGATGATTTTCAATCTTTATTAAACTTTCTTAACCAAGTCAATTTTTTATAAGAAAACCCTGTATTTGCAAGTGAGTTGCACGTATATTTTAGTATTTTTGAAGATGAGAATATTAACATTCATATTATCAATATTTGTTTTTGCAATGGCAATTATGCCTTGTGAGGATAGTATGGATAGTGCTGTTTCTGAAAACGTATTACAAGCCCATTTTGAAGAACCATTACACGATCATTCTCGAAATGGCAAAGATGGGTGCACAGCTTTTTGTATATGTCAATGTTGTGGTACTTCAATTACAATACCTTCATTATATACCTTTAGTGATTTGAATAAAATAGTTTTGTATTCCTATTTATTTCATTATTCCTCTTATTCCTCTCCATATTCTTTTGATTACTTCAATAGAGTATGGCATCCACCAACCCTAAGTTAAACTATTTTTCAAGGGCTATCTACGTCTTTTTTACATTTTTCTTTTAGTTTAACTCTGAAGTTGTTTAAGAATAGTATTCTGGTTTAATTTTTCCATAAAGTAGGGTTTGCAAACCCTACTTTATGGAAAAATACACTGCCTTTGTTGGTGTTTTAGCGTAGCGACACCAACAAATACACGCACAAAACCTATTCTTAAACAACTTCTCTAATAAAATCACATTTATATGTTCGATAAGATAATCGCTTATTCGGTACAGAATAAGTTTGTTATAGGGCTATTTGTAGCTGCTTTAACAATTTGGGGTATATTTTCATTACGCCAGTTGCCTATTGATGCAGTTCCTGACATCACAAACAATCAGGTTCAAATTATTACTATTTCTCCAACACTTGCTACACAAGAGGTAGAGCAGTTTATTACAACACCAGTTGAACTTGCTCTGCAGAGTCTTCAAAAGGTAGAAGAAATAAGGTCAATCTCACGTTTTGGGCTATCTGTAATTACCGTAGTATTTGAAGAAAACTATGATATATACTTAGCAAGACAGTTAGTTACTGAACGAATTAAGGAAGCTGAAAATGCAATACCTCAAGGTTTAGGCGCACCCGAAATGTCTCCAATATCTACGGGTTTAGGAGAAATATATCAATATGTAGTAAGACCCAAAGAAGGTTTTGAAGATAAATATTCTGCAACAAAGTTAAGGACTATTCAAGATTGGATTGTAAAAAGGCAATTACTGGGTATTGAAGGTGTAGCAGAAATTAATTCAATGGGTGGTTACTTAAAACAGTATGAAGTAGCAGTTAATCCTGACTTACTGAAATCATTAGGTATAAGTATTTCAGATGTATTTGTGGCTCTTGAAAAAAGCAATGAAAATACTGGTGGTGCATATATAGAGAAAAATTCAAATGCCTATTATATCCGTTCAGAAGGGCTTGCAAAATCATTAGACGATATAGGCAATATTGTAGTTAATGAAGTTGGCAACATTCCAGTTTTAATAAAGGACATAGCAACCTTACAATATGGTAAAGCACCACGCTATGGAGCATTAGTACGTGATGGCGAAGAAGTGGTAGGTGGTAAAGTAATGATGTTTAAAGGTGCTAATTCTTCGGTAGTAACAGAATTAGTTAAAGAAAGAGTCATTCAAATTCAAAAATCATTACCAGAAGGTGTAGTGATTGAGCCTTATTTAGTGAGAGATAAATTAGTTACCACAGCAATTGGCACAGTTAAGAAAAACCTTATTGAAGGAGGCTTAATCGTTATTTTTATTTTAGTGCTTCTATTAGGAAATTGGCGTGCAGGCTTAATTGTGGCTTCAGTTATTCCTTTTGCAATGTTGTTTGCAGTATCTATGATGAACTTATTGGGTATTTCAGCTAACTTAATGAGTTTGGGAGCTATAGATTTTGGTTTAATTGTAGACGGGGCAGTTATTATTGTAGAAGCCATAGTACACAGGCTACAAGTAAAACATTCAGGTAAGTTACTTAGTCAATCTGAAATAGATACAGATGTAATTTCCTCTTCACAAAAAATCAGAAGTTCAGCAGCATTTGGAGAGATTATTATATTAATGGTTTATATCCCAATTCTTGCTTTAGTTGGTATTGAAGGTAAAATGTTTAAGCCAATGGCACAAACTGTAATGTTGGCAATTACTGGAGCTTTAATACTGTCTTTGACCTATGTGCCAATGATGGCAGCTCTTTTTCTAAATAAAAATATTTCCAATAAAAGAACAATTGCAGATAAAATCATAGACTTTTTTCAAAGTGGATACACTCCTATTTTAAACAAAGCAATGCAGTTCAAACGTCTATTTGTAGGAGGAACTATATTACTATTCTTTATAAGTGTTTTTGTTTTTGGTAGAATGGGTGGCGAATTTATTCCCACATTAGAAGAAGGAGATTTGGCTATGCAGCATATTATACCACCAGGAGGTTCTCTTTCTCAAAGTGTAGAAACCGCAAAAATGATTCAGAAAAAACTCTTAAAAGAGTTTCCAGAAATTACTGATGTGGTAGCCAATATTGGCTCGGCAGAAATCCCCACAGACCCAATGCCTGTAGAAATTGCCGATTATGTCTTGGTAATGAAACCAAAATCTGAATGGGCTTCGGCTGATACTCGTCAAGAAATGTTTGAAAAAATAGAAGAATCTCTTGAAGCAATTCCTGGTGTTGGCTATGAATTCTCACAGCCAATACAAATGCGGTTTAATGAATTAATGACTGGAACTAAGGCAGACATTGCCATTAAACTATACGGAGAAGACTTAAATATAATGTTTCAAAAAGCAACTGAGGCAGAGAAAATAATTAATAAAATTGATGGTGTAGGAACTGTAAATGTTGAACAAACAATAGGAATGCCTCAAATAATCATCAATTACAATTATGATAAAATGGCACAATACGGTTTGCATATAAAAGAAGTGAACCAAGTAATTCGGTCTGCCTTTGCAGGGGAAAAAGCAGGTATTATTTATGAAGGAGAAAAGCGATTTGATTTAGTCATTCGATTAGATGACCAATACAGAACAGGCATTAAGGATGTAGAAAACCTTTTTATTACACTTAGCAATGGTACTCAAGTTCCACTAAATAGTGTCGCTAATATTGATTTGGTAAATGCTCCAATGCAAGTGTCCAGAGAAAATACAAATCGTAGAATTGTTATTGGAGTAAATGTTGGGAATACAGATGTAGAAACATTAGTAGAGAAAATACAAATCCAATTAGATGCCAATTTAAAACTGCCTACTGGCTATTATTTTACGTATGGTGGTCAGTTTGAAAACCTAAAAGCAGCCAATGCAAGATTATCAGTTGCACTGCCTATCGCATTGGCTTTAATATTCATACTACTCTATTTCACTTTTGGTTCAGTATCACAAGCAGCTTTGATTTTTACAGCAATTCCATTATCTGCAATAGGTGGTATTTGGGCATTACAATTAAGAGGTTTGCCTTTTAGTATTTCAGCAGGTATTGGTTTTATTGCCTTATTTGGTGTTGCTGTGTTAAATGGTATTGTACTCATAGGGTACTTTAATCAACTTAAAAAAGAAGGTGTGAAAGATATAAAAGAAAGAATTTTAACAGGAACAAAAGTAAGGTTACGACCCGTATTAATGACAGCAGCAGTAGCTTCATTTGGATTTCTGCCTATGGCTATTTCTACTTCTGGAGGTGCAGAGGTGCAACGTCCATTAGCAACAGTAGTTATTGGTGGATTGCTTACCGCAACCTTCCTTACATTGGTCATATTACCTGTATTATATTATTGGTTAGAAAAGTGGAATAGTCGTAAATTAAATTCCATTTCCATATCAAAGAGTACTGTATTAAGTATTTTGATGTTTGTAGGTTTATCATTCTCAGTACAGGCACAGCAAAAATCAATAGACTTAGATAGTGCTATTATTATTGCGATAGCAAACCACCCTAATATAAAAGCAGCCAATTTGGAAGTAGAGAAAAACCAATCTCTTCAAAATCTAAAATACAATTTGGGTAGTACTGATATTTCTTATCAAGGAGATGGGTTAGTAGATAAACAATTTGGTCAACAAGTAAATCAGATAGGAATTGTTCAAAATTTCCCAAGTCCAAGCATTACCAAAGCCAATAACAAACTACAAGATGAGTTGGCTATTCAGAGTACTTTATCTAATCAACAAACTGTAAACGAATTAAAGTGGAAAGTAAAACAGCTTTACTTTGATATTCAATACAAAAAGGAATTAGAAAAACTTTACACCAACCTTTCAGAAACCTATTCAAATTATTACGACAAGGCAAAAGTTAGAGTTGAAGTTGGACAGGCAAATGCAATTGAAGCATTGACTTTAAAAGCCAAATGGAATGAATATCAACTTTTATTAAGACAATTGAAAATTCAGCTTGATAATCTTAATACAAAGTTTCAATTAACACTCAATTCAAAAGAACCAGTAACTACAAAAGAACCTCTTGCTGTTCTTAACTACGGTAATTCTTTAGATACTAATTCAAGTATATTTCTGCAACAAAGTAAACAAAACATTGCTATCGAATCCGCTAAAGTACAAGTGCTTAAATCCGATTTAAAACCAAGTTTTAATATCGGTTATGCAGCACAAAATTTTTATGAGGGCGGTTGGTTAAATGCCGTACAAGCGGGTGTGTCTATTCCTCTTTTTAATGGTCAAACAAAAAAAAGAGTAGAAGCACAAAAAATACAGATTGATATTGCTAATTATCAGTATCAAAGTAAAGTTTTAGCTATAAATCAAGAGTTAAGTGAAGCAGAAAGCACCATTTTGTTATACAACGAAGGTGTACAGTTTTATAAGGAGCAGCTACAAACAATCAACCCTGAAATAGTTAGGGTTGCACAACTCAATTATCAAGCAGAAAAGTTATCCTATCTCGAATTATTAAACACCTTACAGTTAATGGCTACCAATAACAAAAAATATTGGGAACAAATAATAGCATACAATAAGGCAGTAGTAGATTATCAATTTCTTACAAATCAATAAAAGACATTAAAATGAAAAATAATATAAAATATATCTTAGTAATATGTGTATTCGCAGTCTCCTCAATATTTACTTCTTGTGGTGATAAGCATAAAGAAGGTGATGGGCATAATCACGGAAATACAACCGAAAATCATACTGAAGATGATGGTCACGGTCACGAAGAAAATGCAGATAATGAAGAACACCACGAAGAAGGTTTACATCTAACCAAAGAACAAATAGAAACGATAGGTTTAGAGTTTGGCGAGTTTTCGTCCATCAAGGTAAATGATTATATAAAAACTACAGGTACATTGGGTTTACCGCCAAATGCTTATGCTTCCGTTTCTGCAAAAACAGCAGGTATTATTAATGGAACTAAAAAGTTTGTAGAGGGAAATTATATAAAGAAAGGAGAACTTATTGCATATGTAGAAAACCCTGATTTTATTGTAAAACAGCAAGAATATTTAGAATCTAAAGCACAGCTGAAACTAAAGCAATTAGATTTAGCTCGTCAACAATCTTTGGTTGATGCCAATGCAGGCGTATCAAAAAATCTTCAAAATACAGAAGCTGAAGTAGCAATTTTAGAAGCTAAATCAGTTGGGCTTTCAAAACAATTGTCTTATTTAGGCATATCAAGTACTAATTTAACCCCTAATACTATTAGTCAACGAATAGCAATCTTAGCTCCTATGAGTGGCTATATATCAAACATCAATATCCACAATGGTATGTATGCACAACCCACAGTTTCTTTAATGGAGATAATTTCTTCTGAGCATTTGCATTTAGAATTAGATGTCTTTGAAAAAGATATAGAAGGTTTAAAGATTGGTCAAAAAATAAGCTACACAATACCTGCATTAGGTGCTACTATCTACAATGGAGAAGTTAGTGTTATCGGGAAAGAATTCGATACCAAAACAAAAACCGTTCGTGTGCATGGGCATTTAGAAGGTGAAAAACCATTGTTTCTAAAAGACCTTTTTATCAATGCCAAAATATGGCTCAACGACACGAAAACTACAGCAATACCTGAGAAAGCAATAATAAAGGATGGAGACAATTCATTTATTTATGTAGCCAAAAAGGAGAATGAAGCCAAAGAAACTGAATTTACAACCATAAGAGTAATCCCAGGAATAACTGACAATGGCTTTACGGCTATAAAAATTTTAGAAGAAATCCCTGAAGGAATGCAGATCGTTACAAAAGGAGCATACTATGTCTATGCACAATCAAAAGCAGGAGAATTAGAACACGAACATTAAAACCTACATTATGTACTTATTTATATTCTTTATTATCTATTTCCTTTTAGTCTTTGTACTAAGGTCATTTTTACTCTGGAAGAAAACCAAAGTCAATCCACTTGCTTTTAATAAAGGAGATGATGCTCACGGGTACAATGGAAAAGTGTTTGGTGTTATTTCTATTATAGAATTAGTCATAGTTTTGATTTATGCCTTTATTCCAAGTTGGCATAAGTTTCTTTTGCCTTTATCATAGTACTATCTACAGTTAATATCAATACACAAATTACACTTGAAGAAGAATTTCTATTGAAGGAACTTAGAGAACAATACAAAAAATATAAGTCAAAAGTAAATAGATGGTTCACTTTAAAATAATAAAATATGGAACATAAAAAACACATACATAAATACGATAGCAACGGAAATCAAATATGTTGCTCATTAGAAGAAAAAATTGATGGACAAACACCACCACAATTACTTCAAAATGAACATAACGAAAATGATGATCGCAACCATTCTCACGACCCTTCCAAATCTAATAGCAGTTGGAAAGAGTATTATCCAGCCATAACAAGTTTCATTCTACTAATTACTGGGATTGGATTTGACTTTTTTGGTGTAGCTTTTTTTAAAGGTTGGGTAAGAGTTATTTGGTACGCAATAGCCTATATTCCAGTCGGCTTACCAGTAGTCAAAGAATCTTTTCAAGCTCTAAGGAAAGGTGAAGTATTTACCGAGTTTTTCTTGATGAGTATCGCCACAATTGGAGCATTTGCAATTGGCGAGTACCCAGAAGGCGTAGCTGTGATGCTGTTTTATGCAGTTGGTGAATTGTTTCAAGGGGCAGCAGTTCGTAGGGCTAAAAACAATATTACAGCATTACTTGATGTACGACCAAAAATTGCAAATGTTTTTAGAAATAATGTTTATAAGGAAGTAAATCCAATAGATGTTGCAATAGGTGAAACCATCCAAATTAAAGTAGGTGAAAAAATCCCATTAGATGGAACTTTATTATCAGATAAAGCAAGTTTAAATACAGCAGCTATTACAGGCGAGAGTAAGCCACAAAGTCTTTTGGTTGGTGAAAACGTATTAGCAGGTTCTATTAATATGGAGTCTGTAATAAATGTTAAAGTATCAAAACTGTTTAATGATAGTTCAGTAGCTCGTATTCTTCATTTAGTTCAAAATGCAACAGCAAAAAAAGCAAAAACTGAATTACTAATAAGAAAATTGGCGAAAGTTTATACTCCTATTGTAGTGTATTTAGCTATTGCAGTTTGTTTTCTTCCTTACTTTTTTGTACAAGATTACGTTTTTAGTGATTGGCTTTATCGAGCATTAATTTTCTTAGTAATTTCTTGTCCTTGTGCTTTAGTAATCTCTATTCCCTTAGGCTATTTTGGTGGTTTAGGTGCAGCTTCTAAGAATGGTATTTTATTCAAAGGAGCAATGTATTTAGACGAGCTAACTAAAGTGAATACTATAGTTATGGATAAGACTGGGACAGTTACAAAAGGAGTTTTTAAAATCAAAGAAATAAAGATTTTTAATTCAATTTCAGAAGATGAATTTATGTCTTTATTATTAGCTATAGAATCAAAATCTACACATCCAATAGCCAAAGCTATTTTAGGGG
>Ga0206124_10001966_pt1 | contig 15701 bp, 15 predicted proteins | sample Helgoland_Spring_3_FD_148671 | JGI IMG/M metagenome (GOLD analysis project Ga0206124, IMG submission 148671) | Pelagic subsurface seawater microbial communities from Kabeltonne, Helgoland, North Sea - Helgoland_Spring_Bloom_20160321_2 | ecosystem: Environmental > Aquatic > Marine > Epipelagic ... | reverse complement strand
TTTTCAAAATTAGTACCTTTCGGATCCACCAAAACAGGCACGCCTGCATGACGAGCTAAAGAAATTATCGCTTGCGGGTTTTGCAAAGCACCCTTGGCATAATCTGAAAGTATCAGCGCCCCCACGTTTCCCAGCAACTGCTCAACTTTTTGTGGCAACTGATCACAATCTTCCGCTTCAAATGCGTCTTCAAAATCAAGCCTCAGCAACTGTTGATGGCGGCTGATAACCCGTAGTTTGGTAATGGTTGGCTTGGTGTTGGATACCTGAAAATCTGCATAAATACCGGCAGACTGAAGTCGTTTAGCGAGAGATTCTGCCGCTTCATCCTTCCCCACAATACCCACTAGAGACGCGCCGGCCCCCAGAGAAGCAATATTTAATGCCACATTACCTGCACCACCAATACGATCCTCGGACTGCTCCACCTTGACCACTGGCACCGGGGCCTCTGGAGAAATTCGCGAGGTGGCCCCATGCCAATAGCGGTCCAGCATCAGGTCTCCTACAACGAGGACTTGGGCTTTATCAAATCGGGGCACTGCCAGCTTCATGAGTACTGTCCTTCACAATTTTGGCTATCTTAGCACATGGATTAATCGGGATAATTTCATAAGGGAAAGGAGGTTATTTGATAAAAAATTCCTCGGAGACTCAGGACTCACCAAGATAAAGTTAAAGAAGGAACCTCAATAGAACAATATCTAGCTCAAAACATTCTCCCTCAATACAGCTGCCGCCTAACATGGCAAAAAAGCACTACTGTAAACATGGCTAGCACCTATCATATACCGGCCATGATACTCACAATTTATATTGTGGGCATTTTCTGAAACGACGGCCTGAAAACACTTGCGATCCAAATCCAAAGAAACCGTCACCTCAAGAAAATCTAGAAAGACACCATGAATGGGATTGAACAATTTATAAACAGACTCCTTGATACTGAAAATAAGTTTGCACCAAGGCACACCATCTCCCACCGCACTTCGCTCATTAATCCACCACAACTCTTGCGCGGTACATATTCGAGGCAGCATTGACATGTCAATCGGTTATGCTGTCTCAACATCAACACCTACCCCTCGGTAATCATTGCTATGGGCCACAACCTCTATGCAGCAATTTGTAGTGTGAGAAATACTACCTACCACTCCAGCCGGCCATAACGGCCTGCGAAAACTATCCCTTAAAATAACAACCGGTTCTTTATAGCCCAGCATAGCTAAGGCCTCTCTTGAAGCATTTCGGCCAGCCCTAAACTCTCTTTTCCGGCTCGCCACGTCTCGGGCAATATAAGCCTCTTCTTCCGAAAATAAAGGTGTTATGCACATCTTGTTATCTGCAACTACTACCGCTACATTGTCTGGAAACAATGTACTTTTCATTGATTGTAATGTGTGGCGTCAACCACCACGGTACCAAATGACCTGATTCACTAAGAGAGACTTCTGCTACTTTTAAACTGAAGTAGAGGAGTTTCAATGTGAGCATGTCAAACACAGAAAAGACGGTCAAGGATATCCGTCGTAATAGCCGCCGTAAGTTCTCCACCGAGGAAAAGATCCGTATTGTCCTGTATGGTCTTCGGGGTGAATATTCGATAGCAGAACTCTGCCGCCAGAAAGGCATCAACCCCAATCTGTATTACCGTTGGCGTAGATAAGTCCCAAGTTATACTGAGCCTTCGCATCTCCTTGTTCAGCCGCCTTTCGATACCACTTAACGGCTTCAGTATAATCCTAGGGCACACCTTGACCCTCGTGATACATCAAACCGAGACTGGGGACCTGCCTATTATGAGTCGGCGGCTCTAACCAGTTTAGCTAAGGGCGATGCCTCGGCTAAGAGGGCGAAAGAAGTTGTTGATCGCGTGGCCAGCTTTCCCGCCTGGAATCAACGGGAGGACATTAAAGCTGAACTACAAGTTAAGCTGATTCTGTTGTTGTCTGAATTCGGCTACCCGCCAGTGGCCAATGATGATGCTTATAAAGAGATTTTGGAACAGGCGGAGAATTTTAAGAAGAATAGAGCTAACCTCTAGAGGGGAAGTAGTAATGTCGTGCTAGAGAAAGCCTGCCCATGAGGGTTGGCCTTTTTTGTGCCTGCCAGCTAGAGAGCCACAATTCCTACGTGCCACTTTCAGACAACTTCCACATATACCATTGTATGTAAATGATGGGGGCTACCTAGGGAAATACTTTTTGCGATACCCTTCAGACACCGACAGGCTGCTTTGTGCCAATAACGGACACCTAATACAGCTCCAACTCTTGCTCCGAAAAACGTAACGCCAAGCCAATAGTTGGACACATGTCGCGATAAACATACTCCGCTAAGCGACCGCGAAAAAAAATATTATCCAACTTCTCTGCTTCAGCTTTATAACGTTCATATAGTTCACTGTGACCATTGGTATCGCGAACAGGATAGTAAGCCTCTTTACTACGGTCCCAATCTTGGGGATATTCACGAGTGATAATTGTCTTTCCTGTGTCTGGAATAACACCAATATGCTCAAAATGTTTATGCTCAAGGATACGGGTATATGGCACATCCTCTGACGTATAATTAACAACTGCAGTCCCTTGAAAATCGTTCAAATCCATAGTTTCATTTTCAAAGCGCAATGAACGCCATTCGAGTTCACCAAACTGATAATCAAAAAAACTATCAATATTGCCACAGTAGATAACCTTTTTAGCCAGAGTATTATAGCTCTCTTTATTCGCCAAATAATCGACCCCTAAACGCAATTCAATACCATCGAGAATTTTTTCAAAAAATGCAGTGTAACCTCCTTTGGGAATACCCTGATAACAATCATTAAAATAATTATCATCGTAAAGGTAGCGAATAGGCAAACGGCGTATAATCGATGCAGGGAGCTCTCTTGGTGACTTACCCCACTGTTTTTGAGTATAGCCCTTAATGAAAATCTCATAGAGTTCCCTGCCAACATTAGCCAAAACCCATTCTTCCATATTTTGTGGATTATCATTAGGAATCTTTGCCGCTTCAATACGCGCCCGAGCTTCTTCTGGAGAAACAACACCAAAAACCTGATTCAAAGTATTCATATTGATCGGAAATGAATAGATCTTGTCTTCGTGACGAACACGAACTCGATTAACGTAATGGTTCATCTCGGCATACTTGCCAATATAACGCCAAATCTTCTCCGAACTCGTATGCATAATGTGAGCACCATATTTATGCACTTGAATACCTTCCACTTCCTCGGTATAACAATTTCCACCAATATGTTCACGCTTCTCAAGAATCAAAACTTTTTTTCCAGCATCAGTCATTTGACGAGCAAATACTGCCCCGTACATCCCAGCTCCGACAATCAAATAATCATATTTTGGCATTATTTTTCTCCTTAAAGTCATTTAAAAAATGACTATAGTTTTTCAAGAAAGCCTCAGGACCAAAATAATCTTTGATAACTTTTTTATTTAAATCTGCTAAACGTTGAATCTCGCCTCTATCATTAGAAAGCGTAAAATCCGTCGCTGCGGATGTAGGCATAAAGATAACATTCTGTTCTTTATTAACCTCCAAATTACCCCCCACTGGGCTCAATACTGGAATCAAACCGAATGACATCGCCTCCAGAGTAGCTAAATCAAAAATAGAAATCCTATGATGCATAATATAATAATCAGCTAAACCATAGAAAAAAGATAACTCTGCTTGCGGCATTTTAAAGTCAATATGAATAAAGCCATCTTCCAAACCATATTTTTTAACCTCATCAAGAATCTTCTGGCGAGCTTCACCTTTACTGCCGCAAAGAATCCAAACAAATTTCTCGTTGAAGTTTTTAATCTTACTCAACTGCTCTGGTATAAGGTCTACGCCTTTTGCCTCATATAAAGTAGAGACCGTCAGTAAGACTGTTCGCCCAGTTACTTTCTCGCGCACTTCATCGGCAATATAGGGGACGACTCTAACTGGAAATTCATTACACGTATTATAAAGAATTTGAGTCTTTTTCCTAATCTGCTCTTTCTCATGCTCAGCCAACAATGACTTCTGCAAGTAACTATCACAAGCTCCTTGTGACGGGAAAGCCACGGCATCAGAATCCAAAAAAGCTAACTTTTCAAGAGAACACAATTTTTCTTGCTCCGCCCTCGAATGCTTATTGTACATTTCTTGATCTGTCATACACGAAAATTGATTGTGGTAAACCAACAATACCCTACGCCCGCGCGACACCATCTCAGCAGCAGAATCAACATCGTGACAAAGAAATAAACTATCACTAGAGTATTTTTTAGCTAAGCGATCACCAAACTGATCTAAATAATAACTTTTTTTACCAAAATAGATCTTACTTTTATCCCACACACGTGTCAGGAATGCCTTCTTATCTTTAAACTCATGCTCTAGATCATCAATTATCGAATACTTAGCATTATAAAATTTCAGCAATGAATTTACTCCACCGCCACCGCCTTTAGTAGGCCCGACCTCAACTCGATAACAAACACTAATACAACTCATAACCAACCTATCTGATTCTATGCAATTTATTGAGGTAGTGGCCAGCTGATATAGGTCGTCACATTTCTCGCTAAAAGAAAATGCCTTAATGGGCGACAATCAGCTGGCCTAAATGAACGATACCAGATAAGTTAAAAAATTAGAAAAGAAACAATTTCATGCTATACGCTTTAAGTAACTGCGCTGCTCTATTCAGCGAACGCACTCATCCTGAGATCACGGCAATACTGAGCAGCGACCTTGTGCCGACCTAGATTGAATAGATTTGATACAGCGGCATGGGCACCCAAAAAACGTTGCGCCTGACCTACGGACTTGAGTCGCAGCATCCCCCGCTCCCTCACCCTGGGCGCCTCATGCGATTGCTCTGCCCGATTATTCTGATACTGTTAAGTACTGTGAATCGTCTCGGGTATCAACTCACGATGTGCAACTCCATAGCTACGCAGTTTATCCGTGACGATCTTCCTGGGTTAGTTGCCATGTGACCGGAGCAGTCGCCTGAAGAAACGCTTAGCTGCAGCTCCATTCCGCCGAGCCTGTAGAAATACATCAACCACTTCACCGTCCTGATCGACGGCCCGCCACAGGTAATGCTGCTTGCCGTTGATCCTGACGAAGACTTCGTCGATGTAGAAGGTATCAACATAGCCGCGATGCTTTCGCTTCAAGCGACGAGAATAAATGGCACCAAACTTGATACACCAAAGACGGATTGCGTCTCTGGACACAGTGATGCCACGTTCAGCGAGAAAATCTTCAATGTCGCGGTGGCTGAGATTGAAGCGATAGTAGAGCCAGGGGCATATTGAATAATTTCAGGCTGAAAGCGATGACGTTTGTAGATGTTCATTCCCTGATTATCCATTTCTCGCGTTAACTTGTCAGTACCCTGGATACATATGCTTCCGCTTACAAGGCGTGTCGAGAACTTAATTTTTAAGTCACACTAGTCGCTAATAACCTATGTACATATCAACTTACATGTTATAAATGGCGGCCCAAATTTTTTATGAAGGTGTTGAAGTGAGGAGACTAATTAAAAGCCTAAAGTCACGCATTGCTAAATTGATTGTTAACAGATTCTTGACGGACACTCGCATAGCCGAGAATAGTGATAGACAAAAGTTTTTTTTAATGCGTTTAAACTTCTGTCTTTCAATGGAATCGATGGCGATTATTTCGAGTTTGGCTGTCGAGGTGGTCGCTCGTTAGCACTGGCTTACCATGAGGCAAATAAATTTAAACATGGCGCGCATTTTTTTGCTTTTGATTCTTTTGAAGGCTTACCAGAAGGGACGTCTGATAAAGACTATCATCCTGTTTGGACAAAAGGAAAAATGAAGTCTTCTATTGACACATTCCATAAGCATTGCCGAACAAAAAAAATACCAACAGAGAAATATACTGCTATAAAAGGGTTTTTTAGCGACAGTTTATTTGGTGATGATGCAGAGACACTTCCAGCCAATGTTGCTTTTGTCTATGTAGACTGCGATATGTATAGCAGTACTGTTGATGTATTTAGGTTTTTAGAAGGAAGACTAAAAAACGGAATGATAATTGCGTTCGATGACTACTTTTGTATAAGTGCCACACAGCTTTCTGGAGAGCGTAAGGCTATGCTGGAAGTATTTAAAAACAATGCAGAATGGAGCCTATTGCCCTATCTCCCTTTTGGCTTTGCAGGGCTGTCATTTATTGTTGAAAAGAAGTCTTTGCTTGAATGATTAACATAGGCCGAACATAAGAAGTAGGGTGAGAAAAAAATGATGAGATTTCATGGTGGTGCCTCTTTCTTTATTGTCTGTTTTAGTTAGATGCTTTTCTAACTACTCTCAAAACCTCCAATAGGCTATGTGAAATAAAAACTAGGACGGGGGTCTACAAGAAGATCACCTTAGGCTTTTCATTCGCCCCCTCCTAGCCTTTTTTGCAGCCATCAAAAAATACTAAGGCAGCGGCAGCTAAAACCAAATTCTTAGCTATCCAAAGCACCCCTTGCAGTCAAAACTATTACTGCTTCTCTAGTTTCGGGTAAGTCTTAACTAATTGTTCGACAACCGCCTCTTCATCACCTAGAAAAACTATTATTTGTTCAATTTTTTTGTCTTCACAGCAAGGCTCAATCGCTTTAAAAAATTGCGACACAGAAAACTTCGTTAGGTCGTATATGCCACGAATTTCAGGGCCAACTAACTCCTCATAAGCATCCATCTTATGATGGAATAATTCATCTTTCAGAAGATTTTCCGTGCTCGACGTACACTCGGCTTTCACCTTACTCAAAGCGTTTTGCCAAAAATGCCACAAAACTCGTCAAACTTGGCATTCCGACCTTGAATGTCAACGCGGTATATCGTATCCCGGCAATTCGCCGAACCGCTGTACATTACTACCCTCTGACTGGTTCCACATTACGCAACCTACAAAATGGTATTGATATCACTCTTGCTGACAAACTGGGTCGATTCTTTCGTGAGCTCCATGACAAGGGAGTTTATTTCCGCTCACTTCATTTCGGAAATATCGTTCTCACTCCAGAGAACCAACTGGGGTTGATTGATATCTCAGATATGAAGCTTTATGGGAAATCACTTTCAGAGAATCAGAGAATCAGAGAATCAAAAATTTTCAACACACCGCACGTTATGTAAAAGACCAATTATTACTGAAGAGCCATCTCAACTTGTTTATTGATGGATACAGAGGGTCTAACGAATGCTCATCAACACATAAAAGAATGGCCGTTTTATTTAACGGCACAACCTAACTCGTCTTCCCCTATCCAGATCATCACTAAAACACCCGAGAGACTTACGCCCCATTATGGTTTTCAGAAAATATAACAATCTAAATTTTCACCATGAGACAGCATATCGCTTTATCCCCACGGATAATGTGCGCAGGCGGCGCTGCCAACACACCCGCTTACGCATAACATCTCAACCCTACTAAAAGTTCTTTGATACTCATAATCGTCGTGAAAAATATAAGCTAGAATACTCGGCCGAACAGCAAAACCTCACTTACTAACTGAAGTTTCGGTATTCCAAAATTTTGTCATAGCCATTAACATGAAGAAGTTATGTGCTTGCTGTTACACTAATGGATCACGCTAGCTAACTTTATAAAGTAGATATGGACACCATGAAGAAAATAAGTCAAGTTTCAACAAGCCTTTTACCTTACTGCTGTTTTCTACTTTTTCTGGGGTTTCTTGTGAGCCCCTCATTTAAGTCATTAAACAATATTTTTTACCTGACATTCCTACCTATCACACTGCTTTGTTTCAGAAAATATTTTTCAGACATAATACGTTGTCCAATTTTTTTATGGTTAATAGCTCTAGCCACATGGATGGCGCTATCCTCTTCATGGGCTCAAATTCCTGAGTACAAAAACCTAAAATCTATTTGTTATGTCATCATTTTTATTATTGGAATTTCACTTATTGATGAAATCAACGTTCTAAAAAAATGGGGTTTCCTAATACTTCCCGGTATCATACTACCGTTATTTCTTGGCGAAGGGTTTAGTCGCTCACGCCTATCTGGTTATGGCCCTACAGAACATCCTCTCTATGCTGGTCAGATCTATCTCTTTTTTACTTGGCTATTTCTCAACTATAGAGAGTTTCACACACAACCAAACATTTCAAAACTTATTCGCTGGACTGGGTTTTTACTCAGTTTTGTCGCATGCTATATGACGCAAAGTCGCTCAGTGATAGTCTGTCTTCCTCTAATAATATTCGTATTTTCTCTTCAAAATATGTCAAAAATACATCGCCTAAAATCCCTGGCTGTATTGGCTGTAGCCTTGCCCCTATCGGCCCTATTTGCGTTTAACAATCAATGGATTACCTTGCCAAGTCATAATATAGATTATCAAATCAACCTTGATGAAGGAGAAGCGCTTCTTGTTAAGTTTCGCAAGCCTGACAAATCAATCGCCGCTCCAACCATAAAACGAAACTCTGATCCAATAGAGATGATCCTTCAAGACTCAGGTCAAAAAATATTTCGCTTCACTGCAAAAGAAAACGGAACCTATAATCTAAAAATCAAGTTGTCCAAGAAGACGTCTACCCCATGGGCCTACGTTACTATCAATACGCGAAAACTTAACAAAAAATTAGAGCCTTTAGATATTTTCACCCCGCCAAGAGCCTTTCAGTTAGACCCAACCCACAACCAACGCACAAGCATATGGAAAACGCGTTTTAACCAATGGATGGAAAAACCATTTTTTGGTTACGGTTTCTCACACCATCTGCCTATTCCTATAGGTAAAGGTTATGTCAACGATAGTCATAACTTCTTTATCGGCACAGCATTCCATGGCGGTCTTGTCGCTCTACTGCTTTATCTTGGATTACTTTTTAGCAGCTTATACAGGCTATCCCCTAAAAACTATTGGTCGTTTCTTGCCCTCCTTATTTGCGGCATTATCACCACCTCATTTGATGATGAAAATTTCTTCACATCGACCCGACCCCATTGGTTGCTTCTTTTGTTTCCCATTGGACAGGCACTCAAAGTTGAGTTAGCCGAGCGGATGCCGCTCACCGTTGGTCCGCATACTAAGAGCCCACCACATGGAAATCAGACTGTTTAGGAAAAACAGCAGATAAAGCCCAATGATATTTGGCCTGTAAGGCCATTAACGTGATTAGCTGGACGTTTCGCTTTTGAAAGTGATGCGGCTGTGGCGCTCTGGCTCGATTTAAAACCTAGCCCGTTGGAATTTGGCGAGGATCTTGAGACTCCTCGATTAATACATCGGTATGTATTTTTCCGGTTTCAAGTAGTTCCAAAAGAGTATTATTAATGAAATTAACAGAGTTAGCTCCATGCTCCAGATGAAACCTAGCAAAGTGGTGACTTGCCATAATACTTTTTTCGAAATCGCCCATATGCCTATCTATAGCCTCACTTAACCCTTTGATATCGTATGCTCGAGGGCCAAAAAATTTTTCAACTTGCAGAAAATCCTGCTCATGAGGAAAAGCTATCAGTTGCACTGGCCTTCCAAGCAATGCAGCATCAACTACAGCATTGGTATACGGCGCCAAGATTAAAGAGGCCCTAGCTGCGCTTTCCTTAAAAGGCTCTTCTTGTAATACCTCAATACCTTCTTGAGAGACTGCTGTCCAAAATTTACTGTTACTGCGCTGATGCAAGCGTACATAAAGTTTCCTGGCACTCATTTTCTGCCAATTGAGCACAAGCTCATATATTTTCTGCCCCAGTATAGTTGACTCTAATTCTGGCCCCATTCCCAAAAAGAGTAGAGGGGCATTTGAGCTGGGCGGTGGCAAATAAAAATCCTCATCAAAAAGGACGCTACCCCCCAAGACTAGATGACATGAACCAAAGGAGTAAGGCAGTGCTTGTAAATTTTCAGAAGAACACAGTCCATATACACAATAGTAATCATAATCCAGCATGCTGAAACGACTAGACTGCGCCGTTAGTACTGAGTGGGCCAGATGAAATGTTATAGGGTCATTAAGAGTACGTGATTTCAGGAATGGGGATAAAAGAGAACCGTTACGGTCAGTAATAATAATTTTTGGGTTAAATTTTCTACGCAACCAGTTCGCGTAACCTTCATAACAATGGAACAAAATGCTAGCTTCAAAGGGCCCGCAACATGCTTTTTGTTCGATGACTTCCTGCTCACTGAGGGCAATGGTCTCTATGACATTAATACCCGATGACCGCAGCTTATCAATTAATTTTTGCTTTCGTTTAAGCTTAAATGATTTTCTTGATGGGTGTAGGATAAGAACGTCACAACTCTCACTCGTAACGCTAACGTTATCACCACAGAAAATTCCGCGAAAATAGCTCTTCAAACACCAGAAATACCAAAAAACAATTCGATTCTTGGCATATCTTTTCTTACAATAGGTCAATAATTTTCGTGTTTTTACATAATCCATTAAATGACCATATTAAGGTATATTAATCGAGCTATTCCTCAAGAGAAATTGATGCACCCTGACTCTTAAAAGTAGCACTCAAACTCTATATCTTCTTTAATTGACGCAGAGAAATCGCTCTTTATATTTCTTATTTTAATTATCAAAAAAATTCTTTATGGTCGGCAATCGCCAGAAATTAGTACGCACAGCATCTTCCGCAAATTCGTTATTTATTTTTTTCCGCATATTTTTTTTTATTTCTTCTTTTTTCTCTTCACTCAAAAAAAACGTCTCCAACATTAACTCAGACAACCTGACTACATCACCAACCGAAAAATCATACCCAACATCACGAATGGCCTCTTCATTACCAGTACAACGACTAGCTATGCAAGGTAAGTCTGCGGAGAAAGCCTCCAACAATGCAACAGGCAAACCCTCTCGGATAGATGACAAAACAAAAACGTCAAAAGCCTTTAGATAGAGAACGACATCCTGAATCATGCCAAGCAAGATAACTCGTCCTTCCAAGCCTAAAGACTTAATCTGTGACTCCAACTCTCCCCTTAGCTCACCCTCACCGGCAATCAGTAACTGTGCATTTTCCATTTTCTCTACCACCAACGAAAAAGCATTAATTAGTGTTTTCTGATCTTTATCCGGATGGAGTCGCCCAACATTTGCAAAAACAAAGCTCTCTTCACTTAGATTTAATTTTTCTCGAGCCTCATCACGCTCAAACTGAACACTGCGGATAGCATCAAAGTTAAGACTATTATATGAATAAAGAATTCTTTCTTTTGGAAAACCAGGCAACGCTATTCTTATATCATCACGGATAGCTTTAGAAACACCCAACAAAACAATTTTTTCTTTATTCTTAATCACATAACGCCGCCTGAAATACTTTCCAAAAACCCCATCAATATGCAAAACCCCAACCGTAAGAATATTTTTCAAGTGAGATGAGATATACAGCGCTTTATATCGTTGCGCGATACAAAATGTGAATTTATATTGTTCATGAAGATGTTTGATTTGACGTATTTGCTTAAGCTTCAAGCCACGCAACGATAAAGTCGTATTATCAAGAAAAACAACTTCATCCGCCCCCGACTTCGCAACAACATCTTCGGAGTATTCGCCTTTTAAAAAAACAGTTACCACCTTATATTGCGTACCTTCAAACAACGAAGCATACTGCTTAGCAACACTTAAAAACGGTGCCTTGTAGTCATGACAAAGTTGTAGAATATACATCGTCATCTCAAGCACTCATGATTTATCATAATCATTTTTTGTTACGCCCACATTCACTTTTAGCCGATATTGAAATTACCTGAAAAAAAACCACAATGAAAATATTTTATTTCTAAAAATTCCGAAAAATTCAAGATATTTTTTTATTTCTTATAAAAGATTTTTCTAAAAAAATCTTTTCCAAATATAGAATTTCTTATCCGCCTTAGGCAACGCTCGATCTTTTTAAAAACATGATCAACTTTTAGATTTGCTTTCACTCTTAACCGTTCAATATCACTGATAAGCTGCTTTGTCCCCGGAGAATTCCACGTAATAATCAAACAGGCTCTTTTTCAAGGTAGTAAGCAATCTCTGCTTCAGGGTAGTACTTCCTTATGAGTTCTAGCCATTTCTCTCCTGGCCAAACAGTACAATGAGCATTCTCTCCATTCGGTAAAATTTCATTAGCATAATCAGTCGCGATGTTAAAAAAGACATGCTCTGTAATATTTTTCATTTGAGCAATCACATCATCCAAGTCTTTGGATGGTATATGCTCTAAAACGTCCGTGTTAATAATAAAGTCAGCCTTATCAACAGGTATGGTGGAAAACTGAGGTATGGCAGGATCATAGCGATAATATTCTGCATCATAAATAAGGTTGTCGATCAAAATACTTTGTCCGCAGCCAAACTCTAAAATACTTTTAGGCTTTAGATCATTAATACAGGCCTGGATATGATCTTTGTAAAGAAACGAAGTAAAACCATAATCTTTATATGCGTGTATTTCTTGATAATTTTTAATAAGCTCTTCATCTACTATCGGCATGTGACTCTCGTCTCTCTATATATTTTAAAATTCAGCGCTATAAAGCATTTCCTTTTCCTTATTGCTGCTCCAGCTGAGTATATTGCCCTACGCCTTAAGCACCAACACATCTTCCATAATCAAATATTCCAAGTCCGAGCCAAAGAACATGTTAAGTGCGTCTGTAGGTGAGCAAATCATCGGTTCACCACGACGATTTAAAGACGTATTCAGCACTACACCATTGCCGGTAAGCTTTTCCATTTCTTCCATTAGCTCATAATAGCGAGGATTAAACTCTTTCTTGAGCGCTTGAGCACGCGCAGTGCCATCTTCATGGACCACTTCGGGCACGCGAGTTTTCCACTCTTCGTTCACCTCAAAGGTGAATGTCATAAAGGGTGCAGGATGATCGCTCTTGAACATTTCAGGGGCCACCCGATCAAGCATGCTCGGACAAAAGGGCCGCCAGCGTTCACGGAATTTGATTTGCTCATTAATCCTCGCTGCTACGCCCGCTGAACTAGGGCAACCAACAATTGAGCGCCCACCCAGCGCCCTTGGCCCAAATTCCATTCGCCCCTGAAACCAGGCAACAGGATTACCTTCAGCTAAAATCTTGGCTATACGTTGTGGCACCTGGTCAATCACTTCATAAGCTGGCGTTTCAGGGTGCTCTTCACAGGCTCGAATACACTCTTCATTGGTGTATTTTGGCCCAAGGTAGACATGCTCCATTTTCTCGGGCTGGATACCCCTCTTCACCAGCGCATAAGAAGCAGCCCCAACGGCGGTCCCAGCATCTCCTGAAGCCGGCTGAACATAAAGCTCTTTTACATCATCACGAGCAATAATTTTTTGGTTCAATTTAACGTTAAGCGCTCCACCCCCTGAAAATGCCAACTTGCCGGTTTCCCGCAAGATGTCACCCAAGTAGTGATCCATCAACTTAAGAACCACCTCTTCAAAAAGTGCCTGAATGGTTGCCGCGTAATCAATATAAGGCTCGTCTGCAATATCACCCTCACGCTTGGGGCCAAGCCACTCAACTAACTTGGGACTGAAATAGAATGCAGCGCCATCCTGCTTGTGACGCCTTAGGCCGACGGTGTTTACCAACTTGGTATTGACTTGAAAGTCTTTACCGTCAAAGTCAATTAAGCGTGAAAAGTCGTACTTGGTGGGATCCCCATAGGGGGCCATACCCATGACTTTGTATTCACCATCGAGCATCTCAAAACCGAGATATTCTGTAATCGCGCCATAGAGGCCGCCCAGAGAATCAGGATCGTAAAATTCCTTAATTTTGTGAATTTTACCGTTTTCACCATAGCCAAAAAATGTAGTGGCGTATTCACCCTTGCCATCTACACCCATGATGGCAGTTTTCTCTTTAAAGCCGCTAAGGTGATAGGCGCTCGAAGCATGCGCCAGGTGGTGCTCAACCGGCTCAAACTCCACTTTATTTGGGTCGATACCAAGTTCACGTAACAGAGCAAATACTCTGTCGCGATATCGACGGTAACGACGATTACCGTTCAGCAGGGCATCGAGGGCTCTATCAGGGGCATACCAGTAGCGTTTAGCAAAGTGCCATCGGGCCTTGGAAAAAATAGAAATGGGCGCAAAGGGAACGGCCACCACATCAACAGCTTCAGGCTTAATACCCGCATATTCCAGGCAAAACTTTGCCGCTTCAAAGGGCATTTTTCCCTTGGCATGCTTATCTCGAATGAAGCGCTCTTCTTCTGCCGCAGCCACCAACTTTTGATCAATATAAAGCGCAGCAGAAGAATCATGATTCAGCGCACCGGAAATACCGAGAACAATTGTAGACACAGTTAAACCTTTTTATTGATAAATGTAACACCAACTCGCTGGGCAAACGGGGTTAGTAGTTGTTCGAAATGCTGCCAAGTCTTACCTTGCCAGTTGTCCATAAATCGCTGTAAATCTCGCCTGTAGGCACGCACAAACGTCTGTTCAAAACGGTGCCACCGCACCGCATCTAAATCAATCACCTGGAGCTGCTCGCCTGTCACGATCAAATTGGTCGCTTTCATGTCGCCATGACTGACCTTGCTGCACCACAAAATATCAAATAACCGACTTACCTCATGACCCAGCCATGCTGGCACCTGAGAGTCACTTTGCTTCAACAACCAAGCATGTAAATTATCTCCTACCGCACTCTCTGTTGCTAAATACGCTTCTCTGCGTAGAGGCCCAGTGCGATTCTCCCGCATAGCCAAGGGTGAGGGTGTAGCAATACCGAGCAATTCTAACCGATGGGCACTCTTCCAGGAAATCCAGGCTCGGCTAGGCCTAAAACAACGGCTTAACCCATGCCAAAAACTCTTAATATTGTAGCGTTTTAACACCCAGTCGCCACCATCCCCCGACACCTTCATCACCGTTGCAGTGTTACCGCGCTTGAGAAATTGCGCTTGGCCCACAGCAATTTCCGGCTCAGCCATCAACCTTCTCAACCTCTCACTCGCTCGGGCGCGCACCATCACTACAAACACATCGGACGACTTAACCACGTCAAACTGAGAGCATGAACGAGTAGTCTTGGCCAAGTAATGTTTAATCCGCCACTCTCGCATACGGGTTATCGAAGAAAGAATAGCTTCAAGTGAAAAAGCGGCCTCGCCATAAGCCTCAATAACCTCTGGAACCAACTCATCGTAATCTGGTGTCATTTGGGCAAAGAACAGCCCAAGATTTTTTAGGGGGCTGTTTAACGGTTCAATACCACCGCCATCAATTGCATTGAGAACCCCCCGGCTGAGCATAAAATTATCCAGATGAATATCAGCCTGCATCCAGCCAGCCCGATGCAACTGACCGACAAGCACCAACGCATCTCGTAGCAGCTGCTTTAACTGGTCAACAGATAAACCCTGATAACAGGCTTGCAAGCTGACGGCATCATCAAGAAATTCAGTGGCAAGAAAATAGCCCCCACCTTCATCAACGAGACTCCAGACCTCCTTTGGGCAAGGGACGCCAGCAGCTACCATTGCCTTCAGACCAGCGCGCTCGCGATCAAAATATTTTCGCTGAAAGAACAGCTTGACCAACACCGTCACACCACCCCAGTGGGCACGAAACGCTAGGCGCTTTCCAGGCAAGTGGCGATAAACCTCCTCACAAACCAGCGCTTCACGGCCTGGCACCTCCCATTGGAATGGCCCA
>Ga0206124_10001943_pt1 | contig 15801 bp, 9 predicted proteins | sample Helgoland_Spring_3_FD_148671 | JGI IMG/M metagenome (GOLD analysis project Ga0206124, IMG submission 148671) | Pelagic subsurface seawater microbial communities from Kabeltonne, Helgoland, North Sea - Helgoland_Spring_Bloom_20160321_2 | ecosystem: Environmental > Aquatic > Marine > Epipelagic ... | reverse complement strand
AAATCTGTATCATCTTCTTACAATGCAACTTTTCTATTGTTACTGCACGGAGAACCTATAGTACCCGAGCCTAAAGCATTGAATAATCTGTTCCTGTCTCTCCTGTCTCTACTCTCTCTACTCCTATTCCAAATCCGAACTCACCTTCATCTGAATATGATATAGTATCATCACTTCCTTTACACCATTTATGGCATCTGTACAATCCAAAAGCCATAGATAGTAGCACTACCCCACCTAATGATAGAATAACAATCTCTCCTGTACTCGGATCTGGGTTAAAAATATTGAACTTTTCAAAAAGCCCTCTATCAGTATTATCTGATTCATTATCATTTTCACCCATACTAGCACTAATCTCTACATCTTGTATGAACTCATCACCATTAACATTGTAAATTCTTACAGAAAACTCACCGCGTGGCTGAATCTCACTACTGCCTTGATCAGGAGAAAACGTGAACACATGCCCACCCACATGCACAAAATGGCCATTTTCTGGCTGAGACAGTATATCAATATCATACTCATCCCCACCCGTATTCAGCATCTCACTAAAATCTACCTCTACCTCTCCATTTCTGTCCTTAAGGTCAATTTTTAATTCAGGACTTCTCTGCAAAAAACTGGGTAGCTCCAAAGGTGCGATATCTAAAGTAATCGATGCATTATTAGATGCATCACCTGCTCTATCTTTTACTAGATAAGAAAAAAAATCATTCCCATAATAATCTTCATCTGAGCGGTAAGTATTTGGGCCTCCTTTGAGCTGAGAAAAATTCACTCTTCCATGCTTTGGCTCTACAGTAATGATGTGCTCGAATCTTTCACCAGAATCCGGGTCAATTACAAGAGGTGGGAAAAACAAAAGTTTTCCCTGTTTTACTTCAAACCTCCCCCCTTTTGCAACTGGCAGATCATTAACCGGAGTCACTTCTAAATTTATTACTCCAGATTTACTGTATTCACCATCACTTGCCGTAAAGCTAAAATAGTCATTACCATTGAAGTCATCCTCTGGGATATAAGTCAGTGTTGTACCATTACCCTTAACTAAACCATGGCTAGCTGACCCAGCAGTTATCGTAACATTATCACTGTCAATATCTGTATACAAATCAGATTTATAAATTGTAATAATAGTATCTTCAGATAAAGTTTTTGATGTAGAATTCGTCACAGGAGCATCATTTATAGGTATAACATTCATTGATATCCAGGAATCAATAGTTTCAATGCCATCTGATACAGAAAAGATGATTTTATCTTCACCATTAAAATCATTCTTCGGTTTATATATGATTTCACTTGCTGATTCCTGTACCACACCATTATTAGGCTGCTTCACATCAAAAATCAAATTGCTGTCATCTTCGTCTTGAGCTAAAGCATCCTTATTAATTTCTAATTGCGAATCTTCATTCAGCCAAAATTTAGAACCATGTTCTATAGGGACAGGAGCAATATTATCTTTAACTATTAATTCAAGGGTTGCCGATGAAGATTTACTTCCATCACTCACTGTAAAGCCAAGGCTCTCTGTTCCTGTCTGCCCATTTGATTTAAATACTATACTGTTCTGTTTTTTTATAATTTCACCCTTGGAAGGCTTAGAAAAGATATAATCTAAATCCTCACTATCAACATCACTACCAAGATCACTATATTGGATCACGATTTCATGGCCCTCAGATAAAGTCTTTGATATGGACTTTGCTACAGGAGCATCATTAACTGGTGTGATTTTCAGAGTTACTGATGCTGAAGCACTTTTATCTCCATCACTTGCCGTAAAGCTAAAAGAATCGCTACCATTAAAGTCATCATTCTCTGGGGTATAAGTCAGCGTTGTACCATTATCTCTGATTGAACCATGACTAGCTGACCCAGCTCTAACTGATACACTATTACTATCAATGTCTGTATATAAGTCTGATTTATTTATGATGACTGACCCTCCCTCAGATAAAGTCTTTGATATGGACTTTGCTACAGGAGCATCATTAACTGGATTTACCTTTACTGTAATCCTACCTTGCACTGGAAATTCTTCTTTTGTACCCCAGAAATCGTTATTCACTGACGACCAGCCTAAGCTATAACATATTGTATCTTGACCATTTTTGTGAAGCAATGGTTTGTAGTAAATAGTACTACCCGATACAGTAGTTGAAGCAAGTGAGCTATCTGAATTCGTGGCAGATTTTAAATAAAGATTTGTTTCTGCAAAATCTACACTTAGTTTACTTTCTAACTGTTTAAATACATCTACCTGAAGTGTATTATCTTCATCAACACTTTCATGAAGTGTTTTCGCAACACTAATTTTATGAACTTTACCTACATTTTTACCTTTGTCTGAAACACTTGTCCCTTTTGCCCACGGATCCCCAACTGCAAAATCTATATAACTATCCGGATTCATATGACCAGAACCAGCCAAAGCAAAGCCAAAACTGTCTTCACCTGATTTAGATGTACCTGGGCCATCCCAATAAAACTTTTCACACACTCCGCTTGAAATGTCTCTTCCAAAATAAGAATATACCCTGCCTTTACCTGAACCTGTTTGTGGGGCACCTACAAGTAAATCATTACGACCGTCACCGTCCAAATCACCTGCGAAAGACATCGAGAAACCAAACGCCTTAGTATTAAGCTCAGATATCTTTAATCCATCAGAGCTGCTTAATGAATCTAAATTTACCGAAGAGCCAAAAGAACTTTTACCAAAAAGTATGTAAACCTCTCCTGCACCATTTGATGCAAAAGGAGCAGAAATAGCTATATCATCATATGCATCACTGTTAAAGCGTCCTATTGGTGCTAGTGCATGACCTAAACCTCCGTCTTCTCTGAAACCATTAATTGTCAAAACATTGGAATCACCTGATTTTAATGTTTCTTTAAATGTTTTTCTACCAAAAATAACTTGCACCTGTCCTTTGTCGTTGTCTGCACCAGGAGCACCTATCATAAAATCATCTATGCCATCTCCATTAAAGTCACCAGCACTTGCAACAGCAGTACCTGCTCTATCAAATGCATCATCACCTCTCACTTCAAACCCCTTGCTACCATCAATATAGCCTTCAACCTCTACTTCATTACCGCTATTAATATCCAACTTGCCTTTACTTCCTCCAAAGATCACATATGTTCTGCCGTTAGGAGCAACATCCTTCTGAAGTGTACATGTAGCAAAACCGAATACGTATTTTACCATACCTGCTGTCGGTGCACCGACTCCAATATCTTGATAGCCATCACCATTTACATCTCCAATATTAGCCACAGAATATCCAAATAAATCATCCCCACACTCACCTTTAATCACAATTCCATAAGTACCCAAATTAAAATGCTTATTTAGTGCGTTAAGATCCTTTATTATTGACAAGTCTATGTTCTTCTCATTAATCCTAGTAGGATCCTGATCGTTAAATAAAATATAAGCTCTACCGTTAGGATTCGTATCCAATATGCCTGACCCTGCCTTAGGCGACCCCACTATCAAATCAACCCTACTATCTTTATTGATATCTCCAGAAGCCACTGAAAATCCTAAATCCGCTTGACCATGCTTACCTTTGTGTGTCAAGAAATTATCTGAGGTAAGTGAAGATACGGTAGCAGGACTCAACGACAAAACAGCAGCACCATTAGGCAGTTCTGAGGTGCCTTTATCAGGTGCCCCTATTACCAAATCAATCTTCCCATCTTTCACGTAGTCTACTGTTGATATAGAATAACCTAGCCCCTCTGAGCCCATATGGTCTGTTATGTGATCATACAGATCCAGCAAAAAGAAAACTTTGTTCACCGTACTACTACCAACCGATTTAACATTTTTTGCAAATTTATAAGCTTCTGAAAATTGCTCCACCAAAGTTTTTTCTACCACGAAACCCTCCTAATTAAATAATTTTAACCAGCATCTCCTCACTGAAGAGAAAACCCTAACCGCCAAAGGTTATAACTTTTTACTTTAATTGCAGTGTGTATTCTCGCAAGAAAGCATAACCTATGAGGCCTTTTATAGACAGCTCCAACTAGCTGTCAAACATAAAGGTTTTTTTGTTGGAAAATGCGCTTAACATAGCACATAATCATCAATACATCGGAAACTTGTTACAGCCTTTCTAAGCTCTATATCAACTCCAGTATTTGATTTACTTATAGTCAGAATAACACTACCTTCTCTCACAATATTGAGGAAATATGTTACTTAGAATTATAGCTTTGGTCTTTTTATGCTTAGTAGGCCTAACATCTTATATTACTCCTTCATTCTACGAAGATCAGGATATTGCAAATATTATTAAATCTCACGGCGTTGAAGGCACTATGGCGATATCATCTTTAGAGAATAATACAAATTATATTCATAATAAATCTAGAGCAAATAAAAGGCTTTCTCCGGCGTCTACGTTTAAAATACCCCATTCTTTAATTGCAATCGACTCTCAAGTCTTAAATAATCAATATGAAAAAATAAAATGGGATGGAGAAGCACGTTTTTTAGACTCCTGGAATAAAGATCAAAATCTACAATCTGCTTTTAAAAGCTCCTGCGTATGGTTTTTCCAAAAAATTGCAAGCATGGTTTGTGAGCCGAGATACAAACAATACCTATATGATTTTCATTATGGGAATCAAAAACTTGGAAGAGATATTACAACTTTTTGGCTAGATGGAAGCTTAAAAATTTCCTTAATGGAGCAGATAGATTTTCTAAAATCTGTTTATCGTGAAGAACTACATATCTCTAAAAAATCCTACAAAATCTTAAAGAAAATTATGCTAGAGGAAGAAAATCATGGATATAAAATATACTCAAAAACTGGCGCCTCTACAAAAGATTGGAAAGGGCATGGTTGGTATGTTGGCTATATAATCACTAAAAATGGCACCTTTTTCTTTGCAACGAATATAGATATCAATGGGTTTGAAGATTTAGATAAGAGAAAGAAGGTCACTATTGCAGCATTAAAGAGGAAGGGCATTATCTGAGCTTGCGAAACCAGCTTTCTGTCTCCCTTGGTGCTTTTAGTCTGATATATTGCTTTTTGTGGCCTGGGGAAGAGAAAATCTTTCCGTATACTCTTTGACGCTTTTTGAAGGAAGCGATGGACCATACTAATATAGAATTTTTTGAAAGAAACCTAGATAGAGATTCGTAGTTACCACCACAGCATTCCTCTGAATTTTTTATTCTTCTTAATGTTCTGAGAATGGATCGATAGCAACATCTTAAAATTCCATAATCAAGCCATATAACAGTATCACAGCGCCTCCATATTGGGCTTGAAAGATCAGAGCTATTGCCACTAATCACCCATTTATCTTTTTTTGTGAAGTCATCTATGATTTCATCGTGTTCTTTTGTGCTACGCTTAATACAACCAGGAAGCCAGTAAGCATCATCCTTATCAAGATGCTCTCTGTTCAGTTTTTTAGATAGCTTCGCAGCAAGAGTGGTCTTGCCTGAGCCACTAACACCTATGACAAAAATACGCTTCATATGGTTTGTTTCAAAAATAGTTTGAGATTATAAAAAATATCATAATAGCATAATGTTTACTCAAAGTCATATCCAAAACTAAGTCATAGCCCCCCAAGGATCGTTCTTATGTTGAATCACTAACCCCCTTGAACAACAGCTTGATGAATCTTTTCTTATTTCTACATATTAAAAAGAACATACCTAGATAATCTTTTTTAGATACCAAGACTGCAGGGTTAAGTACACTAATATCGAATTTCATAATTTCCATTTCATAGTACAAATTAATATCTTGCAATTGGCTAATAACATTAGAGCTCGATACGTTCTCTTTTTCTAAGTTAAGTACAGAAAAATTAAAATCTCCCTTTAAAAACTCTTTCAAAAAAATCTGTTGTCTGTGTATTCTATCTATATCAGGAAGGTCCCTTTGGTAGAAACCATCATTTTTATGATAGCGTGCCCCAATCCATTGATGTATACGTTCACCAGTCAGATATTCCCTTGGTGGGGTAAAATTAATTTTCTTATAGCCCTCTTCTATCTTATGATCGATACTTAGTGGATATAAATACTCCATATAACAGGGAACAGGCACTGTCACTTGTACTTTTCTTAAGAAATCTTGAGTTTGGTCTTTTTTTAAAACAATACTAGATTTAGCATCGAACCCCAAATCCTTAACTGCTTTTATCAATAGTCTGTGCCCCCACTTACGGTATGCTGCATTAATCTTATCTTTTATACGCTAAGAAAAAATATCTCGTGGAATCCATATAATTTTTTTAGCATTACGATCTATATAAACCAGAATGTCAGTGTTGTCATAATCATCAAGTATACCAATCACTAAATTAGCAATAGATGTTTGAGAGAAACAAAAAGAAATAAAGAATATAGTCAGCATTTTATGCATAAATTTGTACTATAAATAGCATTCATAACAAACACAGATTGAATCAAGAATATATCTACTTAAATAGGTATTGGCAAATGGCACGCTTTAATGCTGTAAAATAAATTTATGCTTGCTCAAGAAAACAGAGATTCAGTTATCATATAATCCATGTAATTTAACTGCTAAATTTTTCTGCCTTCGGGCCTATTCAAAACAAAAAACTTCTCTTTCCCATATTCTTTACTAATAATATTAGTAATAAATTTAAAGCCAATTTTTGATAATATATGCTGTGATGCAATATTATTTAGAACCGTAACTGCTACAATTCTTTTGATATCTGGATGGTTATGGAAAACAAACTCCACACAGGCTTGGGCAAGTTCTGTCGCATAACCTTTACCCCAATATTTTTTATGTAGAACATATCCTAATTCAATATCACTATGTGAATATTTTTCAGAATTGATTGGTGTAATTGGTAATCGGTCACCATCAGGGTCATGAAATAAAGACATGCCCGCAGATCCAACAAAATCATTTGTATCTTTTGTAAAGACAGCAAAATTTGTAAAAGAAAATCTATCCATCCATGATTGATATCTTTCTAGCTTAGTTTTTATTTCTTCTTTTGCACAAGGTGGACATTCCATCATTTCTAGAATTTCATTATCGTTCCACATCTCATAAGAAAGAGAAAAATCTTTCTTGTGATCAAAGGGCCTCAGATAGAAATGATTTGTTTCAATTGTATTTTGGGACATTGTTTTATTAATTTTTCTATATCTTTATAATACAATAAAGATGCTATTGATCTACATCATATCTCCAATAAAGAAAATATAAATTATAAATAACAGAAAAAAGTGAGGTGTGTTGTAGATATGAAAGAAATATATTTGCTTAATAAGCCTGGCAGTGACCTACTCTCCCACGCCTTAAGACGTAGTACAATCGGCGCTGCATGATTTCACGGTCGAGTTCGGAATGGGATCTCGTGGTTCGCACGCGCTATGACCACCAAGCCAATTAAACAAACATATCTTTCTCACTGTACAACATAGTGAGATATCTTAAAAAAACCTAAAAGCTTATACGACATTTTATACTGTAGTACGCTTAATACTACGTATGAGTTGGTGTAAATCAAATCAATCGGACTATTAGTACTAGTTAGCTGAACATGTTACCATGCTTACACACCTAGCCTATCAACGTGGTGGTCTTCCACGGTCCTAATTGGGAAATCTAGTTTTGAGGCAGGTTTCCTGCTTAGATGCTTTCAGCAGTTATCCTATCCGTACGTGGCTACCCAGCGATGCCACTGGCGTGACAACTGGTACACTATTGGTACGTCCACCCTGGTCCTCTCGTACTAAGGGCAGCTCCTCTCAAATTTCCTTACATCCACGGCAGATAGGAACCGAACTGTCTCACGACGTTCTGAACCCAACTCACGTACCACTTTAATCGGCGAACAGCCGAACCCTTGGGACCTTCTTCAGCCCCAGGATGTGATGAGTCGACATCGAGGTGCCAAACGATTCCGTCGATTTGGACTCTCTGGAATCATCAGCCTGTTATCCCCGGCGTACCTTTTATCCGTTGAGCGATGGCCCTTCCACGCAGAACCACCGGATCACTATGACCGACTTTCGTCTCTGCTCGGCTTGTCAGCCTCGCAGTCAGGCAAGCTTATGCCATTGCACTCTAACAGTTGATTTCTGACCAACCTGAGCTTACCTTCGCACGCCTCCGTTACAATTTAGGAGGCGACCGCCCCAGTCAAACTACCCACCATACAGGGTCCCAGATCTAGTTTCATAGAACTTGGTTAGACATCAGAAGTTTAAAGGGTGGTATTTCAAGGGTGACTCCACGACAACTGGCGTCATCGCTTCAAAGTCTCCCACCTATCCTACACATTAAACTCCTAACATCACTGTAAAGCTATAGTAAAGGTGCACGGGGTCTTTCCGTCTAACCGCGGATACTCCGTATCTTAACGGAGAATCCAATTTCGCTGAGTCAACACTGGAGACAGTGGGGAAGTCGTTACGCCATTCGTGCAGGTCGGAACTTACCCGACAAGGAATTTCGCTACCTTAGGACCGTCATAGTTACGGCCGCCGTTCACTGGGGCTTCAATTCAAAGCTTGCACTTCTCCTCTTAACCTTCCAGCACTGGGCAGGCGTCAGGCCCTATACTTCGTCTTATCGACTTTGCAGAGCCCTGTGTTTTTGATAAACAGTCGCTACCCCCTATTCTGTGCCACCACTGTAAAGTTGCCTTCACAATGGCTACCCTTCTCCCGAAGTTACGGGTACAATTTGCCGAGTTCCTTCAGTGTTGTTCTCTCAAGCGCCTTAGTATTCTCTACTTGTCTACCTGTGTCGGTTTGGGGTACGGTCTATATGCAGGGGCTATTTCCTGGAAGATCTTATTTGCATACACAATCCAATCAGCATATACAAAGTTTGATCCCCGTCACTTCCCTGCAGGTTTAGGAATATTAACCTAATTCCCATCGACTACGCCTTTCGGCCTCGCCTTAGGGGCCGACTAACCCTGCGCAGATTAACTTTACGCAGGAACCCTTAGACTATCGGCGAGGATGTTTCTCACATCCTTTATCGCTACTCATGTCAGAATTCTCACTTCTGATACCTCCAGCAATCCTCACAGATTGCCTTCACAGGCTTACAGAACGCTCCGCTACCACTCATACTATAAAGTATGAATCCGTATCTTCAGTGTGTGGCTTTAGCCCCGCTACATTGTCGGCGCAAGAAGACTTATTTAGACTAGTGAGCTGTTACGCTTTCTTTAAAGGATGGCTGCTTCTAAGCCAACCTCCTAGTTGTTTTGGTCTTCTCACCTCCTTTCACACTTAGCCACAACTTTGGGACTTTAGATGACGGTCTGGGCTGTTTCCCTTTCGACCACGGACCTTAGCACCCGTGGTCTGTCTGCCGCGCTATACTCATTGGTATTCGGAGTTTAGTTAAGTTTGGTAAGGTTTTGGGCCTCCCTAGCCTATCCAGTGCTCTACCCCCAATGGTAACCACGCAACGCTCTACTTAAATAGATTTCGCGGAGAACCAGCTATTTCCGAGTTTGATTGGCCTTTCACCCCTAACCACAGCTCATCCCCTAATATTTCAACATTAGTGGGTTCGGTCCTTCAGCACATGTTACTGTGCCTTCAACCTGGCCATAGTTAGCTCACTCGGTTTCGGGTCTAATTCATCGAACTAAAGCGCCCTATTAAGACTTGCTTTCGCTACGCCTACATCTCTCGACTTAAGCTTGCTCGATAAACTAACTCTCTGACCCATTATACAAAAGGTACGCCGTCACTATTTTATTACCGAAGTAATAAAAAGCTCCGACTGCTTGTAGGCATTCAGTTTCAGGTACTATTTCACTCCCCTTATCGGGGTACTTTTCACCTTTCCCTCACGGTACTTGTTCACTATCGGTCGCTAGAGAGTACTTAGGCTTGGAGGGTGGTCCCCCCATGTTCAAACAGGATTTCACGTGTCCCGCCCTACTCGAGGATAAAATAATTTATTACTTGTACAGGGCTATCACCTTCTATGGCTAACTTTTCCAAGTTATTCTAATTAAAATTATCTTATCACTGGCCTGGTCCGCGTTCGCTCGTCACTACTAACGGAGTCTCAATTGATGTCCTTTCCTCCGGTTACTTAGATATTTCAGTTCACCGGGTTTGCTTCATACAACTATGTATTCATTGCATGATACCTAGCAAGCTAGGTGGGTTCCCCCATTCGGAAATCTTCGGATCAAAGGTTGTTCACACCTACCCGAAGCTTATCGCAGCGTACCACGTCCTTCATCGCCTTCTAGCGCCAAGGCATCCACTAAATGCCCTTATTATATTTGTTTTACACCAATCACATGTAGTATTAAACATACTAACGTTTCAAGTATAAAATACTAATAAGCACTTAATTTTTTTCAAAATTAAATAAATTTTTGGTTTTTTAAGATATATTCACTATGTCAAACAGCATTCCGCTTTAAAAAAAAACGGTAAGGAACTTATATTACGAAGCCATTCGCTTGTCAACGGATATTTAGAGAAAATCTTATATTTTTTTTATTGTGCTTCTATTTTAGTCCCACACAAAGAATAGTTATCATCAAAGAAATATAAACACCATGCACAAAAACATGCCAACTCTCGCAGGGTTGATTGATCTTTCTTTATATCTGCATTATATTACACCCCCTTTTATTAATTCTTCCAAAAAATGCAAACTCATCCTTATATAAAGGGATTGCATCGGCAGAGGATTTTTTCCAATAATCTCTACATCTACTATTGGCTTCACAATGGGCGGTTATGTAGGGGCAGGAATAGGATTTGTCCTTGGATCTGCCGACTATGCAGCAAATTATTTTGATATCTATGAAAAACCATATTTAACTTCCGCTATACTTGGAGCAGGTGTCTTTAGCAAACTAGCATTACCATATAATACACAATATATATTTGGTGCCACAATAGGACTAATAGCTCCAACAGGGTACTTAAATGAATATATTGATAAATCTTTTACACCAATATCCACCTCACTATATGGATATAGTTACGCAGGACAATATGGCGCTGTAGCTGGCTTTGCTGCAGGCATATCAGATGAAGCCTTAAATTCTTACAACATTACTCAACAACACTACTTCTCTAATATAATACAATCTATCTCCACCACCAATCTACTGATGCCATTATTGCCAAAGATGCTCGAAGCATTGCCGTTAAAATTTGTAATAATAAGAGCCCCCCTAATCAATTTTGTAACAAAAGTACTAAGCCTAGAATGGGCAAAAGAATCTACAGGGATTGCATTAGGAACTCTGCAATCCTACTACCATGAGCCAGATGATGAAAAATTGTCTCCGGCAATGTTATACAAAAAAATATATAAAGAATATTCAGATATTCTCGATGAAAAAGACATACAAAAACTCATCAATAGCCAATCTATAGCCATAGTAACCACCGCACTTATCACACAAAGCTTGGTACAGACACTTGCGGATCATTTTCAAAACACAAGAACTTCCTTACAAGGCTTTGAAAAACTAAATAAAGACACTTGGACAATTTTCCTTTCAGCAGTTAAATCCACAGCCATTTTCCTTCCTGCTTATGTTGCATCAATCATCGTAAGTCAAACCACGAACTCATTTTTTTGCTCCCGAGATATACATAGAATCAATGATTTACTAACAGCTGAATTATCTAAAGATGAGAGTATGTTGAGACTCCTGCAAAATACAACTGATAGTGAAGTTGATGAAAATTCGTTGATTAAACGCAGATATTCTGATGTTACAACACTTTCATCAGATGGAGCAAGAACACTAGCTGAAGGACTATCTTCACTTACAAAAGGAGTATTCGGGGTAAATTACCTAGTGTCTAAAAACGCAGAAAACATCGTTATATATTCTATGATTTACAGCTCTGCCGCTAATTTGTTAAGCACACAGATATCCACAAAGGCAGGAAGCTACGACACAAGAATCTACGAACTATCCGATAAAAAAACTAGCTTTGAAGAGTATTTTCAAAAAAATGCCGACTCCTCAATTCAGAGAGATTCTAATGATTTCATAGAATTTAAATTCGCAGAAATCACACAAGAATTACGAGAAGTAGATGGTGAGCAATTTTATTGGTCCACATTACACAAGACATGGATGACAGCAAAATCCATTATGGACTTTTTATTCAACATTTTAATTACTGCTCATCATGTCAATACCGGGGCAATCCAATTTAAGGAGCACACCAAGATAGCATTCACCAATGAAGAAATCTATCCAATGCTAGAGTGGAGCGGACAGAATGCCGGGAACATCATAAAAACAATGCAATCTATAGATAGGTTAACTGAGTTTAAAGAAAGAATAAGAAAAGAAACAACACGAATACAGCCAAATCACGTTTACAAATCTATGCAAAATAATGAAGAGTGGCTATGCCTTGATAATTTAGAAGTCAAAGTTGGCAATAGCTCTTTAATAAAAGTCCCACATCAATGCCTTACATCTAAAATAATTTCTGTATCAGGAGAATCTAATTCTGGAAAATCCACAATGCTAAATTTAGTAAAAGGCCTAAAAGAAACATTGGGATGGGGATCAGGGAATATCACCTTCTACACAGAAACAGGATCAAAACCATCTATACTAATAGCAAGCCAGCATTATAATATTCCACCTTATACAAAATTACTGGAAGCTATTACTTTAAAACCATACCAAGAAGCAAAGTTACAAGAGGAATTTGTGAAAGAGTTGATGAGTGAAATAAAAATTGATTCTGATAACAAAGATGACACAACCGGATTATCCTCTTTACTACATGAAGAAAAAGACTGGAACCAATATATTACAAGTGGTGGAGCAAGAAAAAAACTAATAGCGTTATGGGTAATACTTAAAAATCCCGATATAGCAATTTTAGATGAAATATTTGTTGGAATTGACAGAGAGTCTATTGAAATAATACAAGGCATGTTCTCAAAACATCTTATAAATACTAAATTTCTGATCGTAGACCATGAGGCTGCATCACATAGCTTTAATAATTTCTACCAAAGCAACCTATATATACATAACAAAACTGTATTTGTTAAAGATACAATCACCACAGACACACAAACAGCACTTGAATACTGCCAAGAAAATGTAATAAATAGCTTCCTAGGAGAATTAGGACATACTTGCTACGAGCAATAGGAATTGTTACAACACCCTATTAAAGACATTATTTTCTCTCAAATCTTTAGATAGAAAAACTTAGAATAAGCCTTTTTTGATCTTAGAACAAATCTCATACAGAAAAAAAACGCCGCGCTTTTCAAAAGCTACGGCGTAATTTTATTATATAGAAAACTCTAATTATTTTAGAGATAGAGATCAGGCATCTATACCAAGTACACTTAATTCTTGCAAGCTTAAACCTAATAACGCAGCAAGCTTAAACCTAATAACGCAGCAAGCTCCTCATCTACAACAAGAGAATTATAACCACCCGATGCAGACCCATTCATATCCATAGACCCTACTTCTTCAGGAACATCACCAAGAGTAACAGAACCACCTAAGGCACTATCACCACCACGGCCACCTGATGAAGCTCCTCCCGTAGGTTGAGAGGCTAGCAATTCAACAAGCTCAACAAACTCAACATCAGGAGAAGCAACTCCATCCATGTTCTGCTGTTCGTCATCTGAACCCTCTACTGCTTCAGGCGCTTCCTCCATGGGTGCTGCCTGCATTCCCTCTTGAACTCCTATAGGAACTACGCCAGTCGGAAGTCCACCTAATGCAACTCCATCCATGGGCTCCTGTTCGTCATCTGAATCTTCTACTGCTTCAGGTGCATCCTCCATGGCTGCTGCCTGCACTTCCTGAATTCCTCCATCACCTTCCTCATCTTCCTCATCTTCCTCATCTTCTTCAGGCGCTTCCTGCATTCCTCCATCATCTTCTCTAGATTCTTCAGGTTTATCTATATCAACCTTTCTTTTCTTACTTCCTCCATCATCTTCTGCCGTAACATATTCAGCAATGCCACTATCATTCAGAGCATCTGTATTACCCTCGTCATCTGCTTCGTCAAAGGTTCTTTTTTTATGCGCTGTCTGTTCTGGATGAATTGCCCCTTCCCTCCCTTTCTTTTCTTCCGGTATTACCTTAATGTTCTTCTCTGTATCCACTGCCATACCTTGCAAAAGAGCAGACAATTCCTCCTCACTCCCATCTCCTGGTTGCATTGCGTCCCTCCTCTGATTTCCTCTATATGTCAACCACCCAGCCTCACCTGTCCTTCTTGGCATTTCATACTCACTATTCTCTGCTTTCCCTCCATTATCTCCCGCAAGGTCAAGTGCGTCAATAATTCCTCTTTTACTTCCTTCATCTTTCTTCTTCATTTTTTATACCAGTTACTTAGAAAACGCAAAATAACAGCGTTAACACGTTAATAAAATTATAACCCTGTTTATTAATTCTTTTTAACGTTTATGTCAACCTTTATTGGAATTTTATAAAATAGGCACGAAGAACCTATCCACTATGCAGATTATTTGGATTTATAAAGATGAGTCTGTTATTTTCTTACACAAGAAATGCTGCAACCGGAGTAAAAACGCCCTAATATAATATCGCTCTGGGTGCATCTTAAATGTCTAATAATTGAGGAGTAGAAATAATAGTAACTCCATCTACATTGATAGAAAATGCTAATTATTTCATATCTACCAAAATCAATAAGGGGGATAGGAATCAGAAATCCCCGCTACCCCCTATATCCCTCGCAAGGATCTCTAGGAGCCCATCTAAGGGCATATGCAGATCTCCATATAATAGAAGATTAATCTCCACGGAATCGTCAACATCTCTGCTACCAGTATCAGGCAAAGCAGGAAAAGAATCATCTGCTTCAGGCTTTTTACCCTCTATATCAACCCTTCTTTTCTTGCTTCCTCCACCATATTCTGCCGTAACATCTTCAGATTCAGCAATGCCACTATCATTCATAACATCCTTGTCGCCCTCGTCATCTGCATCGTAAACATCTTCAGATCCAGCTTCAGCAATTCCACTATCATCCAGAACATCCTTGTCATCTGTATCGTAAACATCGTCAAGGGGTCTTTTTTTCTTGCCCTTACCTTCTCCCCCTACCTTATCTACCTGCGTTCCTTTCTCTTCCTCCTCTACAATTGTGGACAAATCCCAAGACTTACCCATTGTCATGCCCCACTCTATATGTTCTGAGGAGGTCGCATGCCTCTTCTTCATTTTTTTAATTTTATCTTTCATGATCTATGTCTTTTATTTAGCCTATAATTATCTACCGCAAGATAAACTGCGTCAACAACTACACATTAACGAGTTAACAAAATTACAATTTTGTCTTCCAATTCCTTTTAATATGCAGCAACCTTTATTAAATGTCTGAAAAAACGGACACAAGGAAACGTACCTAACTATATAGATTATTTACATGACAAAGATGGGAATGCTATTTTTCTTACAGAAGAAGTTCGATAGTGGGAGTAAGAATGCCTAGTTTATTATATTTAGAAATTAAACCTGCATCTAAGGGCACCTCACAAAGAATCTCTACTCCGTATTTTTTTGAATATACGGACAACTCTTCGCCCTTGCCAAATACATAATTTTTCTCTTCTGCATTCCCTACGTAACTCATATTCTTGACAATTCCTAGTATTGGTATAGAGAATTTATGGTACATATCTATTGCCCTAGATACATCTGCAACAGCTAATATTTGTGGAGTAGAGACAATAATAACACTATCTACGTTATATTTATCGCAAAAAA
>Ga0206124_10001939_pt1 | contig 15839 bp, 16 predicted proteins | sample Helgoland_Spring_3_FD_148671 | JGI IMG/M metagenome (GOLD analysis project Ga0206124, IMG submission 148671) | Pelagic subsurface seawater microbial communities from Kabeltonne, Helgoland, North Sea - Helgoland_Spring_Bloom_20160321_2 | ecosystem: Environmental > Aquatic > Marine > Epipelagic ... | reverse complement strand
CCCCACGGATATAACAACTGTCTGAGTAGATAGATGCGTCATAATTGTTCTCGACATAGTGCGAGTAATAGCATTATTTATAACATCCTCAACCGAAGCCTTCCTCATCTTTCTAAAGTTTTCTCGCACCCTATCAAAAACAACTACCGATTCGTTAACGGAGTAACCTAGTACGGCTAAAACTGCTGCTAATACCGTGAGATTAAACTCCCATTGAAAGAAAGCAAAAAAGCCTAAAATAATAATGACATCATGAAGGTTGGCAACGATGGCAGCAATAGCAAAGCGCCACTCAAATCGCATCGTCAGGTATAAAACAATACCTAAGCAAACAAATAGAATAGCTAGCGCTCCATCTTCATAAAGCTCATCACCCACTTGAGCTCCAACCGACTCAACCCGCATAATCTCAACATCACGATTACCTGCTTTAAGAGCGACAGCAACTTTTTCAGAAAGCTCAGCAATTGAGAGGTTAGGTATTATAGGGAGTCGAATTAACACGTCTTTCGCAGTGCCAAAATTTTGTACTTGTTTTCTTTCGCAGTGCCAAAATTTTGTACTTGGGTGTCAGTTAAGTTTAAAGTGACTAAGGTCTCTCTTATATTTTCTATATTAGCAGCCTCTGGATAGCTGACCTCCATGATAGTTCCACCCGTAAAATCAACCCCCAGATTTAAACCTTTGATGCTTAAAAAAGCGATAGCAAGAACAAATGTTAGGGTAGATATAATCGCCGAAATACCTCGGTATTTCATAAAAGGAATATCTTTTTTGACTCTAAAAATTTCCATAGCTAGTTATTTTCCACCTTAAATATTTCTCCAATTGATAGGGAGTCTAATTTTCTTCTTGATCCGTAGATGTAATTCACGATAGATCTGGATACCCATATAGCACTGTACATGGAAGTGATAATGCCAAGCACATGAACTACTGCAAAGCCCTTTATTGGACCTGATCCAAACATAAATAACGCTATACCGGCGATCATAGTAGTAATATTAGAATCAAGGATAGTCCCCCAAGCTTTTTCATAACCTATTTTAATACTAGCCTGAGGAGTATTGCCGTTCCTCAGCTCATCACGAATTCTTTCATTGATCAATACATTAGCATCGATTGCCATGCCCAATGTCAAGGCTATGGCAGCTAAACCGGGGAGTGTAAGTGTTGCTTGTATAACAGAAAGAAGGGCGACTAGAAATAATAAGTTTACGGATAATCCGATAACAGAAATCACCCCAAACAGCATGTAATACGATGCCATCATAATAGCGATGGCTAAAAAGCCCCAAATGGTTGAATTAATTCCACGGGCAATATTTTCTTTACCCATACTAGGTCCAACGGTTCTTTCTTCAACTATTTCCATTGGAGTAGCGAGAGAACCGGCACGAAGTAATAGGGCTACATCAGTCGCCTCTTGAGCATTCCTCATTCCCGTTATCTGAACTCTACCCCCTCCTATTTCGCTTTTAATTACGGGAGCAGTAATAACCTCGGTAATATTTTTTTCAATTAAGAGTAAAGCTATTCTCTTTCCAACGTTTTCACGTGTAACTTGTTTAAAAATATTAGCCCCAGCACTATCCAATGTGATTGAAACGATTGATTGCCCAGTTTGCTGATCGACTCCTGGCCCAGCATTAATTATTCTTTCTCCGGTAAGAATAATTTCTTTTTTTGGGGCATTAATTATTCTTTCACCGGTAAGAATAATTTCTTTTTTTACTAAAATGGGGTTACCAAAGCGATCCTTATAAAGTTCTGTTCCTAATGGAAGATTGTCTGGATTTAAAGTCTCCAAATTTTCAGGAGAGGATTGATCTTCATCAACTATTCGCATTTCAAGAATAGCAGTTCTCCCAATGATTTCCTTTGCCTTCGCCGTATCTTGAACTCCTGGAAGCTGAACGACAATTCGATCCTTACCTTGTTGTTGTATTATTGGCTCTGCAACTCCCAGCTCATTAACACGATTATTAAGCGTTTCAAGGTTTTGTTTGAGTGCAAAGCTGACGGTATCTTCATTTGAGATATCATTATTTTTAACCAACAAGATAAATTCATCAGTATTATTTATTTCAGAAAACTCATAGGCCTCGGTTGTTTTTGAAATACTCCCACCAAAAATACCTCGCCCACCACCCTGACTACGAATAATGTCTTTGGCTTTGCTTAAGGCATCAGCAGATCTAAACTTAATTTCAATGGTGTCTCCTATTTTTTTAGAAGCAAAATACTTAACCTTTTCATCGCGTAATAATTTTCTGGTGTCTTGTAAAAGTCCGTCACTTTTCTTTTCTGAAACCTTAGAAAGATCTAGTTGCATGAGGAAATGAACTCCGCCTCTAAGATCAAGACCTAAGTACATTGGGAGTGCACCAATACCAGTCAGCCAACTTGGAGAGTTAGAAATTAAATTTAACGCCACTACATAACTTTCACCTAAGACTTGTTGCACATAAGATTTAGCTGCCAATTGCTCATCTGGCGATGCAAACTTAATTTTAATGCTAAAAGGCTCTATGATTAACCCTGTGATGGCTAAGTTCTTTTCTTGCAAGCCACTTTCAACAGATGCAAGAATAGACGGCTCTATTTTCTCACCAGATTTAATGGGCATAATCTGTATAGCAGGTGATTCGCCGTATAAATTAGGCAGAGCATAAACTAGGCTCAGTATAACTGAGATAATGATAACGCCGTATTTCCAGCCTGAGAATTGATTCATGGATATTGTTTTAGTTTAAATTAAATGGACTTAATAGTGCCTTTAGGGAGTAATGTCTGAATGGTTTGTTTTTGTATTTTTATCTCAACGGCCTTCGCAACCTCAATCGTTGCAAATTGATCGCTCAAACTAATAATTTTACCAATAATGCCAGAATGTTTTTGTATTTTTATCTCAACGGCCTTCGCAATCTCAATCGTTGCAAATTGATCGCTCAAACTAATAATTTTACCAATAATGCCAGAACTCATCGCGACCTCGTCACCCTTTTTCAAAGCGCTTATCATGGACCGATGGTCTTTTGCTTGCTTCATTTGTGGACGGATCAGCATAAAATAAAACAGAATAAATATTATGATAAACGGTAAAAAACTCATTAAACCTTCATTCATTTTTTGACTCCTTAAAAAGAGCTAGATTTTATCATAAGAAAAGCATCTATTCATTAGTCTTGCGTTCTTTTAAGAAGTTAGATTTATAGGTTTGAAAGGTTTGACTTTTAATGGCAGCACCTATCTCCAACATCATTTGTTTATAAAAGTATAAGTTATGGATAGTGTGAAGTGTTGATGCGAGCATCTCACCTATTTTAAATAAGTGATGAAGATAGGCGCGGGTAAAATTTTGGCAAGTATGACACTTGCAGGTTGCATCAATAGGTGAAAGATCATTTCTGTAACGTGAGTTCTTGATCTTGATATCACCATAGCGAGTAAAAAGCCAACCATTCCTAGCATTTCTAGTAGGCATAACACAGTCAAACATATCAACACCCTGCTCAATGGAGTTTATTAAGTCTTCTGGAGTGCCAACACCCATTAAATAGCGTGGCTTATCTGCCGGCATTTTTGGGGCAATATGCTTCACAATACGATGCATGTCCTGTTTTGGCTCACCAACCGACAAGCCTCCAATAGCATAACCATCAAAACCAATATCGACCAATGTCTTTAATGATTGATCTCTTAACTCCTCATGCATACCTCCTTGAATTATTCCAAATAAGGCATTATTGCTACCCTGAAAAGTTACTCTGCTTCGATATGCCCATTCTTCGGATAACTGCATGGATTTTTTAGCTTCCTCAAATGAAGCAGGGTAGGGCGTACATTCATCAAAAATCATGGCGATATCAGAGTTAAGCTTCTTTTGAATTTCCATAGAAATTTCAGGACTTAAAAAACAACTATCTCCATTTATAGGGGATTGAAATGTGACTCCTTCAGCAGTTATTTTTCTTAATTTCCCTAAGCTCCAAACTTGGAACCCACCGGAATCGGTTAGTATAGATTTATTCCAATTGATGAATTGATGGAGCCCTCCATGGTTTTCAATCACCTCTAAACCTGGCCTCAGCCACAAATGAAACGTATTACCAAGAATTACATCAAATTGTATGCTGTGTAAATGATCGGGGGTGAGTGACTTCACGGCCCCATAGGTTCCGACGGGCATAAAAACCGGCGTTTGAATTGTGCGGGGCGTTTGAATTGTGCTGTGGTTTGTATGGATCAAGCCAAGCCGAGCTTCTCCATCTTGGGCTAGAAGGTTAAATTTCATGAAATATTCTTTTTATTGAGCAATACTTCTCATTATAGATACATTCCTACTATTTAACGATGAATATTGCGTGATTCTAGGATAGAATTTAGTTTGATTATGGATAATAAAAAACAAACATTAGCGAAGGATTCTTTGGGCAAAAAAAACTTTTATTTACTCCCCAATTTATTTACAACCGGCGCCTTATTTGCTGGATTTTATTCCATAGTGCAGGCAATGAATGGAGCATATGACCATGCTGCATTAGCAATTTTTGCCGCACTTATTATGGATGGATTGGATGGGCGAGTAGCAAGGCTGACTAATACGGAGAGCGATTTCGGGGCGGAATACGATAGTTTGTCCGATATGGTGTCTTTTGGAGTTGCTCCAGCTTTAGTCGTCTATGTCTGGGCGCTTCAGCCATTAGGCAAGCTTGGATGGATTGCCGCATTTGTTTATTGCACCTGTGCGGCTTTTAGACTGGCAAGATTCAATGTGAAGTTGGATTTGGATAATAAAAAAGATTTTTCAGGCCTCCCTTCGCCAGCAGCTGCGACGCTGATGGCCAGCTTTATATGGTTGTCCTTCGACAACGGTGTGAGTGGAGATGAAATATTTTTAGGTTTTTTTCAAATGCAATGGTTTGCCTTTATATTAACTATTTTTGCGGCGTTATCAATGACTAGTGATTTACGGTTTTATAGTGGCAAGGATATAAACTTAAGAAAAAGCCAGCCATTTATCGCCATTCTTTTTATTGTATTAATTTTCGGGATCATTTCCCACAATCCGGCTGAAATTATTTTTTTACTTTCATTAGGGTACGCTTTATCAGGCTATGTCAGCTACTTCAAAAGAAAGATGAAGAAAAGCAAAAGCATTTTAGATGGGAATATCTTTGACTGAACAACTCATAATATTTGATACAACACTGCGTGATGGGGAACAAAGCCCAGGCGCATCTATGACTAAAGAAGAAAAGGTCAGGATAGCTAAGCAATTAGAAAAGCTTGGTGTGAACGTTATTGAAGCAGGCTTTGCTGCGGCAAGTCCGGGAGATTTTGAAGCAATTCAAGCGGTATCCAAAGCGATTAAGAAAAGTACGGTTTGTTCGTTGGCGCGAGCGGTGGAGTCTGATATAGAAAAAGCCGGAAATGCAGTAAAGGGAGCGGCTTCAAAAAGAATCCATACGTTTATTGCAACGAGCCCTATTCATATGGAAAATAAGCTTCGCATGACTTCGGATCAAGTTTTAGCTCGTGCAGTTCAAGCAGTAAAATGGGCATTAAATTTTACTGATGACGTAGAATTTTCAGCTGAGGATGCAGTAAGGTCAGATATAAGCTTTTTGATTGAGGTTTTTGATGCAGTAATTCAGGCGGGAGCAAAAACAATTAATGTGCCTGATACCGTAGGCTATTCTATTCCTCATGCTTGGGGAGAAAGAGTTGGAACACTTATTGCTAATGTTCCCAATGCCGATAGTGTGATCTGGTCTACGCATTGCCATAATGACTTAGGCATGGCTGTAGCGAATTCATTATCTGCAGTTATCAATGGCGCTAGACAGGTGGAATGCACGATTAACGGCTTAGGTGAGAGAGCAGGAAATGCCAGTCTAGAAGAGATTGTCATGGCAATTAAAACGCGGAAGGATATATTTAACCTAGAAACATCCATTAATACCACCGAAATTGTTCCGGCATCAAGATTAGTTTCGACAATTACGGGCTACCCAGTTCAACCAAACAAAGCAATTGTAGGTGCAAATGCTTTTGCCCATGAGTCAGGCATTCATCAGGACGGTGTATTAAAACATCGGGAAACCTATGAAATTATGAGGGCAGAGGATGTGGGTTGGGGGGCTAATAAAATATCCTTAGGTAAGCTTTCAGGGAGGAATGCTTTCAAAACTCGGTTGGCAGAAATCGGAATAGAAGTAGAGTCCGATGACATGCTCAATGCAGCTTTTGATCGGTTTAAAGAGCTTGCAGACAAAAAAGCTGAAATTTTTGACGAAGATATTCATGCGCTGGTAAGTGAAGAGTATGTGGAGGTATCAGTTGATCTTTATAAACTCATTTCGCTAAAGTCCCAGTCTGAGACAGGAACTATTCCTTCTGCATCGATAAAAATCAGTATCAGCGGGGTTGAGCATGCGGCAGAAGTGAGCGGCAATGGACCAGTTGATGCCACATTTAAGGCGATTGAGTCCATCGTAAACTCTCAGTCTGAATTACTATTATTTTCTGTTAATAACATTACCTCGGGCACAGATGCTCAAGGAGAGGTAACGGTAAGACTGTCTAAGGGAGGCCGGGTTGTGAATGGCCTCGGAGCAGATATTGATATTGTTATAGCCTCCGCCAAGGCTTACCTCAATGCATTAAATAAATTGTTCTCAAAGCTCGAACGTGCACACCCTCAAATTTAAATTATTATGAATCTAGCTATTTTTGATTTGGATAATACCTTGCTTAAAGGTGACTCAGATTATAACTGGGCCTTATTTTTAATTGAAAAGGGATTGCTTGATAAAAAAGCCTTTGAAAAAAAGAATGAGCAATTCTTCCAGGACTATCAAGAGGGAAACCTGGATGTTCATGAATACTGTGGTTTTCAGTTTGGAGTGCTTAAGAATAATGATCGTGAGTTGATGGAAAATCTCAGAGACCAGTACATTGATGAGATTATCCTTCCGATGATTCCATCTGCAGCGCATAAGTTAGTGCAGAGCCATAAAGACAAAGGCGACAGATTATTAATCATTACCGCTACGAATAGTTTTATTACGAAGCCTATTGGTAAGCTATTTGGTATTCCAGATCTTATCGGCACAGATCCCGAAGAAATAGATGGAAAATTTTCCGGAAAAATAGCCGGAACTCCATCTTTTCAGGAAGGCAAGATAAAGCGCCTGGAGGAATGGTTGGACTTACAGGGGCTAACATTAAAGAGCTTTGAAAAAACTTATTTTTACAGCGACTCTAGAAACGATATTCCCTTGCTTGAACGGGTAACCCATCCTGTAGCAGCAAATCCCGATGAAGTCTTGATAAAAAAAGCCACATTGCATGCCTGGCCCATCATCCATTTATGGCAATAAGATTTCAAGAACAAACTTACTCCCAAGATAAGATAAAAAGAGAAAGATAAAAGCCATCAAAGAAAAGTTAATAGCCTTTTTCCCACGCCAACCAAATATTGCTCTAGCCAACAATAGACTTCCATAAATCAACCAAGCCAATACAGAAAATATAAGCTTATGATTAATCATAAGGGGGGTACCAAAAAGCCTCTCGGTAAAGAAGATCCCAGTAACCATGGTGATAGTCAGCAAGAAAAAACCTACCCAATAAATAGCAAATAAATGACTTTCGAGTGTCAGTATGGAGGAGTCACTCGAAAACAATGTTCGACTGGATAGTTTGTTGCGCAAATTGGTTTCTATAAAAAGTAAAAATATAGAAAAGATGGCGCCAAATGCCAAGAGGCTATAGCCTAAGAGAGCGACAACAATATGAATAAGGGCGGCAAAGGAGTAAGAATCGCTAAGGTAGTGGTGACCGTTAAGCAAGGGATTCATCGTTACGATTACTAATGCGGGAACTAAGGTAAGAAACTGAAAACCCTTATGTGCTGCATGGAAATTAATTAACCAATAAAGGAATACCGTAACCCAGCTGATTATGAGAAGCGCATTAGAGAAATTGAGGTCTACCCCTTGACTAAAAGTCGATACATACACAAGAGCTGCATGCGACATGAGACCTAAAAAAAGGGCACCATTCACTAGTAAGCGGGTATTTTGATTTTTAATATCACCCAAAGGGATACACGGAAGAAAATACAGCAATAATGTTGCAGAAAGTAGATTCCAGTAAGCCATAGTTTTTTTTGTTTAATAGATAGAAACAATTATAATGTAAATCCAATCATACAGCTTTTAAAAAGAGTAAAAATTAAAGATGCTAGAAAATTTAACTGATCGCCTTCAGTCCGTCATTAAAACTATTCGTGGGCAGTCGCGTTTCACAGAAGAAAATATCAGCGATGCTATGCGCGAGGTAAGAATGGCACTGATTGAAGCAGATGTCGCTATTCCTGTCGTAAAATATTTCATTGATAAAGTCAAACAAAAAGCCTTAGGTGCAGAGGTCTTGTCGAGCATTAGTCCAGGACAAGCCATTATTAAGATTGTCCAAGATGAACTTACTGATCTTATGGGATCGGAAAGATCTTCTCTAGATTTAGCAGCTAGGCCACCAGTAGTCATTTTAATGGCAGGCCTTCAGGGGTCGGGAAAAACGACGACAGCGGGCAAGCTGGCTAAAATATTAACGGAAGAGAAAAAGAAAATTTTGCTGGTGAGTGCTGATGTATACCGTCCAGCGGCTATTGACCAACTGAAAACGTTAGCGAGCGATTTGAAAGTTGATTGTTTTAACTCTTCAGCTAAAGACAAACCTAACGACATTGCAAAAGATGCATTGAAGTTCGCTAACAAGAATTTTCATGATGTCATTATCTTTGATACGGCTGGACGTCTTGGCATAGACGAAGCAATGATGACCGAGATCAAGTTGTTGCATAAAACGTTATCTCCAGTTGAAACTTTGTTTGTCGTTGATGCCATGCAGGGACAAGATGCGGTTAATACAGCAAAAGCCTTCGGTGATGCACTTCCGTTGACAGGAATTGTATTAACTAAACTGGATGGTGACTCGAGAGGGGGTGCAGCGCTGTCGGTAAAGCATGTCACTGGAAAGCCTATTAAGTTTGTTGGAATAAGTGAAAAGCCCAATGGCCTCGAACCATTTTACCCAGAGCGAATGGCCTCAAGGATACTTGGCATGGGAGATATCGTTGGCTTAGTTGAGGATGCCCAAAAAAATGTGGATCAAAAAGAGGCAGAAAAATTAGCGCAAAAAGTCAAGTCGGGAAAAAGTTTTGACCTTGACGATTTTAAAGCACAGATTGGACAGATGAAAAAGATGGGAGGGGTAGGGGCTATGATGGATAAAATGCCATCACAAATATCAGCAGCCGCTGCTAAAATGAATCCTGAAGATGGTGATAAATCGCTCGCACAAATCGAGGCGATTATTAATTCCATGACTTTATTAGAAAGAAAAAAACCGGAGGTAATTAAAGCTAAAAGAAAAATACGTATTGCCTCAGGCTCTGGTGTGACGGTTCAAGAAGTTAATAAGCTCCTTAAGCAGTTTGAGGAGATGCAAAAGATGATGAAAATGTTTTCAAAAGGGGGGATTGGAAAATTAATGCGAGGATTGTCTGGACGGTTCCCCGGTATGCAATAGTTTTTTATAGTATTTTAGGTTGACCTAGCCCGACTATTCTTAGATAATCTCGAATTGCTAAAGAATGCGGTGTTAGCTCAGCTGGTAGAGCACCGGACTTTTAATCCGATGGTCGCGAGTTCGATCCTCGCACACCGTACCATTTTTAGCAGAACTTGCTCAAGTAACCTATGATAAAATGTTATTAATGAAAAAATATCCTAATTTACTTCTTGATAACCAACTGTGCTTTTCCCTTTATTCTGCCACAAACGCTATTACCCGTTACTATCGTCTTTTTTTAAAAGAACTAGGAATCACTTACACTCAATACCTTGTATTGATTGCTTTGTGGGAAGGCGATTGTAAAAAAGCTGCAGATATTGCGGGGATGCTAAAGCTTGACCTGCCAACAATTACCCCTATATTAAAAAAATTAGAGCAAATGGACCTTGTAACAAGAAAAAGATCAATTACCGATGAAAGGGTGGTCAATATTGAGCTAACAAAACAAGGTGTTGATCTAGAAGATCAAGTAGCTGCTATTCAACATAAGGTAGCCTGCAAAACCCATTTACCTCCCAGCGAATTTAATGAATTAAAAAAAACTCTTAATGACCTAACATCTGCTCTGGAAATTTCTGAGCATGATCTATTGGAAGCTGAACACCTTAAAAATTGCGCCTAAGTAAGAAGTAAATAAAAAAAAGGCTATCAAAAGATAGCCTTTTTTTATAAGTTATAATTATTTTATGCCATTATAAGGGCTGTTATACGGGCTCTTATAGCCTTTGGTTGGTTTAGTAACAATATCACCTCTAAAGCTTTGAAGATCAGCCATAATAAGCAGGATTAAATGGTCGGGCACATCAAACGCATAGAAAGTATGAAGGCATTCAATCATAATGATATCAAACTCACGATCAGTAATATTTAAATGCGGATGTGATTGCTTCATATTTTTACCACGTCCGAACTCGTCTTCCTGATATATTTTTGGACCACCTGTTCTTTCAACCACCCAATTGGTAAGCATGACCTTGAAGCCAGCTTTCGTATGCGAGGCATCATGCACTGCTTTTAATGCAGGATTTTTGTTAAGAGCATTATTAACATATATTTTATCAACTAAGTGATCAACAGTTAGTGCGATGTTGTAGGTTCCACCCAGCTGGGTATATATCGATGGTTCATGGTCGTCTGCTTTTGCCACAAGTGAAAAAAAACCTAATATTACGATTGCAGCAATAGATGTTAAAAATTTTTGACTCATTTTTACTTCCTCCCAGATTATAAAATTAAGACTAGCGAGTTATTTGCTTTGCCTATAATCATATTATTAGCATACTAATAGTTAGGATGCAAACCAAATAAATTTAGATGGAATTTAATCAATGATTCGTTATCATACAAAAATGAATAAATTTATTAAGTTTTTAACATTCCCTATACTTTTTGGTATTCACCAGGCTTCCTTTGCTTATCCGGCCCAAGCAGAATTATTTGGATTAAGCGAGTCCATGGTTCATGTATGGGTAACGTATGGTGATGGGGTAACGGGAACTGGATCCGGAGTAGTAATAAAAGAAAATCATGTTGCAACAGACTGCCATGTTTTTGCTGATTCGAAAGGTGTGAACGTAGTAAAGACCTTCAAGAAATACGTACCAATAGCGGTGTATGCTGACTGGAAACACGACTTATGCATATTACAGTTTGACGACTTGCCTCTGCCCGCTGTTAAAATAGGTACATCGAAGAATTTGCAATATGAAAACAAGGTCTTTGCACTAACATTTCCTAATGACAGCCCTATCCCACTGCCGTCCTACGGAAAAATTAAAGGACTTCATCCGTTTGAGGATAGCCATATCATTAGAACTTCAGCGGCATTTACTGTCGGATCAAGTGGCGGCGCATTATTTGATTTGGACTTTAATTTAATCGGTATTACAACCTTTAAGAGTCCAGGAAAAAGGCTAGGGTATTTTTATGCTCTTCCATCGGAGTGGATTATGGAGTTACTCACTACAACTCCGCAATTAGATTTAGTAAGCACAGATGCCCCTTTCTGGAGCCTACCAGATAATGAAAAACCTTTCTTTATGCAAGTTATCATGCCTATGCAGCAAGAAGATTGGATGAAAATGAAAGACATTGCAAGTGCGTGGGTTGATTCGGCAGAAAGTGATGCTGATGCATGGTACTTCTTAGGCCTCGCACATTTCCAGATGGATGATTACGCTCAAGCTACCTCAAGTTTGCAAAAGTCATTCTCCCTAAACAATAGGCATTTAGATGCCCTAATGCAGCTTTATGAAATAGCGAAAGTTGAAAACGATAGCGAACTGTCTGAGTGGACGGTATCTAATATGAGAAAAATAGACCCTGAGTATGTCGAATACATACTCAAACCATAACAGTTAATTGGCGCGCCCGAAGAGATTCGAACTCCTGACCACTTGGTTCGAAGCCAAGTACTCTATCCAGCTGAGCTACGGGCGCAATTACCCAAAGAAAAATGGCGCGCCCGAAGAGATTCGAACTCCTGACCCCTTGGTTCGTAGCCAAGTACTCTATCCAGCTGAGCTACGGGCGCGTGAGCGATATTATAACTTAATTTCCCAGACCTAAAGATGAAATAATTTTTATTGAGACACGGGCAGAGTTAGAACCGGTCCTGCTTTTTCAACCGTCCCTGATTGCAAAGCGCTTATCTGATTAAGCAGCATTAAGGTGTATTTGCTCTGCATATCATTGTCTTTAATGTAAAACCAATGACCTCGGTACTGAACAGCAACTCCAGCATTTTTTGGTTTATCTTTGCTTGAATGAACAATAAAAAGATCAGATAAGACATTACCCCAATCAAATATTTTTCCGTCTGCTGTTTTAGTAATCTGCACTCGACCCTTATTTAAATCTTCATCAGGAACTATGACTCCATGAGATAAAAAAAACTGAATACCGGCCAAAGAGCGCACATTAATCTCGATAGTGGTTCCACCACCATCTCCAGAATAATCAGAGGTAATGGGAATAATATTGTTGGGAGTGGTTACATTGATGGACTTCATAAAGGCTTTGACTTTAGGGGTGTTTCTCTGGGCAGGCTTGACTAAAAAACCTAATTGTCTCGAATCCCCTTCAAGTTGATAACCAAGGGCAAAACTATCCATTTTTTGCAGTTCTTTTATTTGGCTTGCTAGTAAGCGAAAGCCTTTATAAGTAGGTGCGGAAGAGGGAGTTGGTCCTGATGCTTCGGATGCATTATTGACCCCATTTATTTTGTTGACGGTTAACCGAAAAACTCTATCTGCAGCCCATCCTGACCTTGTAAGTAATAATATTGTGTCTAGGCTAATCGGTGATAAAACGTTTTTCACATAATCTGCTCCATTGAGAGGCAGATAGGTTATCGTAGGTTTTTCGCTATAGGAACCATCACCACTTAAGCCAAGATTGTTATCATCTAGATCACCATCAAAAAAATTAGCAGAGATCCCTATATTTTTTCTCCATTCTAGCGAGGTTGACACACTGTTGACCTCAAGCACGGCAATACTGTCGGCATATCGCCTTCTAACTAAATTCAACAAAACCTCTTCATCGTTAGTATTAGCTAAGACTTTGTTGTATTCATTTCGATTCCCTTCCATAAAATCAGGACCCAGATGCGCACAACTAGGAAGAAAAAAGAAGGAAACTAACAGTGCGAACGCTAGAGTCAGGTTGTGATTAATTTGTGGAATATATGTTTTGCTCATGTGCGTGATTATACAATTTTTTAGGCATACATCTATTGTTGATTGAGTCGTGTTTGAATTTAGTGCATACCTAATTTTATGTTGCACCAAGTATTAGCATTTTCTGATAAATGAAGCTTTTTTACCACAACCCTCAACATTCTTAATATCTCACTATCAATTTTTGATTAATATTAATTCAACGCGGTCTATGTTTCTACCCTCAAACATTATAGAGAGAACAAAAATGAAAATTTTATCCTTAATTATACTTCTACTAACTTCGTTGAATATTTTTGCCGCACCTAACATGCAACCTACGTTATTCGCGTACTATCAGCACGATGACTCTACAAGCTATTATCATGATAATTTTTCGAAGAGCGAAAAGGACAATGCTCATAAAACATGCGATCAGTTAACAGAGGAAGTGGGGGTATTTGAGGAGCATGTGATGTATGGTGAGCATAGCCATAAAAAAACTTTTCTTGGGGTGGATATGGAAATACTGAAAGGCGCCTTAACGGTTCTTTCTCTTGGCGTAAACATCTAATACTTATTTAGCATCCGCTTTGGGTAAGCTGTGTAGTAAGCGGCAACAATTTCAGTATTTAATTTATCTTGATTAAAAATTGTTTCGATATACCTTTTCGCAAAATATATCTCATGCCCATGTAGTATTTTCTCTTACTGGCGGTGCCTCGACTACGCGAGCTTTTACCTAAACCTGACAGATTAATCCATCACTCTTTTCCTTGACGCCAAAAGTACAAATATTAGAAAATTTCATTTAAGTTAGGCTATGATGAGGTCTTACAAATCCAGTAGAGAATAATTCCATGTCAATATCTATGTATGAGATGTCTGTTCCGGTCTTTATCGATCATTTTGAAATGTGGTCAGGTATTTTGTTAAAAGGGGAGACTTTTGCAGAAATAAGAAAAATTGATCAAGAGATCCTAATTAAAGGAAGGCTTGCCCCAGATATGTATCCATTAGATCGGCAAATACAAATTGGTACGGATATGGTGAGAAAAGGCATTGCCCGACTAGCCGCGGTCGACGCACCCTCTTATGTATGGTGAGAAAAGGCATTGCCCGACTAGCCGCGGTCGACGCACCCTCTTATGAAGACAGCGAAATAACATTCAGTGAACTGCAAGAGCGTATAAAAAATACAGTACATTTTTTACACAGCATTACGCCTGAGCAAATGATTGGCTCCGAAGACAAAGCCATTGCTTTTTCCATAAGAGAAAATGAATTTACTTTTGAAAAAGGGTCGGATTATTTGACTCAATGGATTATTCCTCACTTCTTTTTTCATATGACGACCTCCTATAATATTTTACGATCAAATGGTGTAAAGTTAGGCAAGAGAAATTTTGTTAAGATGTAGGTGAGTGAAATCACCCAGGAGGAATGAATTTATGAATTGCCTAAACAATAAATTAAATCAAATAATGGCCCCACTTTCTTTTTTAAGCACTTGGTTGATTAGAATTGGACTAGGTACAGCATTTATTATTCATGCGTACAGTAAATTTCCCTTGCCACCCGAAAAGCTTATGACCTATTTTGGCTTTTCTGAATGGCTAGCGTCATTCGTTGCCCTCTCAGAACTTTTGGCGGGAGTTGTCATTATTTTAGGTGGTTTTTTTAACAATGCATGGGGAAGTATTCTCACAAGATTTGCGGCACTAATGATCGTGGTTATTATGATCTTTGCATTTGGTATAGCTCATCAAGATTGGTTTATTACGGCAAAGTTGTTTACGAGTGAGCAAGCCTTTTTATTTCTTATAGGGTGTTATTTTTTAATAAAAGGTAATGAAAAATAGCTTAGTCCAAGTGTGGCATCCTGATGCCAATGATAAAAAGTTTTTAACCATAGGGAGTGAACGAATTGCTTAGTGAAATTGAGATCGCAGCTAAAGCTGTCGCAGGATTTGTTTGGGGACCGCCTATGATTATCCTGCTTTTTGGCACCCATATTTATTTAAGTATTCAATTGCGCTTCATTCAAATTAGAACATTACCATTAGCGATTAAGATGATCTTTCAAAAATCAGACGCTGATGGTGATATATCGCCATTTTCTTCATTGATGACCGCTTTAGCGGCAACGGTGGGTATGGGAAATATCGTCGGAGTGGCAACAGCGATTGTCCTTGGTGGGCCTGGAGCTGTTTTCTGGATGTGGTTAACCGGTTTTCTGGGCATGGCAACCAAATATTCGGAAGCTTTATTGGCGGTTAAGTATAGACAAAAAGGTGAGAGTGGGATGCAGGGCGGGCCTATGTACTATCTGACTCATGGGTTAGGTAAGCGTTGGTTAGGATGCTTTTTTGCTATCTTTACGGTTTTTGCCACTTTTGGTGCCGGGAATATGGTGCAAGCTAATGCAACAGCAACAATCTTCAATAGCACATTTGGCATACCTAATGCCTGGACAGGTATCGTACTGGCATTTTTTACGGCACTGGTGATTATTGGTGGGGTTAAATCGCC
>Ga0206124_10001927_pt1 | contig 15890 bp, 13 predicted proteins | sample Helgoland_Spring_3_FD_148671 | JGI IMG/M metagenome (GOLD analysis project Ga0206124, IMG submission 148671) | Pelagic subsurface seawater microbial communities from Kabeltonne, Helgoland, North Sea - Helgoland_Spring_Bloom_20160321_2 | ecosystem: Environmental > Aquatic > Marine > Epipelagic ... | reverse complement strand
CCCCCTAGATTGGCAAAGCGCGTTCGTTCTTATTCGGGGAAGAAAGATACAGTGTGTGTGTAATTTTCTAGGAAAGAAGATTTCTCCATCATTTTCTCCATTCGAAAAAAAAAGGCGTTACTCGCTTTTTATTAATAAATAAAAAGAAAAACCTGATCATGGTAGCAGGAAAGAAGATTTCTCCATCATTTTCTCCATTCGAAAAAAAAAGGCGTTACTCGCTTTTTATTAATAAATAAAAAGAAAAACCTGATCATGGTGGCGAAAGAGCACCAACACCAACAACTCTTAGCGAACAAATTGAAACAAAGATGGTCGGAAACAGGTTCTGGCCCGGACGTGCAAAAGAAACTCGACGCGATCAAAGAGACTTTGAACGCGCGAGAAAGGTTGAAGCGATTGGAAAAGAGCAGAGAGAGAGTTGATGTCTCGAAATCGCATTCGGATCAGACAAACGCGCTTAAATATCTCGAGAAGGTGAAGAAGGATGCGAAACTGGACGAGACGGACTCGTCGTCGCTCGACATGAGGAAAGCGTTGCCGAAAGAAGCGTTAGAGGTGGCGAGAAAAGACGAGGACGAGATCGTGTCGCGGGAAGATATCGAGGCTGAGAATGCCTCCAATCAGTTGGTGGATGTGTTTCAAAAGAGGAAAAGAGTTACGCCGGACGCGCGATTGAAAGAGTTAAAGTCGGAGCACCCGGCACACGCGATGAGAGAAAAAGCGAACGAACTGATGCGTGCGAACGATTTGAAGATGGCGGTGGCGATGTACGACGAAGCGTTGATTCAGTGCGAAGCGGATTTAAGGAGGAAGAGGAGAGAAGAAGAAGAGACGAGCGACGGTAATCAATACGACAAAAACAATGATTCAGAGTTATCGGAAGAGGAGTTGATTGCGGTGGTGACCTTATGTAATCGGTCAAAAGCCAAGTTAAGAGACGGGGAAGATTTACTCGGGGCTTTAGAAGATGCCATAAGCGCGACGACGATTGCACCGGACTGGTCGAAAGCGCGGTTTCGCTGCGGCGAGGCGTACGCAGCACTCTCCGCGTGGTCTTTAGCTGTCGCGTCGTTAAGAGTGGGCGAAAAGCTCGTCGAATGCGAAAAAGGGTCTTCCGCGCAACCATTTAAGGATTTATTGGATGTTGTCGCCATTCAAGCCGCAAAGTACGGCTCCCCGGCTGGCTTCGACGGTCGCGTCATTTACGTTCGATCCGCCGGCGAAGAGGCGTGGTTAGGCAAAGAAGCTCCGACAAACGCCGAATTCGACGTCACCGACGAACACAAAAATCCCATAAACACCGAACGGTACAGTAAAGAAGACGGGCACATGGCCGAAGCGCGACGAAAAGCTGAAGTGAACAAAAATACCGCCCTCCACGCGCGCTCGATTCGCGACGCCGTCGAAATGGCTTCTGACGGCGATAAAATACTTCTCTTGCGAGGCACACACAACGGTGTCTGCGTGACAAAACGCGTGTGGATCAAAGGCGAAGGTGCGCTCAAAGAAGCCACCATCGATATGCGCGCCAACAGCCCGACATTTCGCATCACTCGATCCTCTGTCGTTTCCAACGTCGATTTCGATTTCTCCGGGTTCGCGGAATCCGTGCGCATAGCCCAAATGGAACGCGGCAACATCCTCAATAAGAACCAATTCGAAACCTTAATGGAAGGTTGCTCGTTTACTTGTACTGGATGCGACGGCCTCGTCGTCACCGACAAAGCCAAAGCCACTTTTCGAAACTGCAACATCACCGGTAAAAACAACTGCGCGCGCCTCTCCCGAGACGCCGACGCCGCCTTCATCGATTGCAAACTTCACGGCGCCGAACGCGCCGGTGTCTACGTCACCGACAACGCCACATGCACTCTTCGTAACTGTGTCGTTGAAAATACGAAAGAGGAAGCCGTCGTCGTCACCCAAAACGCGGAATGCTCCATCCTCTCCCCCGTCGACTGCTCCAACAACGCCCGTTGCCTCGTCTCCTCTTCCCAAGTCACCAACAACGTCGGCGGCATTTGGGCCTGGGACTCCTCCTCCGTCACTTGCGTCAAATCTGTAATCGATGGCGGCCAATCCCACGCCGTAGTATTCGACGGTCACAGTTCGCCGACGTTCTCCGATTCCGTCGTCGTCGGCGTCGCGCACGCCAGCGAAAAGAGTTGGAAAGGCATTCGCGGTCCCAACGTGACCGTAACGAAAACGGAACGGATGACTTCCTGGCCGAGCGAAGACGGCGCGTTCAAGTTCAGTCCGAACGCGTTCACCAGGAAACAATAACACTATGTAGTAAGAATATTACATATTACGTGCTCACAATTTTTCTCCCTGGCACATTGCCAGCAAAAATTTGCCAGCCTGGCAAATTTACTCTCTTGGAAAGGCACCCTCATTTGTACAGAGACGTCACAAATAAGTCGACACACGACACTAAACACACACACACTTACACGACAAAAACTACCATCATCATGGCTTGCTGGACATGCGTCCGGATCAGGGCACATTGTAAGTTTTCGTTCCTTGCTTTTGCGTTCTCTTTTACATCTCTCTCTCTCTCTCTCTCTTTCTCGTCTCGCGCGTGTGCATCATCTCGTCGAGATATTTATGAATCCTCCCCGGGGAAAATAATTGGATTGCACGGATTCATTCTTAATACTCCTCTTTAGTAGCATTATGTTTGCAAACAACCACGTATCACATGAAAGCGTTTTGTGCCCCACATGAAAGCGTTTTGTGCTGACCTATACATCATCTCTCTCTATACACGTCGTGCGTAATAAAACAGCGGTGTCATCGCCACGTGCGGTAAATTCGACCGATTTGCACCTCCCGGGTGCCACGTGATTATTCCTTGCGTCGGTACGTTTTCTTGGTCCTTTTTTCCTCTAAAAACGCTCTCGTCTCTTTTGCGCACGCAACACACAGCGGGGGCTTTCCCGTCGAAGAGAGCGCTTTAGCGCGAATACGCTCATCATTCTTAACAACTATTTTCTTTTCCTAAACCCCTTTTCAAACGCAGGCACGGCGAATGTCGGGACCATCTCCACGAGAATCCAATCTTTGGACGTGTCCGTGGAAACGAAGACTTTAGATAACGTCTTTGTCAACATCATCATCTCGACGCAGTATCAAGTCTTGCAAGACCCGTCTCGCATGTTTGACGCGTTTTATAAATTGACTGATTCTAAAGGGCAAATTCGTTCGTACATCTTCGACGTCGTCCGTTCGACGGTACCGAGAATTAAGTTGGACGACGTTTTCACGTCGAAAGAGGAAATCGCGATGGAGGTGAAGAACATGTTGGCGAAATCGATGGAGGAGTTTGGGTATAACATTATTTCGACGTTGGTGACGGATATCGCGCCGGATCCTAAGGTAAAGAATGCGATGAATGAAATCAACGCGGCGCAAAGACAAAGAGTTGCCGCGAAGGATCGCGCGGAAGCGGAGAAGATTATGGTGGTGAAAGCTGCCGAGGCGGACGCGGAGTCGAAGTATTTGAGCGGTACCGGTATGGCGAGGCAAAGACAGGCGATCATCAACGGTTTGAGAGATTCGGTGGTGAACTTTCAAAAGGAAGTCGATGGCATTTCCTCCAAGGACGTGATGGAAATGATGATGATGACGCAATACTTTGACACGATGAAGGAGGTTGGGACGCAAGGCGGGAACTCGACCATCTTCGTACCGAGCGGACCGGCGGCGGTGGCGGATGCGAGCGCCGCCATTCGCGCCGGCTTGATGCAAGGCAACGCGGCGGTGGCTGCTATGCAGCGTTAAATGCGAAAGTGAGTATGAACGAGAGAGCAAACAGACGTGTACTTATACGCGTATCGATATACATTCTTTTAATGGTCAGAAAAGTAAATATACCCAGTAATTAATATAATCTTAGTTTTGTTCTTTCAATATTACATGTTTTTAATCGAGAAACATAGGCGCAGCAACTAACGTAATCGTCGCGAGCATTTTAATTAACACATGGATACTCGGTCCAGCGGTATCCTTAAATGGATCACCCACGGTGTCTCCCGTGACCGCCGCTTTGTGCGTTTCGCTCCCTTTCCCTCCTCCGAATCCAGTTTCCACGTATTTCTTGGCGTTATCCCACGCTCCTCCGGCGGTGTTCAAAAACAATGCCATCAAAATCCCGCTCGCGGTGGCAAACATGAGAAAACTTGCGACGCACTTCGCGCCGAGTAACTCGCGACCGGAGGCTATGCCGATGCGTCGAAATATAATGCCTGTGATTAGTGGTCCAGAAACGGCGACGACGCCTGGTTTAACCATACCTCGTAACGCCGATTTCGCCACAATCGAGACGCACCGTTCGTAATCTGGTTTCGTATCGTACGTCATGATTCCAGGATTCTCCGCAAACTGTCGTCGAACTTCTTTGACGACGTCTTGCGCCGATTTCCCGACCGCCGCGATCGCGAACGAGGAGAATAAATATACCAACATGGAGCCAAGCAAACCGCTGATGAACACTTCTGGGATGCAAATATCCACGGTGGAAAACGCTTGACCGGTAAACGCGGAAACTTCGTCCATGAACGCGGAGAAGAGTAAAAACGACGCCAAGGCGGCGGAACCGATCGCATACCCTTTCGTTGTCGCTTTCGTCGTGTTTCCTACGGCGTCTAGCTCGTCACACACGTCTCGAACCGAGTCTGGTTGGTTGGACATTTCTACGATACCGCCGGCGTTATCTGCGATCGGGCCGAACACGTCCATGGTCAAGACGTAGGCTGCAGTGGAGAGCATTCCCATCGTCGCAACCGCGGTACCAAACAAACCGCCAATCGGTTCGTCCGAGCTTTCATCAACTAATCCGGCATTTTGCCCTAAATGATACGCCGCGACGACGGCGATGGAAACCACAATAACCGGCGCCGCGGTCGCTTCGAGACCAACACCAACACCAGCGATGACATTCGTGCCACTGCCAGTCGTACTCGCTTCGGCAATCTTTCTGACTGGCGGAAACGCGTAATCGGTGTAAAACTGCGCGATGAACACGAAGCAGTATCCGCATAAAATGCCAACTATACCACACGCGTAGAAGTACTTCCACGCGTCCTCGGCTTTCTCCGTATACAACATACATCTGCATGCGATACCAAAACACACCAACGCAATCGCCAACGCCACGTTATACCCTCTCTTCAACACTGAATACGGTTCCTGCTTGTATCTCGGCTCGATCTCAGAAACGGACAGAATGCCAATCGCCGAGGCAAAGCAATCCATCGCGTGAACCACCAGTGGGAACAACACGAACCCCTTCGCTTCGACGACGCTCATATCGGATCTCTTCTCACCACGGTTGCGCCTAAAATCATCGCTGAAATGATCTCCGCCGCGATGGACTCGAACAAATCCGCGCCTCTGGCTGCGCAATCCCCGACGTTGTCTCCGACCAAATCGGCAATCACCGCGGGGTTCCTCGGATCGTCCTCGGGAATATTCATCTCCACCTTGCCACACAAATCTGCGCCTACATCCGCTGCTTTGGTGTAAATCCCACCACCTAACTGCGCGAATAACGCGACGAACGACGCCCCGAATCCGTAACCGACTAACATCAGCGGTATCTCGATCACGTTTTCAATCGATTCGCTCGCCGAATCACCTCCTCCGGCTGCTTTCATCCCAGCACTCGTCAGTCCGTACCACCACGAATACACCGCGAACAAGCTCGCCACGCCTAACCACCACGAATACACCGCGAACAAGCTCGCCACGCCTAACACCGTCGTCGCGACCACCAACAAAGCGGCAAATCCACCCGCTCTCAACGCGACGACCAGCGGCTCTCTCGAGCCTCTTCGACTCGCCGCCGCCACTCTCGAATTCGCTCTCACCGATACCCACATTCCAGCGTACCCACTCATCCCCGAGCAAAACGCCCCCAACAAAAACGCCACCGTCGTCAATATCGCCACGCTGTGACTGGTCAACCCGCTCTTCTCTTGCTCCGGCGTCACTTGTCTGAACTCGTACAAAAAGAACACGAACGCGGCGCAGACCACCGCGAGTTTACTAATCAGCCCGTACTGCGTGGAGAAAAACCCACTCGCACCGGCCCGTATCGCATCCGCCACTTCAATCATCTCCATCGTCCCTTCGTCTTTTTCCAGCACCCACATGGATAAATACTTCGCAAACGCCAACGTCCCGACCGAGGCTAACACGACCAACGTAATCGTCTTTGACGTTCTCGAAGCAATCGCCAACACGCACAGCAAGAGAAATACCCCGACGTATTTTAAACTTTTATTCATCATCCTCGAGTTCTTCAAACTGCTCTTATCTTTCCCGTTCGCGTTTCCCGACGAAGCTGCTTTCCCTATTCTCGAAGTAAACGTCTTCGTCTTCGACGCGCTTTCCGGGTCGTCGAAATTGGAATTCATGAAATTGGTCTCGTTCAGAGATACCGCGCCGCCTGGGAAATAGTTTCCTCCTCCTTCTTCTCCGGAACCCCGAGAGCGCATCATCATCGTTCTCTCGCCGCTTTAGTGTTCGTATTCTTCTACTGTTATTAGTGTTCTCGGGAGATGAATGCTGTTTTCAAGACCTGTTCCTAGAGTGTGTGTCTTGCGTGTGTAATGCAGCGCAAAATTCGCCTTTCTTTTGGGGAATGCAACGGCCAAAAAGCTCACTAATTAATTAGAATACGCGTAAAGAACAGCGCGCAGAAACAATAGAGACTACGCACAAAAGCGCGTTCGGTGACGGAGAGAGAGAGAGAGAGCGCGCGTGCGTGTGTTTACCACATAACATGGTTCGATTTAAAAACAGATACATCATCGCTCGCGCGCTCTTCCACGATAAAAAACCGACGTCGGAACACGTGCTCTCGAATCAACTGCGTTTGGAAATCGAATCCGCGTTTGGCGTCGCCGGCGCTCGAGAGATGTGTCCGTCGGTGCAGGTGAAGTATTACGAGCAAAAATACGGGTCGAACGTGGTCGTTTTACGATGCTCGCGCGAAGACGTACGAAAAGTGAAACTTTGTTTCGAAAACATCGAAAGAGTGGAAGGGAGGACGTGCACGATGCGAGCGGTGGCCGTGCACGGGAAGTTGGGGAGCTTGAAGGAGAACGTTTTGGAGAAGATTGGGAGGTTTGCGGTGAATGGAGGAGGAAAAGAAGGAAGAGAAGCGGAGGAAGGTGAGGAGGAAAGTAGAGAAGGCGGTAGAGGCGATGACGAGTTGAGACGAACTCGATTGTGTATAAAAGTGTATATTAGTATTGTAGTGTTACAACAGCTTTGTTTAGGTACGTACTCGCGGCGAGCCGCCGACGAGTACGCGTATGAGACGTTCTGTGTGTTTGTTCTTCTTCTTTTGTCTCTCTTTCTCTTTCTCTTTCTCTTTCTCTCGGGGTTCATGCTTCTTTTCATCACTGTTCTCCGTATAGATTCATCGCCAAGTCTTCGTCGGCGACGTCTTGCATTCGACGACCTAAGTTATTCACCGAGTCTTCTCTCGCCGGACCGCGACGGTTGGCGGTTGGCGGTAACTGCGGCGTTTTGTAGCGAGGTAATCTTGAGAGAGGCGTGGCGCCGTCTTTGGAGACGGTTGGCGATACGCTCCTGCGTCTTTGCGAAGACGTGGCGAACGGCTTGGGAACGCCCGAGTCGCTTGGGGTACGCAAGGCGCCCCGGATCGAAGATGTTGGTGTTTTGTTGGCGTTTAAATGCCTCGCGACTTTCGCGTACGAGTCGATTGGTCTTTCTCCTTTTCCGTCGTCGTCGTCTTTCGCCGAGCCGCTTTCGTCGCTTCTGGTCGTCCCCGTCGTGGTGGTAAAAAACGACGATTCTTCCATCTCGCCGTTACCAAAGAACGCAAGGTTTACCAACTTCCAGAACCAAAGCGAAATCATCGATATCGCGGTAAAATACGTCACCACTGCGACCATCGCAGTCCAAGATGAAATCGCCTCCGAATACTCGTCGTCTTCAAACGCCAACCACGAGGCGAAAACGCCCCGTTGCTGTTGTGCGCGAAGCTTCCTCTTCTCCTCCAAAATTTTTGTCACCAACTCCTCCACCTTCTCTTTCGCTTTTTCCAACTTGACTTCGCACCGTTGAATCTCCTCGATCGCTTTTAATCGTTCCTCGAACGAGTTCGTCTCGGAAGGCGTATTCTCAGTAATCACGACGTCCCTCGTCGTCGACGACGACATGGTGGCTAAATACAAAGCCACGATTCCAATGCAAATCGATACCACCGAGCTCATCATCAACTTCACATCCAGCGACCTCTTCAATGTTTTCATCGCGTTCGCCCGTCTTCGTTTGTTCTCTCTTCGCGGTTGTTTTTCTTGGACTGGACCTTCACCCCCCTCTCCTTGAGTAGGGGTCTCATATTTTGTCGTCGTCGCGTGACTCGTTTGCTGTTTCTGTTGCGCCCCGATTAAGGGCGACGTCCTCGCGTCAAATTGCGCCTCCGCGAGTTCCAGCCACGCGCGCACTTCCTCGTCTTTGCCTTCCCACGCGTCCTCGCCCCTTCCCACGCGTCCTCGATGCCCTCCAACTCTTTCTCTTCTTCTTCTTTTGAAGGGGGAGAGTCGTCCTTTTTCCCGCATGTCATTTGCGGTTTTTCCTCCAATTCTTTTTCGTCTCCCTCCTCAAACTCCTCCTTCGTCTTCTTTTTTCCAACGACGTCCTCGAGAACGATCTCTTCGCCTTGAAGGTCGGTGCCCAAGTTGCTCCAAGAGGCGTCGTCGTCGTCGTCCGTGGAGGAGAGCATGTGAACGGTGTTCGTTGTACTGTGTTGTTGCTTTTTTTTTTGAGTGGGTTTTGTGTGTGTTTTTTGTCTTGTTTTTGATGAGAAATTTCAAAAATTCAATCTCTTACGAGTACAAATACGAGTACCACCACGACTACTTTTACAACTACATACTATTTCAAATTCCACTCGCTGGCGTCCGGGACTTCTTTGCCGACTTCAAACTCAGCGTCGCTGAAATCAAATCCAGGATTTTCCTTTTGAAATCGAGCGAGCATCATCCGTCTTCTGTCCATTTCGATTTTTTCATCGGCCTCGGCTTTCGTCGACGTTTCGTCGCTCGCGTTTGGCGTCGCTCCTCGGAGGTTGTTACGGCAATGTTCCTTAAACGCCGCTTCCCAAGGTTCCGCTTTTTTCAGCTTCACCAGTTGAATGTGCATCTCCCCGGTGGATTGATCTCGCGTCCACACGGATTCATCCGCGATCGTTTGTCGGTACAGCTCCAGTTTCGGCAACACGTGGCAATCGTCGTCTCCAATCTTCTTCTTCTTCTTCTTAATCTCGATCGTTTTCCCGGTGATTTCAACCGACAAATCTTCCTTCGTTTTCAACTCGGAACTAACGGGGATAAAAATGTTCACCTCTTCCAACGTTTGCTCCCACTCGTACACCAATTTGTTCTCGTCGACGTAGAACTTGTGACGGTTCGGCGCGGCGAGTTTATCGTCGTCGCTCATATCCAAGTAAGGCGTTAGGGGAAAACACTTGCAACACACCTAATCAATCACACGCTCGAGTCTCGACTCATCACCCAGCCGGCGTGCGCTAACCCACACCCGAGTGCCACGGCAAACAAACGATCTCTCAACAGTGGATTTGTTTTAAATCCAATCCGTATTAAAGGCAGTAACGGCGCGTAGACGAGTGGCACGATAAACTTTTGTTGCATGCGATTTTTGCGGGTTTCGTTGAAGGATTTGATCTCTTCCGCCCGGGTCATGTAGTATATGTATGCGTCGAAAGCTCAAAGAGCGCACGAATTAATACGACCACTTTCTCTCCTACTCCTGCGCGCTTGCACTCCTCGCGCGCGTATTCTGACTGTGTGTATCTGTTAAACTGCGATAAAGAAGTGCTCTCTAAATGCTGTCTCTAGGGGTGTTAAAGGTGTGAAGACAAAAAGTAAATACAAAGTTGAAAGTTCAAAACATATACGATTACACTGGTACCATTACCACCGCCATTATTACTACTGTTATTGCTGACGTTCGACCCGGTGCGTTGCAAAATAGCTTGGCCGAAATACGAGCTAATGGTGCTCACGCCCGCGGTGGCGCCGTCGAGCGCCTTGCCGCCGTACTCGTAGACTTGACTCGGGATGACTTTCTCGAACCCGGCGCCTCGGTTGAACGTAGATAACGTGGACCCGGTGTACTCTTGAAACTCGGCCAATAACGACGGACTCGTCGGCGAGTCCCCTCCGTCGGGAGAACTGTTGTTCTCCGTCAAAGGCGCTTTCATCACCGAGTGCGACACGCACACGCCCGCGCCGATGGAAACGCACGTCACGAACGTCGCCGAGAACGACGTGAACCCGAATATTAAAATCGCCGACACCGCGAGTAATAACATCCCTTGCATTCTCACCGTCACCACGATCGGTTCTTCGTTCGCACCTCTTTTCAAAGTCACGTCTTTGCTCCTCACGTTGATCACGTAATGCCACGCGACGACTACCGCGAACACCGTTAAAAACGACCAAGGACGACAGACGACTGACACGAACATCGAGAGTAACATCAACACTTGGTAATTGGGTGCAAAATCTCGCAAGTTAAATCGTAATCTCCTCGTCGCATCTTTCACGGATATCGGACACGAAATGCCTCGGCACATTCTCATCCAATCGTTCGCGTGTGCGTTTGAAAACACCTCTCGACTCGAGGAGATGCATCGCCAGACAAAGCCAAAGACGGATTTTCTTTTGTTCGTTTTCGCGCTCGAATTCGTGTCGTCCTCCGATGCCATGATTTTTTAATTATATTCTTCTTCTTCTTCTTCTTCGATGACGAGAAAATAGTAATAACGCGCTGTTGTTGTTCTCGTCGCGCGTATATCCCAGGTCGTCGTCTTCCTCCTCTCGTTTTCGGTGTGCCTTTCCTCGACTTTTGATTGTTCGTGTTCCGTCTTTAATGTGTGTTTCAATTAAAACAGAGGGGGAGTTTGTTGTGTGACACGAGTCGAGCAAAATTCAAAATTCAAAGAAAACGAAAAAAGACCAAAAAAAAAAGTAAAACTTAATTGACCATCACAGGACGTTTTTCTCTCCGCCTCTCTTTTGTATCAAAACAACCGCACTTTTACCCGACAACAACTTTTCGCGGGGAACACGGAGGAGGAACCAGTGTCGGGGTGAACGCTATAAAACCGGCGAAACCACCGAGAGACGCGTCTTCCTCCGCGGGGAAATTATCGAATTCCTCCAGCAAAAACAACGGCAACGACACCATTCACGGAACCCATCATCACCAAAAAGGGGAAACGATTTCCTCGGCGACTTTGACCACCAACGCGACGACTGCGGACAACAGAGGAGGAGGAGGAAGTGGTGGTGGTGGTGCGAGTGGTGCCAAAGTCGAACAAACGCGCTCTCATCATCATTACAGTCACCGCGACGTCCACCATCATCATCATCACGAAAAATCCTCCCCGAACGAACGAATCTTGAAATCCATCCACGATTTATACGAGCGAGGTCCGAACGGGAACCAACCGGGGTCGGTTGGGATCCTCGAAATCGCCAAAGATCCACTCTTGAACGTGACGTGTTGGAAACCGAGAAAAAAAGTCTCCGTTTTGATCATTGGAAATCATTCCGCCGGGAAGAGCAGTTTTATAAACTGGTACATCGACGAGAGCATACAGACGACCGGGGTGGCGATCGAGACGAGAGGGTTTACGTACGTCACTTCCGGACGTAAGAGAGAGTCGCTGAAAGGAGACGCGACGTTTGCGTTTTACGACCACTTGGACGGGTTAGAACGGTTCGAAGGGATACAGGCGAACGTGTTCACCGAGGTGAGCACTTCGAAGGAGAAGAATTTTCCGGCGATTGATTTCATCGACACGCCGGGTTTAGTGGACGGGGAGATGGAGTATCCGTTTGACGTTTCCGCGGCGATTTTGTGGTTGGCGGATCACGTGGATTTGGTTCTGGTGTTTTTTGATCCAATTGGGCAGGCTTTGTGCGGGAGGACGATGAAAGTTATCGAGGCGTTGAACGAGAAACACGCGGAGAAGTTGTCGTATTACATGTCCAAAGCGGATCAAGTGGAGAAAGAACACGATCGACAGAGAGTGTTGATTCAAATCACGCAAAACTTATCCGGGCGAATTAATAACTCGCACGCGTTCAAGTTACCGACAATTTATTTACCCAACGAGCAAAACTCAACCGCGAATATTCCAAACGCCTTGTCCGAGGTGTGCGAGGACATCGACAAAGCGATTCGGTTGACCGTGCAAAAAAATCTCACCGCAATGAAGGACGATTGCGCGAGAATCGATAGAAAAGTAGTGGAGGTGTTAGAAGAGGATAAGTTGAAGAGGGCGGAGAACGTGAAACGGTCGATGCGCGGCGCGGCGTTGCTGGCGTTGTCGTGGGTGTTTATTTTTTTCATGACGTTCGTGGCGTTTGTTGAGTTGTTCGCGTTTCGATTCGTCGGAAATTTTGTTCGTCGTCACGTCATGCCGAGATGTAACGACTTTTTTGCGGCTATTTTGATGGGAATGTTGCCGAGTGAAGTCGACGAGGTTGGGAGGAGTAAATTTAGCGCCATGCAACGTTGGGGAGGCGTGCGACGACGATACGTTTTCGGCGGCGCGTTGTTGGGGTATATTTTAGTCACGTACGTGAAGAACGTCGTGTGGACGCTGAATAAAGTGTTGACGAAGAAAGAACAAGCGAGAATGCAAGCGTATAGGACGTATTTGCAAGGGTTACTGAAGATTCGCTCGAATCTGTATTCCGAGTACTTCAAACAGCTGCACACGCTTTAAAAATTAATATACGACAGTTGTAAATTTTCAGGGCTCTACTTCTTAAAATTACACTCTTGCGGGCGGCTTTATATGCCGCTGCTGCTATTATTACCATTATTATTATCGTGCGACGAATTTTATCGCGTGCTCGCGGCGGCTAAATCGAGTTCAGACGAACCAACCCCGCTCGTCCCTGCGATCGGGGACAAGCGCTCGACTAAGCGATTCCAAAGCGCGTCGACTACTTCTTGTCCGCACGCTTGCAATACCGCATTTTCTTCCGGCGTTAAATCGTTAACGGCGTCCAATAATTCGTCGAAACCACCGTCGTCGTTCGGTCCATCGCCGTCGTAACTCGTCGTTTCAGCTACTTGCAACTGCTTTTGCGTGCTCTTCGCGAGCGACAAGATGCGTTCGTCGTTTCCGAGCGGCGTTCTCCCGCTCGCTAAGATGCCCAACAATAATCCCGCCACGGCGTCAGGTTCCAACAACGCGTCGCCGGTTAAAACGGTCGCCGCGTTTTTTCCGACTAAGCCACCAACTAAATCACCCAACGAAATCGCAAATAGTTCTTCTTCTCTGGTCAATTTCGGCGCCGTCAAGTCCAACACTCGTCTCGGCGAGGCAAACGCCGGAACCGGAGTGGAGTTACCTCTCGACGGCAACAGGATCGGACCTTCAATATCTTCCGGGTTCGGTGGTTGAAACGGTAACCACGACGGCGGTCGCGGGATGAGCGCGAACGCTCTCGTCACGGTTTTCCTCAAGGCTTGTCGCGCTAAAACATCCGCCGCCGCGATGGCTTCTTTCACTAAAACCTTTCTCAAAGATTCCGCTCGTGGAGTCAACACGTATTTCAGAGACTGCTTCAAGCTCGCCGCATCTTCCGGCAACGTTTCTAAATCCACAAACGTATCCGAAGTTTCCGCGACGATACCCATCGCCGAGTTTAACATGACCGCTAATCGTTCGCCTTTCAAAATAGACCCGCCGGCGGACGTTGACGCGTACAAAACTTCTTGCAACGCTCTCTGCGCCGCCGGTCTATCGTCGGACAACAACTTTCTCGCCACAAACGGGTACGCTTCCATGACCAACTTATAATCTGGATTACCGAGCAACGCGATGCCTTCTAAAGTCACCACGGCTCGTCCTAACAACGCAAAGTACGGAGGAATCGAAAACGGAATATCGTTCAAAACGGTCAGCAAATCTTGCGTCATCGCTTGGAACCCGCCCGCCGTGCTCGATAAAGACCCATCCATGTTGTACATTCTCTTCAATTCAGCTTCGTAGTTTTTCGCACCGCCGCCTTTCACGTACGGACTCAACGCTTTATCCATCAACGGCACCACTTTTGCTCGGTCGCAATCGTCCGGTAAAATTTTCAAATCGATGAAATCGTCCACCAACGCCGCGTAATCTTTGTTCGCCAAGTGTACGATGGAGTTTACCATCGCGTCTTGATCTTCCTCGTTAATTCTGGCAACTAAACCGAAATCTAAAATACACAGTTTCCCTTTGGACGCGTCGTTCATGCGCATCAAGTTTCCAGGGTGCGGATCCGAGTGGAAAAAACCAACCTGTAAGAGTTGCACGAGAAAGCACTCTTGCCCGACGCCGACTAATTCCCGAATTTCCGACGGTTCGCATTCGCTCAATTTCACGCCATCGATCCATTCGCTGACGAGAACTCTTCGCGTTGTCAACTCAAAGTTCACCTCCGGGACGTACACGTCCGCCACTTTCTCTTGTTCCATCAATAGTTTTCTCAGCGTGTCTTGATTCCTGGCTTCGTTCAAAAAGTCCAACTCGGTGTAAAAACCAATCGCCCACTCGTTCAACAACGCGACGTAATCCGTGCGTTGCTGAGGCGCAAACCGTTCGATGATGCCTTGATACACCTCCGCCGCGCGTCTTAAGACGTACAAATCTTTCGAAACTGTGGCTAAAATACCCGGTCGTTGCACCTTCACCGCGACGAACTCGCCGGTACTTTTCAACTTGGCGCGATACACCTGCGCTAAACTCGCCGCGGCAACTGGCTGTTCGCTAATCTCCTCGAAAAATTCCCCCAACGGTGCCCCTAACTCTTTCTCGATGATTGAAATCGCATCCGTCGTCGCGAACGGTTTTACGGAATCCTGTAAAATCGCCAACTCGTTCAGTGCCGCTTGCGGCAACACGTCCGGTCTGACGCTCATCATCTGTCCAGCTTTAATATACGTCGGGCCTAACCGTTGGATGATTTCTCTCGCGTCTTTCGCCAACGACGCGCCGTTCTTGGTCAATTCCTCGCTCCCACCTTGCAAGGACAAACTCGCGACTCGAGTCAAAAACGGTACCGATTCTTTCAAAAACTCCAGCCAACGTTGTTGCAACGCGCCGCCTTGCTTCTTCCAATACGTCTGAATCGCCTCCGGAGAATACACGAGCGGTAACCCGTCGTCGTCCACCAAACCTGCGTTTTCCGAGTCCAACGCGACGTACGATTTCTCATTCGCCGGTGCCTCGATTCCTTTCATTCGTACGGTTTTAGAGACGTCTAAAATCGCTTCCGCCGCTTTCGTCGTCATCTGTGCCGCATCCAAAAGACTGCTCGCACCTCCTCCAGCGATTCGAGCGTGCACTTTCACTCCTCTTCCTCTTACTCCTCTCATTCGCGATGATGATGATGATGATGATGATGATGATGACGACGATTGGTGTCGTCGCGCGAAATCTCGAAAAACACCGAGGAGGAGACGGACGAAAATCGAGAAGTAGTAGTATTATAATTAGTATCGTGCTCGTTAAAAAGAATCCGCTTCGTCCCGTTGTTGTTCACCAAAACTCGCGCAAAGCTTCTCCTCGAAGTCGTCCCCGGGGATGTTTTCGAGGAGGTCGTGAAGATGAGTCGCGCTCGCATTTTTGTTCTCGTATCGTAGTAATAAAAAAAGAAGTGACGTCTGCAAACGACAGCCACGAAAATTAAAAAAAACGCGGATGAAAAATTTCAGGATTTTTTCATCTTCAGTCGTTTGACGTGTTTTTTTTTCTTTTGTGAGCACCCCCCCCTTCTTTTTTTTTCATAAAAAAATACACACATATATATATAGTAGTG
>Ga0206124_10001911_pt1 | contig 15952 bp, 17 predicted proteins | sample Helgoland_Spring_3_FD_148671 | JGI IMG/M metagenome (GOLD analysis project Ga0206124, IMG submission 148671) | Pelagic subsurface seawater microbial communities from Kabeltonne, Helgoland, North Sea - Helgoland_Spring_Bloom_20160321_2 | ecosystem: Environmental > Aquatic > Marine > Epipelagic ... | reverse complement strand
CCCTAGGACGCTATTTTTATTTTGAAAAAAACGGCTATGACTCCGTAATGGCACTCTATTTTAAGCCGGGTATTGGCGAGTGGTTATGGGAAAACGGGATTTCTTTGGAACAGTATTTGGAGAATTTAGCATGGGAAGAAAATATTGATACTTCTCAATTATCTGAAGAAAACATGTGTGTGTTCAATAAAATGAAGGAATTAACTCTTTTTAAAGAAACAATTGGTAAGTTTGAAAGTGATTCGGCTTATAATTTAATATTTAAGTATGGTGACTGCTCGACATCAAATGTAGCTTGTACAGATGGAAGCGAAGTGGATGTTAATGGGAATGTGACCATTATGCTTGAAGATATAAGATATGATCCCCAACTTGAACTAGCCGCTACATTTCTTCATGAAGGGATACATGCAGAGCTATTTAGATATGTGAGTCGTTATGAAAACGGTATTGATCCTAATAATAGGGAGAGGTTATTTCAGCTTTACTATGATCTTAAACTTGGTATTCCATTGGATAATCCTAGGGAATTGTCAAAGGCAGAATCAGATGCGCAACATCATTATATGGCTGAGAATTATGTATTGCCGATAGCTAGAGCAATTAGAACACTTGATAATAATAATTATCCACTTGAGTATTATATGTGGTTCGGATGGGATGGTCTGGAAGATTATGGTTATGTTAATAGGTTAACTAACGACGAGATTTCGGAGCTGTTAATTAAACAAGGGATAGTAAATAGAGACACAAATTTAAATTGTTATAGATATGAATAAATTAATTGTTGTTATTGGTTTAGTTTTTTTAGGTTGTTCTTAGGTAGAGACGGGGGTTTTGGAAGATAAAAACACAAAAGAAATAATTAATGTATTAGTTGATAAGTATGCTAAACCATTAACCCCACCACCTCCTATTGGTATTTCAGGAAAAGAATATGAACAATTTTTAGTTGATAGAAAATCTAATAAAAATAGATGGCTAAATAAAAAAATGGAAGTAGCGATTGATCCCAGATTGTCCATGTTTGATATGAACGATAAATATTTGGATACTATTTTATTTAAAGAATTTATTGGTACTGTTCAAAAAAGAATTCAAAATAAAGACTCAAAACGTATTGATTTTGAAATTACGCCCACACGTAGCAATGTTATTAGTTTTTTGGCCCCTACATTAGTAAGCAAAGAAAAGTACAGAAATAGCGATGTTTTACTAGCTTTTTCTAGAGTTTATTTTAATGACGATTATTCAAAAGCAATTATTAAGGTTCACTTTAATCGTGGATGGTCTAGTGGGTTTCTAGTCTATTGTTTTCTTGAAAAGGGAAAAAATGGGAATTGGGTGTTGAGATATGAAAAGTAGCATAAACTACGGAAGGAATCTTGAATTACACTGAGTTTGGTAATGGTTTAAGAGAATTTTCCCAGTACAACTGAGTCTCTATTTGGGACATATCAAACTTGTGAATAATGAAATATTTTATAATCACTTTATTTTTATTCTTTTTTAAACCTTTAATGGAGCAACAAGATGAGGTTATTTATTTACGATTTGATGCGAATTCTAAAAAAGGTTTGGAACACAGTTTAAATTAATGTTTAATAATGAAAATGTTTTAAGCCGAGTATAGGAGAATATTTATTTGATAATGGCATTTCTTTGGAACAGTATTTGGAGAATTTGGTTGAAATGGAAGAACTTACTGACGCAATAGAAGTAGTTGACACCGCTGTAAGAGCGATTAGTTTTGATCCATTAGATACTCCTTGGTTAGCAGCTGTTAGAGGATTTGCCCGAAGTATAAACGCATTAAAGAATTCCTTGCAATAAGGAAACCCAACAGCTCGAAACAACCTGTCAACAAGATAGCTAGTGTAATCCGGGTTAATAGCTATTAAATTCCCCCCAAAAAAAATAAAAAACACCTCCATAGTCAGTTTTGCTGACTAAGGATACGTCTGCGTATATGTTATATCAGAGCGGTACGTACATCGTAGTATAAAAAAGAATCCATATACGATGTGTGTAGAATAAAGTAGTCAATACCAAAAAATGAATAATAATTTAAACTAAAAAAAAAATGAAAACAAAAACAATTGTAATAAGTCTTATGTTGCTGGGGTATTTCGGCTATGGGCAGGAAAAAACTGAAAATTTTGTAATTGAAAAAGGAAGCTGGACACTTGGCGGTGAATTGGGGTATGGCGAGCATAAAACCACAAATAGTTATGAGGATAGAAGGGAAAAAACCCTAAAGATTGCTCCTGAATTTGGGTATGCAATTATGAAAAATGTACTGGTTGGCCTCGAATTTGTTTATAATTATACCGGTCCGGATGAACCGAACACGAACGATCCACAAATCACAACATATGGTGTTACGCACTACCTGCGAAAATACTTTCCCATAAATCAAAAATTGGCCGTACAACTACAAGGTGAACTTGGGTTTTATAAAGGAACTATTGAAGGACGACAAACCGTTAATCAATCATCTGAAACGTTTTCAATGGGGATGCGTACAGGTTGTTGTATAAACTAAGTGAAAAATTAGCCCTAAAAACCACATTTGGATTTTTGGGAGTCCAATCGATAGATTATAAGTATACCTATGTGTATAGTGGGAGTACAGATAAGAGTGATGAAACTTATTTTAGTGCCAACCTAGATTTGACAAATCTCAGTATTGGGATTCTCTTTGTGCTCTAATATGAGTTTTTTAGTAGCGCAGCCTACATATTTAGAAATTAAAACAAATCACATAACATGATAAAAAATAAGTTAAAAATAATTTTTGTACTGTTTGTTTCGGTTACAGGTTATGGTCAGTTTGAGTATTTTGATTGGGACAATGTCCGGTATGGAGGTCGGATTAATTTAGATATTTCCAATAGAACTACAAGTATTATTGTTTCTCCTACGGCTGTTTATAAATTAAGTCCTCAGTTTTCTTTAGGTGGTAGCGTAAGTGTAGGCTATACTAAATTTCAATACCCGGAGGAGCAATTATTCAATTATGGGTTTTCAATTTTGTCTTATTACTATCCTGTTCCCAAGATTCAGTTAATGATGGAGTTGGAGGAAACCTTTGTGAAAGGAGATGGGTTAAGTACTTTAACCGGAGAGAAATTTACCTACAATTATAAGTATCCATCCTTATATATCGGAGCAGCATATCGTGTTCGTAATTTCGGTTTTGGATTGCGCTATGATGTGTTGTACAAAGAAGGGGAAGGTTTGTTTGCCTCTCCGTTTTCTCCTTTTATTCAAGTGTTTTTATAAATGATAACATACAGCGCCTTTGTGCTCAATTGTAAACCAAAAAATACAGATTTAAAGAAGTAGCAATTAACAACCATAACAAGTACGGACTCAAGAGCAGCGTTTTATAGCGCATCTGTTTTAGGGGGTTAAAAAAGAAATAGGCTATTAGAACGGTGAGTGCTGTGATGCAAACCAATCCCAATAGCGCATTGTGTGCATAAAAGAAGAATGGGTTCCACAAAATATTAAGCATCCATTGAAGTAAATACAACTTTTTTATTTTTTTTGTATTCGCATTGGGTGAGAGTAAAAATGCCATATAAACGGCAAAAGTTATCATAATACTGGTCCAGGCAACACCAAATACCCATCCGGGTGGTGTCCATGGTGCTTTGTTTGCCAATGCATACCAGTCAGAAGCAACACCGTTACCTGTAAAGAGTCCGCCAATTGCCAATGCGGTAAAATTGAGAATCAGAAAGATACCTGTTTTTTTAAGTAGTTCCATTTGCTATTTTTTTTAACATGCCATTAAAGATTGCACCGTGGAAGGGAAGTACGCTGTACCAATAAAGTCTTCCTGACAATCCTAAAGGTCTGAATGTTGCCGTTTGTATCAATTTTCCAGATTCAACCTTAAATTCGAGCCAGGCCTCTCCGGGTAGTTTCATTTCTGCAAATAAAAGCAGTCTTCCTTCCTTTTTATTTGCATAGAGTACCCTCCAGAAATCTAACGCATCGCCAGGGTGTAATTCATGGGCATGCGTACGTCCTCGACGAAGTCCTACACCACCTACTAATTTATCTAAGAATCCTCTTATTCTCCATAACCAATCACCATAATACCAACCTGTCTTTCCGCCAATACTCCAGATGCGTTCAATACTTTTTTCTTTGCTGTCAAAATTGCTACTTCGAATATCTCTGTAGCACCCAAAGGTAGGGACTTGGATATAATCGGAAATATTAGATTTCATTCCGCTACTTGCATAGGCATCTTTCCAGCTTGAAACGATCTCGTTTGCTTCAATTTTTAGAAAGGCTCTTTTCAGTGCTTCTTTGTAGGAAATTGGAGTGCAGTTTAAGCGTTTATTGAGGTCGTTATTTCTACAAATCACTTCAATTTTCATACTGTGTACCAATGCTACTGCTAGTTTGTAAGAGGTTGAGGTAACAAAATATAGCCAATAAGATGACAATTTGGGCGTCATCACCGGTACAATAAAGATATTTCGTTTTAGCTTTCTAACTTCTCCAAATTGTAGGAGCATTTCTTTATAGCTTAGAATATCTGGTCCGCCTATGTCAAAGTTTTTGTCAAAAGTACTAGGGTTTCCAATTGTTTTTGAAAGGAAATAGAGCACATCTGAAATGGCAATGGGTTGACATTTGGTATGCAGCCATTTTGGCGTAATCATCACAGGGAGTTTTTCTACCAAATCTCGAATGATTTCAAAAGAAGCACTTCCAGACCCAATGATAATTCCCGCACGCAATGTGCTAAGGTGGAAAGTTCCTTTTTCAAGTTCGTTTTCTACATTTTTACGAGATGATAAGTGATCGGATAATTTTGTTTCATTGACAATTCCGCTGAGGTATACTACATGATTGCAGCCAGTTGTTCCTAAGGAATTTCTAAAGTTTATTGCAGATTCAAGCTCTAATTGCTGGTAGTCGGACGCTGCCGACATGGAGTGCACCAAGTAGTAGGCAGCTTCAATGTCTTTAGGAATGTTTTTTAAAGTGTTATTTTTTAGTAGGTCTAACTCAATTGTTGTGATTTTATCCGCTAATGATGCAGGCGGATCAAATCTATTCAAGTCTCTAACACAGCACACCACTTCATGTCCATTCTGAATGAGTATGGGGAGTAGTCTTTTTCCAATATAGCCAGTGGCGCCTGTTAAAAGTATCTTCATGATTTCTGCGTATCCTTTGGGTTGATTAGTTGCTCATATTCCTCAAACCTATGACTTCGAATGGGTCTTGTGTAGGGTTCGGTGCTGAAATGGAGCAGTAAACAAGGACTTATATCCTTGTAGTGTTTTAAGTATTCATACTGTAAGAGTTCATTGTTTTTAATACGTTGTTTTATCTTATTGTGGTATGGATACATAGCAAGGTTGTTATTTTGTTTTTTTTATAGACTCAAATAGCATCAGATTTCCAAAGAGCATGCTAAAGGCGTAGCCAAAATCTTCAACTGGAATGGTGCCGACTCGAATGCCTAAATTTTCAGAGTTGTTATACCATACAATGGGAGTTTCAGTTAGTGCGCCTGTAAGTATTCCATTTACAATTAAGAATGGAAATAGGATGATAAGGAATGAGAGGTAGAACTTTTGAAGAAGTGTTTGGTGGTAGATTAGCCCGGTAAGGAGTATGCAGGCTAATATGCTGAAATTGACTAATGTGTAGGCTTTTGTGTGCTGGGTTGAGATTAAATAAACACTGAGTATGATAAGGAGTGATGACAGGTATTTCGAAATGTTTTTGTTCAGTTTTAGTTTAGGAAAACTATGAAAGAGGGCAAAATGAATAAATAGGCTGCTAAAAGGAATGATGAAAAAGAAGAGCCATTCTTCTATGGGCATTTTAAAAAAGTAAATCCCAATACAATACGTGGTTTCAAACCCCCAAACGCCATTTTTTGTAAATTCAGCATCCCAAATTAAAAATAGGATTGCTATACTTAGGGTTGAAATTCCAAAGCTTTTCCAATGGTTTATCAAGTCTTTGTAGAACAGTGAAAACAGCAGTGGAAAGCTAAGCGATCCTAGAAGAATATATGCATACAATGCCATCATAATTTTCCTTGGGTGTTGAAATATTTTTTTGGAACATTAAGCATGCCAAAACATTCACCATCTTCTTTTCCAAGGTGTTTGTGATGAATTTTATGTGCCTTTCGCAAACCTAACAGGTATTTGTTTTTAGTGCGTTTAAACCAGGGGAATCGTTGGTGAATTAACACGTCGTGAATTAGGAAGTAGGTAATCCCGTATAAAAGAATCCCAAGAGAAATAAAGAACTTGTAGTTAAGTTCAGGAAAACTTCCGTAATAAAATAGTGTAATACTTGGAATGGCTCCAATCACAAAGAACGTATCGTTTTTTTCAAAGGTATGTTGGTATTTTGGTTGGTGGTGGTCTTCATGTAGGATCCATAAAAATCCGTGCATTACATATTTATGGGTAAGCCATGTTATGACTTCCATGCAGGCGTATGTTCCTAGGGTTGTTACTATGTAAATAAATATAGTCATAAGGATGTATTGTGTTGAATGTAGTAGTATAAATAAGCCACCTTTGAATTTGGATAGGTAAAAGAGCTCAATATGGATTTGTCTTCCTCTATAAATTCATTATATCCAAGTATACCGGGTGTGCGTTCTTGAAGTAGCAAACGAATATATCTCAAGTGTAAATTTGAAGGGTTTTGGGCTATTAAAGCATTTAATTTGTGTTTTGTCTCCTTAAATATTTTTAGTTTTTTATATGGGTTGAAGGTATAGGATGCTTGTTTCATTTCTGTTGCATATACATAGCCCAATATTTCGGGTGTTTTACTGGTTTTATGACTTTTAATGAAGGCGATTTCTTCCTTTTCTGTTTTTAATTGATGGAATGCGTCTACAATTTCCACTATTTCTGTGGAAGGAAGCAGAAAAAAGAAAAGAGCGCTCAAGAGTTTCATCATCAAATAAAATTAAACTGGTATTTAAGGTAGGATTCAAACAGCAAATAAGTTTTGGAAGAGTTAGAAACTCTAATTCTGTTTTCACGTAGCCTTTTTGCAGAGGTTCTGTCAATTTTTTTCAAGAGTGTTAAATAATACTTATAGGCTAGATACACACCAAACCTAGCTTCCTTTGGCAGTTTTTTAATGCCCTTATAAGCGATTGCGAAGTCGTTTTTAATTTCTTCAATAATCAATTGTTTTTCTTCTTTGGTAATAGTTCCCAACTGCGTATTTGGGAAATAACTTCTGTTGAGGTCTTCATAATCTTGTTTGAAATCTCGGATAAAATTCACCTTCTGGAAAGCGGTTCCAAGTTTCATGGCAGGTTCTTTTAATTTGTCGTATTCTTTTTGGTTTCCTTTTACAAATACTTTTAGGCACATTAAGCCAACTACGTCTGCAGAACCATAAATATATGTATCAATTTCCTGTTGTGTGTTGTATACCTGCTTGTTCAAGTCAGCTCGCATGCTTTTCAAAAAAGCAGCCACCAAACTATGCTCAATATTGTATTGTTTTACCGTGTTTTGAAAAGCATTAATGACAGGATTTGCACTGATACCGTTTTCTAATGAAAAATAGTACTCTTCTTCAAATCTATCCAGCATTTGTTTTTGTGGATAGCCTGCAAAGCTATCTACAATTTCATCGGCAACACGTACAAATCCATAAATATTATAAATGGCTTGTCTAATGCTTGGAGCTAGTAATCGGACCGCTATCGAAAATGAAGTGCTGTAGTTTTTAGTAATGATGACGGCACTTCTAGAGGAAATCTTATCAAATAGTTCTTTCATAGTCATATGGATTTAAGAATGAGCTCTGCAGCTATCTTTCCAGAGATGAGCGCCGGAGGTACTCCTGGCCCTGGTACAGTAAGCTGCCCATTAAAATACAAATTTTTTATTTTACTGCTTTTTATATTGGGTCTTAAAAATGCAGTTTGTGTCAATGTGTTGGCTAAGCCATAGGCATTTCCTTTAAAAGAATTGTAATCTTTAACAAAATCGTTGATACAGTAAGATCTATTAAACAAGATACTTTCCTGCAGGTTTTGATCGGTTAATTGTTCAAGTCTTTTGATAATCAACTCAAAATAGTTTTTTCTATGCGCCTCAGTATCTTCAATACCTGGTGCAATTGGAATTAGGAAGGTTGCAGCTTCTTTTCCTTCTGGAGCAAATGACGCATCTGTGATAGACGGGAAACTGGCATAAAATAGAGGGTCCTTTGGCCAAGAAGGATTGTCGTAGATATGTTCTGCATGCCCATCGAATTCCTTGTCAAAAAACAAGGTATGATGTGAAACATTTTTAAGCTTTTTATCGAAGCCTACATAAAATAATAAGGCCGAAGGAGCAAAAGTCTTTTTATTCCAATAGGCTTCAGAGTATTGTTGGTGTTTTTTGGGAACTAATTGCTCAGTATGCTGGTAATCTGCGCCACTAACAACAATATCAGATGGAATCGTGTTGTCGTTAACAATAATTCCAGTGGCTGTTCCGGAAGTGTCGACTATAATTTTACTCACAGGTGCATTGGTTTCAAAGACCACGCCTAAGCTAGTTGCCAATTGCACCATTCCTTTGATTACTTCAAACATACCGCCTTCAGGATGCCATGTGCCCAGTCCAAAATCTGCCCAATTCATAAAATTATACATTGCCGGAGTATTGGCAGGTTTTGCTCCTAAAAACAGCACTGGGAATTCTAATAACTTAATCAATCTTGGGTTTGAAAACTGTCTTTTAATCTGTTTTCTGATGTCGAAGAACAATTGGTTTAGTTTGGTAATTGTTTTTGGGCTAATCAATTCTAACGGAGAAAGTCCCGGTCGATATACTAAATCTTGTACGGCAACTTCGTAATTGCTTTTTGCCTGTGCTAAGAATTTTTTCAACTCTAGAGAACTTCCCTTTTCTTCGGTTTCGAATAAACTGTAAATTTCTTCAATATCAGAAGAAATGGATACGCTGTCCCCTAAACCATAATAAACTTGGTAGGCAGGATTTAATCTTAATAAATTATAATAGTCAGACGGTTGGTAGCCAAAATCGTTAAAAAAACGTTCAAAAACATCTGGCATCCAATACCAAGTGGGGCCCATGTCGAAAGTAAAGCCTTCTTGCTTGTAACGTCTTGCACGTCCTCCAAGCGTTGCGTTTTTTTCATATACGGTAACTTCATGCCCCGCTTTTGCTAAATAACAAGCAGCAGCGAGCGAAGAGAACCCAGAGCCTAAAATACTAATTGTTTTTTTCATGTTTAACAAATATAGTAATTAGTTAAACAAATAGCAAGTTCTTTTGCTTTCTTATAAAAGTGTTTCGTAACTTTTGTGGAAATATATTTGATTATTTGTATTCGTTAGGGCGTTGTCGTTCCATATTTGACCAACAATAGAAATGGTGTTATTGGTGTTTTTAATGAGTTGCTCGTAGTTTAATATCATTTGAATTTTATCAGGTTCTGGAATGTCGATGATATTGGCTGTTGTCCAGTTGATGTGTTCAAATTGAGCTGTCAATGTTGACAAATTATCATATGGAATTCCGCTTCCTAGATAAATTACATTTTTACCATTTAATTTTAAGTGGTAATAATAAAATAACATACCAATTTGATGTATCTCTTCTTGAGGAAGGAATAAGATATGAATCTTGTCATTGCTCGGTTTAGTGTTTTCGATAAGCGCTATTTGCAATACGATCTTTTGGTAAATTAAATTCGAAATAAAATGTTCATTTACTGGCTGCAGGCTGTTGGTTTGCCATAATACGCCTATATGGTTTAGTAATGGTATATAGGTATTAATAAAAATTTCTGAAAAACTATTGGTTTTTATTTGTTGCTGGTAGGTTTCTTCGAATAAATGGACATCGAATGTATACATACTAATGAGCAATGCATTGATTTGTGATTTCGAAGAAAAGTTGTCTGCAGAAATGTTTTTTACCTCCTCTTGTAATTCGTGTTCAGTGAATTTCGCTATTTTGGAAATTTTGTAATTCTCATTGTATAAAAGACCAACGTTTAGTAGTTTTTGTAGGTCCTTCAGCTGGTAGATTCTTATATTTCTATTGAGACGAGTTGGTTGTAGAATGCCATAACGTTTTTCCCATATTCGAATGGTGTGTGCCTTGATTCCAGAAAGGTTTTCAAGTTCATTGATCGAAAAGGTGTTTTTAATTTTGTTCATCTAAACCTTGTTTTATTTAGACAAAAATAGAAAAATTTTAGATAACCCATCATTTTAAAGCTTAGTATCCTTTCGGATTTTGTGAAATAGTTCTGTTTTTTTGAAGGTCAAGTCAAAGAGATTTAGGGAATACGACAATAGCTGCGATTTGATTGTTTAAGTGCTGTGATTTATAATGTATTTGTGTGATATTATCCTTGAATATTGGTGTTTTTAATTCAAATGTTAATATAGTATATATACTAGGTAAAATTGATAGATTGAGGTTTTTCACTCTGAAATATATTTGTGGTGTAATTAAAAAATGATAGTATGAAAAACACGTTAAAAAAAGTATTGGTTTGTGGTTTGTTATTGATTTCGTTATCAGGATATGCAATTGATGATGCGCCTGTAAAAACCGCTAGAGTAGAAGCCGTTGGAGACAATTTGTTCAACTTGTATATCAAAACAATTACAAGTAAAGTAAACGTTCAAATAAAAGATGTTTATGGAAATGTATTGTACAGAGAGTCGCTAAAAAAGGGAAAATATTATAAGAAAAAGTACGATATGTCTGCCTTGCCTATAGCGACCTATTATGTGAATGTTTCTGATGTTAATTCGGTGAAGCTATACAAGGTGAAGGGTAGCGAAATAGAACTCGTTGATGAGGTAGAGAAGTCGGTTTTAAAAGAACGGATAGCACTCCTAAAAGCATTGGAAGTATAACAATCGTTAAGTTTAGTTTAGTTTGGTTAAAAGGAACCTTCCACATTTAATGTGGAGGTTCTTTTTTTGTGAAGTATGTCTTATGATTGCACAAGCTATGGTTAGTTTGAAAAAAAACTAATCAGTTTCGTCATAGCGTTGGTATTCTTTATGGTTGTACAAATGTTTTTCCCATAGTTTGTCTTTTTCGGTTTTTTTCGCCCATTTTACGCCATCTTTTGACTTCCAGTGTGGGTGGTCCGGACTTAAATGGTCGGGTAAAGATTTTATTATTTTCTGAAACTTGTCTAATTCTTTTGTATAGGTTGGTTCGTTCTCTGCACGTTGGTAGTTAACACCAAATCGTTCATCACCTGTATAATAGAAACGTCCTTCTGGTTTGCCGTAATAGGGAGATCGGGCCTCTAATAAAAACTGTTTGGTTCTAAATACTTGTACAGGTCCCGTATAGCTATAAATCCATTCTCTATGTGTTGCTTTTTCTCCCTTGATAAATGGTAATAAACTGGTGCCTGTATGTTGAATTTTCTTGGGTGGTTTGATACCTGCTATTTCAAGCAAGGTAGGCGCAATATCCGAGATGTCTGACAATTCATCAGTACCTCCAACTTGTTTTACATCGGCACCACAAATGACTAGAGGAACGTGTACGCCTCTTTCTACACCTCTGTCTTTTGCTGTTACTGGTGTACCGTTGTCAGAACAAAATATGATATAGGTGTTGTCGTATATGCCCAGTTCTTTGGTTTTTGCTACCACTTTTCCTACGAGTTTGTCCATATATTCTGTCATGCCTTTGAAAGCCAATTTAGAATCTTCTGCAAATTTTTTCTTTGCGGCATCTGCTGCTTCTTTGGTCATTCCCTTTGTATTTTGTTTTTCTACAAGACCAAAATTGTCTCCAGGACCACCATTATCGGGCGTCCATATGGTAGGGCCATGTGTTAATGAAATGGGCCAATAGGCAACAAAAGGTTCTTTCGCTTTTGTTTTACGTTCCATAAAATCCATGATAAATTCACCGCAAATATCTGGTCCAAAGTCATTACGTGTTACAGGTACATATTTCTTGTTTCTCAAAAGACTTGGATGCCAATAGCGAACATCTTTTTGATTGGTCTTTTCACGAAGTCCTGCTGCATAAATATCCACGCCGGAAGCATGTTTGATTTCTTTTGCCGATTCCCATAAACAATGTTCGTCAAAACCAACCACTTCTTCATAGGGCATTTGTGCACCGGCATGCCATTTTCCTGCGATAGCCGTTTTATAACCGTTATCGCTCATAATTCTTGACCAGGTTGGAAATTTCGTGTAGATGTCTCTTCGCACCCCATTGGTCCAGATATCATTTCTATAAGCCCCTGTATAATTTGCATATACACCGGTCATCATTAAGGCACGAGAAGGGCCACAAATAGCGGGTGCAAAACAGGTCTTAAAGTAAACGCCAGCTTGAGCCATCTTTTCAATTTCAGGAGTTTTGGCCGCTTCTGGTTGTTTGTAGGGAGAAAACATATCGGCAGAAATATCATCTGCATAGATCAATACGATATTGGGTTTTTGAGCATGTAGTATATACGTACACAAGATTGCAATGAGTAGAAAGTTTGCTTTTTTCATTCCTTTATTTGAAGGTTTAGTTTGTGTCAAAAATAAGTAGTTTTACGAGAGTTCAACTGTTCTAATCTTTCAAAAACTAACAAAATATTGTTGGTTTCTGTAGGGAGCAAATTTAATCCTAGGTTACTGATGAAGACCTTTGGATCTTAAGTAATCTAGCAGTAGTTGGGGTCTGTCTGTCTGAATAATATCTATGGAGTTGTCAATATACCAATCGTAAACGGTAGGGTCTAATGCGGCTTTTTCGTCGTCATGACCACCATTGTGTCGTTTCCATAATGAGTTTACCCAAACACTACTACCTTTTTTTCTGATCTCATCAAAATAGTTGATAAGTTGAATGGTGTCTTGAGGAACACCAAAGGCAAAGGCAATAGGAGGGGTGTTTTCGAGGTAGTCGTCGACAATAGCTTTTGCTTTCTTGTTTGGTAGCTTAACCATGGGCATAAAATACACCTTGTCTAAATACTTTCCATAGTCTTTTTCCACTTGTTTTCTTGTCTTTTCTCCTTTAAAAATAACCTGATGTAGGGTGTTTGTTTTCTCTAAAACATTGAAGCATTCATCAAATATGGTGTAGCTTTTGTCTAGGTTGATAAGAATTTTGTCCTTTGCTAATAGCATGGCTTCTTCGAGCGTTGGGATTTTATGCATGGTGGTTTTACCAAGTCCATCTTTTAGCTTGAATTGTTTTAATTTTTCAAGAGTCAATTCTGAGACACGTCCTTTTCCATTTGTAGTGCGATCAATAGTTTTGTCATGCATTAATACCAAATGTCCGTCCTTGGTTTTTTGTATGTCAATTTCTACCATGTCTACTCCCATTAGGATGCAGTTTTGAATGGCTTGTAGTGAATTTTCTGGGGCATGACGCCAATCTCCTCGATGGGCTACAACAATTATCTCTTTGTTTCTTGGGTTTTCTAAATTTTTAATTAGATCGTTGATGTTCTGTTGTTGGGATTGAACTATAAAGCTAAATGTGAGAGCAATGTATATGGTTACTTTTTTTTTCATGATTTTGTTTTTTTTCGTTCAAAAACAAAATTCAAAATATTTAAGTACTATAGGTGGTTTAATTCTCACAAAAACTAACTCATTTTTTTTAATAGGATAGATAGGCTTCCCTAAAAAGGGGAAGTCTACATTTTTAGGGAAGCCTACATCGGAGGTAATTTTGGCAGTGTTGAAATATGGTTCATTTTATCTCGACAATTATTTAGTTGTACCAAAAACACAAAAAATAGTTCAAGTAAAATAGATATGCGACTTTTTGTCTCGCATTAAGTACAACGGTTTTTTATAAGATTTTAAGCCTAGTACGAATGTTAGTTAGTTGTTTTTGTGTTTCAGTTTTTGTAGAAATGTAAACATAAATTTTATACGTTATTGCTACACGTTTTTATTTAAAAGTTGATTCAGTAATAGATTTTTCTATTTTCCGCTTGTCTATTTCATTGTCATACATTACGGCAATTGAAAATTCCTTTCCTTGAATTTCTGTAACATAATAGTCTGAGGTGTAAGCGTATTTTTTTTCTGTAAAAGTTAAAGTGCTACTAATGAGATAAAACTTAATTTTATCAATGACGACTTCACTCACCTTTACCGTAGTGATGTTTTTAGGGTCGTCTTCTTTTGAAGATTCTTTAAAATAAGCTCCCAAAGCTTTGGCGTAACCTTTTAGTGTGTAGTTTTTAATATTTTCATTTCCTTGATAACTTGCGATCATCATATTTATTGGAGAGGAATCACTTTTAGCAATTGAAAAAAGCGTTTTACTGTCATTAGCAAGTTCTAGTTCTTCTTTTTCTTCAACATATTCTTCCCCCAGTTTAATGATTTCTTCAAAATTGTCAATTCGGGTAATATAATCGGCAGGTTTGGTTATATTCCAGACACACTTTTCAATTCTATACTTGTTTTGTCCAAAAGTTGGATAGTTGATTATGATTAATAAGATTAATAATGTTTTTTTCATAATTGTCTTGGTAAATGTGTGGTGACGGTTTTGTGTATGGTTAGTGTGGGAGGTAGATAATCGATAGATTGTCAGCCGAACCACTAAACGTATACTTATTTAGTGTTTTCCTGCCCGTCCGGCAGGCGGGTATTTTATCGGGCTAAAAATAATGAAATAATAATAAAAGACCCAATAAAGAAACCAAAACCTGCCCGTCCGGCATGCGAGCTTTAGGCTGAACCATAAAAACCCACATTAATTTTATACGGCTTAAGTTTACAAAGTATTAAATTTAAAGCTATAATCAGAAAGAACAAAAGAGAGAATTAAGGTTAGTTTATACGGTGTTGAACTAATCCTCGTACCTCGGAAGCTCTTTCCTACTATTCTTTAAAAAAGCATAAATTAGTTACAGAATCTTAAAAAGTAACCTTATGTATCAAAAAAAAGTAAAACCATTCTTGAAACGGCTTTGAAAAGAGTTCCGGAGTTCGAAGTTCTAGTAGCTAAACTTACAAAAAGTTTTTCTATAAATGGGAAATCACAAAGCACATTAAACAATTATTTACGCTGTTTGGCTCATTTGACGATCCATTACACTACTTCAGCCGAACTATTAGAGTCAAGCGCTATAGATGAGTATCTATATCATTGTCAGAACCTTCATAAAACACCTTCAGAAAGTTTTTTTAAGCATACTATATTTGGACTTCGAGCAGCTTATAAGGTAATGGGTATGGAGCAAAAACGCTTGCGGTTACCTCAGATAAAGCGTCAGAAAGATCTGCCAATTGTTCTTAATAAAAGTGAGGTTCGAGAATTATTATGCAGTGTAAAATATCTAAAACATCGCCTAATCTTAGGTATGCTATATGGTTGTGGATTGCGTAGCTATGAGCTTTGTAATCTACTTCAATCAGATATTGATTTTGAGCGAAAGACGGTTTTTATCCGCAAACAAAAAGGAAAAACAGATAGATATGTTCCCTTGAGTGCTCTTTTAGCACGTGGCTTAACAAAATACTTTAGCACAGAGCGTCCTGAGAAATATGTTTTCAATAGTCAAGTAACAAATGATGGATTCTCGCGAGGTATTACCCCTAGTACCATCCAGTGGATTATAAAGGAATCACGTTCTAAAGTAACAACGAAAAAGCGATACACCGCCCATACCTTACGTCATTCTTATGCAACCCATTTATTAGAAGATGGCTTAAATATCCTCAGTTTAAAAGAACTTTTGGGACATGCTCATATTGAAACAACGATGGTTTATCTTCATGTTGCTGCTACTGGAAGTTCCAAGAAATTTAGTCCTTTAGATACTTTATACAACTCTTAATGTATGGGAAATATAGTGTTGCAGATGTTATAAACTTGGAGTCTGATCACTTAGAAAACCTTACAAATACAAGTTGGCATTCCCGAACCTTACATGGGTTACGAAA
>Ga0206124_10001910_pt1 | contig 15958 bp, 13 predicted proteins | sample Helgoland_Spring_3_FD_148671 | JGI IMG/M metagenome (GOLD analysis project Ga0206124, IMG submission 148671) | Pelagic subsurface seawater microbial communities from Kabeltonne, Helgoland, North Sea - Helgoland_Spring_Bloom_20160321_2 | ecosystem: Environmental > Aquatic > Marine > Epipelagic ... | reverse complement strand
GCGCTATTTCTGTAGCTTTTTTTTCCATAATTGAATGGTTGGTTATTTGGGAGTAAGACTGTACCGCCCGCTGCTCTCAATACGGCATCTCCCGCAGCAGTATCCCATTCCATTGTTGGTCCAAATCTAGGGTATACATCTGCTTCACCACAAGCGACCAAGCAAAATTTCAATGAAGAGCCTATTGAAATTGTCGGGGTAAGCCACTGATCTGTTGATTCATCTCTATGGGATACGCTAGCAACTGCTACAGGACCCGAACTGGGAACTGCTCGTATTTTAATTTCTTTAAAGTCAACATCAGATTCTTCAAAGGCTCCTGTTAAGGTAGAGCCAAAAAACATTCGATTAAGTGCCGGTGCAAAAACAACACCTAAGGTAGGAATACCATTTTCAATAAGACCAATATTTACAGTAAATGAGCCAAGCCCATCTTTCTTTAGAAACTCTTTTGTACCATCAAGTGGATCAATCAGAAAAAATTGATTGCTAACATCTAAATCATGACTACTGGAATTCTCCTCAGAGACAATTGGGATATTAGGAATGATGTTCTTGACAATTGGGATATTAGGAATGATGTTCTTAAGTCTTCTTAAAATGACTTTATCCGCAGCTTTATCCGCAAGGGTGACCGGCGAACCATCATCTTTGTAGTTAACGTCAAATGAACTTTCATAAATCTTCATTATCTCGCGACCTGCATCTCGAGCTACTAACTTTAACTCATCAAGTAATTGTGGATATTCTATTGTTTTCATTATTTAATCAAGTATATCTAGTTAATTCTTGAAAATATACCAACGCAAAGGAAATAGAACTTGATAAAAATTTGATTTATAAATTGATAATTTAAATCCCAAGGGTTTAAACAATAATGTTGTTCTCTGGGCCATATGGAAACTGAGTAATATCATAGGCACTATCTTCAGTCAGAACCATAACATCATGTTCTCTATATCCTCCTGCGCCAGGCTTACCTTCAGGAATCATGATCATAGGCTCCATAGATACGACCATATTTTTTTGAAGGACTGTATCAATATCTTCTCTAAGCTCAACACCAGCTTCGCGCCCATAGTAATGAGATAGAACTCCAAATGAATGGCCATATCCAAATGTTCTACTTTCGAGTAAGCCATATTCTTCAAAAATTTTGTTAAGCTCAAGAGCTATATCTTTGCAAGCGACACCTGGTTTGATGAGCTTCATTCCTTCTTCGTGGACTTTTACATTAATCTCCCACAACCTCAAGGACTCATCATCCACATGGTCGTAAAACAAGGTTCTTTCAAGTGCTACATAGTATCCAGCAATCATTGAAAAGCAATTAAGACTGAGAATATCACCTTTTTGAACTTTTCTTGTCGTCACAGGGTTATGAGCACCATCAGTGTTGATTCCAGATTGAAACCAAGTCCATGTATCCATTAGCTCTGAGTGAGGATAGCGCTTTGCAATTTCTCTAACCATGGCTTGAGTTGAGTGAAGTGCCACCTCATGTTCAGGAACACCCTCTTTAATTGCTTCGACAAGAGCTGCTCCACCAATATCACAAACATTAGCGCCCTGAATAATGTGAGCTATTTCCTCATCAGATTTAACTGATCGCATTTTCATACAGTCGACAGAAATATCAATAAATTGTGCTTTGTCAAAGGCAACATGAAGTTTATCGAGACGTTCCTTAGTAATATGATCAAACTCGATACCAATTTTTTCACCATTCTTAACAATCTGCTGAAGCGCGTAAAAAAAACTGTCTTTTTGCCAGTCTGTGTAGACAAGATTGTCACCAAATGTCCTCCTGAAAGGTTGACCACCATCAATATTGGCTGTAACTGAAGTGACTTTATCTTGTGTAACAACCAGTGCATATGGTCTTCCAAAAGAACAGTAAAGGAAGTCACTGTAGTAATTAATACCATGTATAGAGGTAAAAATTATTGTACCTATATTGTTTTGAGCCATATGCGCCCTCAGTTTTCTTTGCCTATTTTGGTATTCTGCATCACTGAATGTGTGAGCTATAGTGTCACCATTAGGAATGTTAATTGTTCTTGGCATTTTCATAGCGGCTCCTGTATATGTGTTAATTTGTGCGGATGTTAGACAATTTCTTAAAGTATAGCAAGCTTTTTTTAGATAACCAAGTTTAGACCAACAGATTGAAGAGACTTTTAGGCAACTCTTTCCCTAGTCTTGCTCAATAAATTTTCCAAACGAACAAAAGTATAAACACCTGATGCAACAATAATGGATGCTCCAAGAAGCGTCATCATATCGGGTCTTTCGGAGAGGACAATAATTGAAAGTAGCATGGCGAATACGAGTCTTGAATATCTGAATGGTGAAATAACTGACATTTCACCAGTTCTAGCTGCAATAACAATTGAGTAATATGCGATTACACCAAAGGCCGATGCACCAGCAAAATATAAAATTTCATTGGAGCTAGGCAATAACATCTCTGAACTGAACGGTATTAACATGATGCCAGAAACACCAAATGCCAAGAAGGCATATAAGGAGATAGTTACAGATGGCAATTTCACTTCAATTGCTCGAGTCGCAAGATCTCTTCCAGCTAAAAAAGTAGCACCTAGTAATGCAAAAATAGAGGCTGGCATAAAGTTTCCAAAGCCAGGTCGGAGAATCAGTAAAACACCAAGAAAACCAACAAAAACTGCTGTCCATCTGCGCCAACCAACCTTTTCTTTGAAGAAGATAGCTGCTCCAATAGTGACTAATAAAGGCATGACCTGAATGATCGCTGATGCCGAAGATAGCGGTGTTAAAGCAATAGCAAGAACAAAAAATAAAGCACCAAAAAGCTCACATAAAGTGCGAACAATAATGGGAGTATTCAACATATCCTTATGGAAAATTGGAGCCTTTGTCAATAACCCAATGATGAGAAATATAATGCTTCCACTGAATCCAAGAATAATAATAATCTCAGAAATTGGAAGATTTTCTGAGAGCATCTTAATAAATAAATCCTCACATGCAAAGCCTGCCATCGCGAGAATCATAAATAAACTCCCCTTTAAATTCTCCATCTCATTTCAATGTAATTCAAAGTTGAATTTTAACTGGAGCCATGATTTCTTGAGTACTTATTTTGTGCTTCGGGAGTCCATTGACTTAATGCACCTTCAGCAGGTTGAAAAATGTCAACTTGAAGTGGATAGCATTTGGCAGCATCACTTGAATGACTCGAGCTGCAATCGCCTCCTGGACAAGCTGATAATCCACAGAGAAGATACTTGAATGACTCAAGCTGCAATCGCCTCCTGGACAAGCTGATAATCCACAGAGAAGATCAATTTCAGCAAAGAATTCTATAAAGTCATCTGGACGAACTGGACTAGCTTTCATGAAATACTGATGGGTGTCTTTTGTAAATCCAGTGCACATAAAGACATTGAGTACATCATGAACATGATGCTCGATTTCATTAATTGGTTTTTGTTGTTGCTTTGAAAGCGCCCTGCACAGGTTAGAGTGACAACAATAATGATACTCCTCATTATTTAATGCAATATGTGTATAGGGGTCACATCGAGTTCCAATAACATCATGGACGCTTCCCCCATCATCATCATATCCATACCAGTCAAGACTGTCATGAGTAATTGTAGCCATAGGTCTTAAAAATGGCAGGTTTGAATATAGTCTATCTCCAGTACTTACATGGGTCCCATATAGTGCACGCGTTTTGCCACTAAAGAATCGTTCATCGATATTATTTTTATTCCATAAATTTAAATCACCCACTTGTGGACCCTCTTTGCTAATAATTCGAAAAAAATGACCAGCGGGAACTTCAAAAGTTTTGGCATCTCTAGGAGGAATAATGATAGATTCTATTAGATTCATTTTCTTACTTGCAGTTTTATAAAAAGTTGCATCAAAAACTGGAAGATTATCAATAGGATAAGATATTACTGGTTTTATAGAACGCCGAATTTCAGCATCATTCGGTTCTGGACTTAGATTAATTATTTTCATATTTGTCTCCTATTAAAAGAGCTATATTTAGTGGCACTATTTTAGATGGTCTTTCCAAAACCGCCTCCACCAGGTGTTTTAAGTATAAAAAGATCATTTTCACTTACTTCAATTTGCCCTTTAGTGCCGAGATGTGTCACACTCTCATCAGAATGAATCACATAGTTCTTGCCAAGGGCTCCAGACCCCCCTCCACATAAGCCGTAGGGTGGAATTTTTCTGTGACCTGCTATGATATTGACCGTCATTGGTTCAAGAAAGCGCAGCCTTCGATCAACTCCATCACCACCATTATTCATGCCTTTCCCGCCTGAATTTTTTCTGATGCTAAAAGACTCTAGTTTAACTGGGAATCGCCATTCTAGAACCTCTGGGTCAGTCAATCTTGAGTTAGTCATGTGGGTATGAACTGCGCTACATCCTGGCTGATTGATGCTGGCACCCGAGCCTCCACAGATTGTTTCATAATTTTGAACTTTGTCATTACCCCAAATAAAGTTGTTCATTGTTCCTTGAGATGCTGCAAAGTCTCCTAGAGCACCTAGTAAAGCATCAACAATATATTGAGATGTTTCAACATTTCCGGAAAAAACAGCAGCAGGGTACTCAGGATTGATCATTGAGTTTTTAGGAATGACTAAATGTAAGGGTTTGAGGCAACCAGAATTTAGAGGTATATTATCATCCACCAGACAGCGAAAAACATACAGTACTGCAGCATAACAAATTGCACTCGGTGCATTATAGTTTCCAGGATGTTGTTTGCTAGTTCCTGTGAAATCAATCGTTGCAGAGCGCCTTACTTTATCCACACTAATAGATACACAGACTTGATGACCGTCATCCATCTGATAGGTAAAGCTTGAGTCACTTAAAACATCTAAAACTCGTCGAACTGATTCCTCAGCATTGTCTTGTACATAACCCATATAAGCATGAACAACTTCTACTCCATAGTGCTCGATTACTTTTTTAAGTTCTTGAGACCCTTTTTCTGCAGCTGCAACTTGCGCCTTTAAATCTGCAATATTTTGATTTATATTTCTTGCTGGATATTCCGCTTGAGTCAATAATTCTTTAATTTCATCCTCAAGAAACACCCCTTTGGAGACAATAGTAAAATTATCGATTAACACCCCCTCTTCTTTAATATGGGTTGAATTAGCTGGCGCAGAGCCTGGAACTGTTCCACCTATGTCAGCATGATGACCCCTGGTGGCGACATAGAAAATTACATTTTCATTAGAGTTGTCGAATACAGGCTTTATTAGTGTGATGTCTGGTAAGTGAGTTCCACCGTTGTAAGGAGCATTAATGAGAAAGGCATCTCCAGATTTCATTGTAAGTGAGTTTTCACGAATAATAGTCTTAATTGACTCACTCATTGAGCCCAAATGAACAGGCACATGGGGAGCATTAGCAACCAATTCACCTTCAGGAGAAAATACAGCACAGGAAAAGTCTAATCGTTCTTTGATATTGACAGATGACGCAGTATTCTCCAGTACCATGCCCATTTGTTCTGCAACATTCATAAACAAGTTATTAAAAATCTCTAACATAATCGGGTCTACGTTAGTTCCAATGGCTTTAGACCTGAAGACTTCTTGAGTTCGTGTAAGAATTAAATCATTGCTATCTTTAAGAAGCCCATCCCAACCTGGCTCTATGATGAATGTAGACGTTGGTTCAATAATCACCGCAGGTCCAGATATTTTTTCATTGGGCTTGATATCATCTCGATTATAAAAAATAGTTTTTTCGAGTCTCCCATTTATAAAAATATCTTCAGTTGCTAAAGACTCAGTATTTGTTTTATTGTGAGTACTTACCTTTGAATGAAATTGCTCACTTTGACACGACACCTCTGTCTGAATTGATTCAATAATGATCACCTTTTCTGGCGAGATAAATCCAAACCTTGATTTATGCGTATTCTCAAAATCCACTTTCATTTTAGAAAATTTCGCAAATTTAATAGGTAATGATGTGTCAGAGTCTTTGTATCGAAGAAAAACCCGATCGGTATATTTAAATAGCTTCTCATTTAGGTTTTGTGAAATTAAATCTTGTTTCCCATCAGAATGAAGGCTTTTAAAATCCTTATTCAGTGGGCCTATTAAGCTAATTTCTAAGGGCAATTCAACTGCTAAATTGTTGATTGTTCGACTATCAGCAAGTCCAATGCCGTAGGCAGATAAAACACCTCTGCATAAGGATGAAGATGGATTTTTTTGATGCCTAGTTTATCAGCTACCATGCAGGCATGTTGACCACCAGCTCCACCAAAACAGGAGAGTGTATAGTTGCTGACATCATAGCCACGTTGAACTGATATTTTTTTGATTGCATTTGACATGCTATCAACTGCAATCGATAAAAAGCCTTCTGCAACCTCAAAGGGAGTAACTGCTTTCTGGGTTTTTAATGAAATATTTTTAGCCAGAGTGGTAAATTTTCTTTGAACAATTTTGAGGTCAAGTTTTTGATTACCCATAGGACCAAAAACATTAGGAAAGTAATTTGGATTAAGCTGGGGCCAAGCATCACATTACAATCAGTCACTGTAAGAGGACCACCATTGCGATAACAGGCTGGTCCCGGAAAAGCTCCAGCCGATTCTGGGCCAACGCGATATCTAGACCCATCAAAATGAAGAATAGATCCACCACCTGCAGCAACAGTGTTTATCAACATCATAGGTGATTTGATCCTGACGCCTGTCACCTCTGTCTCGAGGGTTCTTTCATATTCGCCATTGTAGTGGCAGACATCGGTCGACGTCCCTCCCATGTCAAAACCTATTAGTTTATTTAGCCCAATATTTTCTCCAGTTTTGACCATACCAACTACACCACCTGCAGGGCCTGAAAGAATAGCATCCTTTCCTTGAAAGTGGTTGGCATCTGTCAGACCCCCATTCGATTGCATAAACATCAATTGACTTAAGTTTGATTGACTAGTTCCCAGCTTAGTTCTAATTTGATTAACATAACGACGAAGTATGGGAGATAAGTAGGCATCAACTACTGTCGTATCTCCGCGAGGAATGATTTTCATGAGTGGGCTTATCTGATGGCTTTTGATGGCTGACAGAAATTTGTGTAAACCCAATTTCATTGGCTATTATACTAATTTGCCTTTCGTGTTCTTGATACCTGTATCCATGTAACAAAACAATTGCAATAGATTTGAAGCCTTTTTTATAGGCCTGAGAGAGTATTTTTTTTGTATCTGAAATATCCAGAGGTTTTAATACTTTTCCTCCTTTGTCAACTCGCTCATCGATTTCAACCACATCAGAATAAAGCATATCTGGAAGCTGAATGTCTAAGGAAAATAATTCAGGCCTTTGTTGGTATCCTATTCTTAAGATGTCTGCAAAGCCTTTCGTGATTGCTAAGAGTGTCTTTTCTCCTTTTCTTTCTAGAAGTGCATTAGTGGCAACTGTAGTGCCCATCTTTATAGACTCAATTTGATGAGTTGGAATAGGCTCTTTGTCTTCTAAAGACAGCAAATCTCTAATGCCCTGAATTGCTGCATCTTCATAATGGAGTGGGTTTTCAGATAATAGTTTATGACTTGAGATCTCCCCATTAGGGTTTTTACTAATAATATCAGTAAATGTTCCACCTCTATCAATCCAAAACTGCCACTTTGGTTTTTCATTTAAATTCATTAAAAACTTTTGAATAAAATCTTTACATGAATTATATAGGCAAACAAATTATTTGATTTTCTTAACTAGAGGATTAAAAAAAATCATTGACATCTAGAAGTTTTAGGAACACAATGCCGGAATTATTTCTAGTCATAGAGTTAAAGGGGGCGACAGGTTGAAGAATAGCTATTTAATCGGTTTTTTTCTTGTTGTCGTGAGTGGAGTAATATGGAGCTTTGGAGCCCCACTTGTAAGATATCTAGAAGACGCTGAAATCTATAGGCTTCAGTATCTTCTTTACAGAGGCTTAATCATCACCTCAGTCATACTCATTTTCGTTCTTTTTAGAGAGGGGAGGAACTTTTTCCATACTTTTAGGAGAATAGACTCATGGAGCTTGATTGGAAGTCTTGTTATGTCTGTTACATTTTTTGGGTGGATATATGCACTCACAACAACTACAGTTGCAATAACTCTTCTCATGCTCGCAGTTCCCCTCCAGTTTTGTCCGCATTTTTGGGATACCTCATTCTCGGTGAGAGACTGAGTAAAAGTACACTGATCAATATGTTCATTGTAGCAATAGGAATTACCATCATGGTTTGGGACACTGATAAGTCAGCAACCATCATCGGTGTTATTTATGGATTTTTTGTTGCTCTGGGTTTTTCTATCTATACAATTACGATTAGAAAAAACCCCGAGGTTCCCAAGTTGTTAACTCCAGCTCTTGCTGGTTTCTTTTGCATGATCTGGGCGACAATTCTTATACTGCTAACTGGTGGTAACTTTGAGATGCCATCCGCTAATATTGGGATTAGTATGACTCATGGTCTCGTTGTAGGTATAGGTTTAATATTGTATGGTCTTGGAGCAAAATACCTCCCTAGTGGAGAACTTGTCATGCTTTCTTTGCTTGAAGTTGTCCTGGGTATTTTTTGGGCATGGCTTCCAGTTCTCGGAATTAATGAGGTTCCAACTCGAAATACATTAATTGGTGGATTGGCGATTTTATTTGCGATTGTTATGCAGGGCGTTTATGCACGAAAAAAACACCTGATTCCAATGCCATAAACTACTGTATTAACAGTATTTTTTGTTTTAATTGAAAGATTGCTTTAGCTCGCTTTAATTGTTAAAATTCTCACTTTTTTATCTAATCTTACTCAAAGGTTAAGTAGATATATTTACACTTTTTGTATTTAATAATTACATAGTAGAATCAGTGTTTATGAAGTGAGCATCGAACTCTGATGCTACAATTGAATGTTTTTGAAAGAGCATAAGTGGAATGAGCAAACTAGTCTTACCAAATATTAACAGTGAAGACCCGATTCGCTGGACAGGTGATGTGTCGCCGCTTGAATGCATTGATATAAAAGATGAAACACATAATGTTAAAAGTTTTACATTTAAATCAAAGAAAGATGCTTTCTTTCAGTTTTACCCAGGGCAACACACAACACTTTTTTTGAAAATTGATGGCAATGATGTAATGCGAACTTACACTATTGCTTCAAGCCCTACCAGGCCTAATACTATAACAATTACAAATAAAAGAATGGTGGATGGCGTTGTAACCAATTGGATGCACGATAGTTTGAAGGTTGGTGATTGCGTTGATGCTCTTGATATTGGTGGTTCCTTCTCTGTGGCCTTAGATAAACCAAAGTCAAAAATATTATTTTTATCAGGAGGGAGTGGAATTACTCCAATGCTTTCTATGACAAGATATTTTTGTGACCTATTTGTGGATGTGGATATAGCTTTTATTCATAACGCACAATCTGAACAAGATTTAATTTCAAAAGATGAGATTGATTTTTATGAATCAAGTCAAAGTGATTTTAAAAGCCATTATGTTTGTGATAAAGATAGTGAAAGTTGGACTGGACCTACTGGTTTTTTGAATAATGAGATGCTCCTCAATCTCGTTCCTGATTTTGCGGAAAGAGAAATCTATTGTTGTGGGCCTGAACCTTATATGCAGAATGTAAAAAAAATACTTGGTTCAACTAATTATGATATGAATTTCTATCATCAAGAGAGCTTTGATATTGAGAGTTCAACGGCCCAAAAAAATATGGCAATTAATGTTGATTTGCCTGAACATAAAGTTACAGAAAGTGAAATAAATGAATATAATGTCACCCTGTCAAAGAGCGGAGATGTTGTGCCTTGTGGAAGCAATACTAATATCTTAGTTTCCATTCAAAAACAAGGTATCACTGTTCCATTTGCATGCTCACAGGGTTTGTGTGGAACTTGTCGAACTAAAATGCTTGATGGAACTGTTGAAATGGATGCTCAAGGCGGACTTTTGAAGTCGCATGAACAAGAAGGATATATTTTGACTTGTTGCTCCTATCCAACAAGTGATATTGTGCTTGATTTATAGATTATTAGTTGAGTAAACGTTATGCAAAAAAAATATTCATGGTATTCGCTTTTAAAGGCAGGATTAGCTAACCAAGATTGGGATAAGGCTATACCCTCATCAAAACCCAAATCAAAATATGATGTGATTATCATTGGAGGTGGTGGGCATGGGCTTGCTACAGCCTATTACCTAGCCAAAGAGTGTGGTATCAAGAATGTTGCAGTGGTTGAGAAGGGCTATATTGGTGGAGGAAATACCGGAAGGAATACCACTATCATTAGGTCTAATTATTTGAGAGATGAAGCATCCAGTCTTTATGAGCATTCAATGAGGTTGTGGGAGGGCTTGAGTGAGGATTTAAATTTCAATGTTATGTTTAGTCAGAGAGGTGTTTACAATCTCGGGCATACCCTTCAGGACATGAGGGATATTGAAAGAAGAGTTAATGCTAATGTATTAAATGGTGTTGATGCTGTAGTAGTCGACCGTAAAGAAATCAAAGAACAAATTCCAATTATCAATACATCAAAAAATGTAAGGTATCCAATTATGGGGGCTTCATTTCAGGCGCGTGCTGGGGTTGCTCGTCACGATGGTGTTGCCTGGGGCTTTGCTCGTGCTGCTTCAAACCTTGGAGTCGATATAATTCAAAATTGTGAGGTAATCGATATTGAAGTCGAAGAGGGTCGAGTTAAAGGAGTAAAAACCACTCAGGGTGATATTATGGCAGACCGTGTTGGATGCGTAAGTGCTGGCCACTCATCGGTAATAGCGAGAATGGCTGGCTTAAGGCTTCCAGTAGAAAGTCATCCACTGCAGGCTTTTGTGTCTGAAGCAATGAAACCAATTCTTCATACTGTTGTCATGTCTAATGCTGTTCATGGCTATGTTAGTCAGAGCGATAAGGGCGATTTAGTAATAGGTGCTGGTATTGATGGATACAATTCTTATGCTCAACGTGGCAGCGCTAAAATAGTCGAGCACTGTGCAGCAGCAATTCTTGAATTATTTCCAATTTTCTCGCGTGTTCGAATGAATCGACAGTGGGGCGGCATTGTGGATGTGTGTCCTGATGCATGTCCTATTATTAGTCCAACTAAGATTGAGGGCCTCTATTTCAATTGTGGTTGGGGAACAGGAGGTTTTAAGGCCACTCCAGGTTCAGGGAATGTCTTTGCTCACACTATTGCGCAAGACAAACAGCATGATTTGGCCGTTCCATTCCATATTGATCGTTTTACAACTGGTGCACTGATTGATGAGCATGGTGCTGCTGGTGTGGCGCACTAATTTATTTTAAAGGTAATATTATGTTTTCGATTCATTGTCCATATTGCAAAGAGCCTAGAGATCAGAATGAATTTTCGCCTGCTGGAGAAGCTTTTATAGCAAGACCTGAAAATCCTGAAGCCTTAAGTGATGAACAGTGGGCTGATTATGTATTTTATAGGACTAATATCAAGGGGGACCATTGGGAGCAATGGGTTCATACTTCTGGATGTCGGAAATATTTTTTAGTAAAAAGATCAACCATTAGTCATGAAGTTCTAGAAGTAGCTACTCTTGATGAAATAGATGGCGAGGAAGTGTCATGAGATTAGAGAAACATACAAACAGTCTTATTGATTTTTCCCAGCCTTTAAGTTTTGTCTTTAATAATAAAGCTTATAAGGGCTTCAAGGGCGATACTCTTGCATCAGCTCTAATTGCCAATGATGTTTTATATTATGCTAGAAGTTTCAAGTATGGAAGAAAGAGAGGCATTATTGGTGCTGGTGTAGAGGAGCCAAATGCTTTGGGGTTTCGCTGGAAATTGGGGGTAGATATACACCTAATGTTAAGGCAACTGAAATCATGCTTTATGATGGCTTAAGTGCAGTCAGTGCAAGCAATCCACATTCGATTGACTTTCGTGCCATGATTAAGCCACTGCATAGATTTATGCCAGCTGGTTTTTACTACAAAACCTTTATCAAACAAAAAATTTGGTCGATTGTGGAGGATCGCCTAAGGTCATTATCAGGATTTTCAAAAGCACCTTCAGAGGTTGATGAAGATGTCTATGATCATATTTTTCAACATGCAGAAGTGCTCGTAATTGGTGGCGGTGTTGCTGGAATGAGCGCTGCTCTTGAGATTCTTTCTGGTTCAAAAATTGCCAGGGTTATATTGGTAGATGAGCGAGAAAATTTAGGTGGTGAAATCACAAATGAATTTACAACTGACAAAGATGCAACTCTTTGGTATCAAGAAACCAAAGATAAACTTCTAAAGTATAGAGATGCAGAAAATTCACGGCTGAAAATTTTAACATCTGCAACTGCATATGCATGGTATGACCATAACTATATAGAAGTTTTGCAGAGTAATGGCACTGGTCAGTCCATGAACCATGAGGGTGGCCAGCATGCTAGAAAAATACTCCATAAGATTAGGACAAAAGAAGTCATTCTTGCTACTGGAGCTCATGAGCGTCCAATGTTATTTGAGACCAATGATTTGGCGAATATTATGCTAGGTCAGTCTGTCAGACGTTATTTAAATGAGTTTAATGTAGTTGCCGGTAAAGACATTGTCTTGTATGGAAATAATGATAGTATTTATAGGACTGCAATTGATTTAAGCAAACATAATATCAATTCAAAGGTGATTGATGTTAGAGTCTCAGGAAACGACAAAGGTGATTGATGTTAGAGTCTCAGAAAACGAAAGTGAAGCTGTTCTAGAGGCTAAAAATTCAGGAATAGAGGTTTTTCAGGGTTTTGCTGTTCTTAAAGCAAAAGGTAAAAGTCGAGTAACTGGTGTTGAAATCTCTCAAGTGGAAATGCAAGCTAAACCCCCACATTGGAAATCTAAATGGCGGATAACTGGAGATACAAAAACTTTAAATTGTGACCTATTAGCAACTTCTGGAGGATTTAATCCAGTGGTTCATTTGGATTGTCATTGTGGTGGAAAAACATTTTTTGATGAAAAATCACAATCATTTCTAGCTCAAAAAGAGCGAAAGAATAGACAAGTATGTGGCGCAGTCAATTCAGTAGGGTTTTGGAAAGATGCAATGGCTGATGCTAAAAATAAAGCTCAAATAACTCTTCACTCTCTGGGTGAGGAGAATGAAGTGTCCCCTCAAAAGCTTACTCGCCAAAGTCATAACTATTTTAACGTTGATAAGTTTTTTACCCCAATTGAAATTCTTAATAAGCCCAAAGTTTTTATTGATCTTCAAAACGATGTCACTACGCTGGATGTTGCACTTTCGATTAGAGAAGGGTATCGCTCAATAGAGCACATTAAGAGATATACTGCCATGGGCTTTGGAACAGACCAAGGTAAAACTGGAAATATTAATGGCATTGCTGTTGCCGCTGAATTTCTTGACTTACCTATGTCAGAGGTCGGAACAACAACATTTAGACCAGCTTATACAGGTGTGGATTTTGGAGCAATGGCTGGAAGAGAAGTTGGAGATTTTTTCGATCCACAAAGGTTCACAACAATTCATGACTCCCATGTTAATAGTGGCGCTAAGTTTGAAGTAGTTGGTCAGTGGTATAGACCATGGTACTATCCAAAGAATGGTGAGGATATCCATCAGGCTGTTATTAGAGAGTGTCGCGCAGTTAGAGGTTCACTCGGAATGATGGATGCATCAACGCTTGGAAAGATTGATATTCAAGGCAAGGACGCGAGAGAATTTTTATCTAGAGTTTACACGAACGCATGGATGAAGTTAGCGCCAGGAAGCTGTCGTTATGGCCTAATGTGTAATGAAAAAGGAATGATTATTGATGATGGTGTATCAACTTGTATTAATGATAATCATTTTATTATGACAACTACAACAGGGGGTGCTGCAAGTGTATATTCAACACTAGAAATGTGGCTTCAAACTGAGTGGAGTCATTTGGATGTTCATCTCAGTAGTGTTACGGATCAATTTTCAACAGTTGCTGTTGTTGGTCCAAATGCCCGTAAATTGATGAAAAAGTTATGTCTAGATGTTGATTTCGAAAGCAAAAACTTTAAGTTTATGCAATGGCGCCCAAAAACTTTAAGTTTATGCAATGGCGCCCCGGAACCGTTTGCGGTGTCAAGGCAAGAATTATGAGAATAAGTTTTTCTGGTGAGCTGGCTTATGAAATAAATATTGAAGCAAATTATGGACGATTTATTTGGGATGAGGTTGCTCGCGAAGGCAAACAATGGAACATCACTCCATATGGAACTGAATCAATGCATGTTCTTAGGGCAGAAAAAGGCTTCATCATTGTTGGTCAGGATACAGATGGCTCAATGACACCGATGGATGTCAATATGAACTGGATTCTAGCAAAAAATAAGCCTTTTTCTTATATTGGTCGCCGTTCGTTTAGTATATCTGCACTTAATTCGAATAATAGGTTGCAGTTAGTTGGCCTTCTCACCAAGGATGATCAGGTTGTTCTTCCAGAAGGCGCACATATAATAAGTAACAAAGGCAAGTCTATTGGTTATGTCACTTCAAGCTATTACAGTCCATCACTTGGAAGATCAATTGCATTAGCTCAACTAAAAGGCGGACTTTCAAAAATCTCTGAGACCGTCCTTGTGAAGATTGTTCAAGAAAAGCAGAGTCTCAAAGAGATACCGTGTGAAGTTTCAAGTAGTGTCTTTTATGATGTTAATGGTGAAAAGGTAGATGGCAATGACTAAAAGTAGTAATTTTGAAAATATGGAGCCAGAATTTAGATCAACTTTCAATCCACTTGTTGAATGAAGTCAGTTGTCAAGAAATCATAGGAAACTCACTGCTTATATTAAGGACTTCTAAAGACTCTAAAAAAAATATTAAAGCCGCAAAAGACCTCTTCAATATTGATCTTCCACAGGCACTTCAAATGACTATGACAGATTCTAACTTAAAATGCTTTTGGGTTAGTCCAGATGAGTTTTGGGTTTTATTAGGTACTCATCAAGTAAAAGAAATTGAAGAGAAGTCCAATAACCTTCCGTTGGGAGTATCTATTACTAACAATTCTGCTGCCTATGGCACTCTTGAGTTTAAAGGAGACAAAACTATTGCGCTATTAAGTCGATGGATGAGTTATGATCTTGAGGAAGCTCTTCCAGATGGAAAAGCTGTTTCGACAACTTTTGGACAGGCACCAGTTTTTATTTATCGTGAAAAAAAGAGTATATACATGCTGGTTAGGCATTCTTTTTCTCACTATGTCGCTGGTTTAATCAAGGACACACCAGCGCTAAAAGAATTTAGGCTTAATAATTACGGTAAGATGAGAGCCATGGATAAAGTCAATTTTATTAGCATGGAGGATGGTACATTAGAGGAGTATGCCTTTCTTGATGAGCTTGAAAATCAATATGTTAAAGATTTGCCATTACGACTCATCGATGCATTAAAGTCGCTAGATTCAAGCCTTTCAGGTTATCAAATTAGTCGATTAGAGCACTCACTTCAAGGAGCCACTAGAGCTTTTTTGGCAGGGGAAGACTTAGAGATGGTGATGGCAGTTTTGTTTCATGATATTGGCGACCCTCTTGCGCCCTATTCTCATTCTGAAATGGCTGCAGCTATTCTTAGGCCGTTTGTATCAGACAAAATCTATTGGGTTATTAAGCATCATGGGGTATTTCAAATGTACTATTACGCGCATCACTCTGGCGGAGATAGAAATGCAAGAGAAGCATTTATTGACAATCCATGGTATGACGATGCAGTAAAATTTTGTCATGATTATGACCAAAATTGCTTCGACCCTAATTACGAGTCAAAGCCATTAGAGTTTTTTTTACCGATGATTAATGAGTTTTTTTCAAGGCCTAAGCTCGATGATCCAGAACGAGTTGCTAGGTATGGCAAGGAATAAAGTAAGGAAATATTAATGAGCGATATAATTTTT
>Ga0206124_10001907_pt1 | contig 15979 bp, 19 predicted proteins | sample Helgoland_Spring_3_FD_148671 | JGI IMG/M metagenome (GOLD analysis project Ga0206124, IMG submission 148671) | Pelagic subsurface seawater microbial communities from Kabeltonne, Helgoland, North Sea - Helgoland_Spring_Bloom_20160321_2 | ecosystem: Environmental > Aquatic > Marine > Epipelagic ... | reverse complement strand
GGGGCATCAATATTAAAGACATAATCGCTATCAACTTGATTAAAATATTTTAATTTAGTATTATTAATAATACTTCGTGCAGTATATCCAATTGTTTTACCTTGCCAAGTATATGGCACAATTACTCGTTTGTTTAATCCGTGTTTAGTTTCTGGGCTCCATTGCCAATTGTAGTCTGTTAACGAAAACCCGCGAGCGTTTATAAAATCAACTACTGCATTAAGATCCGGATCTAAGCGGTGTGCTCCTGCAGCAACCAATTCTGATACATTCCCAGAGTCTGGTAATTCTACTGGCTTAAATGATTTACTTTTCTTTTTAAATTCTTGTTGTACAATATCTTTGTCAACATTACGCATTGCTTCAAATACTAGCAGTTGTATCTGATCCGATGGCATACCTAACCAATTAAGCAAATTTCGAACACGATATCCCAGATGCCCACCAGGCTGCCAGCCCGTTTTGAAGTTACAATTAAAGCAATGGTAAGTGAAACCGCCTTCGGGTGTAGGCAATAATCCACCGCGACTGCGTTTGTCTGGTGTTTCACCACGATGATTACAACAGGGTGCATTAAAACTAATCCACCCTTTGCTAGCCTGCTTTTTACGAGCAGGTAATACATCAATTATTGCCTGTTGTATCGAGTTCATGTTAGTAGTATATACTAGATTTGCTCTAAGAGCAATCAGTATTTGTATAATATTTTAGTTAAAGTACCGGCAGTTTTTTCAATTTTAAATCGTACTACTTTAAACATGCCTGTAAAGTTTGTATATACTACACCAGTTTCTGTTGTATATGTATCAGACGTTATATCGATCCAGTCAGAGTTACTAACACTAGTTGAATCTTCAAGCGATCCCTGTGCAGTTATTGTACCACTAAATTCAGTTAGATAATACGCTGCAGTACTAATACCATTATTACCGGCTGTTACTACAACAACACTCGAGTATGCTGTGCCGCCATTGTATGCACCTACAGTAGGTTGTACTGCTGGAGTTGGAACAGGATAAGCATTATTATATACTTCAATTACACCGCTTGCGCTGTAATTATCATCTACATAAATTGGATACTGTACACCATTACTGGTTAACATCTTAATGCCATAATGATATTTGTTCATTGAAAAATCATACAAATCTTCTTCAGTAATAGTAATACTCAACAAACCTCTAGTTGCATTTTCTATTGTTAATGTTCTGTTAAGTATTTCTTGATTTGTCTGACTATTAACAATGCTTAATGTAAACTCGCTATCAGTAAGATCAACATCTCGTTGATTGTTATTACGAATTTTAAATTTTACAGGGTTGTCAACACCTTTGTGCAACTTTACTGGTTTTGAGTAATACATACGATTCCACCTATTGTCGGGTCCACCAATGCCTAAAACTACCGGGTGAATTTGATTGTATAAATATCCTATAGTAGTAAACATAAACTGCCCTTAATTAATAAAGATATTTATCGTAATGGACAACAATAAAATAAAGCAATTGCTAGAAAAATATCCATTCCTTGCAATCGTAACATATTCAGAATCTGAATTTGTGTGTATTATACAAAATCAAGACAGTGACGTAACAACTATATACGACTTCGGAGAGCTAAACTCAGATCATGATCGAAAAAGCTTTTTATTTTATGCCGAACAATGGTGGTGGGAAAGTAACCGAATGATTCCAATCAATATCTTTTTAAAAGATGATTGGAGAAATTTTTCATACAGTGCAAAAACACTGATAACTAAAGAAGTTGAAATAGTTGTTGGTCATTGTGTTAGACTAGATGAACTTTCTACTAAGCGTACCAAACGAAAAAGCATACAGCTTTGCAAAAAAATGAGATAAAATCAAACTCCTAATTGTAAATTTATATCTAATGCTACTAGCTGAGCGTACGAAACAGCATGGCTATGTTTATAATAATAGCTATTATCGCTAGGTTTTTGCCATACAGATTCTGCCACAGTTGCCCATGGCAATCCTATTAGGTGTCGCTTGGCAGGACGAATAACACTAAGAAACATAGCCATCCTAGCAATGCTATTAGTTGGCTCTGGCATTTGTTGCATAGTATTATAATGGTTGCCAATGTGTACAATATTTTTTACAAAATGTTCATCTTGTAATTTATCCCAATCTGGAGTAGTGTTTAATAATTTTTCTAGATGAGCGTTATCTCTAACCTTTTCATAAACACTAACATTAAGAAAATCAAGCTTGATATACCCCATGCTCTCGCTTTGCTTGTGGTCAATAGTACACAAACCTGTACTAGGATCAACAGGAATATCAGTAACATACACACCAGTATTGTGTTTTACAATTTCATTTTTTCTATGTATACTAGCAGGAACTGGGTGTATTAGTTCGAGTATACGTTCTCTATTTGCACTGTCAATATCAATATCCATTTATTAAAAACCTGACTGTGCCATAAGCGACTTACACCAATTTGCATCGTCGACTTGTCGTTTTAGTTTAATATTCCAAAAGTCAGGATCAATCCATGAATATATCAATGTAATTTGTTCTTCATTTAAACGTGATAATACTGCTATTCCGCTTTCGCTTGTGTAAATTGCCCATGGACTAATGCGTCCATTTGTTATACTTCTAGTGATTCGATTTTCTGAAGCATGTCTAAAATATTCATTTACTGGATTATCAGTTTCAACAGCCCATTTTCCCATCTCGACAATGCTTCTTTCTAGCGCATCGCGAGGGTTTTCGATTCGATTATATCCCTGTAAATATTCTTCATAGAATGCATCTTTGCACCAATGATCGAGTTTTTTGTTATTTTTAATAACCCACTCAATAAACCGTTCTGGGTTTACTGCATCAATACTATTAAGATGTCTACCAAACTTTACAAATGCAGCATAGTACGGACTTTTAGAAAACTCTTCGTATGTTTTATTTTCTTTGCCTTGTGTGAATTTGAAAAACTTTCTGTATGCTTGAAATGCAAGAATTACTCCTTTTTCATTTCGCTGCTGATATCTACGCTTAGGCTCGCACAAATGGCTAGCAAGTGTACTTTCTTTAACATAAGCTTTATTGCAGAACTTACATTGGTATGGCTTTTCCATTGGTCCTAAGTCCTTGGCAGCTTTTATAATATCGCCCATTCCGCTCATTGTTGCCTACTGTTTAAGTTCTGCTTTAATTTTTTTAGCTGGCCAGCCATGAGATGTCATTAACTCTGCAAACTCATCATCGGTCATTACACTAGCTAGTGTTTCTAAGTCGTCATCCTTGGAGTTTGGATTTAATTGAGTTAGTATTCGTATTTTATTATTTGTTTTTTTGTCAGCTTTGTTTTTCTTCATCGGGGGAATATACTGATGATCGGCTCGTGCAAACTCATTAGGCAGTGTAGTCATTAGCAAGTAAATCAACTTTGCATGATTCTTAGTAAGGCTACTAAGGTGTCGATTTATTACGTTGTTAGTACCCATAAGATAATATCGATGCATGTCCGGATTATTGTGACGCACAATACTCATGTATCTACTATATAACCAACTACTGAATTTTTTACGTTGATCATCATTGAGCTGTTCCCACCAATCCCTATCTTTGCGATTAACAGCACTAAACAGATTAGCTAATTTAATTGCACTAGTACTATTATCTACCATGCTTTAGCAATATCCACTACTTCGCACTGTCTGCTAATATCTTTAACAAAGTATGCGCACTTAGGTTTTTCTGTATTATCCAACGGCACTGCTAATATTTGTCCTGGCTTTAGTTTAGGAAAATACCATTTAACATCATGATATACATCAGTGATTTCAATATTTTCGTAATCGGGCATACTATCACTTAGTGGATTAAATGCAAATACTTTAAAGTCTCTATCATTGAGTCGGGACAATGGTAGTACTTCTAAGTCACCATAATCACTTTCGCCAATTAAAACTTGCCAATTATAAGGCATACGTATTACTTTTTTGCCAATTTTCAAAACAAAAGCAGGATCGTTAAATGTTTCTAAGAATATGAGAGGAATAAAAAAGTAGTCAGGATCTTTGGGATTACTGTTGTCTAAAACACAAAACCGCAAGTCATCAACTTCTTCAGGAAAGTTGGTCATTTCAAAGCAAGTATTTTCTGCTGTAAGTATTCTCATTGGATATCCTTTATTTGTATATTACTGTAACACAAACACTTGTATAGGTCAAGTTGATTTACGCCAATTTACAACATCGTCAAGATTTTCTTTACTCCAATTGTTGTAGTATCCTTGGCGTTCTAGTATAGCACTGGCTTTGTCTAGTTTTTCTTTACTCTGTACAAGTACTATTGCCCAGCTGCCGTTGTTCATACTTTCGCCAGCGACTATTTCTGGTGCGTCTGGGTGGTCTTCTAATGCTACATAACCACGTGGTAATAGAATTTTGGTATTACTTTGTTCTACGGCTGTTTCAAGTTCCTGTGCTGTGATATGTTTTGGGTCGCATCCTAAGGCAACAACTTCGATGCCTATAGGCCAATGGTATGTGTAGTTTTCCAATTGTGCTTTAAAGTATTCGGGCATACTGATAAGTTCAGTCAATGGCGTAAGCTCATGCATTATTATTTTATTGTCTAGTAATGCTTGTTTGGCAAATGGACATGGTACTGCGTCTAATGCTGTATTATGCTGACTTACCCAATCCAATATCCATTCGCGGATATTTTCTTCAAACGTCATCCGGAAAATCTCTGTACAAGAAATGTTGTATAGTTTCTACGTCTACCAAATGATTAAATCCAACATGTTCGCTTTCGATACTTTGCTCGTTGCGCAGCACACTGGTCATGCTATCGTCTAGTTGTTGTAGATTTTTAAACTCCATGTCAATTCTAAATTCTGGCAAGTCCATGCTACGAAAGCCCAGTTTCATACGTGTAATACGATATGTTTCCATACGTCCTAGTTCTACCATTTTGTCTAGAAACTTGCGCATCAATTTTACAAATTCGTGTGCGTTTGTTTCTTCGCTGTGGTCAGCGTAAATTGTGTATACATCCATTATGCAGGTCCTGTTATCTCAAATCCGTCTATTTTCTTTTTGTATTCGTCTGCTCCGCCCAAGTAAAGATACTTGTAGCCACGTTCCTTGTATATGCTACACTCGTTGCGTAAACTTGTCAAGCCCAAGTGTAAGTCAGGTGTAGCATAATCCCATGCGAACTGAATACATTCGGCATTGTCTTTATTATAGCGTGTAATTAAACTAAAAGCAACCAATTTCTTTTGATGATAGTAACCAATAATATCATTCTTTGAATCTGTGTACTCACTATCAAAAATAGGCATAAAACTACGAAACTTTTTGTATTGGCAGTATGTACGATAAATGCCATCTAACTCAGCAGTATTTGGATTAACTATATATTGCCAATTATTAGTTTGGCTGTAATTGGTTTGCTTCAAGTCAATTCTAGCGAACAGCATGTGTATCCTTATAAATATAATATACGCATATTTACCAAAGGCAAAACATGAACAAATACAACATATGGAACAAATGGGGTCGTCTAAAATCTGTTATGGTTGGCAACCACTACACTAGTGATTATTTCAAAGACATAAAAAACTCAAGAATTCGAAGTTCTTTGCAAAGAATTGCCGACGAAACCCAGGAAGATCTAGAAAATTATAAAAATGTGTTAAAAGATTTTGGTTGCAAGGTAATACAACCTGAGCTTGACCCTAACGACAATATCATGAATTATATTGATAATAATGGAGTTATCAAAGGAAAACAAGGGGTTCCACGTAGTCCATTGCAACCTCGAGATGCTCATGTAGTTATTGGTAATAACCTATACTATACTGATATTGAAAGCAAATTTGAATCGGTTGAAGCTGCTTTTAATAGTTACAATTCACAAGACCAGGTAAAATGGTATTCAATGGATAATAAAAATCTCAAGGACCTTGAGAATCGACATTGGACATTGGATCAGTGGAATATTATAAGTGGTAGTAGTTGGGGAAATTACAAAGATTATTGCAATGATGTAAACTACTACGATAGTCTTAGTGAAGAAATTAGAAAAGAAGTATTAGAATTTCATGATAAATTAGCAGCCAATTATTTAGTAGATGCTCCATCATTGACACTTGTTGGTCGTGACCTCTACGTAGACTATATGGACACTGCATTTAAAAGTTTCCAAATTAGTGATTTAACAAATAAAATTCCTAATATCCGAATCAACCAGCTTAATGTTGGAGGGCACAGCGACGGCTGTTTTCATACGTTAAAGCCAGGCGCAATTCTCAGTATATTCGATATACAAAATTATGAAAATACCTTTCCCAATTGGGATGTTTGTTATCTGTCAGACAAAAGTTGGGATAAAGCCCGTGAATTTACAAGATTAAAAGATCATACAGGAGGCAAATGGTGGTTGCCTGGTGAAGAAGATAATGACGAATTCACAAACTTTGTAGAAACTTGGTTACAGGAATGGGTAGGATATATCGAAGAAACAGTGTTTGATGTTAACGTACTAGTACTCGACGAACACCATGTATGCGTAAGTCAACTCGATAATCCAATTGTTAACAAATTTCTTAAAAAGCATAAAATGGAAGCGGTTCATGTGCCCTGGAGACATAGATACTTTTGGGATGGCGGATTGCATTGTATTACATTAGATTTAGAACGTGAAGGTGTACAGGAAGATTACTTCCCTGAGCGAGGTAATCAGGGATTAATTGACCATGGGTTCGACTAACAAAATATAAGAATATTAAGAAAGATATAGCAATGAACCAATACAATGTGTGGAACAAATGGGGCAAGCTTAAATCTGTTATGGTTGGCAACCACTACACTAGTGATTTTTTTAATGACGTAAAAAATTCAAAAATTCAAAGTTCCTTAAAAAAGATCGCTGACGAAACACACGAAGACTTAGAAAATTATAAAAATGTGTTAAAGGACTTTGGATGTAACGTAATACAACCCGAGCTTGATCCAAAAGACAATATCATGAATTATATCGACAATAATGGTGCTGTTAAAGGAAGTCAAGGTGTGCCAAGAAGTCCGTTGCAAGTACGGGATGCGCATGTAGTTATTGGTAATACATTATACTATACTAATATGGAAAGCAAAAGCGATTGTATAGAGGCAGCTTTTAATAGTTACAATTCACAAGACCAGGTAAAATGGTATTCTTTTAAAGATTACAATGATCTTAGCATTCGTCATTGGTCGTTGGATTATTGGAATATTATAAGTGGTAGTAGTTGGGGTAGGTACAAAGATTATTGCAATGATGTGAACTACTTTAACAACCTTAGTGAAGAAATTAGAAAAGAAGTATTAGAATTTCATAAAACTTTGCCGCCTGGCTTTCTAATAGATGCTCCATCAATGACGCTTGTTGGACGAGATCTTTATATTGACAACATGGATGCTACATTTAGAGATTTTCAAATTAGTGATTTAACAAATAAAATTCCTAATATACGAATTAACAAGCTCAATGTCGGGGGTCACAACGATGGCTGTTTCCATACAATTAAGCCAGGTGCAATACTGAGCTTAAACGAAATACAAACATACAATAACACTTTCCCAGACTGGGATATATGTTATCTACCTGATCAAAGCTGGGATAAAGTTAGAGGTTTTTTAGATTTAAAAAATCAAGTAAATGGAAAATGGTGGGTACCAGGCGAAGAAAACAATAGTGAACTTACACACTTCGTTGAAACTTGGTTGCAAGACTGGGTAGGTTATGTCGAAGAAACAGTGTTTGATGTTAACGTACTAGTACTCGACGAACATCATGTATGTGTAAGTCAAATTGATAATCCAGTCATTAACAAATTTCTTAAAAAGCATAAAATGGAACCGGTTCATGTGCCATGGAGGCATAGATACTTTTGGGATGGTGGATTACACTGTATTACTCTAGACCTAGAACGTGAAGGGGCACAGGAAGATTATTTTCCCGAACGAGGAGACAACAGTATAATCGACCATGGGTTTGATTAGTATTCTTTAACTTTGTGAACCTTAAACGGATAGTTTGCTTCTTTATAGAAAGCTTTACGTTTAGTTAAATGTCGTTTGCTGAACTTACAACTACTAGTGATATCCCATATTTCAACATGATCTTTGTCTTTGGCTTTGCGAATACCACGCCCAATACTTTGTATTACCCTAACGAAACTTTTCCCAGGCTCCACAAGAACCAAGTTAAAAATACGAGGAATGTTAATGCCCACGGCAGCAACACCGTAAGTAGCAATGATAACCAAGTTTGTTCCTTCTTTAATTTCATCGTAAGCGTCCTTTCTATCTTTTAATTTAACATCGCCTTTGACAAACACACTTCCAGGAATCAACTCCTGTAATTTTTCGCCAGCTTTGATTCTATCTACTAGTATAAGAGTATTGCCGTTTTGTTTAATACCATTAATACGATCGGCCATCCATTGTATACGTGTATCGTCTGTCACAAGATACTGCATTTCTTGTTGATACTCGGTATACTCTTTGTAGTCTTGTGTTTGTAATATGTTTACGTTACACTGTGCTAGCACACCCATGTCTTGTAGCTCACTAGCAGCAATTTGATTTACTACTTCACCTAAACTTACATGTAAGCTAGAAAACTCATGTTTTTCTTTAGGTATAGTACCTGTTAATCCCCAACGAATGGGAATATTAGACATTACTCCTGTAAGCAATGTTTTTAGTGCATCTGCTTTTGCCTGGTGTACTTCGTCAATAATAACACAAATGACATCTTCTAAAAACGCTTCAATAGTAACAGGTGCTACTCCATTTTTTGTGTTCTTAAGCATACTGTTTAAACTTTGCCATGTACAGATTGTATGCGTTTTTCCAAAATCTTTCCTATCACCAAAGTAAACACCTACGTCCAAACCTAGATTAATGTAGTCTTCTTCTGTTTGCACAACCAAGCTTTTGTTTGGCACAACAACAATACTGCGGCCATACTGTTCTACACTACTACTAAGTGCGGCTGTTATCAGTGTTTTGCCTGCTCCTGTGGCAATTTCTTGCAAGCACTGTGGATTTTCTAAAAAGTTGTTTACTACTTCGATTTGATAGTCACGCAGTACAACCGGTTCCCCTGCAATAGGATGCCCTTCTGGCCAGTTCTTATTAGCAAACGTTTCCGCACTAACACGATCAAATCTTAGCTCGCCGTATTCCTGTCTACGGTCCTCTAGTTCAATGTTATAGTTATAGCGTTCTACTATAGGAAGTATTTGTGGCAACAGGTTTAGATATGTGCTGCCTCCCATCTGAAAGAAGCTTACAGTGCCGTCCCACCGTCCTAGTTTGTACGCTGGCATATGCCTAGCATAGGGCAGAAGATACTTAAATTCGTTGACTAGTTTTTTCCTTACATCAAGCTCTAGTCCTTCAAGCTTGATATTAACTTCGTCCTTGATTATAATTTTACATGTTTTCAATTTTTTTTCCAGTATCGTGGCTATACAAATATACAATTTTTAATAATGAGTTAGGCAACTCAGCCGATAGTTGGGCTAACGCATGAGTATTGTCTACAAACAAAACTACACTTTGTGATTTTAAATCACTTGCTAAAAAATCATGTACACTTTTCTTTTTCTTGTCTCGGTATTGATAGTATGATTGTTTTCCGGGTACACTAGTTTGTTGCAATGCACTAACTAGTTTATTTTCTTTTCCTGTATCTACTCCAAACGTTACTACTACCCAATGATCTGCTTGAACACTTTGCATAAAATACTCTAAGTCTGATATTGAAAGATCAGTTTGTAGTCTAGATGCTTTGTCAAAAATCATCGATTGCGATGCTAATAAAACTTTATGTATACTATTATACTGTTCTTTAATACAGTTTGTCAAGTTAGGACCGACTCGCAAGCCATAATTATCTGCAAAAAATACCACACGAGACATTGGCTGAGTAAGATCAAATTCTTTTAACGCTTGGTTAAGATAATCATTACTATTGTAAACAAATAACTGTCCATCTTCTAAGTCTATATACGGAACATGTTTATATATGTTGTCATAAGAATGTTGTACTATTGCAAATTGTTCTTTAACTTCTGTATCCAACTGCCAGTTGCAATTTTTATACTTTTTAATAAATTTGTATAATAATGAAAGATTAAGTTCATATGGTACAATATACCAACTACGATCATTGTTATTCCACTCAAATCCTCCACAACTTAGTCTACGATAACTATGCATATCATTTACCATCGATTTATCATATGGGAATTGGACTATGTAACCCTCAGTACTTTTGCTTACAACAAATTGACGATCTACTTTGCGAGTACTAAGTCTTTGAGGTGGCGATTCTAATAGGTAGTCTAATGAAATATCTAGATGTTTGGCAATCTGTCGGCGATATTTAGTAATAATTTTTACAGCGGTTACTAATTGTCTATCTGTAAATCCAATTCCATTAACAATATTTTTACAACCATGCTTAATAAAACTTATGTCGTAATTTGCCAAGCGAATTGATGCAGTAAACGGTTGATAGTAGTCGACGGGTTTTCCTTGATCGTCGACTACATTACCAGCCCAAAGTATCCAATCTTCTATATAGTATGGAAACTGCCGATCTTCCATGCTATCTAGTTTTCATGCAAGTGTTTTCAGCAATACTCATCCAACGAGCCGGGCTCATGCGGCGCAAATCTGCTAGTTTAATTGCCATGCGCAAACTCATTTCACGCAACCGTGTGTCGTTTTGTTTCATGAACTGTAGTATTTCGTTTTCGTCTTGGGCATCCATTTTATATCCGTCAAACAACGCTCCAGTACGTGCAATTTGTTTAATACGCAGATACTTATCACGCATAGTATCCAATGTAAGATCCAAATAGTGACAACGGCTCATTAATGCTTCTAAGTGATCTTTTATCTTTGCACTGCGCACATTATCAAACTTGATATTGGTGATAAAAATAACACTACCGTGGAATGCAAACTTATTAGGTACACCTTCGTTGCGTAACTTATGACTGTCGGCATTCCAATGGATAGTGCGTTTTTTTCCACTATCAAGTGCTGCCTTAAGGATATTCAAACTAAGTTCATCGCCTAGAACACTGTCACAATCGTCGAACACTAATACGTTATTTCTATCGCTGTATTCGAACAACTTGCAATATAGCCCAATGGGTGTAATTGCACCCTTAACAACTTCATATTTACGTGGGCGACCTGCCAAGTCGTCTAGCAAGCCACTTTCTTCTAGTTCTTTTTCAACACCGTAACTCTTACCAACACCAGGAGGCCCAACAACCACCATTGCTCGGACATTGCCATTTACTGTTGCACGTGTCATCTCATTGAGGATCTCAAATCGATCCTCAATACGTGCTATAATTTCTTCATCAGTTTCTACTTTGACTGCCGATTCGGTCATCTGGCTATCTCCAACATATTCATATTCATCTACTTGTACTCGAATTTTACCGAACTCAGTACCTAGCAATTCAGTTGCATTAACTGTTACAAAGTCGCCTTTAGCGCCTTCTACAACAGGACGATGCATAGGTAGTATAACATTTTCTAATTTAGCTCCGCGATATTTGCCGCTGATAATCTTTACTAGTGCAGTCATTGTTATTACCTTTCTTCTATTACAATATCAGTATACATTACTAAATCACATTGTCAACCATTAAATACTCAGATTATAAATATTAACATGGAAGATTATTATAGCACATTGCTCAAGCAGCTTGATGGATACACCGTCATGGGATTGTTCGACGGCAAACGGCATATCGACGAGATAGTTACACTACAAACTGGTCATAAAGGTCGTGTATTCTTCTTTGACCAAGAACCAATGGTTCAAAAAATTGACGAACAATTATGGGATTATATATTCCAAGAACCTACTATATTTGCAAACAGCGAATTAAACAGTGTCGACAAAGAGTATGTTAAACAAAAGTACCCAAACTTCATTGATTGGTACTATTTTAGCAATGCATTACTAGCAAGAGAATGGTTTAACTCACAATCTAGCAGCTATGCCGGGTGGACTGATCAAAAGCAAACACTATTAGATTGTAATCTACTCGACGGTCCTAGGCAATATAGATTATATTTAATATATCTTATGTACAAATTTCATTATCAGCATAATAGTTATATTAGTTTTAACGGAAACTACAATTGGAAAGATGAACTACATAACAATGTAGACTTTATGAATTTACTTAATGAACCACAAAAATATATTGACCGAATGCCAAAAGAAAAAATCAGTTACGACAATTGGGGCAAGGATCAAGCATCATTTAATGGATTAATGCAGTCTAGAATTCCACTGGAGTTTTACTCAAAAGTTAACTACATAACAGTTAGCGAAACATTGTGCATAGAAAACAAAAAACATTTAACTGAAAAAATATTTAAACCAATTGCTGCCGGAAAACCTTTTTTGCGGTTAGCTGGTTACGAAAATCTAAAATATTTACAAAGCTATGGATTCAAAACATTTGATAGTCTTTGGTCGGAAGATTACGATATTGTCGTTGATCCTAAGGAAAGAATCAATAAGATATTCAAGTTAATGGATAGCATAAATCTCGATAAAACTTACTTGTATGATAAAGAATCTGCAGAATACAATGATGCTTGTAATAATATTAAAAGAAAACTAAACGTCTTTGATCAAGCTCATGCTATAGCATTGGACAATCGAAGATATTTTTGGAGTGATAATTTCTATAATTTACTAATCAATGAAGCACTTGACAATTTAGAATTGGCTAAAACAAAACTAGCCTCTATGAATGTCTAAACTACAACAGTGATGACCACCGCCGAGTGTACGGCTTTCGGTTAGATCAACTCCGATTGACTCAACTCCATATTTACTTAATTTGTTTTTAAGAACTTCTTGCTTTGGGTCTACTATAGCTAATTTAGGATTTGCCATAAAAAAGTTTAATCCAATCCAGTTACTGGCATATGGATAATGATCAAAACTTTGATGTACTATTTCGTCTGCAGTCATCCAAATCTTGTCCCAACTTTTTAGTGTTTCTGGAATATTGTCTTCGTTAATGCGACCAGCATTAAGTACTACTAACCCTTCCCTTACTGGTGTAATCGTACTGTCAATGTGTACACCGCTGTACAGATTATCTATAGGATGCACTCGATATTCTTTTCCCAAGTAGTCCTGCAACCAATGTGCTCCTGCTATATTTCCAGTTTGGCTCACTAGATATAATAAATCTCTATCTAATCTGCATATGTTTGCTGCATCAAACATTGCGTCTGGGTCGTCTGGAAATACTAGTTGCTGATCTTTCCACACATGTGCCATTGTTTGCCATTCTTGTCGTCTGCTAGTATATTTTGTCGGAGAACATATTATATTATTACCAACAATTAGTACAGTATCTCGAGGACAATATCCATAGAATTGGTTTAATGCAGCATAATCTCTATCCAGTGGTCTGTGCACAATTATTCCCAAATCCTCAAGCATCGAAGAAAATTTGTTCAAACTAATATTTGCCCGCTCGACGATTTCAGCACTAACAGGACCAAATTGAAATTCAGTTTCAGTCCATGCACTATTGGTCATACTTTCTTTAAAATCTAAATCTTGCACAGGAAAATTTGCCGAATCAGCAGTGCCAATTACAACCTCTCTAAGAGTATCCCATTCGTTGCTAGAAAAAATCATATATGTTTATGACCTGTTAACTGCAATGTATATCTTTTTTCAATGCCAATATTTGCTGCCATATGCAGAGTATTTCCAATCCACCAATGGTAATCACCAGCTTTCCATCCTACCTGTGGTTGATTTTCAATTTCAAAATAATGTCCACTTTTCCAGTCTTCTAACATAATTACAACACGCACAATATCTTTTAGCTTACAATTAAACAGTTGCCTGTATTTTTTATAGATGTCACCGTGTACTGGTAGTATTACACCTGTGCCCATTTTATAATAGCTAGTACCAATGTCTTTTACATTAAATTCTTCAGCAAACCAATCTATAATTTTTTGATTCCAAGTTGGCTGCGGATTTTTCATATCACATAAAAAACCAGTGTAATGGCTACTTGGATGCACATAACCTTGCCTGCTCCACTTTTGCAAATCACTGGTGTTATTAAATGGTTCTAGTCCATAAGTTAAATGCTTGTACTCATTGTTCCAGAAGGGATCAATGTGTCCCTTGCCCCAGTCTTGTGTTTCCATAGTGTATTACCTTTATATCTTTATCCGTAGAGAACTTTCTCCATGGATCAACTACAATGCTGTTGTTGGGTATATCGCAATATAGTTCATCTTTGTTGTTATTTGCAGTATACTGGTATGTTGTGCTAGCACTGTGTGCCAATAGCATTACACAACTTTGGGTGGGTACATTATTGTCGCTAGTCATTGGATCAATGTATGTTGGAGCAATTCCGTGCTGCTCACAATAATGCCCAACTAATATACTGTAACTGCCGTCTAGATAATCAACATTTGGCTTGTATGCTTTTCCGTGAATATAAATTGGATAATTATGCTCTTTGGCTAAATCAACCAATCGTCGAGCAAGATTTTCTGCCTGTATCTCTCGAGCATTCATAATACTATCAAATACATCGTAACCTAGATCTAGCTCTTGTGCCATGTAGCGCAGAGCTATATTATCTCTTGGGTGACATCCTCCTCCGTCGCCCATACCTGCTCTCATGTACTGAGGGCCCATAATACGCATTGTGCTGCCCGCTAGAGCCTCGGTTACAATATCTACGTTAATGTTGCCCTGACGTTCAGCAACGTCTTGTATCATATTACTAAGACCAATTTTAGTACTAATCCAGGTGTTGTAAAAGACTTTAATACACTCGCACTCGTCCCATGTGCCTATTACATAACGTGGATCATTTTCCATTATTGTTTTGTAAAAGTCTGTAAGCTGTTTAGCATCGCCTGTTTCTGTTCCGTCTTGTGTTCCAATCATTACCATTTCTGGATTTACCATATCCCATGCTACGCTGCCCATAGCAATAAGATAAGGGTTATATACAAAACGAGTACTGTCTGTCAGCTCAACAAACTGTTGTCTCGTAGTGCCTGGTAATACTGTACTAATAAGTACCAGCAATTGATTTTTATTCATATACTGATTTGCTTCGGCTAATACTTCTTTAACTGTTGTATAATCAAAGTCTTTTGGTTGTAGATGTGCTGTAGGCATTCTACCATCATAATTAGGGTCATGTGGTGTGGGCACTGCAACAAAAACAATGTCTGCCCCATTGACTGCACCGGCTATTGTCGGAAATTGTATTATATGCGGAGAACCGATTCGAGTATATGGATCATATCCCTTTACTGAATGTCCTTGGGGTGCCATAGCCTCTGCGCAAGGTTTGCCTAGCTTACCTGCACCTATCCATGTAATATTCATTGATAACCTCTAATTGATTGGTATATATATTTATAAACTAAAAAGATAGCCACTTACCATTTTCCAATATTTTTTCCAGCTTTATATCCAATATACGCACTAGCTGCAGTTTTAGCAGCTAGGGGAACTTTAGTTTTGCGTGTTTTGTCTGAACTTCTAAATATTAGTTTTATTATTGATAAAACAACAATAATTGTTATTGCCCAACCTATGCCGAAAAACCAATAGAGTATTAGTGCCCATATTGCTATGTAAAAAAGTGTTTTAATTGTTTGCATATTTAATCCAATCTATGGTTATACAAATTATCAACCCAGAACTCTAAGTCTTTTAACGTACCATTGTTGTCAATATGGAAGTCTGCCATCCAAGGCTTCAAGCTCATACTTTGTTCTGACTCAGGGGACAAGTGATCACTGCGATCAACCCATATAGCATAGTCAAATACACCAGCAGTCCGCATAGAGAAATATTCACGCTTATTGCGTAAGCCACAATAGATATCAAAA
>Ga0206124_10001884_pt1 | contig 16113 bp, 13 predicted proteins | sample Helgoland_Spring_3_FD_148671 | JGI IMG/M metagenome (GOLD analysis project Ga0206124, IMG submission 148671) | Pelagic subsurface seawater microbial communities from Kabeltonne, Helgoland, North Sea - Helgoland_Spring_Bloom_20160321_2 | ecosystem: Environmental > Aquatic > Marine > Epipelagic ... | reverse complement strand
GCCAGTAGTCGACGCCTGCAGCCTCGACTGCGACGCGTCTGCGCACGCTCATTGGCAACACCTGTTCCTGATAATCGGCATCCTGCGCCTCGAAAACATCGACACTAGGCATGGAAACCAGACGCGCCTTTATTCCCTCTGCCTGAAGAGTCTCTACCGCTGCCAGGCTTATTGCTACTTCTGACCCTGTGGCTAGCACGATCACTGAGGGCTCTCCCTCACAGTCTTTCAATATATAGGCACCGCGAGCGATGGCTTGCAGCTGTTCGTCGCTGCGCGCCTGATGCGGCAGGTTCTGGCGAGAGAAAACCAGGGAAGTCGGGCCTACTTGTCTTTCGATGGCGGACTTCCAGGCGACAGCAGACTCGACATTGTCGCAGGGGCGCCATACGGACATATTCGGTGTAGTACGCAGGCTGGCTAGTTGCTCAACCGGCTGGTGCGTCGGTCCATCTTCGCCCTGACCGATGGAGTCGTGGGTGTAGACGAATATGCTCTGTTGTTTCATCAGCGCCGACATTCTCACGGCGTTACGTGCGTATTCCATGAAGATCAGGAAGGTTGCAGTGTAAGGGATGAAGCCGCCATGCAATGCCATGCCGGTGGCGATGGCGCTCATTCCAAACTCGCGCACGCCGTAGTAGATATAGTTGCCATCGGCCTTCTGTGAGATCGCGGAGCTACCTGACCAGTTGGTTAGGTTAGACCCGGTCAGATCGGCGGAGCCACCGATTAATTCCGGTAATAGGCTCGCATAGGCTTCGATACAATTCTGTGAGGCCTTGCGGCTGGGAATATTGTCATCGCTGCCCTGGCACTTGGCGATATATTCGTCGGCCTTGGCACTGAAATAGCTAGGTAGCTGACCTTTTAGTCTGCGCACCAGTTCCATGGCGAGCTCTGGGTATTCTTCCTCATAGATGACAAGCTTCTCTTTCCAGGCGGACTCGGCGGTGAAGCCTTTCTCAGTCGCATCCCATAACTGCTTGATGTCTTCGGGAATTACGAAAGGAGCATGTGGCCATTCAAGGGCTGCTCGCGTAGCCGCTATCTCTTCATCGCCAAGCGGTGCGCCATGAGTGGCGGAAGTGCCCTGCTTGTTAGGCGAGCCGAAGCCGATAATTGTCTTGCAGCTAATCAATGTTGGCCGGCTCGCCTCGCTCTGTGCTTGCTTGATCGCGTCGCTAATAGCCGCGGGGTCGTGCCCATCGACAGACAAGACCTGCCAGCCATAGGCCTCGAAACGCTTAGCGGTATCATCCGCAAACCATTCGTCTACCTCGCCGTCTATCGAGATGCCGTTGTCATCATAGAACATCACGAGTTTGCCAAGATTCAGCGTGCCCGCCAGAGAACAGACTTCATGGGATATGCCTTCCATCAGGCAGCCGTCACCGGCGAAGACATAGGTGTAGTGGTCGATGACCTCGTGATTCTCGCGATTAAACTGCGCGCCCAGTGTCTTCTCCGCGATCGCCATGCCCACCGCATTGGCGAGGCCTTGCCCTAACGGCCCTGTGGTAGTTTCTACGCCAGGCGTATAACCGAACTCGGGATGGCCAGGGGTCTTGGAGTCGAACTGCCTGAACTGCTGCAAGTCGTCGATAGAAAGATCGTAGCCCGTTAGATGCAGCAGGGAATACATCAGCATCGATCCATGGCCATTGGAGAGCACGAAGCGGTCGCGATTGAACCAGTTCGGGTCACCCGGATTGTGCTTGAGGAAATCGCACCAGAGCACCTGTGCTATATCTGCCATTCCCATGGGCGCACCGGGGTGTCCGGACTTCGCCTTCTGCACAGCATCCATACTTAGCGCACGAATTGCATTGGCACTCTGTTTACGTGACACAGCTTGTTCTGCCATCGATCGATTTCCTTCAGTTTCTGCTTATTATTGCCATTATTAGCGAAGCGAGTGACTCAGTGCCCTGCTGCTAGCTGGATAGCCAGATTCAGTTGGGCAGGGAGGTAAATGCTTCGGGGAGCTTCTGATTCAGAGCGCTATTTTCCCGCACCTGAATCGAATATGCCATATCTATGGCACCCCAGAGGCAATATATTACAAGATAAGGGGCATGATCCTGACTTCAATCAGGCTTAGTCCCGGACTGCCCCATCATCGAGCAATATCTATATCAATATATTTTGATATAGAATTGAAATTGTCGGGCAATGCTGCTAACTTAGCGCCTCTTCGGACTTCCGACCCCTAGGCCTAGACATGGCAGCACCTGCATTAAAGACCACCGGCGACCCAGACTCTTTGAGCCCGATGGAGGCACTGACCACGCTGCATAAAGCCCTGGCCGACCATTTACGCCTGCAGATCCTGAGGCTACTAAAGAACGAGTCATTCGGGGTGTTGGAGTTATGCCGCATCCTCGACATCAGGCAGTCCGCCCTCAGTCATCATCTAAAGATACTCGCTACCAGCAATCTGGTTTCCACGCGGCGTGAGGGAAACTCAATCTTCTACAGGCGCACATTCCTGTCGGAAGATGATATTTACAGCGATATCAAGAAGACGGTTTTCGAGAACCTGGACTGTCTGGAGATTCCGGGAGGCCAGCTCAGGAAGATAAAGCAGATTCAATTGGAGCGAGCGCAGCTTTCTCTGAATTTTTTCAATAAGAATGCGAACAAGTTTAATGAAAAGCAGGGCTTAATCGTGGAGCACGCAGACTATGCGAACAGCCTGCACGATCTCATCGCCGGCCTGACCCTGAGCGATGAGGCAGCGGTGATGGAAGTGGGCCCGGGAGAAGGCCAATTACTGACAGAGCTCTTGCAGCGCTTCGAGAACCTAACCGCACTGGATAATTCCAAAGACATGTTGGAAAAGTCCCGTGCCGCGGTCATTAAAAGTGGCGGCAGTGGTGTCGAATTTATACTCGGCGATACGGCTGTTGCATGCAAGCAGGGCATAAGCGCCGATCTCATCATCTTCGACATGGTGCTGCATCACATCTCTTCTCCTGCGAAGACGTTCAAGGATATTGGGGCGCTTCTGAATCCCGAGGGTTATCTACTAATCGTCGAACTGTGCAGTCACGATCAGGATTGGGTGCGAGAGTCCTGCGGCGATCTATGGCTTGGCTTCGAAGAAGGCGACCTGGATCATTGGGCCGAGAAGGCGGGTTTAACGATACAACAGAGTTCCTATCTTGGATTACGCAATGGCTTTCAGATTCAGATGCGCACTTTTAAAAATGTGACATCTGGCTCTTAAATTTGCTATCACTAACAGACTTTTACTTAAAAATTTACATTTAATCACTATTAATAACTATAACTACTTTTTGAGGACATACTAATGGCAGAATCTACACTCTTCACATCTGAGTCAGTATCTGAGGGCCACCCGGATAAAATGGCCGACCAGATCTCCGACGCAATCCTGGATGCTCTGCTTGAGCAGGACAAAGGCTCCAGAGTAGCCTGCGAGACTATGATTAAGACTGGCATGGTCATTGTTGCCGGAGAGATAACAACAGATGCCTACGTCGACATTGAAGACATCGTGCGCGGTGTTGTAAACGATATCGGCTACAACAATTCTGAGAGTGGTTTCGACAGCAACACCTGTGCAGTACTCAATGGCATCGGCAAGCAGTCTCCAGACATCGCCATGGGTGTTGATGACACGGCAGATCACGAACAGGGCGCGGGCGACCAGGGCTTGATGTTTGGTTACGCGACAAACGAAACTGACGTGTTAATGCCAGCACCAATCACCTATTCACACCTGCTAGTGAAGCGTCAATCAGAAGTGCGTAAAGATGGCACCCTGCCCTGGTTACAGCCAGACGCGAAGAGTCAGATTACCTTCCGTTATGAAGACGGCAAGCCGGTTGCAATCGATGCCGTCGTACTGTCGACGCAGCACAGCGAAGAGATCTCGCTTAAAGATTTACAAGAAGCGGTTATGGAAGAAATTATTAAGCCCGTTCTTCCACAGGCCTGGATCAACGCGGACACCAAGTATTTCATCAACCCAACCGGCCGCTTCGTTATCGGTGGCCCCTACGGCGACTGCGGGCTTACCGGTAGAAAGATTATCGTCGATACCTACGGCGGTATGGCGCGACACGGTGGCGGCGCATTCTCCGGAAAAGACCCGTCCAAGGTTGATCGCTCGGCAGCCTACGCGGCGCGCTATGTTGCCAAGAACATCGTTGCTGCGGGTATCGCAGAGCGTTGCGAGATTCAACTCTCTTACGCCATCGGGGTTGCAGAACCAACATCGATAAGCATAGAAACATTCGGCACTAACAAGGTGAGCAATGCGAAGATCGTCGAATTAATTCGCGAGCATTTCGAGCTGCGCCCGAAAGGCCTGATCAAGATGCTGGACCTGATCCAGCCGATCTATAGAGACACTGCCGCCTACGGTCACTTCGGTCGCGAAGACCTGGACCTAAGCTGGGAAAAAACAGACAAGGCTGACGCGCTTAAAGCAGCGGCTGGCCTATAACACTATTTATAAAACGGAGTTAGACATGAACGATTTATCAGTACAAGAAAATGCAGTAGCACAAGATTATAAAGTAGCAGATATTAGCCTGGCCGCGTTTGGTCGCCGCGAAGTTACATTGGCCGAGGCAGAGATGCCCGCCCTGATGACTCTGCGCCACAAGTACGCCGCCGAGAAGCCTCTGGCCAATGCGAAGATCCTCGGCTGTATTCATATGACGGTGCAGACGGCCGTGCTCATCGAGACACTGGTTGATCTCGGTGCAGAGGTTCGCTGGTCATCTTGCAACATCTTCTCCACTCAAGACCACGCAGCGGCTTGTATCGCTGCAGCCGGCATCGCCGTCTACGCCTGGAAGGGACAGACGGAAGACGAAGGCGAATGGTGCATTGAGCAGACTATCCTAAAAGACGGCGAGCCCTGGGATGTGAACATGATTCTTGACGATGGCGGCGACCTGACGGCGATGGTGCATGAGAAGTACCCCCAGCTACTGGCAAACATTCACGGCATCACCGAAGAGACGACTACTGGTGTGCATCGCCTTTTAGAGATGCTGGAAGAAGGCTCCCTGAAAGTTCCAGCTATCAACGTGAACGATTCGGTAACCAAGTCCAAGAACGACAACAAGTACGGCTGTCGTCACTCGCTAAACGACGGCATCAAGCGCGGCACGGATATGTTGCTCTCCGGCAAGCAGGCATTAGTAGTTGGCTATGGTGACGTAGGCAAGGGTTCGGCACAGAGCCTTAATCAGGAAGGCATGATCGTAAAGATTGCTGAGATAGACCCGATCTGTGCAATGCAAGCCTGCATGGATGGCTATGAGCTGGTCTCTCCCTACATCGATGGTATCAACACAGGGTCTAGCGAGGGCATCGACACGGCATTGCTTGGGAAGATCGATCTAATCGTGACAACTACCGGCAACGTTAACGTCTGCGACAAGTTCATGTTGCAGGCGGTCAAGACCGGCGCTGTGATTTGTAATATCGGTCACTTCGACAATGAAATCGACACAGCCTTTATGCGCGAGAATTGGGAATGGGAAGAAATTAAGCCTCAGGTTCACAAGATCTATCGCGATGGCGCCACGAATCAGAGCGATTACCTGATTCTTCTCTCTGAAGGCCGTCTGATCAACCTTGGCAATGCGACTGGCCACCCTTCGCGCATCATGGATGGCTCATTCGCGAATCAGGTATTGGCACAGATGTTCATGTTCGAGCGAAAGTTTGCCGATCTACCTGAAGCCGAGAAGACAGCCAATCTGTATGTCGAAGTGCTGCCTAAGCATCTCGACGAAGAAGTTGCTGCGATGATGGTTGGCGGCTTCGGAGGCGTGTTAACAAAGCTTACCGATACTCAGGCCAAGTACATCAACGTCGATGTGAATGGCCCTTACAAGACCGATAGCTACAAGTACTAGGTAGATCTTTAGTACTGACCAAGAAGAGCAACAAGGAAAGGTAAATTATGGATGTATCTAATCCATCAAAATTCAGCATCGAGTTTTTCCCGCCTCGCACGCAGGCGGGGGAAGCGAAGCTGGATACGGTGCACGCGGAACTATGCAAGTTGAACCCCGATTTCTTCTCCGTAACTTACGGCGCTGGGGGGTCAACCAAGGCCGGTACTGCGCAGATCGTGCTGCGTTACCATGCGGCCGGTTCTGTCTGTGCACCTCATCTTTCCTTTGGCGGAGCAGATGAAGAAGAAATACGTCAGCTGTTGCAGTCTTATATAGACGCCGGCATAAGACGTCTGGTGGCCTTACGCGGAGACATGCCGTCCGGTGTCGGTGCGTCGGTGCAACATCACTATGCCAATGAGCTTGTCGAGTTCATTCGCAGGGAGACCGGCGATCATTTTCATATCGATGTGGCCTGCTACCCGGAGATTCATCCCGAGTCGAAGAGTTATGCTTCTGATGTGGATTTCTTCAAGCGCAAGGTGGATGCCGGTGCAAACTCGGCAATTACTCAGTACTTCTACAACCCCGATGCCTATTTCCGCTTCGCCGACTATTGCGGCGATGCGGGAATAACTATTCCCATAGTCCCTGGCATTATGCCTATCGGCAACTACGCAAACCTTGCCCGTTTCAGTGCAAACTGTGGTGCTGAGATTCCAAGGTGGCTGGATAAGAGACTGCAGGGTTTCGGTGACGACGTCGAGAGTCTGCGCAGCTTCGGCATCGATGTGGTTAGCGAATTGTGTGAAGACCTGCTAGCGGGCGGCGCCCCCGGACTTCATTTCTATTCGATGAACCTCAGCCAGAGCGTTAGTCAGATTTGGACTAATCTGGACCTTGGCAAGCGCAATCAGAATGAACTGCCGTAGGCATTGCTAGATGCGACTCTCTCGCGTTTATATCGATGCTCCGCTTAAGCTGAATGCGCTCGTTCCTCTTCCCAAAGAGACCGCTCACTATCTCGGCAATGTTTTGCGTCTGCGTGTCGATGATGAACTCCTCCTATTCAATTCCCAGCACGGTGAATTTCTAGCGCGGATTTGCGCGGCGACCAAGAAGTCTGTCGAGGTCGAGCTGATCGAGGTGCGGCGTGAGCTCGATGCCGATGAGGAACAGAATCGCTTGGGGCTTCATCTAATCCTGGGTCTATCACGGGGAGACAGAATGGATTTCGCGGTGCAGAAATCTACGGAACTCGGTGTAACGGAAATTAGCCCAGTCTATACAGAACATGGCGAGGTCAGACTCAAACCGGAGCGGCTGGAGAAGAAGCTGCTGCACTGGCGCAGGATTGCCATTAGTGCCTGCGAGCAGAGTGGCCGCTTAACTGTTCCATCGATACATAGCCCGATGCCATTGGCGGATCTGGCTCAGGGCAGCAGTGCCAACAGGTTGATGTTGGAGCCAAGTGGTTCCGATAGCATCCCGGAATCTATCGCGGAACCTATCGCAGAACCTATCACGGACAGACATATCGATCTATTGATCGGGCCCGAGGGAGGCTTCTCGCCTGCCGAGATTGACTGGGCACGGGACAATGGTTTTAGGATCGTCTCTCTAGGCAAGCGCATACTGCGTACCGAGACTGCGCCAATCGCAGCGCTGGCCATCTTGCAACACAAGTTTGGGGATATGTAGTTTCAGGAACTACTAGATGTGAGGATAGCTGCCAGGCTAGAAACGAACAGGCTAGAAACGAAAAGACAGCGATCCGAAGCCTACGCGCCTACCGAAGAAACTAAAGCAGTAATTGCGCGGATCCAAATCTTTGCCACCGGCTAATTTGTTAGCGGCATTTCCCGACCGATAACTAGACACGATTGAACGATCTATTTTTGACTTGCCCTGATTCGCAAGATCCACGAGTTTGGGTTTCTCAAGCGCGGCCATATTCTTATCGGTTAACAGTGCGATATTGGGCGATAACTTCTCTTTCGGATTTTGCTCTAATACCAGACCAACCTCACCGCTGGATAATATTACCAGGGAGCCTACAGGATAGGTCCCCATTAGGTGAATCAGCTCAACAACCAACTGCTCGGGAAATTTCAATGCCCGTTGTTTATACAGCTTTGTTAGCGCTTTCGCCGGCGGCAGAGCGGGACCCTCTCCATTACTGCGCAGTAAACGTTCGAAGCAATAGGCGAGGTTCGCAAAGCAGGCTAGCACAGGAATTTGTCCAGCTCGAAGTTTGCGCGGAAAACCCCGACCATCTTGCCGCTCATGGTGTGCACGAACAATCCCCGCTACCCGATCATCAAGGTCCGGGTAGTGTGAAACTACGTCGACACCAAAATCACTGTGCTTTCTATAGGCTAGATACTCCTTCTTTCGAAACGGCCCGCGCTTGTTAACCAGTCTTACCGGCAGAAGCTGCATTCCGATATCGGCCAGCAGGGTTCCCATGCAGAGAATATGCATGTCGTGGCTGTGCATTCCTACTTGTCTCGCCAATACGACCGACCAAATTGCTGCACGCACACAGTAGTCGGTATCGATTCTGTCTGACGGGTCTGTATTCAATAGCCAGATATGTGTCTGCGGATTTGCGATGGCAGACTCGACTAGGCCCGAGATCGATTTTTCCAAGAGTGGGATATCCATGTCTTCGCTGTTGCGAACGGCGAGTGCCTGGGTAGCGAAATTGACTTTAAGCGTTTGATGTAATTTGTAGGCTTTATCGATCTGCTGTTTAACGCTTCGAGTCTGCTGATAAAGATCGCGATCAATTTTTATCGAGGATGACGCAGGAGCGGCGCGACGGGCAGAGCTTAGAATCGTCAGCTGATTCTCTCGTGCCCTGCGTGGCTGCACACCCTTATTGGTGTCGATGACGACATGCTTACAGTGCTTTGCGAGCACCTCAATGTCTTCGGCATTCTTTAGAAAAAACCCGCCCATCGGAAACGGAGTCTTCGACTAGGCGCAGTCCAATTCGCAGATATACATGCCTAGCAAAAGCTCGGCACTGCTCAAGCTGAGGAGGTTGTTCGCAGCGTAGCGTTGCGAGTTAGTAGTAGATTCTGCGACGTAGTTATCCCACGATTTTTTAGGTTTTAAGCAAAAAAAAAGCGCCTTTGAATTCAAAGGCGCTTACGTAAGTAATACGCTAAGGGAGAGTTAATCTAGTGATTACTGAGTTACAAATTCCGGATAAGCTTCCATGCCGCATTCTGACATGTCGACACCTTCCGCTTCTTCTTCCTCGCTAACTCGAAGACCCATGATCGCCTTGATGGCAAACCATACGATCGCGCTAGTAGCAAATACCCAGACGAAGATAGTTAGCATGCCAACCAGCTGACCCATGAAGGTCGCATCGGGATCGGAGAGGAGTACGGCGAAGATACCGAAGATACCTATCGTGCCGTGGACCGAGATCGCACCGACCGGATCGTCGATCTTCAGCTTGTCCAGAGTGATAATGCTGAACACTACGATCGTGCCACCGATGGCGCCAATGATTGTTGCTAGCAGTGGTGTTGGATCGGCAGGTTCTGCAGTGATCGCAACCAGGCCAGCAAGCGCACCGTTGAGTGCCATTGTGAGGTCGGCCTTACCGAACATCAGGCGCGCTACAAGTAGAGCTGCAATGAGTCCGCCGGCTGCGGCTGCGTTCGTGTTAAGAAATACGTTAGCCACTTCGTTAGCTACACCGATTCCACCTAGCTTAAGAGTAGAACCACCGTTGAAGCCAAACCAGCCCATCCACAGGATGAATGTACCCAGTGTTGCCAGCGGCAAGTTAGCACCAGGAATCGCCTGTGGCGCGCCTGCAGCGCTGTATTTACCCTTTCTTGGGCCTAGTAGAAGTACGCCTGCGAGCGCAGCGGTAGCGCCGGCCAAATGCACGATGCCAGATCCGGCATAGTCACTGTAGCTAAGTTCGAAAAGACCGAATACGGAATCGCCATTCCAGGTCCAGCTGCCTTCCATCGGATAGATGAAGCCGGTCATGACTACTGCGAATGCAAGGAAGGCCCAAAGCTTCATTCGCTCGGCAACTGCGCCTGAGACAATCGACATTGCCGTTGCAACGAATACTACCTGGAAGAAGAAATCGGAAGCGCCTGAGTAGACCGAGTCGCCATCGAAGCCCGCTTCTGCGGATTCGGCGAGTACGCCTGCGATTGCCGCGTCGTCCATCTGTGCAACCGTAGTGATGCCAGATAAGAAGATGCCGCCGTCGTACATGATCTGATAGCCGCAAACCAAATACATGGTGCAGGCAATCGCATACAGTGCGACGTTTTTTGTGAGAATTTCTGTGGTGTTCTTAGAACGAACCAGTCCCGCTTCGAGCATAGCGAAACCTGCCGCCATCCACATGACGAGTGCGCCACAAATGAGAAAATAGAACGTGTCCATTGCATACTGCAATTCGAAAATTTGGTTTTCCACCCTGTACCTCCGGTTTAAAGGTCTACTACTGCTCAAGCACTTTGGCTTCGCTGAGACCGATAGTTATCTTGTTTAAAACTTACTAATAATTGCGTTGAGTCTGTTTCTTGCGCGTTAGGACTAGATAGCCTCTTCGCCTGTTTCGCCCGTACGGATACGAATAATCTGGGTTAGTTCGGCAACAAAGATCTTACCGTCGCCTATCTTTCCAGTGTTCGCAGCCTTGGTGATCGCCTCAAGAGTTTGATCAAGCAGACTCGTGGCAATAGCTACTTCCAGTTTTACCTTCGGTAGAAAATCAACTACGTACTCAGCGCCGCGATACAATTCTGTATGGCCTTTCTGACGGCCAAACCCTTTTACTTCTGTTACGGTAATGCCCTGTACGCCTATTTCAGATAATGCCTCGCGGACATCGTCCAATTTAAATGGCTTGATAATAGCCGTGACTAACTTCATTGTTTTGCTCCTTAGCTCTTTTTGCGCTGCTTAAATTCCTACAACTGGTAATGCTCTATGCAGGGGTCGTGCCAGTTATCAAAATTCTCAGTGAAAGGCGCAAGCATGCTGCGTTATCCCACATTGCGGGGCCAAAACTACTAGAGCACTGCTAAATTCTTGAGCAGTCACAGTGCACCATGGCGGCTCACGCCCCAATTAGGTGCGCTTTTGCAGTTACCGCCGATTGATTTCCTTTGAACTGGATCAGATGAGGCGCAGCTGCGGATTTCTTCGATCGTGGCGCCGGATAGTTCAAGCCCCGGTTAGCGTAATAATTGATGGTAGAATGAGGGAAATGTTGAAGGCACAAACTGCGACTTCGCGCCTGAAACCCATACAAACCCCAAGAGCCCGTAGCAATGTTCAATAATTCTTTCTTCGAAGACCTCAGTAGCCGCCTTTCCGCTATCATTCCCCTAGGGGAAGAAGTTCGCGACGATTTGCGCACCAAAATAGAGCAATTGCTAAAGAGCAGCTTCGCCAACCTGGACCTGTTAAGCCGTGAGGAGTTCGATGCGCAGCGGCAGGCCCTGGGGCGCGCCGAGAAACGCATTGAGGAACTAGAGCAGACCCTCACCGAGCTGGGTAGGAAGTTTGAACAGCTCGAAGGGCAATCAACGAGCGAGTAGCTTGCTGAACTGACAGCGGCGATAGCTAATCGCCTCGAAAAGATCCTGATCTCTAATCTCGTCACTGCCCTCGTAGTCTGCGATCGTGCGGGCCATCTTGATAACCCGGTGTGTTGCTCGCGCCGACATCGAAAGCTTATCCATAGTGTTGGCCAACTGCCTGCGCTGCTCACCTTCCATGGGACAACAGGCCTGAATCTGCGCCAACAGCAGATCCGCATTGAGCCTGCCGGCTCGGTCAATCTGCAGTTGCCTACACCTTTGAATGCGCTCGCGCAGCTGCTCCCAATTTGAGGCATCATCCCTGCCCTGGAGCAGCTCGGTTTGGCTCAATGTGGGCACCTCGATGATCAGGTCTATTCGATCCAGCAAGGGCCCTGACAGCTTGCCGCTATAGCGCGCGATGCGCTCCTCGGTGCAGCGGCACTCGTGATTAGGATCGCTCGCATAACCACAGGGGCAGGGATTCATCGCCGCCAATAGCTGAAAGTTTGCCGGAAACTTCACCGAATAGTTTGCCCGGCTAACGCTTATCTCGCCGGATTCAAGCGGCTCTCTCAGGGCGTCCAGCACACTAGGCTTGAACTCGCTCAGTTCATCCAGAAACAGGACGCCACGATGCGCCAGGCTTATTTCGCCAGGGCTGACGCGATTGCCTCCGCCGATCAGCGCAACGCTTGTCGCCGTGTGATGAGGGCTGCGTATGGGCCTATTCGACCAATCACGCTCGGTTCTACCCCCTCGCGAGACTGATTGTATCGCCGCTACCTCCAACGCCTCCTGCTCGGTGAGTTCGGGCAATAGCGCAATCAACAGATTCGCCAACAGCGTTTTGCCACTGCCGGGCGGGCCTATCATGAGCAGGTTATGGCCTCCAGCAGCCGCTATCTGCACGGCGCGCTTCGCCAGGGCCTGCCCCTTAATCTCGTTGCAGTTCTGCTGCCGCATTGCCGAGCCGGCGGCCCCGCGACGCTTGCGTTTGAATTGTGGCGCTACCAAGCCCTGTCCTAGATCCCGTACTAACTGGATCAGACTCTGCGCACAGTAGCTATGCCTATAGGCAACCAGGGCAACTTCTTCTGTATTCGCAGCAGGCAAGAGAATTCTATTGGATGCGCTCTTTGCCGCGAGGATAGCCGGCACAGTTCCCTGCACCGCGCGCAGGCTGCCGTCCAGTGCCAGCTCTCCCAAGACTTCCACTCCCGCAAGTAGCTTTTCCTCGATCTGCCCCGAGGCGATGAGGATGCTTATGGCTATAGCGAGATCGTATCTACCGCCGGCCTTGGGCAGATCAGCGGGCGCAAGATTCACGGTGATGCGCCGCGCCGGGAACTCGAGGCCAGAGTTTATAATGGCACTCCTGACCCTTTCCTTGCTCTCTTTAACCGCCGTCTCGGGAAGGCCTACTATCGCGAAGGCGGGGAGACCATTGGACAGGTGAGTCTCCACAGTGACCTCGAGCGCATCTACACCAAGGAGGGCACGAGACTGAACAGTAGCTAGCGACATGGGAGATCGAACCGATTGCGACTATTAATAAATAGTCCAGCAACTCGAACCGCGCCAGCTGGGGGTGAAATTTAAGACAAAAAAATGAGCTGCAAGCAGCTCATTTTTTCTGGATCATGTAGCGGCTTATTTGCTGCTGCTGACCATGTACTCAACAAGAGCCGCTATATCTGCATCTGTGCAGGTGAAGCATAGGCCTTTCGCTGGCATGCTGTTCACACCGTTGACCGCATTTGTGACTACCGCTTCCATGCCTTTCTCCATGCGCGACGTCCATGCATCGGCGTTGCCAGCACCAACTTTTGGCGCGCCCGCAGCACCAGTGCTGTGGCAGGCAAAGCAAGACATCATATAGGTAGCTTCTGCATCGAAGCCATCTGTCAATTGCGCCAGCTGCACTTGCTGCTGGGAATTGTCAGCCGAAATAGCAGTTGCGAAAGAGGCAACCAACACGAATAGTCCAACCTTAGGTATTGCTGACATAATTACTCTCTTAATACTCAACACGTTTAACTCCTTACTCATTTAGATAAATTCTCGAATTCGTTGTGTAAATTTTAACTAATCGAACCTTAACGCTTACTGACTGGACATATAGTTGACCAAAGCCAGCAAATCATCTTCGCTGCAGGTCATGCACAGGCCCTTGGCTGGCATCGCGTTTATGCCATTCATCACATTTACCATGACGGCATCCATTCCCTTCGCCATTCTCTCGGTCCAGGCATCGGCATCCCCTAAGATAGGCGCGCCTGCGGCTCCAGTGCCGTGACAGGCAAAACAGCTCATCTGGTAGGTAGATTCGACATCGAAGGCCGCAACTTCTGCTACCGCTTCCACGATCTCTACTGCAACCTCTACCGCGGCGGTGGCCACGGCCTGAGGCGCGGCTGCAGGTGCTGGTGCCGGTGCCGGTGCTGCCGAGGCGCTGCCAACGGTGTTGCCGACACAGGGTTGGCCAGCAAGGCAGACTTGCCCAGCAGGACGAATATTGTCTTCAATAGATTGCTGCGCTACGGCGGTGTTGCCGAAAAGCAGTAAACCTAGGTTCGCCAGCACGAGTACGAGCAGACGAGTCTTCGCAGTCTCTGATTGCACAGAAATAGCTCCTTTAGTGTGAAAATCGTGGGATGTTAACTCTGGATCGTCCTGAGAGCCTTTAGGCTTGAGCCTAAGGGGACTTGGGGCCGGTTGTGCCAGAAAAAAGCAGGCGCATTATACCGCTTATTGCCGTCTTCTGGAATACGAGTTTCGAACGTTTTTAGAGATCGTCCGATAAAGTCTCCGGGCAAGGTTTAAGCAAAATCTAGGGAGTGACAATGAGATTCAAAGGTGCCTGATGATAATATAACTGTTCAGGGTTACTGCTGAGTCCGTAACCGAAATAGAAGCCGACCAGCATCTCACTGATGCCCAGGTCTGTGGGCACAAGATCTTCGATTACGGTCAATTCCTCGACTGCAGTAAGCGTTTTATTGCTAGCTCTGGTAATAACTCCGGGGTTGGCGGCGGCATCCACGAACTCACCCGCCTCGTTCAGGAACAAGATCTGTTGATCGACAACCGCGACGATGACGATAAAGCCTTCCTGACCTACATGCTGAGGATCAACATCAATACGCCCAACAATATCTAGGGACGCATCTGGGCTGAACTGGTTAGTAAAATTTACACCTTTGTCTGAGGTTATACCACCGCTAAAAACTGCATTTGCGGCATCTCCGGAAAGGCTAGTGCTTGTACCGAGAGGGTTAACCCATCCACTACTGAGAATGGCATTGATCTGATAGTCACCGGATATTCCGCATTCGCTTTTAACCGGAGAATCGAAGGTGTTGGCCAGCAAGTAGTACAAACCCGGCTGCAATAATTGGGTTAGGGAAGAATCACATTCATTTATTGATTTATTATCGAAGCCAATCACCTGAAGATTTTCATCGGCGATCAGTAGCACCGAATCCAAGGTCGAGGAAGTCATGCCCAGCCTCAGCGTCGCCGGGTTTGTTAAGGAGAATCTATACAGATCGATTGGGCTTGTATCACGACTGCCGGGCAGCAAATCGCTTACCGTGCAATCGGTGGAGTTCAGGGCATTGCTAGTTAAGCCGAAGGCGAGGTCGGCGACGGCACAATTGATGCTGCCATCGTAGAGCTTTTCTGCCCCTGCTATGTCATCGGGTTGCAATCTATCCAGATTACTAATGCTAGGAGCCATGATCGCCTTATTCGATGTTTCGTGACCCAAGCCAATAGCGTGACCTAACTCGTGCAGTGCAACACGCCTAAAGTCGACCCCCTGTATTCCAAACTGGACTAAGTTACCGTCAAATATATTAAATTGTTTGGTTTGATCGACAATGATATTGGCCTCTGAAATAGTCGGCTCACCCAAAATCGCACTCTGGTAGCTTGCTACCGCAATAGCGAGGGTGTTCTCGCCAAATGCTGAACCACAATAGTCGTCGCTAAAATCGACGCTATTGAAGCCGTCGTACCCGCAGGGATTCTTCTTTTCTTTACGCACGATGAAATTAAACGATGTCGCATCGTTCCAATCTTCCATCGCCGCGATAAATGCCGCATTCCAAGAGATGCCACTGCCAGCGCGGCCATCGATACTGACATAGAATTCAATTTCGTTTGTTGGCCATTTACTGCCATTGAGTTCGAATGCCGACACAGGCATCGAGAGCAGGCACGGAAGAGCGAATGGCGCTAGACGGGCGAGTATTTTATGAATGCGGGGCATAGCTTTGTGTTGACGATGTCCTGAACTAGTGATTGCCGAATGGTCGCAACAAGTAAACCATAACGCGTGAATTGAAATAAGGTTTACATAGCCAATTAGACCGTGATTCTAGCACTTTCTTCCAGATAACCGGCGCTAGTGACTTAGCGAACAGTGCCCGCTTTGTTTGCGAGAACAAACACATCGCTATTAACGGATGAGAAAGAACTAATGTGCTACTGCCTATACGATCCATCTTGAATAGACAGCCACCATGATTCGTTAGCGAGATACCAGTCTATTGTCTTGTTAAGTCCGGAGTCGAAGTTTTCCTGCGGATCATAACCCAACTCAGTCATGATTTTTTCTGCATTGATAGCGTAACGCGTGTCAT